>ERZ779840.4053-NODE-4053-length-11084-cov-2.807326_pt1 | contig 11084 bp, 9 predicted proteins | sample MGYA00511561_ERZ779840 | MGnify/ENA primary metagenome ERZ779840 (study PRJEB29588, sample SAMEA2162036) | human gut metagenome | biome: human gut; feature: human-associated habitat; material: faeces | place: Denmark | collected 2008/2010 ...
TGGGTGAAAGACTTTAGGACCCGCCCCGATATGAGCATAAAAGTGGGGGAAACCCCACGATATGCGAATATTGGGCAGGATTGTGGGAGTGCGCAGCACGGAACAATCCGCAGACATTTCATTTAATTATAAGTTTTTAGAAAAGACAGTACAATAGGTCATAAACACTTTGTGTTTACGACAAAATATGTACTGGGATATGGAGGAAGGTAAATATGTTAGTTTCAGCAAAAGAAATGTTACAAAAAGCAAAAGCAGGTCATTATGCAGTAGGTCAGTTTAACATTAACAACCTTGAGTGGACAAAGGCAATTCTTCTTACAGCAGAAGAATTAAAGTCCCCTGTTATTCTGGGTGTATCCGAGGGTGCAGGAAAATATATGTGCGGATATAAGACGGTTGTAGGTATGGTGAACGGTATGCTCGAAGAACTGAAGATCACAGTTCCTGTAGCACTTCATCTTGACCACGGCAGCTATGAAGGATGCTTAAAATGTGTGGAAGCAGGATTTTCATCCATCATGTTTGATGGTTCCCATTATCCGATCGCGGAAAATGTAGAAAAGACAAAGGAACTCGTTAAGATTGCAGCAGATCATGGTATGTCACTGGAAGCTGAAGTTGGAGCAATCGGTGGAGAAGAAGATGGTGTCATCGGAAAAGGTGAATGTGCAGATCCGAAGGAATGTAAGGCAATTGCTGACTTAGGGGTTGATATGCTGGCAGCAGGTATCGGAAATATCCATGGAAAATATCCTGCAAACTGGGAAGGATTAAGTTTTGAAACACTTGACGCAGTACAGCAGCTTACCGGAGAGATGCCATTAGTACTTCATGGTGGTACAGGTATTCCAGATGATATGATTAAGAAAGCCATTTCGCTTGGAGTAGCAAAGATTAATGTAAATACAGAATGTCAGCTTTCTTTTGCAGCAGCAACAAGAAAATACATTGAAGAAGGTAAGGACAACCAGGGGAAAGGATATGATCCAAGAAAGCTTCTTGCACCTGGTTTTGAAGCAATTAAAGCGACAGTAAAAGAAAAGATGGAATTATTTGGTTCAGTTGGAAAAGCAGAATAATTGTAAAGATGAATAACATATATTGCCAGAGAAGTGCCGGAAAGGCACTTCTTTGGAATTTTGGAGATTGATATGAAACAGAAAATAATCAGATATGCGGTAATGATTGTTGCACTGGGGGTATTTATATATTCAGCTTATCAGCTTACACTCATTTATATAGAGAGTAAGGAAAGTATGGAAGTATACGATGAAGTAAAGAATATGTTTATTTCGGATGCTTCAGATCAGGAGATACAGACGGATGAACAGGGAATGACCATAGCAAATAATAATTCCGGCGGACAGTTTGTCTGGGATTATGAAAAAATGCTTGCATATAATCAGGAAGCCATTGGTTATATCCGTCAGGATAATGGTGAATACATAGATAATCCGATTCTTCAGCATTCAGATAATGAGTATTATCTCACGCATCTTGCGAATAATCAGGAGAGCAGTGTAGGAAGCATATTTGTGGATTATAGAATACAGGAAGGATTAGATGCAAGAAATGCCATCGTATACGGTCACAACATGGGAAAACGTGTGAACAATATCATGTTTGGCTCACTGAACTGGTATTATTATTGTGACAATGATCCGGATTATTACAAAAATCATCCAACCCTTGATGTCTATGTAGGATACAAGCATTATAAATACTATGTATTTGCGGCTTATAAAACGGAAGCGGAAGGCGGATGGACCTATACCTATTCCTTTGAAGATGATGCGGCATTTGTAAATTATGTAAATGAATGTAAGGCAAGATCAAAATATGTTTTTGACCAGGCAGGGGAAATCACGGCAGAAGATAAGATTATTACACTTTCTACCTGCTGCGAGAGTGAGGATAAGCGAATGATCGTGCAGGCAGTCCGCAGGGAAGAAATCAATGATGTACCGAATGTACCGGAAGATGCTGTAGTGGCAGCACAGAGAGGTGTGGTAAATATCGGTGGGGAAGAAACAACCGTACCGGAAGAAACAACGACCGAGCCGATCACGGAAGCAGTGACCGAGCCTGTGACCGAGGCAGCGACGGAAGCACCTGTCATGGTGCAGCCGGTAACCAAGGCACAGCAGACAGAACCGGCAACCCAGGCGACCACCGTACAGCAGACAACGGCCGCACCTGAACCGGCAACGGCCGCACCGACGCAGCCGGCAACCCAGCAAACGGAAAAGGAGACCACGACGGCTGCACCGGAGACAACCACGGTGCAGCCAACGACAAAGGAAACGACGACAGCCGCTCCTGAGCCGGTGACACCGGAAGGAACCACCCCGGCAGGGCCAGAATCGTAGAAAAACGGCGGCAGGAGAGTCTGGTTGCGAAAAAATATCATAATTATGAAAAAAAGTGCTTGCAATTTGAATAAAAATGATGTATCTTATTTGTGTAAAGGCGATGGCCTAATATAAAATATTTGTTATGCAAGAACAATGGCGTTCCAGCTTTTTTTGGAGCGCCTATTTTTATACCATCCTATGGTACGGCATAATAAGTAAGATAGAAAGAAAATATGAAAGGAATGGAAAGTATGAGCGAAGTATTGAATGTTGAAAAGATTTTTAACCAGAATGTATTCACACTTGGAAAGATGAAGGAGCGTCTGCCGAGAAAGGTATTTAACGAAGTGAAGAATGTTATGGATCACGGCGGAGAGTTATCTTTGGCAGCAGCCGATGTCGTAGCAAAAGCGATGAAAGACTGGGCAGTAGAAAATGGTGCAACACATTATACTCACTGGTTTCAGCCACTTACCGGTGTAACAGCTGAAAAGCATGACTCATTCGTAACAAATCCGGATGAAGAAGGAAAGATGTTAATGGAGTTTTCCGGTAAGGAATTAATCAAAGGTGAACCGGATGCATCCTCATTCCCATCAGGTGGATTAAGAGCCACATTTGAAGCAAGAGGATATACAATCTGGGATATTACCTCACCAGTATTCTTAAAAGAAGATGCAACCGGTGTTGTTCTTTGTATCCCGACTGCTTTCTGTTCCTATACAGGTGAAGCACTTGATAAAAAGACACCGTTATTGAGATCCATGGATGCTGTCAGCGAACAGGCACTCAGAATCGTAAGATTATTTGGCAATACCGAAGCAACAAAGGTAACTGCATCCGTAGGACCGGAACAGGAATACTTCCTGGTAGACAGAAAGAACTTCCTTGCAAGAAAAGACCTGATTTATACTGGAAGAACCTTATTCGGTGCACCTGCTCCAAAGGGACAGGAACTCGATGACCATTACTTTGGAACAATCAGGGAACGTGTCGGCGGATTCATGCACGACTTAAATATCGAACTGTGGAAACTCGGTATTACCGCAAAGACACAGCACAACGAAGTAGCACCTGCACAGCACGAGCTTGCACCGATTTACAACACGGCAAACGTAGCAGTTGACCACAACCAGTTAGTTATGGAAACCATGAAAGAAGTAGCAGAACGTCAGGGGCTTGCCTGCCTCCTTCATGAGAAACCATTTGCAGGTGTCAATGGTTCCGGAAAACATGATAACTGGTCCATTACCACGGACAATGGGGTAAACCTCTTAGAGCCTGGTAAGACTCCAAACAATAACAAGCAGTTCCTTCTGGTTCTTGCCTGCATAATGAAAGCGGTTGATAAACACGCAGATTTACTCCGTCAGTCAGCATCTGATGTCGGCAACGACCACAGATTAGGAGCAAACGAAGCACCTCCAGCAATCATCTCCATCTTCTTAGGCGAGCAGTTAGAGGATATCGTAGAACATATCATCAAAGATGGTGTGGCTACTACAAGCAAAGAAGGCGGTAAGTTAGAGACAGGTGTAAGTACACTTTCCGATATTGCAAAAGATGCAACCGACAGAAACAGAACATCACCATTTGCATTTACTGGAAACAAATTCGAGTTCCGTATGGTAGGTTCTAAGGATTCTATCGCAAGCCCGAATACCACATTGAACGCAATCGTGGCAGAAGCATTCTGTGAAGCAGCAGATGAACTGGAGAAAGCAGAAGATTTCGACAGTGCATGTGATGCATTAATCCAGAAATACATGAAAGAATATCAGAGAATCATCTTCAATGGCAACGGATATTCAGATGAATGGGTTGAAGAGGCTGCAAGAAGAGGACTTCCAAACATCAAGTCCATGGTAGATGCCGTAGAAACATTAACCACAGACAAGGCAGTTGCATTATTCGAGAAATTCGGTATCTTTACAAGAAAAGAACTGGAATCCAGAGAAGAAGTATTATATGAACAGTACTCAAAGGTAATCAATATCGAAGCACTTACCATGATCGATATGGCAACCAAGCAGTACATACCATCTGTCATCAAATACACAAAGGATCTGGCAGATACCGTGCTTGCCGTAAAAGAAGCAGGAGCAGATACTTCCGTACAGTCAGAGATGCTTTCAGAAATTACCGTATTATTAAAAGATGCGAAAGCAGCTCTGGAAAAATTAAAAGTATCACAGGCAGAAGGTCTGAAGAAAGAAGGCAGAGAACAGGCATTCTTCTACAAAGATACTGTCATGGTTGATATGAATAATTTAAGAGCACCGGTTGATAAACTGGAAATGCTGGTAGACAAAGACTTCTGGCCAGTACCATCATATGGTGATTTAACATTTGAAGTTTAAAAACAGGTTGATATAAAATAAATTGGTTATGGAAAAGGCAATTTCATTTAGTTGGAGTTGCCTTTTTTTCATACCTATTGTATACTAATAGAAAGAAAAAACATTTGGTTGAGGTGGACATATGGTAAATACATACAAATGTCCCGGCTGTGGCGCGTCTTTGGAATACAGGCCGGGAGCAGGTGAACTTGTCTGCGAGTATTGCGGGACACATGTAAGTGTCAGCGATTTGGACAGTCAGGAAGAGCACTATCGATGTGAAGTAGAAAACGAAGCTGTGCAGGAGGAAACAAGGCAGGACTTTCAGGGATATACCTGCAAAACCTGCGGTGCACATCTGATTACGGATGAGCATACGACTGCAACGGTATGCTGTTATTGCGGCAGTTCGGCATTGATTCCGGAACGGATGGAAGGAATCTTACAACCGGCAGGGGTAATTCCGTTCAAGATAGGAAAAGCAGAAGCAAAGGAGAGATTTCGTAAGTGGCTGTGTACCGGTTTCTTTACTCCGAAAGTATTCCGCGATCAGGCAACACTGGAAAATATCCGAGGAGTCTATGTACCATTCTGGCTGTACGATTATGATGCCAGTGCAGATCTGAAAGCGGAATGTACGAAGATACACCATGAACGGAAAGGCGATATGGAATATACGCATACCGATTATTATATGGTAGAGCGTGACGCAAGGGGCAGTTATCTCAAAGTTCCGGTGGATGCATCGGAGCAGATGCCGGATGATATCATGGACAGCATGGAACCATTTGATTATAGTGAGATCAAAGAATTCCAGATGCCATATCTGGCAGGATATGAATCGGAAAAATACAGCTATGAAAGTGGTGATGACGAGGTTGCGGGAAGAGTGGAGCAGAGAGTCCGCACCTATATTGCAAGGGATGTAAGAGATACGATTCAGGGATACAGCGGCACAAGGATTCTGTCCAACCAGATCCGGATGACGAGAAAAAAAGCCATGTACACCCTTTTGCCGGTGTGGATGATTACCTACCGCTATCAGGACGAAAACCGTATCTTTGCCATTAATGGGCAGACAGGAAAGCAGGTTGGGGATTTGCCGACTTCCAAACAGAAGATGTGGTCATGGTTCTTTGGAATTACCGCCGTAATTACCATTGTATTAAGAGTGTTGGGAGGGCTGTTCGGATGAAAAAATTAATTCAGGCCATACTAATGGCAGTATTTATGATATTACTGGTCATTCCGCAGGCAGTGCAGGCACAGGAATACAGCAGTGAACAGGATTATTACCAGGCAGTACAGGATAATCAGAGAGTATATGACTTTGCGGAACTTCTGAGTGATTCGGAAAGAGAGAATATAGAGGAAAAGATTAGTGATGCGAGTGAACAGTCCGGGCTTGACATTGTTGTTCTGACCGTAAACCAGATGTTTGGAAAGACGGACAGGGAGATGGCGGATGACTTTTACGATAACGGACAGTTCGGATTTGAACTGGAAGGAAAAGAAGATTCCGGAATCCTTCTCCTCATCGACATGGAAAACAGACAGTTATACATTTCCACGGCAGGAACGGGAATCGATTATGTAACGGATGACGACTGGAAAGAGATACTGAATGACATCCGTGATTATGCCACGGACGGAGATTATGTGCAGGTGTGCGAAACCTATATAGATGATGTTATCTTCTATGCGAAGTGGGCAAACAGCACATTCTTTACCATGTTTCAGAGCCTTACCGTGGATCTGATTATCGGAGTGGTTATTGCAGGCATCGTGGTGCTGGTTCTGAGATTCTCCGGAAAATCAGAAAAGACGGTTTCCAGGGAAACTTACCGTGCTCCGGGCGGTATCCAGCTGGCATCCAAAGAGGATCGCTTTATCCGCAGGGCAACCACTTCACGGAAAATCGAGCAGAACACACAGAGCAGCAGCGGCAGTTCCGTACATAAATCGAGCAGCGGCAAGACGCATGGCGGCGGCGGAACCGGATTTTAAGACAGATTTACCGGGTGTCGGAAGGGACTTGCGGCACCCGGTTATGCCAGAGCCGGAATCCTTATCATGCAGGCAGGAACTGCATTTGAACGTTTGGCACTGGCATCAGAATATAAGAGTGACAGCAGAATGGAGGAAATTATGTCAGAAAAGAAGAACCCGATTGTAACATTTGAAATGGAAAATGGTGATGTGATAAAGGCAGAACTTTATCCGGAAATAGCAGAAAATACAGTAAATAACTTTATCAGCCTGGTAAATAAGGGCTTTTATGACGGACTTATTTTTCACAGAGTAATCAATGGATTCATGATTCAGGGCGGATGTCCGGAAGGAACCGGAATGGGCGGCCCTGGTTACAGCATAAAGGGAGAATTTGCACATAACGGTGTGGAAAATTCACTTGAACATACCGAAGGTGTGTTATCCATGGCTCGTGCCATGCATCCGGATTCTGCAGGATCACAGTTCTTCATCATGCATAAGGCAGCACCGCATCTGGATGGTGAATATGCAGCATTTGGTAAAGTAACCGAAGGAATGGATATTGTCAATAAGATTGCGGAAGTTCCGACCGATTACAGTGACAGACCATTAGATCCGCAGAAGATAAAGAAAGTAACCGTAGAAACATTTGGTGTTGCATATCCGGAGCCGGAAAAATGCTAAAAGCCATTTTATTTGATATGGATGGGGTGCTGGTAGACAGCGAACCCATCCATTTTAAGTCAAACTGTATTACATTGGAAAAATATTGCAATATCACATTGGAATATGAATATTATAAACAGTTTATCGGTTCAACCATTGCGTATATGTGGAAACGTGTTGTGGATGATTTTCATATTGTGGAATACACGGCGGATGATTTGCTGAAATTAAATGATGCCGTTCTTCAGGAGCTGGTAGAAAAAGACGGATATCCACCCATACCGGGAGCGGCGGAATGTGTCCGGGAGTGGAAGCAGGCAGGCTATCTTCTGGCGGTTGCATCCTCTTCCAAAAGAGAAAAAATTCTCCAGAATATCAAAAGACTGGGGATTGCAGACTGTTTCGACCGGATCGTAAGCGGCATGGAGCTGGAGCATCCAAAGCCAAGCCCGGATATCTTTCTGGAAGCAGCAAAACTGCTCGAAGTAAAACCGGAAGAATGTCTGGTCATTGAAGATTCGGGGAACGGTGTGAAAGCGGCGGTGTCAGCCGGAATGGCATGCCTGGGTTTTCTTAATCCAAATTCCGGCGAACAGGATTTATCCGGAGCCGATTATCTGTTTGAATCATTTTCATCTCTGGATGAATCGTTTCTGTGCATGGTGCATAACCATCATTTTGGTGAGCCATGAAGAGCATGGGAGACGGAACGGATGATTCTGCGCGAGATGACCGTGCAGGATGTGGACAGGATCTACCGTCTCTATGAAGATCCCAGGGTTACAGAATATATAGAAGCATTATTTTCTGATCCGGAGGAAGAAAAGGCATATACCCAGTCCTATTACCGGAATGTATACTGTTTTTATGGATTTGGGATATGGCTGCTGGAAAGGAAAACGGACGGGGAACTCTTAGGCAGGGCAGGACTCGAAGTCAATGAGAACGGGGAGTTTGTTCTGGGGTATATGCTTGCCGCAAAGTACCAGCATCAGGGATATGCTTATGAAGCCTGCCAGGGAATACTCGAATATGCCCGTGAATATCTGGAGCTGGAACCGGAAGAAATCATTGCGTGCATTGAGCCGGAAAACAGAGCGTCCGTGAAACTGGCTGAGAAACTGGGAATCACGATCCGCTGGATGGACAAATCTATATAAATAAAAAAGATGCATTCAAGAGTGCATCTTTTTTTTGTTATAATTGGTTGTATAATAAAAAAGGGAGGAAGTCCAGCACTCACAACAGTGCCAAGACCCTATTATGAAAAATATCGAATTGATAACTCTTTCATTTCGATGGTTAAAGTATAGAAAACAATGGTTAATAAATCATGGGAATGGTGTAAAACATCATTAAATAAAATATGAATTAAATATGAATAATACTGAAAATAAGAATAAAAACAAAGTAGTTTTCAGAAAATTAAGAAAATGAAAAAATATGTAACAGTTGAATTTAGAAGGGAAGTATGATAATATTAATAAATGGTGTGCAGACACGAAAGAATATATTTAGTAGTAATGTGAAAGGTGAGAGGTGAATCTTATGTATAAGATCATAAAAAAGATTGAACTGAATCCTACTGTTACCCGTATGGACATCGAAGCTCCATTGGTTGCAAAAAAAGCAGAACCGGGACAGTTTATTATTTTGAGGACAGATGAAGAGGGAGAACGTATTCCACTTACGATCGCTGATTACGACAGAGAAGCCGGAATTGTGACCATCATTTTCCAGAAGGTAGGTGCTACCACCGAAAAACTCGGTCATTTAGAAGAAGGAGAATTTATCCAGGATTTTGTAGGACCGCTTGGTACAGCATCTGAACTGGAAGGATTAAAGAAAGTGGCAGTAGTCGGCGGTGGTGTCGGAAGTGCCATTGCATATCCGATCGCAAAGAAACTTCACGGACTCGGTGCAGAAGTACACTCCATCGTTGGTTTCCGGGGAAAGGATCTTGTCATTCTGGAAGAAGATTTTGATAAAGTAAGTGATAAATTTGTGCGTATGTCAGATGACGGCACATGGGGAACAAAGGGACTTGTTACCAATGCATTAAAAGAACTGATAGAAAGTGGCGAAAAGTACGATGAAGTCATCGCCATCGGACCGTTGATCATGATGAAATTCGTAGCTGCCCTGACCAAAGAATACGGAATCAAGACCGTTGTCAGCATGAACCCGATTATGGTAGATGGTACAGGCATGTGCGGCGGATGCAGACTGACTGTTGGCGGAGAGACAAAATTCGCCTGCGTGGACGGACCGGATTTTGACGGACATCAGGTAGATTTCGATGAAGCAATGGAGAGAGGTTCGATGTATAAACCTTTTGAACAGCACAAGAGAGAGGAAACATGCAATTTATTTGCAAAGGAGGTACAGTAACATGCCGAATATGTCATTAAAGAAGAATGAAATGCCGGTACAGGATCCACAGGTCCGTAATAAGAATTTTAAGGAAGTGGCACTGGGTTATACCAAAGAACAGGCGATCGACGAGGCACAGAGATGCCTGCATTGCAAAACAAGAAATTGTGTGGCAGGATGCCCGGTAAGAATCGATATTCCTGATTTTATCAAAGAAGTAGCAGAAGGTAATTTTGAAGAAGCATACCAGATTATTGCAAAATCAAGCTCGCTTCCTGCTGTCTGCGGCCGTGTATGTCCGCAGGAATCACAGTGCGAAGGAAAATGTGTGCGTGGAATCAAGGGCGAACCGGTGGGAATCGGACGTTTGGAAAGATTTGTTGCAGATTATCATAATGAAAATGCAAAAGAACATGCAGTGAAACCGCAGTCAAACGGACATAAGGTAGCAATTATCGGTTCTGGACCTTCCGGACTTACCTGTGTGGGCGATCTGGCAAAACTGGGATATGAAGTTACTGTTTTTGAAGCACTTCATTTAGCCGGCGGTGTACTGGTATACGGTATTCCGGAATTTCGTCTTCCAAAGTCCATCGTACAGAAAGAAATCGACGGATTAAAGGAACTCGGTGTAAAAGTAGAAACCAATATGGTTATCGGTAAGGTTTTATCCATCGATGAACTGAAGGAAGAATATGGATTTGAAGCAGTATTCATCGGATCTGGTGCGGGCCTTCCAAAATTCATGAATATTCCGGGCGAGAACTTAAAGGGTGTTTATTCTGCAAACGAATTCCTGACCAGAGTAAACCTTATGAAAGCATACGAGGAAGATGCGGATACTCCGATTAAACAGAGCAAAAAGGTAGCCGTAGTCGGCGGCGGAAACGTTGCCATGGATGCAGCACGTTCCGCATTAAGACTGGGAGCAGAAGAAGTATACATTATTTACAGACGTTCCAGGGAAGAACTTCCGGCAAGAGCAGAAGAAGTAGAACACGCAGAGGAAGAAGGAATTATATTTAAATTCCTGACCAATCCGGTAGAAATTCTTGCAGATGAGAACCGTTTCGTAGGCGGAATCAGATGCGTAGAGATGGAATTAGGTGAGCCGGATGCATCCGGAAGAAGAAGACCTATCGTAAAAGAGGGTTCTGAATTTGAGATTCCGGTAGACTGCGTGATCATGGCACTTGGAACATCTCCAAATCCGCTCATTAAGAATACCACAGAAGGTCTTGATACGCAGAAATGGGGAGGAATCATCGTCGAAGAAGAGACCGGACTTACTTCCAGAGAAGGCATTTATGCCGGTGGAGATGCCGTAACAGGTGCAGCAACCGTTATCCTTGCTATG
>ERZ779840.4054-NODE-4054-length-11083-cov-6.577439_pt1 | contig 11083 bp, 9 predicted proteins | sample MGYA00511561_ERZ779840 | MGnify/ENA primary metagenome ERZ779840 (study PRJEB29588, sample SAMEA2162036) | human gut metagenome | biome: human gut; feature: human-associated habitat; material: faeces | place: Denmark | collected 2008/2010 ...
CGGACGCAGCACAAAGCCCGCCGGCGAACGCCCGCAGGAGGCTTCAGGGCCGGAAAAAACCGCACCAAAGGAGCAGCTGCGCGCCGATGCGCCCCGCAGAGAGCGCCCCAAAAAGGAGCGGCCGCCTCAGCAGGACAAGCCCGAGCGCAAGCCTGCTCCACAGAAGCAGGAACGCCCGGAAAAAGCAGAAGCGTCTTCTTCCGACGGTCAGCCTAAGCCCCGCCGCCGCAGACGCCGCAGCGGAGGCCCCAGAAAGCCGTCCGGCGAGGGCCAGACGCCCAAAGCTGAATAACAAACTGCCCCGACCTGCCGCAAAGCGAGCGGCAGGCCGGGGTTACTGCTTAGAGGGCATCACAGCTGCCGGCAGGCCAGTGTTTTCCGTTGCGGAAGCTGTCGGAATGTGGTATGATGAAAAAAACAAAAAGGAGATTCTTTTATGTCCGTACTGCATGGCTTTGAACAGACACGGCAGCGCCGTATTGATGAACTGGACGCCGCATTGCATGAATATATCCACACTGCCTCCGGTGCGCGGCTCTGCTGGCTCGAGCGGGAGGATGAAAACAAGTCCTTCTGTGCCGCCTTCCGGACGCTTCCGTTTGACGATACCGGCGTTTTTCACATTCTGGAGCATTCTGTTCTCTGCGGCTCGAAGCACTTCCCGGTCAAAGAGCCGTTTGTCGAACTGATGAAGGGCTCCTTGAACACGTTCCTGAATGCACTGACGTTCCCGGACAAGACGTGCTATCCCGTCGCCAGCCGCAACAGCCGCGATTTTTTGAATCTGATGCGCGTGTATCTTGACGCCGTGTTTTTCCCAAGCATCCATGAAAAGCCTGAGATCTTCCAGCAGGAGGGCTGGCACTATGAACTGCACGACGGCATTCTGACGCGTTCAGGCGTTGTGCTCAACGAGATGAAGGGCGCGTTTGCCGACGCGGACGAGTTGCTGATAAACGCCATGTCGCGCGCACTGTTCCCGGCCTCGCCCTACCGCTTCGTCTCCGGCGGCGATCCCGAGGCCATCCCGAATCTTACCTATGAAGCCTTTACCGCCGCGCATAAGCGGTTCTATCATCCAGCCAATTCTTATCTGCTGCTCGACGGCAGCATCGATCAGGACGAAAGCTTCGCCCTGCTGGATGAATATCTGTCGCAGTTTGCAGCCATCGACCCAGACACGCAGATCCATGCGCAGCCGCCCGTCCGGGCAGAGCGCCGGACGATCGAATATCCGCTCCCGGCCGGAGAACCGGCGCAGCAGCGCTGGAAGCTTGGCTGCGGCTATGTGCTCGGGACATATCAGGATACGCAGACGCTTTTTGCCGCGCAGGTGCTGAGCGATGTGCTCTGCGGCAGCAACCACGCGCCGCTCTGCCGCGCGATTCTGGAACAGGGGCTTGCAGAAGATGTGGTACTCGGCTGCGACGAGCAGTGCATGCAGCCGAATCTTCTGCTGCGCGTGCAGAACTTCCGCGAAGCCGACCTGCCCGCCATCGAGGCTACGATCCGCAATACGCTCACCGCGCTCTGCGAAAACGGGCTTGACCGTGCGCAGATCGAGGCTTCGCTGGCAAGCTTTGAATTTAAGCTGCGCGAACGCGATTACGGCACAATGCCGCGCGGTCTGGTCTTTGAACTTGAGATCCTGTCCAGCTGGCTTTACGGCGGCGACCCTGCTGTGCGCCTACGGTTCGGCGAGGTGTTTGACACGCTGCACGCCGCCGTCGGCACGGGATATTATGAGAATCTCCTGCGCCGGCTGATGCTGGAGAACCCGCATACCGCCGAGGTGCTCCTGCAGCCGTCGCTGACCTGCGGACAGGCGCGTCAGGATCGTGAACGCGAGTCGCTGGGAAAAATATGCAAAACACTGGATGAGGCGCAGCGCAGCCGGATTATCAGTGAACAGGAGCGGCTTGCCGCACTTCAGCAGGAGCCGGACCGCCCGGAAGCGCTTTCTACGATCCCGCATGTCCGGCTTTCCGACTTGCCGCGCGATCCGGCCCCTGTTCCGACGGAGGTGGAGGAGGACGGACGGCTCGTTCTCCATGCCGTGCAGACCGACGGTATTGTCTATCCGACGGTTTATTTTGCGGCCGATGATCTGACAGAGGAACAGCTTCCGTATACGTCCGTTTTGCGCGCGGCGCTGGGACAGCTTCCGGCTGGCGGCATGGATGCGCTGGAACTGCAAAAGCAGCTGCGTCTGAAGCTTGACGGCTTCAGCGTGGCGCTGGCGCCTTACAGCCAGTATCATGACCCGCAAAGTTACCGGCTCTACGCTGCCGTTTCCTTCAGCGCACTGGAGGCGAAACTCCCGGAGGCTGTCCGGCTGGCAGCGCAGATTCTGACGCAGACGGATTTTTCCGACAAGGCAAAGCTGCTGGAACTCATCCGCCAGCAGCGCGACGGACTCCAGCAGCAGATTGTCAATTCTGGTTCGAGCGCTGCGATGCTCCGCGCTTCTGCTGCACTGAACGCGGCCAGCGCCTGCTCAGAGCGCTGCGCGGGCGTCAGCTATTACCGCTGGCTGCGCGAATTGGAGCAGAATTTCGACGCACGGGCGGATGAACTGATCGAGATGTTGCGCACACTCTGCGAAAAGCTGTTTGTGACCGCGCGGATGCGTCTTTCCGTCACCGGAGGCGGCGGGCAGAGTGGTGCACTTATTCAGAGCGGCCTGCATGAAGCGCTCCCTGCTGGCGCAGCGTCCGGTGCGCCATACCGTGCACAGCTGCTGCCGATTTGCAAAGAGGGCATCGTGATCCCGTCCGAGGTTTCGTTTACCGCTGTCTGCGGCAATGTTCACGCGTATTCCGGCGATCTGCGCATCGCCTGCCGCGCAGCGTCGCTTGGCCATTACTGGAACGAGATCCGTGTACAGGGCGGGGCGTATGGCACAGGCCTGCTCATCCGCGAAACAGGGCTTGTCTCCGCCTATACCTACCGTGACCCGGACTGCCGCCGTTCGCGCGGCGCAATCGGACGAACGGCAGCGTATCTCGAAGCCGCAGCTGCTTCTGGTGAAGCGCAGGACGTCAATATCATCGGCGCCATCAGCGACGCCGAGCCGCTGCTCTCGCCGCGCCTGCAGGGAGCCGTTGCGGATACATGGCTTCTGAAAGGCATGACCATGGACGACCGCCGCTGCATGCGCCATGAATTGCTGGATGCAGGCCCTGCATCGCTGGCTGCCTGCGCCGGACCAATCGGCAGCGCACTGGATACCGGCATCGTCTGTGTTTTCGGCCCCCGGACGCAGCTGGAAGCCTGCGGGGATCTGAGCATTCAGGAACTGTGAGAAAAAATTAAAAAAAGGCTTGCATTTTATCCCCAACTGTGCTACTATAGTGTGGCGTTAAGGAAGCGCGGTACGCGCCGGTAGCTCAGTTGGATAGAGTGACTGGCTACGAACCAGTAGGTCGGGGGTTCGAGTCCCTTCCGGCGTACCAGCAAAACGGCTGATTTCAAAAGGAATCAGCCGTTTTTCTAACTTTTCAGTAGACTTTCAAATGCGCGGAATTTGTTTTACCGCACATTTTACGCACGACCGCACAAAAATCACGGTGGACAGCTGCTTGTCCATCGTTTTTTCATGCCTTTTTGCGCCGGAGCATCACGTCGGCCAACGTCTCAGATGCTTTCGCCTTTGCTTCGTTGATCGCGTGGGAATAGATATCCAGCGTTGTGGACACATCGGAATGCCCCAGTCGGTTTGCGACTGTGACCACGTCTACGCCGTTTCCAATCAGCATGGAAGCGTTTGTATGCCGGAACCCGTGTGGGTGCAGGTGCGGGAGGTCGTGTCGCTTCGTGAATTTGCGCAGCCAGCCCGCAAAGCTGTCCGCGTGGATCGGTGCGCCGTCGCTTTTGACGAACAGAAAGCCGCTGTCCTGCCAGCGGTCGCCGTTTTTGAGCCGGAGTTCATTGTGCCACGCGCGGTACTCCCGAAGGAGCTGCATCGTCTCCTTCGGGAGCGGGAGGAACGTTGTGTTCTCTGTTTTCGTGGTGCTCTCGTAAATGCCGAGCTTCGGCAGATAGAGAAGCGCCGTGTCGATGCAGACGATCCCGTTTTCAAAGTCGATCTTGTCCTATTTCAGGCCGCAGATATCTTCGCGGCGTCTGCCGGTGATCAGGAACAGGTGCAGCATGGTCTTCCACTTGATCGGCTCCTGCTCGGCAGCATCCAGAATTGCGGCGACGGTATCCGGCTCATAGAAGTCCGGCCTGCTTTTGCAGACCTTCGGCGGCGTGGCCTTTGCGGCCGGGTTGTAGGGGATCAGAAGCTCGTCCTCGGCCTGCTGCATGACGGTATGAATGAACCGGTGGTATTCCGCAACAGTCTTGGCGGAAAGCGGTGTCTTGTCCTGTTCGATGGTGAACAGGACTTTTGTTTTTTTCGCCCAGCGCGGCGGCGATCTGGTCAGCCTTGCTTTCAAGAATCGGCTGCATCCGGCAGGCTGTTGTGATCGTGGTTGCGGAGACGCCGGCTTTTTCGGCCAATGCCTCGCGGGTGATTTTCCGTTTCCTCAAATAAGCGCCGAGATCGACCCTTGCCGCTGCGCGGTTCCGGCCCTGCCGGACGCCTTCTTCCTGTAAATTCTGATAGAACAGATTCAAATGCTGCGGGCGGATATCGCACAGCCGCAGATGACCGATTGCCTGATCGCAGCGGGAAAGGAGATATTCGTAGTGGTTCAGTGTCTTTTCTTTCGCCCCGGCAGTCCGCTTGAGACCGATCACATAGCGCGCATATTCGGAAAACGTCTGCCGGTTGTCGGTCTGATAGCCCTGCTCGATCTCCCGCTCAAAGTCCGCTGCGGCCCGCTCCACGGCCTTCTGCATCTGCCGCTCGGTCATACGTTCCTCCGGCTTCCACGTCTTGTAGTGCCGCACCTGACGCCCATTGATATCCCGCCCCTGCGCGACCGTGATCTGGAAGGAAACGCCGGTTTTACCGTCAATGCGTTTGATGTTAGCCATAGCTTAGTCACCTCCTGATGCAGAACTGCTTTTGCTGTTTGCTTGAATGGCTTCGATACGTTCAATGTAACGCTGGAACTCTGCTTTTCGAGCTGCGAGATACTTTGGTTGATCTTCAATCCAAAGGCTATTCGCATAGAGCGGGCCAAATTCTTTTATAGCATTATTGAATGTTTTTTCAAATTCGCATAGCGCTTGCCATTTGAAAAAGGCTGTTTGATCCTCAACGATATCTGCACCGAGCTTTGATTGCAACGACTTGATTTGAATTGCGCTTTTTACAAATGCTGGTCGATCATGGGCGGGTAGCTCTCCGGCGGAATGTCGGCGTATGCGCTGCCCCGGTCGGCCTGCTCGATCCACGGCATATCCCGGATGATGCGCACGATCTGACTTGCGCAGATCGGCGGGTGCGGTCTGCCGGTGTATGCCTCGTACTGCTCGAAGTAGTACTGGAACACGCCGAGCGCTTCGTCCAGCGTGTACGGCCCTCCGGGGAATACCGAAGCTGTGATATCCGCGAATTTGTCAAAATCAAACAGCAACTATCTGCCTCCTTTGTCGGGGTGGGTGGAGCGGAGCGCGGAAGCGGCTCCGTTCCCTTATACCCTTATACAGTCTACTTCTTACTTCTACTTCTGTGTCATTCGATATCGGTCGATATCGACCGATCAGCGCCATGTCTTGCCGTGATTCGCTGCACATATCGCGCCCAGGCTTCTTCCATGTCCGGCATGAACGCAGAGAACGCAACGCTTTCGATGGGAGACAGGTTTGCGGGCTTTTCGCCTGTCTCCAAGAAGTCCCAGCAGGCCAGCAGCACGTTCACTGCTGTTTCCGGGGAAAGCTGCCTGACCAGTTCCCGGCGCTCCAGCTTCATCTTGAACCAGCTGGGGTGCTTGTCCTTGTCTTTCGCCATTGCCGCCCCCTCACGCCACGGTGAAGCGGCGGCTGGTGCTGGACTTGGTGAAGCGTTCGGCAAGCTCCGGCATGGCTTTCTTGAACGCCGTGCTGTCGAACCGGCTGCTGGTTACGGTCTTCCATGTGATCTTGTAATCCGTGCCCGTCAGCGTGTCGGCGTCGATGGCGGTCATGTGCGCCTTGATCGCATCCTGGATGTTCTCGATCTCGGCGGGGAGTTCGTCGGCCATGCGGCGAAGTTCGCGAAGCTCGTTGACCTTGCTCTGAATTTCTGTGTTGCTCATAGGTGAACCCCCTTTCCTTTTTCGGCGGGGCGTGGTATACTGTCCACGACCCCTTTTGTGGTTGCGTCCTGCTTGTGCTTCCTACGGCGTGCAGGACGCTTTTTCTTTGCTCTTGGGAACTCCGGCGGCTGGGGGCTTTCAACTGATCTCGTGAGCCTTGCTGCACTTTGCTGTTCCTTCCCAACTCTTGTAGATGTTCTTCACCCATCTTCTGCCGGTGTCTGAACTGTTTTCGTTTGTTCCCCTTGACTGGCTTCATTATATCGCTTATTGCGCAAGTATGCAACACGGAATATTGCGCAAGTATGCTCTTGCTTTTTTATTCAATTTGCATAATTGCGCAAGTACGCATTTTAATGATATACTTTGCGTGAGGTGATTACATGGGTGGGAAAACATCTGCGAAGTCAAAGAATACATGGATAACGAAAGTGTATGACCGTATCAACTTGACCGTTCCGAAGGGCCAGAAAGACTTGATACAGGCCCACGCCGAAGCGCAGGGCGAAAGCACGAATGGCTTTATCAACCGCGCGATCTCGGAGACGATGGAGCGGGATAAGAATCGTTGAGAAACGCGTACAGACTTATTGAGACGTTTCAGGTGTTAAAAAAATTAACGAAATCACATTGACAAAACTTAAGAAAACTCATATACTATCGATAGGAAGAAAACTTCCTGCCTGAGAAGCGGTTGCTATGTTGGTGTGTTGCCGTGGAGGTACTATGAGGGTTGTGTGGTCTCCAAGTTCCAACTAGGCTTGTCCGAAAATAAAAACACTCACTTTTTTAGCGCAAATCGCCCTGACGGATATTGTCAGGGCGATCTTACTATCCGAAAGAATTGAGATAGAGAAGATGGATATTCTACAGGAAACTGTTGCGGTGTATGAGCGTCTGCGCAAGAAGCGATACCGGATCATTGTCGACACTGGTGAAGATTTTACATTTACGTTTCAGCCTGCAAACTATCACCATCTGGCCGGATTCCAACACTTGACCGATTTCCGGAATATCAGCAGCCCGAAAAGCAAAGACCGCTTTTATGGATCGGTCAAGCGGCAGCAGCTGCAGACAGAATATATTCAGAGAAGCAGCAGTTATCACGAAATCGAAGAACGTTTGCATACATTCGGCTATCTGGAAGATATTCTTGCGGAAGGCGAAGAAAAGATCATTGTCGAGTATGACAGAAACAAGCTGTCTTCAGAGATCGAAGCAAAGTATTATCTTTATAAGCGGGTCGGCAGCGTGTTTGAGGGAAATGTTAAGTACCATATCCTGTTCATCGGCAGCATGAATGAACGCTTTTTCCCGGCAACCTACATTGTAGAGCATTCAAATATTTATATGCGAGACCAGAACTTGCACGACTGCCGGATCATTCACGAGGAGAAATAAAGCATTCCATTTATGGGGCCGAAAATTTACCGCACATTTACCGCACAAGGCGGCGAAATCTTATGCGATTTTATGAAATCTTATGAGAATGCGAAATCGTGAAAACATTGGTATATCAGCGTTTTTCAAATTTTATGAAAAGATATGAAAAGAAAATCGCATCACTACGAACCAGTAGGTCGGGGGTTCGAGTCCCTTCCGGCGTACCAGAAAAGCAGTTGATTTCGTCACGAAGTCAACTGCTTTTCTTTTTTTTATTATACAGAAGAAGGATTCAAAGCATATGTAGACTATCCCATACTCTTTGCCGCATGGAAACGCGCCCCCGTATGTGCATCATACGAGGGCGCGTTTGGATACTTGTGTATTCAGGGCAAGCGCTTTGTGCTGATCGGCAAGGGGAGAGGTCAACTCTTGACGGTGAACTTTGCCGAATCGAGCAGCTGGTTGCCGATGTAGATAGACAGGGTGTAATCGCCGTCGGTCTGCGGGGTGCGCGGGAAGTAGCCGACAAACATGTTCTTTTCCCACATGTCCTTCCAGACCAGCACGGAACTGGAGGAATCGACGATTTTCCCGTCTGCGTCGCGGATGACGAGGTTGACCATGACTGTCCCGTCGGAAGAGGCGTTCAGGTTGCTGCCGGCGTCCACGTCGAACGCAACCAGTTCGCCCTTGGAGAACGTCGTGCGGCGCGTAACCAGGTCAACATAGCGGAACGTTTCCTTGTTCGGCTTGAGGAACAAGCCTGTATAGGGGTTCTTGACGCCGTTGGCCGTGTAGGGATTGTCCACATTGGCTGTCGAGAATGTCAACTCCGTCTCGCCATCGAGCGAATCACCGCTCTTCAGCGCCAGCGTGACCTTGTATGTTGCACCGGGGTACATATTGTTGGCAGGGATGACGCAGGACTCCGTATCCGTTTCGAGGGTTTGCGGCTCGGCGTTTTCCACGTCCTGAAGCGTGTAGGTCACTACCCAGCCGGGCTCGGCAGGCTCTGTCTCGCAGGCCCAGCTGAGATTGACGTTGATGGTCCGGCCTGTCTCGTCTGTTTCGTCGGCGGATTTGAACTCCGTGACCTTCGTGATGGTCGGGGTGACGTTCATGGCGTAGCTGGAAAGCATCGTCGGCGCGGAGATCACAATCTCATATTCCGTGCCGGAGACGAGATTTTCAAACGTCACGTTCGGGGCGGTGACCTCCTGCGTTTCCTCAAAGCCGGCCTTGTCCGTGATGGTGACGACCCACTTTTCGGGCGCGTCGCCGTCATACTGCCAGGTAAGAATGGCAGAGGAACTTGAAAGCGCGATGGCCACGCTGTCGGGCAGCAGTTCGACGGTCGGTACGGTTGAGAGCGGGGTGCTGATTGCACCGGTCAGAAGCGTATTATCGGGAGCAAGCAGCGTAAAGGTGTACTCCGAGTCGGACAGCAGATCGCTGATGACGACCGAATGTCCAGAGAAGGTAACGGTCTTGGCTTCGACGCCTGCGGCCTCGTACGAAACGGTCCAGCTGTCGAAATCGGGCCCATCCTGAATGATGAAATTCAGTTCAGCCTGTGTGATGGAGATGGGCGTAGCGGTGAAACTCAGAATCTTTGTCTCGGCGAAGGTCGAAGCGGTGGCGGAGTAGGAACCCGTCATCTTTTTGCCCTCCAGCGGGACAGCTTCAATCGTGTACTGGGTGCCCGGCATAAGCGAATCGAACGTCATGTCTTCGCCTGCCGTATAGGCCTTCCGGCTCTGGTTGCCGTAGGCGTCGGAGCAGGTGACATCAAATGCGCCGCTTTCCTCGCCGGATTCGATCTGAACGGTCAGATAATCGGTGCCGATGTCCGTCACGGCGACAGAGTCAACGCGTGTCACAGACGGGACAATCACAAAGAACCATACTGCCGCAGCAATCGCAGCCAGCGCAGCTGCGCCGATCAGAACCGGCAGAATCCATTTTGGCATGGACGCCTTTTTCTTCCGTCGCTGTCCGCGCGGAGGCAGATTGATCTTCAGTTCATCCTCTTCACCGTCTCCATCGGGCGTGGACTCGTCTGCATCGTCCTCGGATGCGTCCTGCGAATTCTCATCCAGATCAAGGGGAACCTGTCCTGATTCGCCGCGATGCACCTCGTCGATGATGGCGTTGAGCATGGCTGTATCCGGAGAGAAGTTCTCCTTGAAATCATCTGCCATCTGCTCGGTGTCAGCGAACTGGACCGGCTCGACCTCCTCTTCAGCGCTGGGGTCGATCTTCTCCGGTTCTCCCTCAAGGGGCGGGACGATCAGCGCATCGGAGGCTTCATTGCGCTTGCCGTATTCCAGCAGCGCCTCCTGGAGTTCCTGCGGAGTCTGATAGCGGTCTTCGGGCTTGAACGCACAGGCCTTCAGCAGAATATCCGCCATTTCATAATCCGCATACATGGGAGCCGGCAGCTGTTCACCGGTCACACGCAGCTTGTCCGCGGCGCGGGCGGAAGTTTTTTCGTCCTCAAACGGGCCGTGGTTGCCGTTATAGATGCGGTAGAGGATCATGCCGACGGAATAAATGTCGGTCGTCGGCTCGATCGTGCCCAGCAGGCTGAACAGTTCCGGTGCCGAGAAGGAACTGAGCATATTTTCCGGCATGGAGCAGTATTTCAGTTCGTCAATCTTTGCAATGCCGAGATCGCCCAGCAGATAGTGCCCCGAACTGCTTAAGTACACGTTCGACGGCTTGACGTCGCGGTGGATGAGTCCTGCCTCGCGCAAACTGCAAAGCGCGCTGCACAGATCCAGGCCAAGATTAACGGCACCCGACTGCGTCATGGGCGTTTCGGCAAGCACCTCGGAAAGTGTCTGGCGGTATTCGGCCAGCAGATAAATCTCGAAGCCGACGCCATCCTCCTTCGGCTCGATCTGATAGCTGCGGTAGCAGCCGATGTTCGGGCTGGCGGAAAGCTTTTCGAGCGTCTCGAGTTCCGATTGATAATCGGCGGCAACCTGCTTGTAATAATTCTGCGCGTCCTCGACTGTGGCAGCCGCGCCGGTGAACATCAGCGCGTCAACCTGTTTCTGCGATTCCGGAATGCAGATGTGCTTCAGATAATAGGACTGATTGCTTTTTGTGCTTTTGACAATATAGACAGATGTACCGCTACGCACGCTGACGCATTTAACGAGTTCCATGTTCGTCAGCAGCGGCGATATCATGTTCAGTTCTGGCAATTCGTTCGCCTCCTTTACAAACACATCTTTATTCTATGTCATTTTCATAAAAAATGCAATACAATATCTTGGCCCATCCACTTGGAATCTGTAACAATCTGTGATATACTGTCTCCTGAGTCTGAATAAACGCAATGCTCCGCTGCACGGAAAGGCGGAGCACGATAGACGGAGGCCCATGTATGGAATTGAAAACCTGTGAATATTGCGGTACGGCGTACGATGCGCGCCTGCGGCAGTGTCCGCTGTGCGGACGTGCTGCGGCGGGCCAGACGGGTTCTGCAGAGCCGGAAC
>ERZ779840.4055-NODE-4055-length-11083-cov-5.169840_pt1 | contig 11083 bp, 12 predicted proteins | sample MGYA00511561_ERZ779840 | MGnify/ENA primary metagenome ERZ779840 (study PRJEB29588, sample SAMEA2162036) | human gut metagenome | biome: human gut; feature: human-associated habitat; material: faeces | place: Denmark | collected 2008/2010 ...
GAAGGATTCGCAGGATAAAATGGTGTTAACCATTTTATCGAGAAATAGTATGATTTGTGACAGCGCCCTCTTTGTCTCTCGCCAGCTCCCGGGCGGCCATCACGGCCATGCACACCAGCAGCGGCAGCTTGTCAGGCCGGTAGACGATCAGATAGGCGTTGTCGAACACCGCGTTTTCGACGGTCAGGTCCATGTCGTCCATGATGGCGCCCAAAATCTCGCCGTTGAGCGTGACCTTGTAGTTGTGACCGACGGTGCCGCTGTACTCCCGCAGCTCCAGTGTTCCCTCCGTCACCTCCATTGTGAAGCGGTCCCGCACCAGATCAAACTGCTTTTCCAGCGTGCCGTAAAGTTCACCGTCCTGATAGAACTTGTATGTAGCCAGCGCGTGCCCCAACTGCTTGGTCATGGTGAAAACCTCACGGTCATAGTTATCCAGCACCCGCAGCTTCACCAGCGGCGCTGTGCCGTCCACGGTGTAGAGGGTGTTTCCGTCCGTATCCTGAACGGTGAAATGCTGCCCCGTCAGCTTGAAATCCTCGCTGAAGGTGTAAATCTGAGAGGGAGAGATCTCCCGGAAGGGCAGAATCGTGCCAGTTTTCACGAAATGTTCAAGGCTCTTCTGAAGCCATTCCCGCATCAGAAAGACGTCCGAATGATAGACCAGATGCCCCGCAAGGTCTTCCCCCGCGTCCGCTTCCGCCGGAAAACGAGGTTCCGTCAGGCGCTCCGAAATGGTAGAGTCCAGCATGGAATAGCCAACGTAGCCGATCATCCCGTCGCGATTCAGGTAAAAGTACAGGAACTCTCCCCGGACATTCGGCCCGAAAATCAGGCTGGTATAGGGACTTGTGGAGAATTTTCCCAGATACGCAGAACCGAGGGGCGTTTTTTCGTTCTGGAACGCGCGGTAAAACTCCTCGATCTTTCGGGGGACATCCATGGCGATCATGGCTCCGCCGTCCGTCATGGCGTTGTAGTCCGCCGGAGAACCCATGTTGAACACCGCAATGCCGATAATCAGAATTACGGTTGCAATGGACACCGGGATGGTATCCCAGTTCCCGGCAATACAGAGCCACACCGCCAGCGCGACCAGAACCAGACCAATGATCCGGAACTTCCATATCCGCCGCTTGATGGCAGGCGAATAGCTCACATAAGCGTCAAACTTTTCCTGCTCCTGCTTCACGACGTTTTTTGCCTGTTCTGCCGTCCGTTTCACCGGGGATTTTCCGTCAAACAGCCAAGCGAGGAAGCCAAACACCCCCGCAACCAGCAGCAGGAACAGCAGCCCCACAATGGTGAGGCCGTCAAACACGCCATCTCTTATGTCAATAATGACGTTGTAGATGGCGTACAAAATCGTGGCCGCCGTGAGGCCAAGAAAAACCTTTTTCACACGCATTCCACCTCTCTATCGGATGGCATAAGTGTACCACATTTGTGCCCTCCATACAAGAAAAAAATTCCCAAAAGATGCGCAGCTGCGAGAGGGTGGAAGCACTTGTCAGCCCGCAACGCGCTTCCGCTTCGTGTGGGCAGCCACTCCCAGCAGGCCCATTCCTGAAACCACCAGCACCAGCGCGGCAATGATTGGCGTCGGCTCCTGTCCCGTGGGGGGCGGCTCCTGAGCACCAGTCATCGACTGTGGTCGAACGGTGATCTCCCAGATATCCTCGTAGGGCAGTTCGATCACGAAGGGCGGTATCGCGTCATTCCCGGCTGAAATCCCGGTCTGTTTGATGAGATACAGCCCCGGCGACAGGTTGGAAAACGTGGCACTGCCCTCCGCGTCAAAGGGAACCGTTGTCCCCTCCGCTGCCTCATGCTCCGCCAGCCACGACGCCAGCGTCAGAGACGGCAGGTCTCCCCACCTTACCAGTCCCCCGCCGTAAACCTCGTCCAGCCAGTAGCCGCCGTCCGCCTCGACGCCCGCATGGTACAGCGTCACGGCGCTGTCGGCGGCTTCGTCTCCGGAACCACCCGGATAGAACCCGTCTGGGCGGCGTAGGCTGGAATGGCACCTCCCAGCAGCAGTCCGACCGCCAATAATGCAAATACAAGCCGTTTTAGCATTTCGCTTCTCCCCTTTCCCGGTTTGGCTACAGTATACCGTTTCCCGGGCGAACAAGCAGTCGAAGCGCGGATGTGATGCCGTAGGGTTTTGGGGCGAAAAAATGCCGGACAGGCAGCTTGTGCTTGTCCGGCATCGGAATATCCAATTAACCCACAGGGGCGGGGGTGATTTTCATGACCTTGCGCTGGTATTCGGAAATGCCGATCGCCAGCACATCCATTGCCCGCTCCAGATCTTCCTGCTTGAGAACGTAAGCGATACGCACTTCGTTGATGCCCTTGCCGGGGGTCTCGTAGAAGGGTGCGCCGGGGGCGAACATGACGGTGTCCCCCTGATGGTCGAAGTTTTCCAGCAGCCAGTACTGGAACTTGTCCGCGTCGTCCACCGGCAGGCTCGCCATGACGTAGAACGCGCCCATGGGTTCCTCCACCACCACGCCGGGAATCTGGCGCAGCTTGGAGATCACCGTATCCCGGCGGCGGCGGTATTCCTCCTTGCTCTGACGGAAGAACGCAGGATCCACCGTATACAGCGCCGCCGCGCCGATCTGGTCAATGGTGGCAACGGACAGACGGGACTGACAGAATTTCAGCAGCGCCGCCTGCAGCTCCTTGTTCCGGGTCACAACACAGCCCACCCGCGCGCCGCAGGCGGAGAACCGCTTGGAGGCGGAGTCGATGATGACGAGGTTCTCGTCGATATCCCGGAAGTGCGCCATGGTCGGCACGCCGAATTTGTCGTCGTAACAGAATTCCCGGTAAACCTCGTCGCAGATCAGGAACAGATCGCGCTCCTTGGCAATGTCGGCGATCATCCGCATTTCCTTCTGGTCGAGGACAACGCCTGTGGGGTTGCCGGGGTTGGTGATCAGGATGGCGCGGGTGTTCTTGGTGATCAGGCTCTCGATGCGCTCCCGCTTGGCGTAGCGGTAGCCCTCCCACGGGTTGGTGGGCAGGGCACGGATAACGCCGCCGGCCGCATGGACGAAGGTGGTGTAGTTGGGGTAATACGGCTCGGGGATGATGACCTCGGTATAGGGGTCGAGGATGCTCAGGCAGGTCATCAGCAGCGCCTCACTGCCGCCGGTGGTGATGAGGATGTCGTTGGGTGCCAAGTCAACCCCCAGTTTGTGATAATAGCCCCGCACAGCGTCAATGAGCACAGGCATACCGGGAGACTCGGCATAGGCCAGAGTCTTGCGGTCAAAGTTCCGCACGGCGTCATAATAAGCCGTGGGCGTGGGCAGGTCGGGCTGTCCGATGTTCAGGTGATAGATCTTCTTGCCCTTCTTCTCGGCCTCCACGGCGTAGGGATGGAACTTCCGCATGGGAGAGGGTTCACACCGGTTTGCGTTGATGGATATCTGCATAACTACCTCCACCGGCGGTACTTCCGCCGGATTTCTGATATTCTTTCGTAAGGCGAACCACCTCCGGGGTGAGAATCGCCAAAGCTGTCAAATTGGGAATCACCATCAGGCCGTTGACGGCCTCTGCCGCCGACCAGACGACGCCGGTTTGCAGGCATGCCCCGGCGACCACCGCGGCCATCTGCGCCACGACAAAAAACTTCCACGCCCGGGCGCCAAAAAGGAACTGGGCGCACCGCGCACCGTACAGCCCCCAGCCAAGCACCGTGGCAAAGGCAAAGCAGACAAGGGACACGGCAATGAAAACCGGGGCAAAATCGCCATAGACAGCAGCAAACGCCTTCGTCGTCAGCTCCACGCCCACGTCTCTGCCGTAGGGAACCGGCACGCCGCTGACAAGGATGACCAGCGCTGTCAGTGTACACATGAGGATGGTATCGAGAAAAACCTCCATAATGCCCATCAGCCCCTGTTCCGCCGGGTGGGAAACCGCCGCCGAAGCGTGGGCGATGGACGCGGTGCCCATGCCAGCCTCGTTGGTAAACACCCCGCGGCTGCATCCGATGCGAAGCGCCTGATAGGCAGAACCCAAAGCCCCGCCTGTCACCGCCCGCGGGGAAAACGCCCCCGCCGCGATTGACGCGAACGCCGCCGGAACCTCCCGCCAGTGCAGCACCAGCATCACTGCGCAGAGCAGGATATATGCAATGGAGATGAACGGCACCAGCCGCTCGGCCACAATACCGATGCGTCTCGCGCCCCCAAGGAGCATCGCGCCCACCAGTGCGGCCAGAATCAGTCCCATCACAAGGTTTCCAAGTCTGGTCTGTTCCCCACCGAAGCGGGTCACCACATCGTTTACGCCGGAGATCACAGCGTTGATCTGAGTGGCGTTTCCCACGCCAAAAGCCGCAACCACGCCGAACACGCAGTAAGCGACGGCCATAGGTGTAAATTTCGTCCCCAAGCCCTGAGTGATCACATACATGGGGCCGCCGATCCACCCCGCCGGGGTTTTCACCCGGTAGCGAAGCGCCAGCGTGACCTCCGCGTATTTCGTGACCATCCCTAGAACGCCGCAAATCCACATCCAGAAAATGGCCCCCGGCCCGCCGAGACAGATGGCACCGGCAACGCCGACGATATTTCCCGTCCCTACGGTCGCCGCCAGCGCCGTACACAGCGCCTGAAAGGGCGTCACCCCGTTCCCGCTTTTCTGCCCCGGGCGAAGCATGAAAAGAAAGCGCCTCCATGCTCTGGGGAACAGCGTCAGCTGGGCGAAGCGAAGCCGCAGGCTCAGATAAAGCCCCACGCCAACGATCAGCACCAACGCGGGCGCACCCCAGACGATTCGATTCAGGCCGTCAATGTATTTGGTCATTTTGTCCTCCTAGCATACCACTTTTTTGTTGAAACTGCAAGAGAAAAATCGGAAAAATGATAAAAAAAGCGGCTCTCCATTTTTAGAGAACCGCTTTCGTGATCGATTATGTTATTCCCACGCCGCCCAGACTTCCGGGCAATAGCCAACCGTGGCCTGTTTGCCGTTGCGCACGACAGGCGTTTTCATCAGGGCGGGGTTGTCGAAAACCTTGTCTTCCTTCGCTCGCTGGTCGTCCATGTACTTCATGAGGGTGATGTCCGGGGATCTACCGTCCCAGTCGATGAGGTTGTCAATACCGCCCACCGCCCGGAGAACGCTGTCAAATTCCCTGCCGGACATGCCGTATGCCTTCAGGTCTATGGACTGAAAGGGAATGCGCCGCTCCTTGAAGTAGCGTTCCGCCTTCTTGGTGTCAAAGCATTTGCTTTTGCCGAAAATCTGAATGTTCAATACACTACCTCCATCAGGCACAGCCCCTGGGCAGGCGCCAGAAAGCCCGCGTCCTCCCGCTTGCCGCCGAACAGCGCCGGAATGCTCTCCGCTTCCCGCTCTCCCCTGCCGACCTCCACCAGCGTACCAACCAGAATCCGCACCATGTTGTAAAGAAAGCCGTTTCCGGTGAACAGAATTTGGATTTCCTCCCCCTGCCGCTGAATGTCGATGGAATCGATCCGGCGGACTGTGGACTTTTTCATTCTCGCATTGCCGCAGAACGCGGAGAAATCATGCTCCCCCGTCAGCAGTGCCGCCCCGCGGCGCATGGCGTTTAAGTCAAGGCGTTCCGGCATGACCGCAACGTACCGCCGCTGAAAAACGCACGGCTCCCGGGAATTCCAGATGCAGTAGCGGTAGGTCTTGGCGCGGGCATTCAGGCGGGCATGGAACCGGGGCGGCACGTCCACACAGGAATATATGCCGATATCCTCGGGAAGATACTGCCGCAGTTTGGACAAAATCTCCCCCGACGGCATGGCGCTTTCGCAGTGGAAATTCGCCGCCTGATGCAGCGCATGTACCCCGGCATCGGTGCGGCCGCTGCCGCTGACCTCGATTGGTTCCTCCAGAATCCGGGAAAGGGCTGTTTCCAGCTTGCCCTGAATGGTGTCGTCCCTTCCGGGCAGACGCTGCCAGCCCCGGTAGCGGGTGCCGTCGTAGCAAATATCAAGCCGCAGATTCCGCATAATCCTCCATCTCTTCTCTGGCCTCCCGTTCGGTATCCGCCGAGAACAGGAACTTGCCGCTTTTGTCATACACCTGAACGTGTCCGCCTACATAACGCATCTGAAACATAGCCATCAACCTTTCCTTTTGGTTTCTGGCCATAGTATAACACGCTATCTGTCCAATAAATCGGACTAATTAGGCTTATGGCAAACTTTTTTTCATGTGGGAGGACAGCCACTGGAGAATGTCCCCGTAGACCTCTTCCCGGTTGATCTCGTTGAGAATCTCATGCCTGCACAGCGGGTAAATGTGCACGGAAACATCCGCCATCCCCGCCTTGCGGAAAGCGTCAGCCGACTGACGGACGCCCTTGCCGTAGTTGCCCACAGGGTCGTCCCCGCCCGCAATGAAGAACACGGGCAGTTCCTTGCGCATGGCGGCAAGGCTCTCCGGCTTCTCGATGTAGCGGATGCCCGTCATCAGATCCCGCAGCAGTCCCGTCGTTTCGGTGAAGCCGCACATGGGATGGGCGATGTAGGCGTCCACGATCCTGGCGTCCCGGGTCAGCCAGTCGAATTCCGTGCGGGGATGCTCCACCTTTCGGTTGTAGCCGCCGAATACCAGCTTGTGGAGGGTCTCGTCGGGGTTGGTCTCCCCCACCTTTTTGCACACGCTCTCCACCACCTTGATGACGGCGGGCAGCGCAAAAGCAGGCTGCCAGCCGGTGCCGCAGATGATGGCGGCGTCAATGCCGCTGTCCGGGTACTTGCACAGAATGGTCCTCGCCATGAAGGAACCCATGGAATGACCGAACAGGACATAGGGAAGGTTCGGGAATTCCGCCTTTGTCAGTTCCAGCAGATGATAGCTGTCCGCCACGGCGCTGAACCAGCCGCCGGTGAAGTAGCCATTGGTGTCCCCTTCGCCTACGGACTGGCCGTGACCCATGTGGTCGTCAGCCACCACGACGAAGCCCCGCTGTGCCAGCACCTGAGCGAATGCGTCGTAGCGCTCCGCCACCTCCGCAATGCCGTGGACGATCTGGAACACCGCCTTCGGCTCTCCCTCCGGCATCCAGCGGCAGACGTGAATCCTCCCTGCACCGCAGGAATCAAACCAGAAGTCCTCTCTCATGGCTTACTCCACCACCTCGTAGCCTGCGTCGGTGATGGCCTTCTTCAGCGCCGCCACATCGGCGTCGCCGGTGACAGTGACATTCTTCGCATCCAAGTCCACAACGGCGTCCGTCACGCCGGGAACACCCTTGCAGGCAGTTTCCACGTGAGCCTTGCAGTGACCGCACATCATTCCATTGACCTTGATAACCGTTTTCATAATTGTATTCTCCTTGGTTTTGATTTCTTCGTGTTTCGGGGCTTCCACCACAGAGGGGGAAGTCTTCGGTTTGAACAGGCGCAGACGCAGAGCATTCGTCACCACGAACACGCTGCTCAGGCTCATGGCCGCCGCGCCGAACATCGGGCTGAGCTTCAGCCCCAGGGGCAGGAACAGCACACCGGCGGCGAGGGGAATTCCCAGAGTGTTGTAGAAAAATGCCCAGAACAGATTCTGCCGGATATTGCGGATGGTGGCCTTGCTCAGCTCCACCGCGCCGCTGACGGCGGCAAGGGAACCTGTCATCAGCACCACGTCCGCCGACTCGATGGCAATGTCCGTTCCTGCGCCGATGGCCATGCCCACATCGGCGCTGACCAGTGCAGGCGCGTCGTTGATGCCGTCGCCCACCATGAGCACCCGGTGCCCCTCCGCCTGCAATTTTCCGACCGCCCCGGCCTTGTCCGTGGGCAGCACGTCGGAGATCACATGGGCAATGCCCGCCTTCCGGGCAATGGCCTTGGCCGTAGCTTCATTATCGCCTGTAAGCATCACTACGTCAAGTCCCATTTTTGTCATAGCCTGCACGGCGGCCTGAGAATCGGCTTTCAGCACGTCGGCGGCGGCAACAGTTCCGAGATAATCGCCCTTTTCATTGGCAAAATGCAGGGGCGTCTTTCCCTGATTGGCAAGCTCCGGCATGGCCGGGACTTTGACGCCCAGCTCCTCCATCAGCCGGCCGTTGCCGCCGTAGCACCGCACGCCGTCCACGATACCGGATACGCCCCGGCCGGGAAGGGTTTCAAAGTCCTCCGCGACAGGGTAAGTTTCACTGCCCATCTTATTCAGAATAGCCTTGGCAAAGGGATGCTCGGACTTGCTTTCCAGCGCGGCAGCGATCCGCATCAGCGCTTCCCCGCTGACCGCGCCGGGGAGGACGTCCGTTACCTCCGGCTTGCCGGTGGTGAGGGTGCCGGTCTTGTCCAGCACCACGGTGTCCACCCGGTGCAGGTTTTCCAGCGCTTCGGCGTTCTTGAACAGCACGCCCATCCTGGCGCCCCGGCCGGTGCCGACCATGATGGCCACAGGAGTGGCCAGTCCCAGCGCGCAGGGGCAGGAGATCACCAGCACGGAAATGGCGCGATTCAGTGAGAATTCCAGTCCGTATCCCGTGATCATCCAGGCGATGAACGTCACCGCCGCAATGCTCATGACCACCGGGACGAACACACCCGCGATCTTGTCCGCCAGCCGGGCGATGGGCGCTTTGGAGCCGCCGGCTTCCTCCACCATGCGGATGACCTGCGCCAGAGTGGTATCCTCGCCCACCTTGTCCGCCCGGAATTCCAGATACCCTTCGGTGTTGACCGTCGCGGCGGCGACCTTGTCCCCCGCGCCCTTTTCCACGGGGACGCTTTCGCCCGTGAGGGCGCTCTGGTCAACGGACGCCCGGCCTTCCAGCACGGTTCCGTCCACAGGAATGCTGCTGCCGGAGCGGACGATGACCACATCGCCCACAGCCACCTGCTCCACGGGGATCTCCACGATCTCCCCGTTTCTCCGCACAGAGGCGGTCTTGGGGCTTAGATCCATCAGCGAACGGATGGCGTCGCCGGTCTTGCCCTTGGCACGGGTCTCCAGAAATTTACCCAAGGTGATCAGCGTCAGGATCATGGCCGCGGATTCAAAATACAGGTTCTCGCTGTAGGACTGCACCAGTTCCCAGTCCTCATGTCCCATGCCGTAGGCCATGCGGAACAGCGCCGCCACGCCATAGCCCAGCGCAGCCAAAGAGCCAACAGCGATCAGGGAATCCATGTTGGGCGCACGGTGCCACAGGGCTTTCAGTCCTCTGCTGTAGTACACCCGGTTCAGGTACACCACAGGAAGGGTCAGAAAAAATTGCAGCAGCGCCGCAACCAGCGCGTTCTTCACACCGTGGTACCAGTAGGGTGCGGGCAGTCCGATCATGTGTCCCATGGTGAAGTACATGAGCACCACCAGACAAATCGCGCTGCCGATAATGCGCTTTTTCATTTCCTTCAAAGCGGCTTCCGCCGGGGCGGCCTCTGCCTTGTCCGTTTTCTTTTCACCGGGCAGGGCGGCATTATAGCCCGCGTCCTGCACCGCCTTGATGATGGCAGGAACAACGTTCCCGTTTTCCGCCTCCACCTGCATGGTTCCCGCAAGAAGATTCACTTCCGCTTTTTCCACGCCCGGCACGGCATTCGTCACCTTCTCCACCCGTGCGGAACAGGCCGCGCAGGTCATGCCGGTGACATTGAATTTGAGTTTCATGATTCCCCCTCCATTTCAGTGGAATTCATCAAACGAACCCGTATTTCGGATAAATTCATTGACTATTCCCTTCATTTATGATACCATTCTACCATGATAATCCAAAAAAACAAGTATGCACTATTATGTGCCCTACTTCCCTTTTGGATACCGTAAGGAGGTGACGGAATGGCAAACGAAGACAACTGCCCGGTGGAAGCCACGCTGGAGCTTATCGGCGGAAAATACAAGGCTTTGATTTTATGGCACCTTTCTCAGGGCATCCTCCGTTTTTCGGAACTGCGTCAGGTCATCAAGGGCGCGACGCCAAAAATGCTGACCCAGCAGCTGCGGGAACTGGAAGCCAATGGTCTGGTTCACCGGGAGGTGTATCCCGTCATCCCGCCTAAGGTGGAATACTCCCTGACGGAAACCGGCCGCAGTCTGATGCCCGTTCTCGTAGCCATGCGGGACTGGGGTGCAGACTATCTGCGCCGGAAGGACACGGAACCCTGCTGCTTCATGATGGGGACAAACCCCATCGTCAAACCAACAAACCGATAGGAGAACTGTTATGAACATCAAAATCACGGCTGACAGCACCTGCGACCTTTCCGCTGACATTCTGAAAGAATACAACATCGCCATCACCCCCCTGACGGTCATCAAGGCCGGGACGGGATATATTGACGGCGTGACCATCACCCCCGCCGAAATTTTCGCCCACGTCGCCGCAGGCGGCGATCTCTGCTCCACCTCCGCCGTCAGTGTCGGCGAATATCAGGAGCATTTCACGAAATACGCGGGCGAATATGACGGCGTGGTGCATATCTGCATCAGCTCGGACTTTTCCTCTACGTACCGCCATGCCTGCATTGCCGCGGAGGATTTTGAAAACGTCCGGGTGGTTGACTCCCGGAACCTGTCCACCGGTCAGGGTCTGGTGGTGCTGAAAGCCTGCGAGCTGGCGAAAACCGCCGCATCTCTGGACGAGCTGAAGCGGGAGCTGGACGACTTCACCTCCCGTGTGGAAGCCAGCTTCCTCGTGGACAGGCTGGACTATCTGGTCAGGGGCGGCCGCTGCTCCTCCGCCGCCGCACTTGGCGCGAACCTTCTGAACCTGAAGCCCTGCATCGAGGTGAAGGACGGCAAGATGGGCGTTGCGAAAAAGTATCGCGGAAAATACGCCAAGTGTCTGGCAAACTACGTCAAAGACCGTCTTGACGGCCGGGACGATCTGGACGACGGCATTCTCTTCATCACCCACACCGGTGTCAACGACGAGTGCCATGAAGCCGTGATGGAAGCCGTGTCCACCTACGGTCACTTCCACAAGGTTTACGAAACGCTGGCCGGATGCACCGTCTCCTGCCACTGCGGCCCCGGCACTCTGGGCGTCCTTTTCGTCCGGAAAAAATAATACTATTTCCTGATTAAAATCTTAATTTTAATCAGGAAGGCATCGCCTGACGGC
>ERZ779840.4059-NODE-4059-length-11075-cov-4.492287_pt1 | contig 11075 bp, 6 predicted proteins | sample MGYA00511561_ERZ779840 | MGnify/ENA primary metagenome ERZ779840 (study PRJEB29588, sample SAMEA2162036) | human gut metagenome | biome: human gut; feature: human-associated habitat; material: faeces | place: Denmark | collected 2008/2010 ...
AACTTGCTCAGCGGGGAGAAAAGACTTTTTCGACACGCTGGAGCCGGCGGTCTTTTGGCCGCCGGCTCCCCTGATGCTTTGCGTTTTGCGTGGGAAAAGACTTATTTTGCCTGCTTCATGGAAAGGCTGATGCGCTTTTTCTTCTCGTCCACCTCCAGAACGACCACCTTCACAACATCCCCCACGGACACCGCCTCGGAGGGGTGCCGGATGAATTTGTCGCACACCTGCGAGATGTGCACCAGACCGTCCTGATGGACGCCGATGTCCACGAACACGCCGAAGTCGATGACGTTCCGCACTGTGCCGGTGAGGATCATGCCGGGCTTCAAGTCCTTCATTTCCAGCACGTCCGTGCGGAGGATGGGCTTAGGCAGCTCATCGCGGACGTCCCGCCCCGGTTTCAGCAGCTCGGATACGATGTCCCGCAGGGTGGGAACGCCCACGCCGATCTCCTCCGCCGCCTTTTCCTCTCCGTAAGCGCCGAGGCGGGCGGGAAGGTCGGAAATGGCTCCATTCTTCACATCCGCTAAGGTATGGCCTGTCAGCTCCAGCAGGGCCTTGGCCGCGTCATAGGATTCCGGGTGGACGGCGGTGTTGTCCAGTACGCTTTTACTCTCCGGCACCCGCAAAAAGCCCGCGCACTGCTGGAAGGCCTTAGGTCCCAGCTTGGGGACCTTTTTGATCTGGGCGCGGGAGGTAAAGACACCATTTTCCTCCCGGTAGGCCACCACATTTTTCGCCGTGGTGCCGTTCAGACCCGCTACCCGCTGTAAAAGGGAGGGGGATGCGGTGTTGACATCCACGCCTACGGCGTTGACGCAGTCCTCCACCACGCCGTTCAGGGCGTCGTCCAACCGCTTCTGGGGCATATCGTGCTGATACTGTCCCACGCCGATGGCCTTGGGGTCGATCTTCACCAGCTCCGCCAGAGGGTCCTGTAACCGCCGGGCGATGGACACGGCGGAGCGGAGATTTACGTCATACTGGGGGAATTCCTCGGCGGCCAGCTTGCTGGCGGAATAGACGGAGGCCCCCGCCTCACTTACGATCATATAGCTGAGGTTCCCACCGACCTTGCGGATCAGCTCCACCGCCATCTGCTCCGTTTCCCGGCTGGCGGTGCCGTTGCCGATGGCGATGTGCTCCACGCCGTGCTTGGCGATCAGCTTGCCGAGGGCGGCAATGGCCTCGTTTTTCTGCCGTTCGCCGTAGGTGGGATAAACCACGGCGGTATCCAGCACCTTGCCGGTGCCGTCCACCACCGCAACTTTACAGCCCATGCGGTAGCCGGGGTCCAGACCCATGGTGACCTTGCCCTTCACCGGCGGCTGCATCAGGAGGGGCTTCAGGTTCAGGGCAAACTGGCCGATGGCGCCCTCGTCAGCCCGGTCCGTCAGCGCTGCCCGCATTTCCCGTTCCAGAGAGGGGAAAATGAGCCGGTCATAGGCATCTTCGGCAGCGGTCTTCACAAACTCCATGGCGGCGGAGCCGGGCTTTACCACCGCGCGCCGCAGCAGCGGCAGCGCCTGCTCCCGATCCAGCAGGACGGTGGCGCTGAGTTTTTTCTCTTTCTCCCCCCGGTTGATGGCGAGGATCTGGTGGCCCTGCAAGCGGCTGAGGGACTGCTCAAAATCGTAGTACAGGCGGTAAACGCTGTCCTCCTCCGTGGCGGCGAGGGAACGCAGAGTACCCCGCCGCTCCAACAGCTCCCGCAGGCTCTTGCGGACGGCCGCATCGTCGCTGATCCACTCGGCGATGATGTCATTTGCTCCTTGCAGAGCGTCCGCCGCCGTCTCCACGCCCTTTTCCGAATCGATGAAGCCCGCCGCTGCATCCTCCGGCCGGGGACAATCCCGCTTCTGAGCAAATAACAATGCCGCCAGCGGTTCCAGACCCTTTTCCCGGGCTACGGTGGCGCGGGTGCGGCGCTTTTGCTTGTAGGGGCGATAAAGATCCTCCACCTCCGCCAAGGTCTGGGCGCTGTCGATGGCGGCGGCCAATTCCTCCGTCAGCTTGCCCTGCTCCTCGATGGACTTTTTCACCGTATCCCGGCGTTCCTCCAACCCGCGGAGGTATTGGAGCCGCTCCTCCAGCGTCCGGAGGGAGGCGTCGTCCATAGCGCCATGAAGCTCCTTGCGGTAGCGGGCAATGAAGGGGATCGTGTTGCCCTCGTCCAGCAGCCGGACCACGTTTTCCACATGCCGGGGGTCCTTATTCAGCTCCTGCGCCAGCGTTTGAATCATATCCATGCTTGTTGCATCCTTTCGTTGAAAAGCCACCGCCGCGACGGCGGTGGCTTTTGGCTGTTTGAAATTTCCCTTCTCAGGCCCGCTTGAAAAGCTTTTCAAGCTCGTATTTCGTGACCTTCACCACTACGGGCCGTCCGTGGGGGCAGTACCGGACCTCCCCGCTCTGCACCTTTTCCACCAAGATCTTCAACTCGGCGGGGTCGCTGGTCCAGCCGCCCTTGATGGCGGCCTTGCAGGCCATGGTGTGCAGCAGCGCCTCCCGCTTTTCGTCCAGATTCCGGCCTGTGCGGAGATTCTGTGCAAATTCCTCCAGCGTGGCGGCGGTGTCCGCCGCGTCCAAATCCGCCGGGACCTCCCGCACCAGAATCGCGCCGTCACCAAAATCCTCACAGCCGAAGCCGAACTGTTCCAGCAGCTCCAGATTGTCCAGCAGCAGGGCGGCGTCCTCCTTGCCGGGTTCCACGGCGATGGGCTGCAAAAGGGTCTGCCGCATGGGCGGCTCCTTGGAGGTCATCAGCCGGTCAAAGTTCATCCGCTCATGGGCGGCGTGCTTGTCGATGAGCCAGAGGGTCTCTGCGTCATCCTCGCAGATGATGTAAGTATTCAGGACTTCTCCGGCAATGCGCCACGGGGCTGCCTCCGGCAGCACCGTTTCCTGTCCCGGCAGCTCCATGGCAGTCTGCTGGGACGGGACGGCGGGAATGGCCGGGACAAAGGGCTTAGGGGCCGGGGCGGGTTCCACCGTCTTTTCCGGCACGGGAACCACAGGCTCCACAGGCTTGGCGGTCACGGAGGCGGGGGCCTTTCCCAGGGCGCTGGCAGGCGCTGCCTTGACAGTATCCCGAGGCGGCCAGATGGGCGGAACGCTGTCAGCTACCTTGGCGGTAGAGCTCCATTCTGTGTTCCAGGAGGGCTTGACAGGCGCAGACGGTGTCACCGGCTGCGGGCGGAAAGCGGGTTGGGCCGCCTTGGGTGGCTGGGCCGGAGTGAGGGATTTTACAATGGTAGGTGCAGCGGCGGGTTTCGTCCCCTGTTCCCGGTACGCCTTGGCGTCCATGGACTGAAAAAAGTCCTGCCTGGGATTCTGGGTCTCCCGGACCGGCGGGGGAGCCGGCTTCGTCACAGCCCCACCGCGAGCATCCAACGCGTCCATGACCGTGTGGAACACAGCATCAAATACGTCATGCTCCTTGGCAAATTTTACTTGGGTCTTGGCGGGATGGACGTTCACGTCCACCGCCGTCACCGGCAGCAGCACCTCCAGCACACAGCCGGGGAACCGGCCCTTGAGAAGCTGATTCCGGTAGCCTTCCTCTAAAGCAGCGGTCAGAAGCTGGGACTTGATGAACCGGCCATTGACGAAAAATACCTGCATGGAGCGGGAGCCGCGGCCATTGACGGGAGCGGTCACAAAGCCCCGCACCTCGATGTCCCCACCCCGGCCCTGCACCGGAACCAGCGTTTTGGCGAATTCCCGGCCCAAGGCGGCGTACACGGCGGATTCCAGCTTGCCGTCTCCGGGAGTATGAAGGGACTCCTGCCCGTCCTTGATGAACTTGAAGGAAACGTCCGGGTGACTCAGCGCCAGATGCTGCATCAGCCCCGCCACGGCGGCAGTCTCGGCACTGTCCTTCTTCATGAATTTCAACCGGGCAGGGGTGTTGTAAAAGAGATCTGACACCCGGATGGTGGTGCCCTCCGGGGCGCCCTCCTCCCGGACAGGCTCCATGTGCCCGCCCTCGCCATGGATAGCGGAACCCGTGGTATCCCCCGGCCGCCGGGTCAGCACATCCACCCGGCTGACGGCGGAAATGGCCGCCAAAGCCTCGCCCCGGAAGCCAAGGGTCCCGATCTTGGCCAGATCCTCCGCCGTGCGGAGCTTACTGGTGGCGTGGCGCAAAAAGGCGGTGGGCAGCTCCTCCGGCGCGATGCCGCAGCCGTTGTCTGTCACCCGAATCAGGCCCATGCCGCCCCGCTGGATCTCCACCACGATGGCGGAGGCTCCGGCGTCGATGGCGTTTTCCACCAGTTCTTTTACAACAGAGGCGGGGCGCTCCACCACCTCGCCGGCGGCGATCAGGTCGGCCACATGAGACGATAATTGTTGAATGTGAGGCATACGATCTCTCCTTACAGCAATGCTGCCAAAACAGGAATGGTGATAATAGACATCAGGGTGGTCAGGAAAATGCTCTGGGCCATACATTCGGTGTCACCGCCGTATTCCATGGCCAGCATACTGCCGTTGAGGGCGGTGGGCATAGCCATGAGGATCACGGCGATATTAGCCACCAGAGGCGTGCCGATACCGGTCCACTTCAGGAACAGCCACAGCATAATGGGAAGGATCAGAAGTCGAAAGGCCGCCAGAGCCCATAGCCGCAGTGAGGTAAATGCCCGTCCAAAAGGCAAATCTGCCAGCAGAGAACCGACCAATAAGAGGGATAAGGGTGTTGTCAGACTGCCTGTAAAGTTCAGACACTCCCCAAGCAAGGCTGGCATATTGATGCGGATCAGTGCAATCACCAGAGCGATCGCCGCAGTGACGATGCAGGGTGACAGCAGCTGCTGCCAACGAAACTTTGCCTGTCCAGCCAGCATCAAAGGCCCTATGGAATAGGACAGCAGGTTGAAGGGCAGAACCAGGATCACGGCGTAGAACAGCGCCTTCTGACCAAAGAGAGCGACCGATACCGGATAGCCGATAAAGGCCATATTTGAAAAAATCAACGAATAGCGCCAGACGCCTTGCTGTTTGGCCGTTCCACCCAACAGGTGGGGCACGAAGGCAGCGACGAAGAAACCCAGCCCATAATAAACGATTGCGACCTTTAAAACAGACAAGATTTCCTCGGTACTGGGCAAAGCGTCTCCGGAGGAGACGGAGCCTAAAATCAGGCAAGGCACAATGATACCCAGGAGCAAACGGCAAAGCTTCTGATCCGTTTGTCCACCCAGATATCCCAGCTTGTGGGCAAGAAAGCCTGCGGCCATGCAGAAGAGAATGACCAGCATTTCAGAAAACACGTCAAAAAAACTCACAGAACTCCACGCTCGATTCTATATTCTATATAGGGTATCACATACCTGCCAACACATGAAGGGCATTGGCGGCGGCGTGGAGCAGAATGGAGCTCCACAGGGTCCCGGTGTGGTCATAGGCCCAGGCCAGCACCAGGCCCGGCACCAGATACTGCACCATCAGCAGGAAATAGGTGATGTCCTGCCGCACTACGGCGAACTGCCACACATGGAGCAGAGCGAACAGCAGACAACTCACCACATAGGCCACCGTCCGGCTTTTGCTTTTCAGATTGCCGAATACCAGCCCGCGAAACAGCACTTCCTCCACGAAGGGAGCCAGGAAAATTACGATCAGCAGCGTTACTCTGGGGGCGTCATGGATCTGGGCGGAGATAGTGGTGTCATTCAGGTTGGTGTGGTTGTTCACCAGCATCCGGGTCAGCCGGTAGACTAACTCATTGAGGCCGTACAGAGCGATGAGACCCACTAAGATCGACTTGCAGGCGTTGCCCAAATTGTCCGCAAAATTCCGGGTGGTGCGGCCCAGAAAGCTGTGAAAAATGATGAGCGTAACGGCAAACAGTGTGTAATAATAGATGGCATTTTGCAGCGAGGGCGAAATGCTGGCATCCAGCAGCCGCTCCGCCAATCGGAACAGGGGCGATGTGGCAAAGGGCAGCACCACCAGATAGATCACAAAGAAAACAGTTCCGGCGATCTGCTCACCGGGGGTCATATAGGAGGCGGATTTACGTTTGGCCATTGGTCAGGCTCCTTTGAATGGTTCTCCCTGAAAGGGAGGACCCAGAATGTGCGGCGAACCGCCGCAGGGGATGTTCTCCACATTTTCTTTGCTTCCCGCAAGGGAACAGTTCCTGTCAGGATGCGGCCCCCACTTTTCTTTTGTCTTGTCAAAAGAAAAGTCGCCGCCGCAGCGGTGGAAAAGAAAACCGCTTAGGAATGAGTTGGCCCCCCATGGGCCAACTCACCCAAAACGAGGGGCCCGCCGCCACGAACTGCCGAGAAAGTTCGGTGGCCTTCTACCGGCTGCGCCGATAGGCACACCTCGAAGAACTGCGTCCCCGCAGTTGGTGGCATGGCATTCATCGGGCTGCAAAACCGGACTTGACCTGCTTCTCTTTCCGCGCTTTCCGCTTCGCTAAGCGCTGCACTGCTCTATAAATGAGCACGAGCGGCAGCGGAAAAAGAAGCAGAGGGTGTCCTATTTGCATCCCGAGGTTTCATGTGACTATCAGCACGGTGTACAAGGCTGAATGAAATCCGCACTCCGCCCGTGCCACGAAGCAGAAAACAAATTTCTGAGCAGAACAGTTGAGAACCGCATTCCCCAAACTTGCACAAATGTGCAAGTTTGGATTCGGTGCCTTTTCTCTTCCACCGTGCACGGCGCATTCTCTTTTCCGCAAGAGGAAAAGAGAATGGGGGGTGCATTCCAATAGGCAAAGCCTATTTTGAAGAATGCCCTTCTGCGGGAGCAGCACTCACTTACTGAGTTTCTGTTTCAGCTCATACAGCAGCCCCATGGCCTCAATGGGTGTCAGCGTATCCGGCTGGCAGCGGCGGATGGCGTCCAGCACTTCGCCCTCGCCGATGGCGTCCAGGCTCACCTGGTCGGACTCCTTCCGGGCGGAGACGTACTGTACGCCGTTTTCGTCCTCCAGCTCCTTCAGAATGACCTTGGCCCGCTGGACCACCTTCTCCGGCAGACCCGCCAGCTTGGCGACTTCGATGCCGTAGCTGCGGTCGGCGCCGCCGGGGATGATCTTCCGCAGGAAGATGATATCCTCCCCCCGGCGCTTGACGGCGATGTTGTAATTCACCGTGCCGGGGAGGGTGTTTTCCATTTCCGTCAGCTCGTGATAATGGGTGGCAAACAAAGTTTTGGCCCCCAGCGTCTTTTTGTCAGCGCAGTATTCCAGAACAGCCCGGGCGATGGCCATGCCGTCAAAGGTGGAGGTGCCCCGGCCGATCTCATCCAGGATCAGAAGAGAATTTTTGGTGGCCTGATGGAGAATATCGGAGACCTCCGTCATCTCCACCATGAAGGTGGACTGTCCGGCGGAGAGATCGTCACTGGCGCCGATGCGGGTGAAGATCCGATCCACCACGCCGATATGGGCGTATTTGGCGGGGACGAAGCTGCCCATCTGGGCCATGAGGACGATCAGCGCCACCTGCCGCATATAAGTGGATTTACCGGCCATGTTGGGGCCGGTGATGATGGCCACCCGCTCCTCCTTTTCGCCCATAAAGGTGTCATTGGGGACGAACAGGCTGTCCTTCAGAACCTTTTCCACCACCGGATGACGGCCCTCCCGGATCTCAATGACCCCGGACTCGTCCACCTCCGGACGGCAGAAGTTGTTATGGACGGCCACGGCGGCGAAGGAACACAGGGCGTCGCACTCCGCCACGGCAGCGGCGGTTTTCTGGATGTGGGCGGCATTGTCGGCGATCCGCTGGCGCAGGGCGGAGAACAGCTCGTATTCCAGAGCCACCACCCGCTCGGAGGCCGTCAGGATCTCGTGTTCCAGGTCCTTCAGCTCCTGGGTGATGAACCGCTCGCCGTTCACCAGGGTCTGCTTGCGGATATAGGTCTCCGGTACCAGCTCCTTAAAGGCGTTGGACACCTCGATGTAGTAGCCGAACACCTTGTTGTAGCCGATCTTCAGGGTGCGGATGCCGGTTTTTTCCTTTTCCTTGGCCTCCATCTCCGCCATGACGCCCTTGCCGTTTTTCAGAATGTGCCGCAGGCGGTCCACTTCTTCGTTATAGCCGTCCCGGATGATATTGCCCTCCCGGACGGAAAAGGGCGGCTCGTCGCAGATAGCGGCGGCAATGTCGCCGCCGATATCGTCCAGGGTGTCCAGTTCTGCCGTCAGCTCCGTCAGGCGGCGGTCGGAAAAGCCGGTGAGCTGCTCTTTCAGGTTGGGCAGCTTTTCAATGGCGGAGCGGAGGGAGGTCATGTCCCGGCCGCCGGCGGTGCCGTAGACGATGCGGCCGATGAGCCGCTCCATGTCGCTGATGCCGGAGAGGGCGAGGACCAGCTCCTCGCGCGCCATTGTGTCGTTCACCAGCGCGCCGACGGCGTTTGAGCGGCGTGTGATGGCAGCGACCTCGCGCAGGGGACGCTCCAGCCAGGAACGCAGACAGCGCGCGCCCATGGCGGTTTTCGTTTTGTCAAGTACCCAAAGCAGACTCCCGCGCTTTTCCTTGCCGCGGATGGTCTCCGTCAGCTCTAGGTTGCGGCGGGCGGAGAGGTCCAGCTCCATGAAGCGGCCCTGCTCGTAGTATTCAAGATCGCTGATGTAGGATAGGTCGCTCTTCTGCGTTTCGTGCAGGTAGCTCAGAAGGCCGCCGAGCGCGAGCGCCGCGGCGGGGTTATTGCGCGGGAGCGCGGCGCAGGCGTCCTCGCCGTACTGCGCGAGCACAGCTTTTTCCACCGCCTTCAAGTCGAAGCGCGCGTCGCCGCGCTCCACGCGGCAGGAGAGTCTGTCGGCAAGCAGGACTTTCAGCTCCTCGTCCGCATACGCGCCCGCGCTCAGCACCGCTTCGGCGGGCGTGAAGCGCGCAAGCTCATTGCACAGATGCTCCGCACGGTCCGCGCCGGAAAAGGCGGTGACATGCGTGTGGCCTGTGGACATATCGCAGAACGCGACGCCCGCGTTCTGCTCGTCGAGGAACACGCCGCACAGGAAGTTGCCGCGCCGGTCGTCCAGACACGCGCTGTCGATCACCGTGCCGGGAGTGACGACGCGGATGATGTCGCGCTTGACGAGTCCCTTGGCGAGCGCGGGGTCCTCGGTCTGCTCACAGATGGCGACCTTGTAGCCCTTGGCGATGAGCCGCGCGATGTAGCCGTCGCTCGAATGGTACGGGATGCCGCACATCGGCGTCTGCTCCTCGGCGGACTTGCCGCGGTCGCGCGTGGTGAGAACGAGATCCAGCTCGCGCGCGGCGAGCTTTGCGTCCTCGTTGAACATCTCGTAGAAGTCGCCGAGACGGAAAAAGAGGATGGAATCCTTATTCTGCTCCTTGATCTCAAGATATTGGCGCATCATCGGCGTGAGGTCTGCCATGTTCGTTGCTCACTTTCTAAAAAATCAGATCGTAAAGGTCGTTCCGGTCGCCATGTAGGCGAGGCGGTCGCCCAGCGTTTCGTGCAGCCAGGCGTAAGCGTCGTCGCCGGTGCAGTGGCCGGTGACGTAGCGCGTCGCCTTCCGCGCGCACAGGCGCTCGCCCACCGCGTCCACAAGGGCTCTCGGCTCGCTCTGACCGAGCGAGGGATTGTAGAGATGGAAGCCCGCGAACACATAGTCCGGCGCACGGCCCAGAATGTCCTCTGCGCGGTTGATGATGTTGATGATGCCGCTGTGGGCGCAGCCAGCGAAGAGGACGGTTTTGCCGTGCTCCGTCACCAGCAGGTCCTGCTCGTGGCGGAAGGCGTCGCGGGGATAGTCCCCGCCGACCTTTTCGCGCAGCGTGGCGTTTGCCTCGCTCAGGAGCTCGTGCGTCCGGATGCCGGAGAAGAGCGTCAGCTCCTCGTCGAGCTTTGTCACACCCTCGGCCATCACGAAGCGGTCAGCATACTCGTGCAGCTTGGGATCGAGACCGATGAAGGCGCATTTCGTCGGCGTCACGACATAGTAATCACCGAAGGCCTCCTTCTGAAGATAGACCTTCGCGGTGCGGTTGCCCCGCAGGAAGGTCAGCAGGCCGCCGCAGTGGTCGTTGTGCGCGTGGGAGAGAAAGGCGATATCGACCTGTGCGAGGTCGATGCCGAGCGCCTTGGCGTTTTCCCAGAAAGCGTCACTCGCGCCGGAGTCGAAGAGAATTTTATGCTTTGCTGTTTCAATGTAGAGCGAAAGCCCGTGCTCGCAGCGGAGCGCATCGCAGGTGGTTTTATTTTCCAGTAAGGTGGTGATTTTCATATCGTTTCCTCCGCGGCTCCGTAGAGCGCCCAGGTGTTGCTGCCCGAAATTTTTGCTGTGGTGAACGTTCCGATAAGACTCTTGTCGCCCTTCATGCGCACGAGGCGGTTGCCCTCGGTGCGCGCGGAGAGCGGCCAGTCCGCGTCGTCGCTCTCGCCCTCGACCAGCACGCGCACGGTCCTGCCGATGTAGGCGGCGTGCTTCTCCGCGCTGATGGCGTTCTGGGCGTTGCAGAGCGCGTCGAACCACTTCTGCTTTTCCTCGCGCGGCGTGGGATCGTCCAACTTTGCGGCGGGGGAGAAGATAAACGTAAAGAGCGCGTCGAAATGGACTTCGTTGATCAGACTTACGGTGTCCATCGCTTCCGCCTCGGTCTCGCCGGGGAAGCCGATGATGATGTCGCTCGTGAGCACGAGGTCGGGCATGACCCTGCGGGCATAGCGGATCAGCTCAAGGTAGCCCGCGCGGGTATAGGGGCGGTTCATCGCGCGCAGCACGCGGTCATTGCCGCTTTGGACGGGCAGGTGCAGCTGATGCGTCACATGGCGGCTCGCCGCCATCGTGTCGAAGAGCTTGGACGTCGCGTCCTTGGGCTGGCTGGACATGAAGCGCACCCAGTAGTCGCCGTCGATCCGGTCGATCTCTGCGAGAAGGTCGGCAAAATCATAGCCCGTGCCGAGATCCTTGCCGTAGCTGTTGACGTTCTGACCGAGCAGCGTGATCTCTTTATAGCCCGCCGCGACCAGCTCGCGGACCTCGCGCACGATCTGCTCCGGCTCGCGGCTGCGTTCGCGGCCGCGGACGTAGGGCACGATGCAGTAGGAGCAGAAGTTGTTGCAGCCGTACA
>ERZ779840.4062-NODE-4062-length-11069-cov-3.338297_pt1 | contig 11069 bp, 7 predicted proteins | sample MGYA00511561_ERZ779840 | MGnify/ENA primary metagenome ERZ779840 (study PRJEB29588, sample SAMEA2162036) | human gut metagenome | biome: human gut; feature: human-associated habitat; material: faeces | place: Denmark | collected 2008/2010 ...
AGGCGCGCAATATACATGGCGGTGGCTTCCCCCTCAATGTTCGGGTTCGTTGCAATAATCAATTCTTTTATGTCGTTTGCCTGAAGCCTCTTCAATAATGACATAAGATTAATATCCTCAGGCCCGATTCCTTCCATTGGAGAAATCACACCGTGCAGGACATGATAAAGTCCGTTGTATTCTCTTATGCGTTCCATTGCCATGACATCTTTCGGGCTTTCGACCACGCAGATCGTGTCGGCTTTCCGGCTCTTGTCACTGCAAATGGCACACGGATCCTCATCCGTGAGGTTGCCACATACGGAACAATATTTCATTTCTTTTTTGGCTGTGAGAATGGCACTCGCAAGCTGCTCTGCTTCCTTATCCTCCAAAGAAAGAATATAAAAAGAAAGCCGCTGTGCCGTTTTCGTGCCGATTCCCGGAAGTTTTGACATCTCGTTTATGAGTCTTGCTAAAGGTTTGGGATATTGTCTCATTTTTTACTCCGTTCGATAAACCCAAGGCTGTCCGCTGTGCGTTTACAGACCCGGTATCCCAAGTCCGCCTGTGAGTTTGCTCATTTCGCTGTTTGATATTTCTTCAATCTGGCGGATTCCTTCATTTACCGCAACTATAATAAGATCCTGAAGCATCTCAACATCATCCGGATCCACTGCCGCCGGGCTGATTTCGATGGATTTGAATTCTTTGTTGCCGTTCACAACAACTTTGACCGCGCCGCCGCCGACACTTGCTTCAAAATCGGTGTTGCCGACTTCCTCCTGAACGCGGGCAACTTCCTGCTGCATCCGCTGTGCTTGGCGCATAAGCCCCTGCATGTTGCTTGCGCCGGTGTTGAATCCGTTAAATTTTCCCATTGTTTATACCTTTGCTTCTGCCGCCGCAAAAGCCCCTTTCTATTATTTTAAATGAAACGTGCCGAACCGCTTTAATCTGTTTTTTGACGGAATCGGCATTTAATCGGATAACCGGAATTTTGCGGTTTCGGCAAATTCCGATTGAATTTTGCAGACGGAGCCGTTTCGGGCAAACAAGTCGAAACAGCTCCGCCGAAAGTGCGAATTTACGTCTGCATCAGCACTTCATAAGATATGCGTTAATGAACGATTCAATGTCGCCGTCCATGACAGCCTGAATATTGCCGGTCTCCTCACCCGTGCGATGATCCTTGACCATTGTGTAGGGTTGGAAAACATAGCTGCGAATCTGGCTGCCCCATTCGATTTTTTTCATTTCACCCTTAATATCCGCCATGTGCTCCATGCGTTCGCGTTCCTTGATTTCAAGCAGCTTGCCGCGGAGCATACGCATTGCTGTTTCGCGGTTTTGAATCTGGCTGCGTTCGTTCTGGCACTGAACAACGACACCCGTCGGGAAATGCGTTATGCGGATCGCGGAGGATGTTTTGTTAACATGCTGTCCGCCTGCTCCGCTCGAACGATAAGTATCAACACGGATATCATCGGGATTTATCTCAATATCACCCGCATCATCGTCAAGAATCGGAGTTACATCCAGCGAGGCAAAAGAGGTGTGCCTGCGCCCGGAGGAGTCAAACGGGGAGATTCGAACAAGCCTGTGAACACCCTTTTCCGCCTTAAGGTAACCGTAGGCATTGTCCCCCTGGCACTCAAAGGTGACGGACTTGATGCCCGCTTCCTCACCGTCGAGCAAATCCAGTTCCTTCACAACAAAACCTTTGCGTTCGCAATAACGTGTGTACATGCGGTAGAGCAGGCTGACCCAATCCTGCGCTTCCGTGCCGCCTGCACCGGCATGAAGGCTGAGAACGGCATTTGCATTGTCGTACGGCCCGCGGAGCATCGTGTCGATGCGGAACTCTTCAACCTTATGCAGGAACTCCTTAAGCTCCGCCTGTGCTTCAAGCGCGGTTTCCTCGTCATCTTCTTCCTCTGCCATATCAAACAGGGTTGAGACGTCCTCGCCGGTTGTTTCAAGCTTGCGATATTTGTCAAGCTTTGCGTGAATCGCTTTTATGCGTTGATTGACCTTGTTTGCATTTTCAACATCGTTCCAGAAGCCGTCCTGAGCCATCTGCTCCTCAAGCTCCTGTTTTTCCTTTGCAAGCCCTGCAAGGTCAAAGGGATTCACCCGCCTGCTTAAGGGCTGCAATGGCTGCCGTCAACTGTTGACGATATTCGTCGAGTAGAACCATTGTGTATTTCCTTTCGATAAAATAAATTATTATTGATAACCAATTGATTGACGCTTCGCGGATCCGAATTACATCCTTTCGGGCGCTTCAAGCCCGACAAGGAACAGACCTGTGCGAATGGCGGTGCGTGCGGCTTCGGTGAGCGCAAGCCTTGCGTTGCGAACGGCCGTATCATCATCCATAATGCGGTTGTCGTAATAGAACTTGTTGAAGCATGAACAAATATCTATAACCGCACGGGAGATAAGGTAGGGTTCGTATTTTTCCGCCGCCTGTTTAATGCAGCCCGGCAGTGAATCTATTGCGCGAAGCAGCGCGGCCGAAGCTTCATCCGAAAGCACCGAAAAATCGATGTTTTCGGCATCGAATCCGTCCGCCTTGCGCATTACGGAGCATGCGCGTGCATAGGTGTATTGCGCATAGGGACCGGTTTCGCCGTCGAAATTGAGAGATTTTTCCCAAGAGAAGGTGTAATCCTTTATCCTGCCGTTATAAAGCACGCCGAAAACGAGTGCACCGACGCCGACCTGCCGCGCAACCTCCTGCTTGTTTTCAAGGTTGGGACTTTTTTGCTTGATAATTTCAAGCGTTTTTTCAATCGAGGCATTCAAAACGTCCTCAAGGTAAACAGCATTGCCTTTGCGTGTGGAGAAAGTCATATCCTCCATGCTGACCATGCCGAAACTGACATGAACGCAATCCTTTGCCCAATCGTAGCCCATAAGCTCAAGCACCTTGAAAATCTGTCGGAAATGCAGGCTCTGCTGATAGGCAACAACGTACAGGGACTTATAGAAATCGTAAGTATTCTTGCGATATTCCGCAGCGGCAATGTCGCGGGTTGCATAAATGGTGCTTCCGTCGCTCTTAAGGATTATGCAGGGCGGCATATCATATTCGGAGAGATCGACAATGGTCATGCCGTTGTCGATTTTTGTAAGCCCCTTATCCTTAAGCTCCTGCACAACGGCAGGCATTTTGTCCTCGTAGAAGGCTTCGCCGTTATAGCTGTCGAACGTTACGCCCAAAAGGTCGTAGACCCGCGCAACATCCTTGAGCGTCAGCGTTTTGAACCACTGGAAAAGCTCCCATTCATGCGGTTCGTGCAGCTCGATGCGGCGGAATGCGGCACGTGCTTCATCCTCAAGAGAGGGGTCTTTTTCGGCCTCCTCATGGAATTTGACATAGAGTGCAACAAGTTCGCGGACGGAATTGCCGTTTTCGATTTTTTCTCTGTCGCCCCATTTGTCGTATGCAACGATCATTTTTCCGAACTGCGTTCCCCAATCACCGAGGTGATTGATGCTGACGGTCTTGTAGCCCAAATGGTCAAAGATACGCCTGAGCGAATTTCCGAGAACCGTTGTTGTGATATGGTGGATACCGAAGGGCTTTGCGATGTTTATGGAAGAATAATCCAAGCAGATATTCTTTCCGCTGCCTTCGGTTGAAGCACCGTAGCCGTCGCCTTCGGAAAGAACCCTTTGAATGACGGTTCGGGCGAATGCGGATTTGTCCGTAAAGAAGTTCAGATAGCCGCCGGCTGTCTCAATACGGGAAAAACCCTCAATCTCGCCGAGATTCCGGGCAAGCTCCGCGGCAATTGCGGGGGGAGCTTTTCTGAAAGTTTTTGCAAGCTTGAAGCAGGGCAGCGCAAAATCACCCATTGCGGGGTTCGGCGGAGTTTCAAGCATATCGCCGATCTGTTCGGCAGTCATGCCGCAGGCATTGCTGAGAGCGGCGCAAAGGTTTTGTTTGAAGTCCATGTGGATACCTCTTGTCGGAAATACGCTGATGCATTAAACAGAACCAGCGTTCGTTTGTTGTGATGCAGCGCCTGCTGTGTCTGCACGCAGGCGGCATCCGTGCATTCGATCGGAGCAGATTGCGGCTGTTCGGTGAAAAACTTTGAACTTTAAGCAAAAATAAGCCGAACCGCCGTCCCCGGATCAAAATTCCGTTATATTCCGTATTATACCATAAACAATTTCTGTTGCCAACACTAAAATTCTTTGATATAATAAAGGGGCTATGGATAAAAAGAAACGAAAAGTATATACTCCTGCCGAAAAAAGGCGCAGAAACCGCCGTCACAATGCCATTGTGACGTCAATTGCCGTTGTGCTGCTGCTCGCGGGTATCATTATTATCGTGAGCGACACGACGTTTTTCTTTGACGATGCCGGGCGTTGGATACGCCGCAACATCTTCGGAGAAGTATTCGAAACGATTCCGCCTTTCCCGACAGGCCACCCGAGCGAACCGAGTGATCCCGATGACCCGAACAATCCTCACATCGGGCCGCAGGGCAGTCTCGTTCCGCGTCCGACGTTTTCGCCGGACGAAACGCCCCTGCCCGAAAATGTTACGGAAGAACCGTTCATTTACGATTATGCGCCCGAATGCGTTTATTTTCCGCAATATGATATAACCTGCCCCGTTGATCCCGTCGGATACAATTGGCGCGGAGAAATGGCAACCATACGTTCTCCGTTCCGTGCCGGATGGCTCAAATACAGCGGGGATCCCGTAACAGGCGGCAACGTTATCCTTGCGGGGCACAATCGATACAGCGGCAAACTCGGTTATTTTTCCGTTGTAAAGGATAAATTGCAGCCCGGGGATCAGGTCATTGTCAAAATGCAGAACGGCGAATACGCTTATTATATCGTTGAAAGCATTAACCAATACCACTATCAGCATGTTCCGTGGGAAGTCATGCAGCATGACGGCGAATCAAGATTGACGCTCATCACCTGTCTCGGCGACTTTAGCTCTTCCGCCGGAACAAGTATGCACCGCGTTGTTGCTGTATGCAGACCCTACACCGGTGAGTAACAGCGGCGGATACGTCAAAGCGGTTCAATTCGTCCGAAATCAAAAAGGCGATAAGCTGCCCCGAAATTTCGAGTGCGGCATTATCATAAAAATTTACCAAAATCAAAATCAAAACGGCGCAGCGAATAATGTGCGTCGGCGAAAAATTCAGGAGGTACACCTATGTCCGGACATTCCAAATGGGCAAACATTAAAAACAAAAAGGAGAAGACCGACTCTCAAAGAGGTAAGGTTTTCACAAAAATAGGCAGAGAAATTGCAATCGCCGTTAAAGAAGGCGGCAGCGACCCCGCAAACAACTCAAAACTCCGCGATGTTATTGCAAAAGCAAAGGCGAGCAACATGCCCAACGACAACATCTCCCGCTCCATCAAAAAGGCGGCAGGCGAACTCGGCTCCATTAACTACGAAAGCGGCACTTACGAGGGTTACGGCCCCGGCGGCGTTGCAGTCATTGTCGAAGTTCTGACTGACAACCGCAACCGTACCGCTGCGGAAATCCGCCACCTGTTTGACAAATACGGCAACGGCATGGGCAACTCCGGCTGCGTCGCCTGGATGTTCGACAAGAAGGGTCATATCGTCATTGAACGCAGCGCAAAAATCGATGAGGAAGAACTCATGATGGCTGCTCTCGATGCCGGCGCGGACGATTTCAATGCACAGGACGACTGCTTTGAAGTCTTCACTTCGCCCGCCGATTTTTCTGCCGTTCGCGAGGCTCTTGAAGCCGCAGGCTACACCTTCCTCTCCGCCGAACAGGATATGATCCCCTCCAACACCGTTGATGTCAACGATCCCGAAATGATCGCAAAAATCGAACGTATGCTCGATATGTTCGATGATAACGATGACGTTCAGGAAGTGTTCCATAACGCAATCCTCCCCGAGGAAGAGGACGAAGACTGAGCCTGACTGAGGATTCGGTCAATAATCAAACAGCTGCCGAACTGTTGTTCGGAACGTTAAAGAGCCGTGCCAAAGCGCGGCTCTTTTGATTAAGCGGGAGTTGAAAAGGCACTGCGATCTCCGATGCCCGAGAGCATGTCCATTGATTTATTATGTTATCTTCTTAATGCCTTTTTTGCAAAATCATATCTCTTCTTGTATAAGTTATCTCCCGTTGCATCATACAAATCTTTCCATATTGACATCGCTTCTTTAAGGCATTCTTTCTGTTCGTCTGTTGCCTTTCGCTGCAATGGAAGTGCACCAAGTCTGTATAACGAGCTTGCAAGAGCGTCTTCATTAAACGGTCGAGTCCCGAGCTCAACGTTAGTGCGGCAGATCTCAAGCGATTGTCTGTACAGCAATTCAGCTTCGCGATAATTGTGTTTAAGCTCTGCTATATGACCGATCTGTTCATAAGAAGCATACATATTCCACTTAAGTTTGCCGTCATCGGGCGGAGCTGCGAGAAGTTCTTTGGTTATCTGCATTGCCGTTGTATAGCATTGCAATGCCTCGTCAAGTTTTTCCATTTCCTCTTTCGCCGTGCCGAGTTTTGTGAGCGTGAATGCATGGTCACGCTTGAACATCCCGTTCACATCGGCCATTTTATGAATAATCATACATTATTTAATCAGATTTGTTTTTGCAGATACATTAAGAAAAGTTGTGCCTGCATTCGTTAAAAAACTCATTGTGTTCGCTTCCGAACACGGGATTGCTCAAGTTTTTTGCATTAACATGCCCGCAGCTGATTTTGGAGAAGTGCCGACTCAAGCTGTTTTTGCAAAAGATACAAAATCAAGGCTCTTTACGAAAAGAGTTTTAAAAAAAGAACATTCAAATACAAATGTATTATAACATACTTAAGCGTTAAAAGCAAATACACGGATGATATATTAATAATGTTTGTTTCATCATCAACTCCCGTCACCCGGTACTTACCTAATCGCGCCGCATATGGTATAATAAGCTGAAAACATTAATCAGACTGCGAAAGGACGCTTTCGGGCAGCCGAGAGCCACGGGTAACGGAATCATGCTTATGGATGCAAAAGGGATCATCAGGCGCACGGAGGATATTCTGCGCAGCGACTATCAGATAAACATAAACGAGGCGGATGCGAAGCAGCTGCACCGCGCACTTTCCGATGCGGTGATGTATGCCGTTGCGGATGATTGGCGCAGGAGCCGCCGCAATCGTGAAACGGGGCGGAGGGCATACTATCTTTCCGCCGAATATCTAACCGGGCGAATGATTTTCAACAATCTGTTCGTGTTGAATCTTTTGCCGGAAGTATCCCGTCTGCTTGCTCTGCGCGGAGTCGATATCAACATTATGGAATCCATCGAGGACTGCGCTCTCGGCAACGGAGGGTTGGGCAGGCTTGCGGCATGTTTTCTTGACAGCGCGGCGACTCACGACCTTCCGCTTGACGGATACGGCATCCGCTACAAATTCGGTTTGTTTAAGCAGAGCTTTTTGAACGGCTTTCAGGTTGAACGTGCGGACGATTGGCAAAAGCAGGGAGATCCGTGGAGCCGCAGACGCGACGATAAAACCATTGTTGTTGAATTCGCGGACAGGCGCGTACTCGCCGTGCCCTATGACATGCCTGTAATCGGTTTCAACACTTCAACAATCGGCACTCTCCGCCTGTTTCAGAGCGAAGCGGAGGAGGAATTTGATTTTGCCGCGTTCAATTCGCAGGAATACGCGCTTTCCGTCCGCGAAAAGAATGCCGTTGAGGACATTACGCGTGTGCTTTATCCCAACGACAGCACATACGAGGGTAAACGCCTGCGCCTGAAGCAGCAGTATTTCCTTTCCGCCGCATCGCTCGGCGACATTCTCCGCCGCCACAAGCGTGTTTTCGGCACGGTTGATAATTTTGCGGAGATGAACGCAATACAGCTTAATGACACGCATCCGACGGTCAGCATTCCGGAGCTTGTCCGTCTGCTTATGAACGAGGGCAAAAGTTTTGACGACGCGCTGGACATTGCGCGGCGCACATTCAGCTACACAAACCACACGCTCATGAGCGAGGCTCTCGAAACGTGGGATTGTGAGCTCTTCCGCAGCGTTATTCCGAATATTCTCGATATCATCTTCCGCATTAACGATGCGCTGCACCGCGAACTGACGTCCCGCGGGCTGCCGCAGGAAAAGATAAACTCAATGTACATCGTTGCCGACGGACGGATTCATATGGCAAGGCTTGCAACCTTTGTTTCCTCATACGTCAACGGCGTTGCGCAGATCCATTCCGGATTGCTGCGCACCGAAGTGCTTAAGGATTGGTACGATGTTTATCCCGAACGCTTCCAAAACAAAACAAACGGCGTGACCCAGCGCCGCTTCCTCGGGCTTTGCAATCCCGCACTTTCCACACTTATCGGGAGCCGCATCGGCTACGGCTTTATGACCGACCTGTACGAGCTTAAAAAGCTTGAACCCCTGATCGACGATGAACTGATTCGGGGTTTCATTGCCGTCAAACGCGAGGCAAAACGCAAGCTCTCCGATATCATTCTTCAAAAGGAGGGTGTTGAAATTCCTCCGGAGTTCGTTTTCGATATTCAGGTGAAGCGCATGCATGAGTACAAACGGCAGCTTATGAACGCACTGAGCATTGTGCATATCTATCGCGAGCTTAAGGAAGGACGGCTTTCCGACATGCCCCCCGCCGCATTCATTTTCGGTGCAAAGGCAGCTCCGGGTTACATAATGGCGAAGAACATCATTAAATACATCAACGAGCTTGCACGCTGCATCAACAGCGACCCGGCAGTTCGCGATAAACTGCGGGTTGTGTTCGTTTCAAACTACAACTGTTCCTATGCCGAGCATATCATTCCCGCCGCAGATATTTCGGAGCAGATCTCTGCTGCCGGAACCGAGGCAAGCGGCACGGGCAACATGAAGTTCATGATAAACGGTGCCGTAACTCTCGGAACATATGACGGCGCAAATATCGAAATCGTCGAGTGCGCCGGCGATGAAAACAACTATATCTTCGGTGCAAGAGTCGAGGAGCTGACCCGCCTCCGCCCGCATTACAACCCCCGCACCGTTTACGAAAGCAGCTCCGTCGTGCGCCGCGCGGTTGATTCCCTTGTTGACGACAGCATTCTGAATGCCGTTTACACACTGCCGCAGGATTCGGGAGCAAAAGAAGAAGCGCGCCGCGTATTTACGGAAGTTTACAACTCCCTTTTGACGGGCGATTGGCGTAAGCCGGACTATTACTTCAATCTGTATGACCTTGAAAGCTATATCGAAGCAAAGCTCCGCGCAATTTATGATACGGCGGATGAGCGGGCATTTGCGCGAAAATGCCTTATGAACACCGTAAACTCCGGCAAGTTCTCAAGCGACAGAACAATTCGGGAGTATTCCGAAGAACTCTGGCATATCCGTCCGATACCGACGGAAGAATAATGCAGTGCCGAAACAGTTTTTTCTCCGCCGCGGAAAGCCGCGAAAAATTATATCGGATTTTATTCGCATATAGGGCTTGAAACGCGGCGGGTTTTAACTATAATATTATTCAATGGACAGTTATTGTGTGCCGCAGCGGCGCGGAGTGTTCTCCGCATTCCTTCTGCGGTGCATTGACGATTTTATATTCAGGAGGAACACATGGACACCAAGCTGATTTTCGTTACCGGGGGCGTAGTTTCCTCGCTGGGCAAAGGCATCACCGCCGCCGCATTGGGCAGGCTGTTGAAAGCAAGGGGCTACAGCGTATCGATTATGAAGCTCGACCCCTATCTCAATGTTGACCCGGGAACGATGAACCCCTATCAGCACGGCGAAGTTTTCGTGACCGATGACGGAGCAGAGACCGATCTTGACATCGGCCATTACGAACGTTTTATTAACGAAGAGCTCACAAAGCTCAACAACACCACCACCGGACAGATTTATTCCGCGGTTCTCGACCGCGAACGCCGCGGCGGCTACCAGGGCGGCACGGTGCAGGTGATTCCGCATATCACGGACGAAATCAAGCTCCGCATCAAGAAGGCCATCAACGCAATCCAACCCGAGATTATGCTTGTTGAAATCGGCGGAACCGTCGGCGACATTGAATCCCAGCCCTTCCTTGAGGCTATTCGCCAGCTTAAAACTCAGCTTGCGCAGAATCAATGCTGCTTTATCCATGTTACGCTCATTCCGTACCTTTCGGCGTCCGGTGAGCTGAAAACAAAGCCCACTCAGCATTCCGTCAAAGAACTGCAAAGCATCGGTATTCAGCCGGATGTCCTCGTTTGCCGCAGTGATTATCCGCTCGATCGCAGCATCCGTGCAAAGATCGGGCTGTTCTGCAACGTTGCGGAAGAATGCGTTATTGAAAACCTTAACGCCCGCTCCCTCTATGATGTTCCCCTCATGCTTGAAGAACGCGGCCTTTGCAGCGTCGTACTCAAAAAGCTTGCGCTTGAACAGCGCGATCCCGACCTTGCGCATTGGCGTGAAATGGTTGAATCCGCACTCAAACCCACCAAGGAATGCACCATTGCTCTCGTCGGCAAATACGTTGAGCTGCACGATGCTTATCTTTCCGTTGCCGAAGCATTGGAACACAGCGGCATTGCAAACGATGCAAGAGTCAACATTAAGTGGATCGCGGCAGAAGAGCTTGAGCACAATGATCCGAACACAATCCTTGCGGATGTGGACGGCATTCTTGTTCCCGGCGGCTTCGGCGAACGCGGTGTTGAAGGCATGATGATTGCTTCCCGCTATGCACGGGAACACAACATACCTTATTTCGGTATCTGTCTCGGTATGCAAATCGCCGTAATCGAGTACGCACGCCATGTCCTCGGCTGGAAAGATGCAAATTCCACCGAATTTGACTTCAACGCAAAGCACCCCGTTATTGCACTGATGGAAGATCAGGTCAACAACCTTGAACGCATCGGCGGTACTCTGCGCCTCGGCAGCTACACCTGCCGCCTTGAGCCCGGCAGCCTTGCAGCAAAGCAATACGGCAAGGAAGAGGTTCACGAACGCCACCGCCACCGCTACGAGTTCAACAACGAATACCTTCAGGATTTTGCCGATGCGGGCCTTCGCTTTACCGGCTGGAAC
>ERZ779840.4064-NODE-4064-length-11063-cov-3.005087_pt1 | contig 11063 bp, 9 predicted proteins | sample MGYA00511561_ERZ779840 | MGnify/ENA primary metagenome ERZ779840 (study PRJEB29588, sample SAMEA2162036) | human gut metagenome | biome: human gut; feature: human-associated habitat; material: faeces | place: Denmark | collected 2008/2010 ...
CAGCATCGGCGAACTCCTTGGAAGCAAAAAACTCAGCGAACATGCGCGCTCACCTCCTCAACAATGATATCGTCAATCTTCTGCAGATAGGCGATCGCCTGCTGCAGGGTATTTTCATCGCCGGAGATGCCAAGCAGCATATTGCCGTAGGCCTTTCCTTCGATGGATTTCGTGTTCGCACCTAAAATATTGGCCGCGATGTGTGTTTCCATCGCGAGCTTGGCGATCAGCGGCGTATTGGCCGCGTCCGCGCCGTTGAAGACAACGCGAATATGATGTTCACCCTCCTTGATCGGCAGCGTGTCCGCGATGCCGTCCGGAAATACCAGACGTTTGGCAGCCTCTGACTTCGGACGCGAGAAGACTGTGGATACGGTGCCCTGTTCCACGACGGTGCCGTGGTCGAGAATGGAAACTTTGTTGCAGATTTCTTCTACGACGCTCATTTGGTGGGTAATCACGATGACGGTGATGCCCATTTTGCGGTTGATGTCCTTGATGAGCGAAAGCACCGAGCGCGTGGTCTTTGGGTCAAGCGCGCTGGTTGCCTCGTCGCAGATCAGAAGAGACGGCTGCACAGCAAGAGCCCGCGCAATTGCGGCTCTCTGGCACTCTCCGCCGCTCGTCTCGCGGGGATAGCGCATCGCCGTTTCCGAACTAAGTTCCACTTTTTTCAGCAGCTCCGGCAGATGAAGACACGCCTCTTTCCGGCTCATTCCCTGATTCCGAAAAGCTTCCAGAATCCCGGTTTCGAGTGTCTGCATTGGATCGAAGGAATCCTGCGGGGTCTGGAATACCATCTGTATTTTCCGGTAAACTTCGCGCTGCCGCCTGCCTTTTCTTCCGAGGATTTCCTCGCCTTCCAACAGAACGCTGCCTGCATCCGCCTGGACAAATCCGGTGATCAGACGGGCCGTCGTGCTTTTTCCGCATCCGCTCTCCCCGATCAGGCCAAGACATTCCCCCGCATCCAGTGTGAAGCTGATGCCGTCCACGGCGGCAAATTCCGTTTCCCGGCCGGTTCCAGCAAAGTTTTTGCTTAAGTTGTTTACTTCCAGCATGTTATGATTATGCATCGTTCTTCCCTCTTCCCGGCACAGCCGCAAGGAGATTTCTTGTATATTCGTCCTTTGGGTGATCGAAAGCCATCCTTGTCTCCCCCTGCTCCACGATGTTTCCATCCTTCAAAACAACAACCCGGTCTGCCATCTGCTCGAGAACCGCAAGATTGTGCGTCACCAGCACCATCCCCGTCTGCTCTTTCTGCTGCAACGCCTGAAGCTCCCGCAGCCCCTGCGCCTGCGAAACCACATCGAGTGCACTCGTCGGCTCGTCCGCCAGAAGAAGCGACGGATGCAGCAGCATTGCGAGCGCAATCCCGACGCGCTGGTTCATGCCGCCGGAGAGCGACGGTGGATAGCTGTTCCAGATCGTCTCGCCATCCGAAAGCCCCATATCCGCAAATCGCTGGAGCGTCATATCTTTGATTTCTCTGCGGCTTTTTCTGCCAGACATTCCCCCAGAAATCGGGGTGATGAATCCGCAGCGTTTCTCATGGGCGCGCACGCTTTCACAGATCTGTGCTCCGATTGTCCGGGTCGGACAGAGTGATGCCCCTGTATTCTGGAAAATCATACCAATTTCTGAACCGCACAGACTCCGCAGCTTCTTTTCGGACATGCCCGTCAGCTCCTCTCCGCGAAATGTGATCTGCCCGCCGGTGATGGAACCATTCTTTCCCATCAGCCGCAGGATCGCTCGCAGCAAGGTACTTTTTCCACTGCCCGACTCCCCGGCGATGCCGACGGTTTCTCCTTTTTCGACGGAAAAACAGATGTTATTTAAAATTTGCTCCCCCTCATAACAGACAGAAAGGCCGCTGATTTCCAGCAGTTTTTCGCTCATGTTTTTGCTCCCTTTGTTTCCATTTTCGTTTGCCCCTTATCCCTGATCCACCGTTTTCCGTACCGCCTCACCAAGCAGATTGCAGACAAGAACGGTCAGAAAAATCGCCAGTCCCGGCGCCAGAATGACCCAGGGCGCGGTCTGCAGCATACTTCTTCCGTTGCTCATCATCGCTCCCCACTCCGCCGACGGCGCTTCCGCACCAAGGCCGAGGAAGGACAGACCCGCGATTTCCAGCATCATCGTTCCGATATCAAGCACCGCTGTGACAATCGTCTGCCCCGCAAGATTCGGCAGAATATGGCGTCTGATCATCTTCCATGTTCCGTTTCCTGTAAGGCGCGCCGCCGCGATGAACGGCATGTGTTTCAATGCCAGCACACGGTTCCGTGCAAGCCGTGCATATTTCGGCCAGGAAACAAGTATCAGCGACACAACGGCTCCCGTCATGCCGCTCTGCAGAACGCCGGAAAATGCGATTGCAAATACCATACCCGGAAAGGCCAGAAAAATATCGGAGATCTGCATCAGAACCGTATCCGTTTTACCTTCCAGCCAGCCGCTGAAAATTCCGGCGAGTGTTCCGATCAGAGCGCTTGCCGCAACGACAAGAAGTGCTGAAAAAATGCTGACCCGCGCGCCGGAGAGAATCCTTGAAAACAGATCTCTTCCATAGCGGTCCGTCCCCATCCAGTGCGCCGCGGACGGCGGAAGAAGGGACAGTTCCAGATTCTGCTCATACGGATCGTACGGTGCCAGATGGGCCGCACACGCGGCAAACAGCAGCAGCGCACCGGCGAGGATGCCATAAAAAAGGATCTTTCTTTTCTGTTCTTTTTTCATCGCATTCCCTCCAGCTTCGCCCGCGGGTCCAGTGCACCCATCATCAGATCAGCAATGAGATGCAGCAGCAGATAGATCGCCGCCATCCACACCAGATATGCCTGAATCACGGGAATATCGTGCATGGAAACGGCATCCACGGCCATTTTTCCGACACCATTCCACATGAAAATCGTCTCAACGATGGCGGTTCCTCCAAGCAGCGAACCGGCGGATAAGAATAGCAGCGTGACCATCCGAAGCAGCACGGATTTTAATACATTTCCAAACAGAATCCGGTTTTCACTTAACCCACGTGCCCGTGCACCCGCCACGTACTCCTGCTCCAGCTCTGCAAGCACGGCAGAACGCACCTGACGGGTGTATTTTGCCGTCATCGAAACCGCAAGCGTCGCCGCCGGAAGCACACAGCTTTTCCATCCCTTTCCCATACTGAGAACCGGAAAAAGATTCCATTTCAGCGAAAAGAAATACAAGAGAAGAAGTGCAGTGAAAAACCCCGGAAACGAATTACCTGCAAAGCAGAACAGGCTGATACTGCGGTCCGCCCATGTATTCTGATATTTTGCACTTAAGATACCGAGCGGAAACGAAAGACAGACCGTCATGGCAAGCGCCAGCGCCGCAAGTGCAATCGTTGCGGGCAGTTTTTCGCAGAAGCTTACAAGCACCGGTTTGCCGGAAACGTACGACTCCCCGAAGTCACCGCGCAGGGCGTTTTTCAGCCATTGCAGGTACTGGACAGCTTTCGGCTCATTCAGTCCCAGCTCCTCCCGCAGCGCTTCTTTTTCCGCCTCCGACATCACGCCGCCGCTGCTGCTCTCTTTTAAATCCACCGCATCGACCGAGGAAAGTCCCGTCAGCAGAAAAGCGAGAATCGTCACGCCGAGGAATACCGGAATCAGGCGAAGCAGTCGTTTTAACAGATATTTTTTCACAAATACTCCTTTACTGCTTCACGGCACAAATCGAAAACATCGGTGCCGGGTTATAGAACTCGTCTTTTTCCAGATAAATGCGTTTTCCAAGGCTCGTATCAATGCGGATTTCTCCCGCTGTGTTTTCGCACAGCACCGCCACATCGTACGCCGGCCGGTTTTTGCGGCTGATCGGGAGCTGTGATTTGATCCGTTCGCACTCTTCGAGCATCTCGTTTCCAACCTTGAAATGGGCATGCGCCTCCGGAAGTCCCTTCGTATCGGCAACATCTTCTTTTCCGTAATTGGCATCGAAGTTCAGCAGCACACCGCCCGTTTTCAGCACACGCATCCACTCGCCGTAAGCATGCTCCGCATTCGGCAGCGTCCACGTCAGGTTTCGGGAAATGACAACATCGAACGTTTCATCCGCAAACATCGGATTTTCCGCGTCCATGACCTGGAAGCAGCAGTCGGCATTCTCTTCTTCGGCAAGCTGGATTGCATTCTCAATCATCTCCGGTGTCAGGTCGATGCCGAAGACCTCGTGGCCCTCTTTTGCCAGCAGGATCGAGAAAAATCCGGCTCCGCAGCCCACATCAAGGATCTTTAACCGTCTTCCCGCCGGGATCTGTTTTTCAATCTCTTTCATCCAGCGCTTCGCAATCGGGTTCGCAAGTTCGGAGCGTCTCTGCTCTAAAAAGCTCTCGCTCCGCTTCTCCCAGTAATGGACAATCTGCTCTTTGCGGTCGTCGTACTCCGGCTCGCGCACAATTCTTCCGTAAGCAACGACAGGGCCACCTTCTGTTACCTGCAGACTGCCCGTCTGGTACAGCACCACACCGGTGTACTCGGCACGGCACGTCTCACGAAGTTTTCCATTATAATCACGGATCGTTCCGAGCAGTGCGCCCTCTGCAACCATATTGCCCGGTTTTGCCGCCGGATACCAGAGGCCGTCTTCGGAAGCCGCCTGATAGCAGACATCCGTCACCTCCATCGGCACGTAGTTCCGCACATCGCGGCGGATCTGATACATGTCGAGGCTGCTTAAGATATTGCGCACATCACGCTTGTCGGAATTGACCTCCTCGGAAGTCCAGGCTCCCATGCCGCCGCGCTCTAAGAGGATGCTCGCGATGCCCTTGGACGCCGCGTAGTTGTATGCTCCGCCTGATGACACCATGGAACGCACCATGTACGGAACATCCACCTGCTCCGCCATTTTCCGCGAAACTTCTGTCACCTCCTGCGCCGCTTTTCCGGCGTAATAGACATACGGCGTCAATGCTTCGAAATCATCGCCGCTGTGGAGATCAATATAATAATCCACCTTCGGATAAACTTCTTTCGTAATGGCCCACGCCAGCCGCTCCATCTCGGTTCCGTTTGGATTGCCCGGAAATACACGGTTCAGGTTTTTGCCATCGGAAAGTCCGAGACTGCCCGCACGGTTTTCAAAAGCAGGACGGTTTAAGACCTTTAAAATCACGATCGTTCCAACCGTTTTTTCCGGCTGAAGCTCCGCTCCCAGTTCCACACACGCCTGAATGCCGACGTATTCACCGGAATGAACGCCGCCGGTGATCAGCATTGTTTTTCCCGGAAGTTTTCCACAGATAATCGTTCCCGGAAGCACGATATCCCCATTCGCAAAGGAGATATCCCCCTGATATTTTTCGCCGCGGCGGACGGTCACATCACCAAGCTGGAAGGACTGCTCTGCGCTTTTTTCCGCGCGCACCAGAAACATCGGTGTCGATGCATAGTTCAGTCTCTCTTCCTCGCTCCAGACGCGCTTCCAGATTTCGGAATCGGTCTGGATGGAACAAACGCCGAGGGATTCGAGCACCTTCGTATCCCACGCCGGCCGTTCCATCGCAGAGAGCGGCACCTGGCGCGCAATGTTTTCCATGCGGTCAATGTCCGTGCACAGATAATGGTCGTCGAGCTGCTGCTCTTCCACTTTCTTCCGGTCTGCCTCGTACGCTTCTTTTTTCTCCTCGTCATAGAGATAACCGTACCAGTTCGCATCAAAATTGAGCAACACGCCGCCCGGTTTCAGGACACGCATCCATTCTTGGTATGCCTGCTCCGGCTTTTCCAGATTCCAGGTCAGATTTCTGGAAATGACAACATCAAAGGTCTCATCCGCAAACTCCAGATTCTGTGCATCCATCCGCTGCAGCGTCACGCGCTCCAGACCGTATTTCGTATATTTTCCCAGATTCTCTTTCGCCTTTTCCAGCATCTCCTCCGTGTAGTCAACAGCCGTCACCGTATAACCTGCCTCCGACAAAATCATCGGGAAGAATCCCGGGCCGGTTCCGATATCGAGAATCTTCATCTCTTCTTTCTTTTTCTCTGGAAACTGCTCCTCTAATACATGCAGCCACGCTTCTCTCTGGCTTCCCGCCAGTTCTTTTTCATTGACCTCAGAATACCCCTCCGCACGGGTTCCCCAGTAGGAGACAATTTCCTGTAATAATTCCTGTTCCATATCTTCCGCTTCTTTCTTCTTTTTCTTAACTTTCCCGGCGCGGCCGTTTTCCAACCGCTCAAATATCCCTTTACTTTACCAAAAATCGGCCTTTTTCACAAGCCCCCACGGGGGATATTCTTAACGCCGGCGCAGGGTATTCAGGTGATCGGCGGCGCGGATCTGATTATCTGCGGACGTCAGACAACCGACGGCGATACCGCGCAGGTCGGCCCTTCGATTGCGGAACATCTGACGATCCCGCATGCCGCCTGGGTCGCAGAGGTTACCGATGTCACGGATCATTCCATCACCGTCCGTCAGGATCTTGTGAGTGTTTCCCAGGTTTCCGAACTCCCTTATCCGTGCCTGATTACCATCGAGTTTCTCGAGCGCGAGCTGATCGACATTCTGTTTCCGGATATTTTTAAAGGAGAACCGTCATTCACTCGGTTCTCCTTTATATTGCCAGAATACCATCAGCTTTCTTGTCGCCGTATCCTCGCTGTATGTATATTTTACGGACCCGAGTCCGTAATAGCTGCAAAGATAGCCGGAAGCCTTATCGAGAAGCTCCGGTCGGGCTTCCATGACCTGCGCCATCAGATCATCGGTGGCAAATTTAAATTCGGAATACTCTTTTGTCTCTTCAATATCCGTCTCCATTTCCCACAGAATCTGCGTCGCATCAAATGTATCCATGTACCGGCCGATCTGGCGGTAATACTCGAGGTCATCTGCATTGCACGCCGGGAGCGTCAGATTCGTATCCGCCTGATGCGTGTCCGAAAATTCCGCATCAGAAACGCAGAGAAAATCGTAGTAGATCAGGTCGTCCGGCAGATTGTACTCGCCGCTCTCGCCCTCTGCGAATACCGGATCGCCCCAGGTTACATCGACGTTGTAATAATTGTCTCCGCACTTTACGATATTCCAGCCGTGCGCCTCGCCGGTGTCTGTCGTTCCCGTCACATAAATGACCGGGATGTCCAGGCGGTTCATCAGATACTGGAACGTTCTGGCATAGCCTGCGCAGACCGTCTGTCCGTTCACAAGTCCGCTGTAGAGTGTCTGATTCTCCGGCGCATCTTTCACATAATCAATCTGCCGGATACATTTTTCAAAGACAGCCTTGATCTTCCCATAGTCATCCATCGAACGGTCGATATCACTTAAGAAATCGTTTCCCGACCCTTTGATCTGGGTCTGGCGTCCTGTGATCTCCTCCGCAGGAATCGTGTATTCCGGAACTACCTCGCAGTAGTTCTTCGGCTCGCCGTATCCCGTGACATGTGATGCTCCGTTGATCCAGCAGTACTCCGGGTAATCCATATAGACCCATCCGTAAACCTCCGCCGTCACATCGGGATCGCCGCCTTTTGTGATGATGGTTTCCTGGTGTTCCGCGATTCCCTGCACCAGTTCGCGGTAAATCATCTGTCTGTTTTCATCGAGCTGGCTGTAATAATACCGCTTCGCCAGCTCCTCCTCATCTGTATTTTCCGCCTGAAACTGTGTTGCGCCATTTTCTGACAGACCATTGTTTTCGTCTGCCGTCTGTGAAGCAGTGCTGCTGTCCGCTCCGCTTCCGTTCTGCGTGGGATCGCTCTCATCAAATTCTCCGAATACCAGATAAGCCGCCAGCAGGGCAAGCATAAGCGGAAGCAGCGCCCGCAGCGGTCTCTTCCGTCTTCGTCTGTGTCTTCTCTTTGCCATTCTTCTTTTCTCCCAGATACGTTAAAACGCCGTCACACAGTGCATCCGCCACCTTTTTCTGGTACTCCTTTGTGTTCAGGAGCGCTTCCTCCTCCGGATTTGAGAGGAATCCGCACTCGCAGATCACCAGCACTGCGTCTGTCTTCTTCAGCATGTAATACGTTTTGTTTCCCTTGGCTTTCCTGTGATTCGCCGGATCGAGCCCCGCGACCAGTGCAGCCTGCATGCAGAGCGCCAGTTTTTCGCCTTCTTTTGAATCCGTATAATAAAACACCTGCGCCCCTTTGACCGCCGCATCCGGGTAGCTGTTCTGGTGAATGCTGATCACACAGTCCGGCTTTTTTTCATGAATCAGCTGCACGCGCCGCTGCAGATCCTGCACTTTCGCATTCACGGCTCCCGGATCGGAGAGATCATCCTCCCCTTCCCGCGTCATCACCACAAGGATTCCCTGCTTTTCCAGCTTCTTTTTCAGCAGACGGGCAATCGCAAGGTTGATGTCCTTTTCTTTGACACCGTTTGCCCCGATTTTGCCGGGATCGTCGCCGCCGTGGCCGCTGTCCAGCACCACTACTTTTGTGGCTGCCTTCTGTGCTGCCACCAGCCGTGCGCCCTCGCGGGACAGAACATACGCCGCCGAAAGCAGAATCACCGCCATCAGCCATTCCAGTTTTTTCCCTTTTTCCAAATGAAAAGCCCCCTGCTGCAAATTTCCTTTCTTGGTCATTTTATGCAGCAGCGGGGCAGGTTACAACTCTTATTGCTTCCGGTTACTCTTCCTCATCTTCTTCATCATGCGCGCGATTCGGGATTTCATCCTCTTCTTCGTCGTTGTCATCATCGAGATAATCCGGCTCATTTTCGAAATCGATGACTGCGGAATTTTCGACGATTTCGTCTTCTTCCTCTGCTTCTTCTGCGGTATCTTCACTGCCTGGCTCTGCGGCTGTTTCTTTTTCCTCTCCGGGAAAGATACTTTTTACCGGATCTTTCATGAAGGTTTCCACTTCCGACGCAGAACGTTTCATCTCCTCACGCATTTTTTCGATGCCGGCAAAAGTCTCCTCAAAAATTCTGCGGTTCTTCTCGAGTACACTTGTCATGGTTTCCATCTCGGCGTAAATCTTCTGGTATCTGGTGTTGGCTTTCTGCAGTTCCGCGTCCATATGGCTCTGGATTTCTTCTGCTTCGGCCTGCAGTTTTTCTTCATAAACAGCAGCCAGTTCCTCGCCCTTCTGACGTGCGCTCTCTACCATGTATTCGCACTGTTCCTTCGTCTCGCGGCGCTGCTTTGCACAGGATTCCTTTGTCTCTTCCCGCTGTTTCCGGCAGGACTCGTTTGTCTCCTCTCTCTTTTTGCAGCACGCCTCATCCGTTTCCTCCGTTTTCTCGCGGCAGGACTCGTCCGTTTCTTCGGTTTTCCGGCGGCAGGCTTCCTCGGTCTCTTCTTTTAGCTTTCTGCAGCTCTCCTCTGTTTCCTGTGTCAGTTTTTTCGCTTTCACCTGTGCCTCAAACACAAGGCCGCTGATGCTGTCATAATTGTCGATATAGCTCTGGTATTTCTCATGAATATTTTTTTCGAGCTCCTCGATTTTATCCTCACGCTCGCGGATCTTGCGGTTCAGCTTCTCGATTTCCTGCTCTTTTTCCTCGATCTTCGCTTCCAGTTTCTTCTGAGCGGCATACGCCTGATCTTTCAGGTTCTGCACTTTCGTCATAACATCGTCCTTATCGAAACCGCCCATCAGCGTTGTTTTAAATAATTCTTCGTGATTGTTTTCTGACATGTATACTCCTCCTTCGTGCCCGGGCTTTTATCATTCCCCTTATCCTTCCCGGACTCCTCGTCAACTGTTTGTTTCAATATATTCTGAAATCAGACTCCAGACGTCTGCGCACTCGAATCCGAGCTTCCACTCTGCCACTCCGGCGAGATCAGCGCTTTGGATCACTTTCAGTTTTTCCTCCATGGACTGCTCATCCTCCATCCAGATCGTGTATCTGGCATCGGAAGTTTCTACCGTTGCCACATTCTGGCCAAGGGATGCATCCCAGGTTTCTGTCATCTGATTCTCTTTGGCATAGTTTTTGGCGCCATCCATGCCCAGCACCTCGCTGATAATGGCGCTCTGTCCGAACTTTTCCGTCCAGACACGGGTATAAAACGGGATTCCGCAGATCACCTGATCGGCAGGCATCACCCGCGTCATCTCCTCCACGGCCTGCTGTACGAACGGGAGAGATGAAACAGAGCCTGCCTCCTCGCTTCCCGCGAAATGCTCGTCATAGGCCATGACAATCATATAGTCCACAAATCTTGCCTGCTCGCCGCGCTGATAATACATCGTGTAAGCCTGCGGTACCGGCGTATCGACCGACACCACAAGATTCTGTGCATGCGCCGCGCTCGTCAGTTCCCGCAGAAACTGCAGGTAATGCGGGATTCCGGCCTCTTTCAGATTCTCGAAATCCACGTTGATGCCGTCCATGCCGCACGATGCTGCCTCGGCGAGCAGCTGCTCAATGATTCTGCTGCGCACGGATGCGTAGGCAAGATCGGTTGTTTCGTCAAATGCCTCATTAAAGTTATCAATCAATCCCCAGACTTCCCGTCCCGCGTCATGCGCCAGTTTCACGTAATCGGCGCTCGCAAGGCTGGAAATCGTACCGGTTTCGTCTGTCACGGAAAACCAGGTCGGTGAAATCACGTTCACGCCGGTCATTTCTGCTGTCATCTCTGCCATCGCGTCGTTCGACTCGGTCGATGTGCTCTGATGCCAGACCAGATTGATTTTGTGATCCCGTGTAATTCTTTCATAGGAATCTTTCTTTGCCGTCCGCGCTTCGATGGCCTCCGGCTCGGAGATATCCTCTGTCTGGATGTAGCCGGTATAGCCGTCCGCCGTCATGACTTTGCACCAGTTGTCCAGATTTTCCAGATACAGCAGGGTGTCTCCCTTCTGTACATCCGCAAGAATCAGACTCTTGATGCCGCCCTTCTGGCGCACCTGCGCGGTGTCTGACTGTACCGTCGCCTGCTCCACGCCGTCCCATTCATTCCGGATTACAACACGGTTGGGATCACTGTAATATGCATAGTCGAGATCTGTGTATTCTTTTACGACATCCAGCGAAATGTAAACCGTTCCGTCGCTCTCCTGCTGTACGGCAGGCTGTCCGCCCGGTGTTTTGGCAACGGCCGC
>ERZ779840.4066-NODE-4066-length-11062-cov-6.574634_pt1 | contig 11062 bp, 10 predicted proteins | sample MGYA00511561_ERZ779840 | MGnify/ENA primary metagenome ERZ779840 (study PRJEB29588, sample SAMEA2162036) | human gut metagenome | biome: human gut; feature: human-associated habitat; material: faeces | place: Denmark | collected 2008/2010 ...
CTGTCATTTTTCATTGTAATGTTTATTGTAGTTAAGAAAAGATGGGAAGGCAAAGTCGTTCCATTCTTTCTCGGACTTTTAAGTTATGTGATTTTTGTATTTATATGTGTGAATCTTATTATGTCGGCATTTGCACTTATACCTAGTGTAGATATGGCATTTTCATATAATCAGCATGCGTATACAATTGTCTATTGCGTTGTTGCTTCTGTTGCATTTCTTGCAGCAAGAGTTGTGCTTGGCAATATGATAACACAAAGATATGACACACGCGGTGATGTATATATGGCAGGTATGGGGCTTGGAATTGGTGATGGCATATTATATGGTGTCACAGCGGTTTCATATTATGTATGGTGTATTGCAATCAGAAATGAAGGTCTTGAGCAGGCTTTTCAGGGACTTTCCAACAGTGATATAACATCTACATATGAATCGGTATCAACACTTTTTAATGCACCAATAGCGTTATGGCTTCTCATGGGTCTTGGCTGTATCATGGATATGCTTATTCATTTTGCACTTACTAATGCAACATATGGAGTTATAACCGGAAGCCTTCCAAAATACTGGTATGCATTATCAACAGGCATTTATTTTGTTAATGCTATATCATTCCAGTTATATGATTCGTCATCAATGGTAAGTATAGCAGTTTCATTTGCAATAAAACTTATTATATTTGCAGCGTCAATGTATTATACATTGTCTGTAGCAGGAAAGCAGATAAAATACGGGGAATAAAGATATGTCAGATACAGATACTATCAAAGGTCTTACACAGGAACAGGTTGATAAATTAACAGCAGACGGACTTTTTAATGAAACAGTTAAGAGCCAGTCTAAAAGTGTGTGCCAGATAGTAGCCGGTAATGTATTTACATATTTCAACTTAATATTTGCAATATTTGCATGTTTGTTAATTCTGGTAAGGTCATATATTAATATGACCTTTCTTCCAATTATAGTGATAAATACACTTATCGGTATAATACAGGAACTAAGAACCAAACGTGTGCTCGACAGGCTTACGCTTCTCAATGCACCTAAAACAAAAGTTATAAGGGATGGAAAAGAGTCAGAAGTTGATTCGCAGACGCTTGTAAAAGGAGATTTGTGCAGGTTTAAATCAGGAAACCAGATTTGTGCAGATGCTGTAGTCGTGGATGGGATTGTCAGGGTTAATGAATCACTTGTAACAGGAGAATCTGATGAGATAACAAAGAAAAAAGGAGATATGCTATTATCGGGAAGTTTTGTTGTGTCAGGAGAATGTTTGGCTGTTCTTGAGAATGTAGGACTTTCATCATATGCATCAAAGATAACCCTGGAAGCGAAAGCATCGAGAAAAAAACAGCAGACGGAGATGATGCGTTCTCTTGACAAGCTTGTGAAAGTTATAGGTATTGCTATTATTCCAATTGGCATATTGATGTTTTGCAGAACATTTTTTGCACTAGGCAATACGTTACAGCAGAGCGTTGTGTCGATGATAGCTGCACTTGTAGGAATGATACCTGAAGGCTTATATCTTCTTGCAAGTATTGCACTTGTTGTAAGTGTAATGAGACTTGCAAAAAAGAATGTTCTTGTACATGAAATGGCATGTGTGGAAACACTTGCAAGAGTAAATATCCTGTGTGTTGATAAGACGGGAACAATAACAGAAAATAAGATGTCAGTTGCACATGTTGAGCCGCTTGAATACTATGAGCAGGGTGAATTTCCGGCACTTCATGAGATGATAGGCAATCTTGTTAATAATCTCAATGCTGATAATATTACAATGGAAACGTTGCAGCAATATTTTGATTCAGAAAAGACGAGGCAGGCGGAGAGTGTCTGTTCATTTTCATCTGAGACAAAGTACAGCAGTGCTACGTTTTCATCAGGAGATACATATATAATTGGTGCACCGGAAAAACTGCTTCTCAATGAGTATTCTGTATATGAAAGCCATATAGAGTCATATGCAAGAAAAGGTCTAAGAGTTATGGCGTTTGGAATTTTAGACTATAATCCGGAAGGTAAGAAACTTACATCGCCTGCGAAACCGCTCGCACTTATTGCAATTGGCAATGCGATAAGAGAAGATGCAAAAGAAACATTTAAGTATTTTGCAGATCAGGAAGTTGAGATAAAAGTTATATCGGGAGATAATCCGGTGACAGTATCAAGTGTTGCACACGATGCAGGAATTATTAATGCTGATAAATTTATAGACGCCTCGTCACTTCAGACAGATGAGGAACTTGAAGCTGCGGCACTAAAGTATACAGTGTTTGGCAGAGTGCAGCCTGAACAGAAGAGAAGAATAATACAGGCTCTCAAAGATAACGGCGATGTGGTCGCAATGACCGGCGATGGTGTCAATGATGTACTTGCACTCAAAAGTGCCGATTGCAGCATAGCTTTTGGTTCCGGAAGTGAAGCGGCATGCAATGCGGCACAGATAGTGCTTGTTAATTCAGATTTTTCATGTATGCCATCAGTTGTTCTTGAAGGAAGAAGAGTAGTTAATAATATCCAAAGGACAGCCTCGCTGTTTCTTGTAAAGAATATATTTTCAATGCTTTTAGCATTGTTTACACTTATAGTAGGACACAGGTATCCATTGTATCCTACACAGCTGTCCCTGCTTGGGGCATTTACAATCGGTGCTCCGGGATTTTTACTTGCAATGCAAAGAAACAGGAGCCGGATAAAAGGAAGATTTCTTGTGAATGTTGCTATTAAGGCACTTCCGGCAGCATTGACGGATTTTCTTCTCGTTGCGATATTTACTGTATACAATAATTTCAGTGGAATACCGCATGAACAGCTGTCAACATCAGTTACTTTTATCCTGCTCACAGTAGGAATGGCAGAATTGTATCGCGTATGCAGACCGTTTGATTTGTTCAGGGCAGTTGTTTGCGTGTTGATGGAAGCTGGAATAGTTGGTGGTATTCTGTTGTTCCCGGGATTATTTGCAATAAGCAGCATGCCATTGCCATTGTTTGTAATGACACTTATATGGATGGCAGGTGCAATTCCTGTGTTTTATGGAATGTGTAAACTTATAGGAAAGTTATTTAACCGCTTTCTTTGAAAAATCAGTTGTTACCAGTTTGTTGTAAGGGACATTCTCGTCAAGTTCTCCGGCCTGTTTTAAAATGTCAGTAAGCAGAGAAAATGATGACTCTTCAAAAATAGTATCATTTTTCCATGTATCCTGTGATTTATAACGTTCAACTATTTTTGTGAGTGTCTGGATGTCAGTTTCTTTGAACTGTGGAGCTATAACGGCGGCGATTTCGCTGCTGTTGTGGCTGTTTACAAATTCAAGACCCTTTTGGATTGCATTGGTAAATGACTGTATTATTTCAGGATTATTCTTTAAAAAGCTTTTTTTGGCACAATATGCTGTATATGGAACATAACCGCTGTCTACGCCGAGCGAAGCAGCAATGTATCCTTTATTTTCTGACTCAATTGCTGTTGCAGATGGTTCAAATTCCACAGTAAAGTCCCCAAGACCAGACGCAAAAGCTGCAGCAGTTGAACCAAAATCGATATTTTGCACTATTTCAACATCTTTTTTACAATCAATATTATTTTTCTTTAAAATGTATTCGAGAAGCATCTGTGGCATGCCGCCGGCTCTTCCTCCGATGATAGTTTTTCCTTTTACATCACTCCATTTAAAATTACTTATATTATCTCTTGAGACAAGAAAATTACCGGCACGTTGTGTAAGCTGTGCAAAATTGACAGCATAATCTGAAGAACCACCGGTATATATATAAACAGAGGCTTCAGAACCCATAAAACCAATATCTGCATCTCCACTTATGAGTGCGGTCATAACTTTATCAGCACCAAAGCCGGTGACAAGAGTTAAATCAATGCCTTCGTCCTTGAAATATCCTTTTTCGATTGCCACATATTGAGGTGCGTAAAAAATAGAGTGTGCAACTTCATTCAGGGTGATTTTTCTGATATCATTTGTGTGCGTTTGTTTTGTACATCCTATAAGTGATATACATGTAAAAACCATAATCATAATAAGGGCGGTAAGCCGCTTAAATGCATGCTTCATAGAAACTCCATAAAACTTTTTTATTATAATATGTGAAATCAAAATAAGTGTTTCTTTTTTTTGAAAATTATGTTATCATATTTAAAAATATTATGTGCGGAATTTAAGCATGAAAGTGCTTAAATAAAGACAGCGGAAGGAGTAATCGCTATGTTTGGAAAAAATAAAAAAAATAGTAATGTTAGTCATGATATAGATGTTATGATGCAGATGATGGACAAAGTCATACAGGGTGAATATGATGAGATCGATGTAACGGCATTTGATAATCCGGCATATGGAGAGAAGCTTAATGAGCTGATTCATGCATTTAAGAAGTCAAATAACAACTTTGTTATGCGTCTTAATGAGGCTATGGAATCAATTGGCGATAATTCGTATGTAAAGAATACGCTTGATCAGGTACAGTCACAGACGGACTCAATAGCTGAGATGGAAGAAGCAAGTCATAATCTTGAAGAATCAATTAATAATATTTCAAAGACAGTTGGCGGTATTCAGGATAATACACATGAGATGCTTGCAGTAGCACAGAACAGTACAGCCAACATGAACGAAAGTATCAAGGTTGTAAACCAGTCATCAGAAAATATAAGCAGGATTAATGAACAGGTGCAGGAATTTCAGGATAAGATTGATAAAATCAGTGAGATTGTTGATATTGTTAAAAAAGTTGCCAGCCAGAGTAATCTCTTAGCACTTAATGCATCTATTGAGGCGGCAAGAGCAGGTGAAGCAGGAAAAGGATTTGCGGTTGTTGCAGACCAGGTAAGACAGCTTTCAAGTAATACATCAGAGTCAGCAGAAGATATCGTAAGATATGTTAATGAATTAAAAAATGATATCGGAGTTCTTGCTGAATCAATGAATGAGACAACTTCAAAACTTGAAGAAGGTAATAAAAAAGTTGAAGATTCACTTGTAGATATTGAAAAGATGGCATCACAGATGACAGAGATAAAAGATAAGATTGATGAAGTATTTTCTGATATTGATAAACAGTCAGAATTCACATCAGATTTTGCAAAACAGGTATCTAACATATCTGACAGTTACGAAGAACTGTCTAAGGATTGTAAAGAACAGGGTACACATGTATACAAGATTGGACGTTATATTGATACGACAAGAAGTGATATGGTTCGAGGCTTTGCTGAGGTTACAACTCAGGACTGGTTCAGAATATTTGAGATAGACCACTTTATTCTTATGTGGCGTGTATATAACAATGTTGTTGATTTTGAACATTTAAAGATTACACAGCTTAATAATAATGAGACATGTAAGCTTGGTAAGTGGCTTGCAGCACAGACAGACCCGGCTATTACAGGATGTACTGAATTTGCAGAATTAAAAGCTTCACATAATGATATTCACAAGTATGCTACACAGTCATGGCAGGCAAAAGAAGATGGCAATGTAGAACTTGCTATGGAATACTTCAATAAGGCACATGATGCATTCTATGTATATCAGAAGAAGATAAAGAACATGCAGGCAAAGTTAAGACAGCTTGGTGAGACAGAATCAACTGAGATTGTTGTATTCCGTAACTAATATAAAAGACTGTTATATGTGGTATTTATTTGCAATATCGTATATGGCAGTCTTTTTGAAATATTAAAAATATTAGCAGATTATAGTAATTATCTGTGGAATGGAGGAAAATATGAAAACTCCTATATATGTAATAGGGCATAGAAATCCTGATACAGATTCAGTGTGTTCAGCCGTATGCTATGCCAGGTTTAAAACTATTATAACAGGAGAATGTTATATTCCGAAAAGAGCAGGGCATCTTAATGAAGAGACACAGTTTGTGTTTAAAAATCTGGGAATAAAACCGCCGGAATATATGCGTGATGTACGGCCACAGGTTAAAGATGTTGATATACATTTTGTTGAGGGTGTTGATGAAAATATTTCAATAAAACAGGCCTGGGAAATAATGAAAAAGAACAATGTTGTAACGCTTCCTATTGCAAGTGATGGAATTTTGAAGGGACTTGTTACAATAGGCGATATATCACGTTCATATTTTGAGGTTTATGACAGTAACATATTGTCAGTTGCAAAGACACGATTTGAAAATATTGTAGATACGTTGAAAGCAAAGGTTGTTACAGGCGATACAACACAGATAGTAGACAGCGGTAAAGTTGTAATAGCTGCAGCAAACCCTGACTTAATGGAACAATTTATCAATAAGGGAGATATAGTTATACTTGGAAACAGGTATGAAGCCCAGTTATGTGCTATAGAAATGGACGCAAGATGCATTGTTATATGTGAGGGTGCAGCAGTTTCAAAGACAATTATAAAGGTTGCACAAGAAAAAAATTGTGCTATTATTGTTACTGACTACGATACGTATACGGTTGCCAGACTTATAAACCAGAGCATACCCATAAGTTACTATATGATGCATTCGGAAGGCCTTATCACATTTAAGAATACAGATTTCATAGAGGATATTCAGGATGTCATGGCAAAAAAGCGTTTCCGTGATTTCCCGATAACAGATGAAAATGGTAAATATATCGGCATGATTTCGAGAAGAAATCTTTTAAAACATGGAAAAAAGAAGCTTATTCTGGTTGACCATAATGAGAGAAGCCAGGCTGTTGATGGTGTGGATACGGCTGATATTATGGAAATAATTGATCATCACCGTATTGGTTCAATACAGACAATGTTTCCTGTATTTTTCAGAAACCAGCCATTGGGCTGCACTGCGACTATAATATATAAGATGTATTGTGAACATAATCTTGTACCGGAAAAAGATGTTGCGGCACTTTTATGTTCGGCAATAATATCAGATACATTAATTTTGAAATCTCCAACATGTACTGCAGATGATATTGAAGCCTGCAAAAAGCTTGCCAAGCTTGCCGGTATTGACATAGAAGAGTATGGCAGGGCAATGTTTAAGGCCGGAAGCAATATCGAAAGCCGGACACCCAAAGATCTGTTTAACAGAGATTTCAAGAAGTTTTCTGTAGGCGATGTTGTGATAGGCGTTGGACAGGTCAACTGTATGGAACAGGAAGAAGTTCAGAATATAAAAGTGAAAATGAAAGATTATATCAGTACGGTTACCGGCGATAACGGAATGGATATGGTATTTTTTATGATTACTAATGTGTTAGACGGCGGTTCTGAAGTTTTGTGCAGTGGCAAAAATGCCTCGGCAACAATATCACAGGCATTTAATGTTGGTACAACCGACGATTCAGTTTATCTTGATGGTGTTGTATCACGTAAGAAACAGATGCTTCCGGCAATTATGGAAGCATTGCAGCAATAGCAGAATTGTATGATAATCATATACGTATATTGAATGTTGAATGGAAAAAATTTCGGGAAATGAGGATTATAATGAAAAAGTTAAGAAGAGATGAGCCTTGTTGGTGTGGAAGTGGAAAAAATTATGGAGAGTGTCATGCTGACTTCGACAGAAAGATAGAGACATTCAGGAAAAAATTCCACAAAGTTCCACCTAGAAGCATCATTAAAAATGAATATCAGCTTGAAAAAATGCGTGAAAGTGCCAAAATCAACATAGCGGTTCTTGATTATGTAGGTGAACATATTAAAGCCGGGATGACAACAGAAGAAATTGACCAGATGGTATATGAAAAGACAACGGCAATGGGAGGAATTCCAGCACCGCTTAATTATGAGGGATTTCCAAAGAGCGTGTGTACGTCAATTAATAATGAAGTATGCCATGGTATTCCATCAAGTAATATAAAGTTAGTTGATGGCGACATTATAAATGTTGACTGTTCAACAATTCTTGATGGGTATTTTTCTGATTCATCAAGAATGTATTGTATAGGAAATGTTTCTCCTGAAAACAAAAAGCTCGTTGATGTAGCAAAAGAGTGTGTTGAACTTGGACTTAAACAAGTTAAACCATGGGGACACCTTGGAGATGTTGCACAGGCAATTAATGATCACGCAAGGGCAAATGGCTATTCTGTAGTAAGAGATGTCGGCGGACACGGAATTGGACTTGAATTCCATGAGACACCATTTGTAAGTTATGTTATCAAAAAAGGAACAGGAATGGTTATGGCACCTGGAATGGTATTCACAATTGAACCTATGATAAATATGGGTGTGCCTGACATTTTTGTTGATGAAGATAATGGCTGGACAATATATACAGACGATGATGAGCCATCGGCACAGTGGGAAATTATGGTTCTTGTCACAGATACCGGTTACGAAGTAATGAGCTGGTAAAATAAATATAATATTGAAAAATTATTGCGGCAGCCGCCAGAATTTATGTTTATACAAGATTCTGGCGGCTGCCGTTAAATATTAAAAAATATACTGCTTAACCGGATTAATAGAATGGGTAAGTCTCATGTAAGCAGTCTGATTTTGTGTAATTATATAAAAAAAGAAGCCGAAATTCGACTTCTTAAATAAAAGAGCGCGAGACGGGGATCGAACCCGCGACCCCCTCCTTGGCAAGGAGGTGCTCCACCACTGAGCCACTCGCGCATAAACTATTTAACTATGCCAGCATTTATCTACAATGCCGAACGCAAGTGTTATTCTACATAAAATTCTATAAATTGTCAAGGGGTAAATTTGAAAAAATATATTTTTTTGTATGAAAATATGAAGACACCAAATTATATTCAAAGCATAGACTAAATAGAACATTAACTGTTATGAGGTTTTTATGAACTGTCCAAATTCTGTACAGCTTCAGGTTGTTGGAATGGCTTATGTTCCATGGCAGCGTTGGGGCGACATATATGAACCATGTAAGGCATTGGCAAGAGGAACTCTTTTTGCAGCCTTGGATAAACCTTTTAAAGGAGGCTGTCGATGAATAACAATTATATGAGAAATGCAAATATGCGAAACTGTGGATGTAGCCAGCAAAACAGAAATATGCAGCAGCGAAATGCCATGCCGGCAGTTGAGACGTATAATAAAAATAAAGGACTTATGAGTATATACGAACTTGGGTTTGCCATGACAGAAGCTCTATTATACCTTGATACGCACCCCGATGATGCCGAAGCTATTGAATATTATAATTCAATAAAACCACAATATTCCGAAGCTGTTGCTGATTATGAGGAGTGTTTTGGTGCAATCATTGCAACCGGCACTAACGGATGTGGTTACTGGAACTGGCAGGCGACACCACTTCCATGGGAAAAGGAGGGCTGTTGATATGTGGAATTATGAAAAAAGGCTTGAATATCCTATAAATATTAAACAGACAAATCCGGCACTTGCGGCTATGATTATCAGTCAGTATGGTGGACCTGACGGCGAGCTTGGGGCTTCAATGCGTTATATTTCGCAACGTTACACCATGCCCGACCGTGCTGTGGCGGGACTTCTTACAGATATTGGAACAGAAGAACTCGCTCACTTTGAGATGATTAGCACAATGGTGCATCAGCTCACACGCAACATGACGGTTGAACAGCTTAAAGGAACGCCGTTTGAAGCATATTATGTTGACCATACGGCGGGAATCTGGCCGCAGGCTGCAGGCGGAATTCCTTTCAATGCGTGCGAATTCCAGTCAAAAGGTGATGCAATTACAGATTTAACAGAAGACATGGCAGCGGAGCAGAAGGCACGTTCAACATATGAAAATCTTATAAGGCTTACAGATGACCCGGATGTGCTTGACCCATTGAGATTTTTGAGGGAGAGAGAAATAGTGCATTTTCAGAGATTTGGCGAAGCACTTTCAATGATTCAGGATAGTCTCAACTCAAAGAATTTCTATGCATTTAATCCTGAGTTTGACAAAGGCTGCAAATAATCAGATAATAGCAATAATACATGTCAATAATGATGTGGATTAATTGAAAGGAATTTGCATGCAGATGAAAGAGAAAATATTTACAATACCGGTTAACGATGCTTTTGACAGTGGATGTGAGTGTCCGGTATGTTATATGAAGCGTGAGCTTGAAAATGCAGCGGTTGAATATACGATGGGTCCCAGCTATATGGAGGATGATATAAGAGCAAAGACAGATGAGCTTGGATTTTGTGAAAAACATATCAAAGATGTATACAATTGTGAAAACAGGCTTGGTTTTGCACTTGTAATGAAAACTCATATGGATAGGGTTATAGCAGATATATCAAAAAAGGCACAGGAGCCTGTAAAAGGTAAAAAGCTGTTTTCAAAAGTGCAGCCTAATGGCATATCTGATTATACGAAAGAACTTAATACAAAATGTTTTGTATGTGAGAGGATAGAAGATACATTTAAAAGATATATAGATACAATAATTTATCTTTACAAACAGGATGAATCATTTAGGAAAAAATACAATGAATGCAAAGGATTCTGTACGCAGCATTACGGAGTTCTCATAGAAGAGGCATCATCAAAAATGAGTGGTCAGATTCTTAATGATTTTGTTGAACAGACCAATAGGTTATATCTTGAAAACATGAAGCGTGTCCGTGATGATGTTGAATGGTTTATCAACAAATTTGACCATAAATATGCTGATGAACCTTGGAAAAATGCAAAAGATTCGCTTACAAGAGCAATGATAAAAACAGCTTCTGTTCTTCCTGAAGAAGAAAAGAAGAAAAAGTAAATTAAAACCCACGGAGCACTGAACTGATGGTGTTTCGTGGGCTTTTATTAAATGATTTAATAAATACAGAACTGTTTTATTCTTTCTCTTTGTGGGTATTGATACTTATTGATACATATTCGCGTGGGGTATCATTAGTCAGAGATTCAAAGTCGATAGTATCAATGTCATCATTTTCATTATCAGCCGTGATTTCATCGGCGGTTTTATCAGCATTTTTATTTTTTCTATATTTAGTGAAGCAAGCAGCCAATGTGGCGGCAACAGCTCCGACAGCACCCGCGGCAGCAGTCAAAGCAATAATTTTCTTAGAATTCTTAGCCATATAATCCTCCTTGTTTTGCGAAGCAAAACTGTCATTGTGATATAT
>ERZ779840.4077-NODE-4077-length-11020-cov-2.175194_pt1 | contig 11020 bp, 8 predicted proteins | sample MGYA00511561_ERZ779840 | MGnify/ENA primary metagenome ERZ779840 (study PRJEB29588, sample SAMEA2162036) | human gut metagenome | biome: human gut; feature: human-associated habitat; material: faeces | place: Denmark | collected 2008/2010 ...
TCGGGTTACCTATTTCAGCCATAGCTTTGGCTACAGACATACATTCGTAACATTGTTTCATCGTTTTGAACGGTACTTCGGTAGCATAGCGGGTGGCATCCTGAACAGCTTTCTGCCGGGCAGCTTTTTCTTCTTCGGATTTTTTAGGCAAACTGAAAGCATCCATGATCTTATTGAAAGCATTGGTGTCTTCGTCCACCAGTTTGATCAATTCAGTCTGATATACTTTTCCTTTTTCAGCCCAATCGCTAAATTCTTCCCAACGGTCGTCCCATCCCCGTTTGTGTGAGGAGAGGTTGGCGACCATCGAACCGAGAGCGGCACCCAAGGCCCCCATATAGGCAGAGATCGACCCCCCACCGGGAGCCGGAGATTCAGAAGCCGTTTCGTCGGCAAAATCGGTTAAAGTCATGTCTACCAGTTTTTTCTTACCTTTCGAAGCTTCTTCCTCGAGAATATATTCGATGATCTTCTTTTTCGGATCGAAAGGATATAATTCGTCCAATCCCAATGATTTGACGGCTATTTTGATCAGCTCTTTGTCGGATACCCCCGTAGAACGTTGTTGTTTACGCAGGAAATACCGACCGGCGTCCAACATCGCTTTTAACGGAAGTACACCGACAAGTTCGGAACCGGTAACCCGAATGCCCCGGTCGGCAGCCTTACGGCAAACTTCGTCGAAGGCTTCATGCATGGAAGTCACGGAAATATCCGTCAGGTTCATAGAGATCTGAGCTATTCCATATTCTTCTATAAACCAGCCGATCGCTTTTACAGATTTCAGGCTCCCCGGAATCATCACCGGCTTTCCTTTTTCATCCAATACTTTTTTACCGGTGATCGGGTTGCCTTCCCGTTTCACCCTTCCGCGTTCGCGTACATCGAAAGCGATCGAGTTGGCCCGGCGAGTAGAGGTGGTATTCAGGTTAACATTATAAGCGACCAGAAAATTACGGGCACCGACTGCTGTAGCTCCGGTCTTGGCAGTCCAGCTATTCAGTTCACGGGGACCGAAATCCGGATGCCACTGTTCACTGGAAAGACGTTCTCCCAAAGCTTCATATTCTCCGGCCCGACAAGTAGCTAAATTTCTCCGTTCCGGAACAAAAGCAGCACTTTCGTAACAATATACCGGGATATTCAGCTCTTTGCCGATACGCTCGGCTAATTTCCGGGCGTATTCCACGGTTTCTTCCATCGTGATATTGGAAACCGGCACCAATGGACATACATCGGTTGCTCCGAAGCGGGGATGAGCTCCCTTGTGTTTGGTCATATCGATTAATTCGGCGGCTTTCTTGACTGCCCGGAAAGCTGCTTCACAAATCGGTTCGGGTTCTCCAACCATAGTCACCACAGTACGATTGGTCGCCTTACCGGGATCGACATCGATAACACTGATTCCTTCAACAGTTTTCATGGCATCGGTGATCTGATCGATGATATGCATGTCGTTTCCTTCGCTAAAATTAGGCACGCATTCAATTAATTTTTTCATGGTATATAAACTTTAATTTTAAGTATGTTTCAGTCGATTTCAATTAATATTGTTCTCCTTTTAAGAAAATCGCTTCTATTAAATCAGCCGTATAGGCATAGGGTAAGTATTCGATGCCCGAAATAGGAGTCGTTATATAAAAGTTGGCAAGTTTACCGACAGCGATACTCCCTGCTTCTTCTTCAACTCCCATCGCATAGGCCGAATTTAAAGTCGTCGCATTGATCACTTCTTCAGGTAACATTTTGTAATTGATACATCCTAAGGACATAATGAATTTCATATTACCGGAAGGAGAAGAACCCGGATTATAATCGGAAGCCAAAGCTACCGGTAAACCGGCCTGAATCATCTTACGAACGGGAGAATAAGGCATATTCAGGAAAAAAGCGGCTCCGGGCAATACGGTCGGCATAGTTTCGCTTTCCAATAAACAGGCGATTTCTTCTTCTCCCATACATTCCAGGTGGTCGACAGAAATTGCATTGTATTTCACACCGACTTGCACACCACCCGAGTAGTCGAGTTCATTGGCATGTATCTTCGCACGTAATCCGTATTTCATTCCGGCATTCAGCATCCGGTCGGTATCTTCGACAGTAAAGAAACCTTTGTCACAAAATACGTCGATGTAATCGGCCAATTCTTCGGCAGCGACCATTGGGATCATTTCGTTGATAATAAGATCTACATATTCTGTTTGTCTGCCCTTATATTCCAAAGGTACGGCATGTGCCCCTAAAAAAGTCGATTTAATCAATAGGGGAGTTTCGGCTTTCAAACGGCGGATCACCCTCAACATTTTTAATTCGCTTTCGGTATCCAGCCCATAACCACTTTTTATTTCGACTGCACCTGTACCGAAACCGGCGATTTCCTGAATCCGGTCATAGGCTGCATCGAAAAGCTCTTCTTCAGAAGCTTTACGTATCCTTTCGCATGAATTGAGAATACCGCCTCCGCGTTTGGCTATTTCTTCGTAAGAAAGACCACGGATTTTATCGATATACTCGATTTCACGGCTTCCGGCATAAACCAGATGAGTATGAGAGTCACAATAAGAGGGCATGACCAAACGGCCGGTTGCATCGATTTCCTTGACGATATCCCCGCCGGCATAGACAGCCTCCCGGTTTAAATCCTCCATTTTTCCGAATCCGGCAATTTTATCTTCTTCAACAAGTAAATAAGCATTTTCCAGGATACCTAACCGGGCCATATCTTTACCTGCAACCCATTTGCGGGGAGATAGTTCCGTTTGTACCAGCTGTTTTATGTTCAGAATGAGTGTTTTCATCTTTCGTACTTTTTAATGTTTATAGCCGCACGAAAATATTAAAAAAAACGAATAAAAACGCGCTTTAAGATATATTTAAAACGTTTGTGCCCGAAGATTTTACCCGGCAGATGTTCGCCGCTTAACTGAATACCTGAAGGCGGTTGGCATCCAGACGTAAAAAGATAAAGATCAAAATAGTAAATGCCCAAAGGGAAGAACCTCCGTAGCTGAAAAAAGGCAGGGGGATGCCGAGGAGGGGAGCCATTCCGATCGTCATTCCTATATTGATCGCCACATGAAAGAATAAAATGCTGGCTACCCCGTATCCATAGATGCGGGAAAAATCCGAACGCTGACGTTCCGCCAGGTAAATAATTCTTAAAATAAAGGCCATAAGTAGTCCGATCAGTATGGCCGAACCGACAAAACCCCATTCTTCGCCGACTGTACAGAATATAAAATCGGTACTTTGTTCGGGAACAAAATTGAATTTGGTCTGGGTACCCTGTAGAAATCCTTTTCCTAATAAGCCTCCTGAACCTATTGCAATTTTAGATTGATTGACGTTATAACCGGCTCCGGTCAAATCGGTTTCTATCCCCAATAAATTATTGATCCGGTCTTTCTGGTGGGGCTGTAATTTTTCGAAAGCATAGTCGACACCTACCGTCGCTCCGATACAAACCCAGGAAGCCAGTAAAACGAGCAGTATATGCTTCATCTTACGCTTATATATAAAATAAATACCGATCAAACCGGTCGATAAATAAGCGTACAATAATAATCTTTCATTTCCGATATTGAATTCAAATAACCACTTCAAAAATAATAAAAATAGGAAGCAGCTTACCAGGAAAATAATGATCCGATAAAATTCCTGTTTATTCTGACGGTAATACAGGAAGGCTATCAACGTCCCTGCAATAATCAGAGATAATACGACGATGGGGGGATAGATCAGGGTGAATATAAAAATAGCTATAGCTATAAAACATAATAATAGAAGTGAACCATGTAAACCTTCTCTATACATTACAAGGATAAACGAACTGTATACCAGTGCAGAACCGGTATCGTTCTGCAAGACAATCAAACCGGCCGGAATAGCCAATAACAAACCGATCAATGCCAGGCTTGAAAAGCGCATGATTTTAAAACCATGCCTGCTCATTACATTCGCAATAGCCAGACAAGTAGCGAATTTTCCGAATTCGGCCGGTTGTATCCGGATACCTCCGATTTCAAACCACGAACGGGCTCCATGGGATTCTACCCCGAAGACCAGTACGGCGGCCAAAAGTCCGACCGTCAGTCCATAGATCACAAAAGAAAAAGCGGTAAAAAATTTACTGTCGGTAAGTAAGATAAAAATACCCAATACGAAGGCAGCCCCGATCCACAACAATTGTTTTCCGTATTTCAGGTCGATATCCAAAATATTGCTGTGGCTTTCATCGTATACAGCCGCATAGATATTCAGCCATCCCATAAAAACCAGGAGGGTATATAAGAAAATGGAGAGCCAGTCTATATTTTTCAAAAGTTCTGATTGCCTGTTCATAATTCCAAGATTAATATTCTTCGTTTTGCTTTTCTTCTGCTGTCTTCAAATGCTGTTCTTTCTTCGGAGTTTCCGGGATAATCAGATTAGAGTTCAACATTCTTTCCTCAATTGCTTTTTTGCGGGGAGCGATCTTGCCCTTGAGGTATTTCTCCATAATCAGTCCTCCGATAGGTACTGCATATTGGGCACCGAATCCTCCGTTTTCAATATAGATAGCGATCACAATTTTAGGGTTGTCTTTAGGAGCGAAGGCCATGAAAATGGAGTGATCCTCTCCATGCGGATTCTGAGCTGTCCCGGTTTTACCGCATATGACTACCGAATCGATAGAAGCCCCGCGGGCCGTTCCGCTGCTGGCTGCCATCGCCATACCTTCTACGACGATATCGAAGTATTTCCGGTCACAGTCGACCGTATGTTTCTCGACCTGATTGTTCGCCCCTTCGATCGGACGTACGATATGAGGAGTCATATAATACCCCCGGTTAGCCAATACACAGGCCATATTGGCTATCTGCAAAGGAGTAAGCTCCAACTCTCCCTGTCCGATAGAAAGAGACATAATATAACTCCAGCGCCAATCCTGAGTCCGGAATTTGCGATCAAATAGCGGAGGAGTGGGAATTGAACCACTGATCTCATTGGAGAAATCAGGACATATCTTCGCACCTAAACCGAAGGAACAAATAAAATCTCTCCATTCGATGTAAGCATCCCGAATACTATCGTATTTCCGGTTTTCCAGTATCCTTCGCCACACATTTACAAAATAGGGATTACAAGACTGCTGAATAGCCTGGTACAGATTCAGGGGAGAATTGTGATTGTGGCATCCCATCCGGATCCCTCCGATAGCTGTCTTAGCTTTCCCGTAACATTCGAAACAAGTTTCAGGGGTAATGACTTCTTCCTTTAAACCATACAGTGCTTGCAGTGTTTTAAAAGTAGAACCGGGAGGATAAGCTCCTGAAACGGTACGGTCGAACAGAGGCTTATTGGGATCCTGATTCAATTTTTTATAATTTTTACCTCTTTCCAGGCCGATCATCAGTTGGGGATCGTAGCCGGGGCTGGAAACTTTCAGTAGGATTTCACCTGTCGAGGGTTCCATAGCGATGATTCCGCCTCTCTTATTTCGCATGAGCTGGTAAGCATATTCCTGTAAGTCGATGTCCAGCGTAGTCGTGAGATTTTGTCCTACGATAGCGGGTTTATCATATAGACCGTTTTGGTAAGAGCCTTTTACACGATTATAATTGTCAACCAGTAGGATTTGTTCCCCTTTCGTACCTCTCAGCAGATTTTCATAACTTTTTTCGAGTCCGTTGACTCCGATATAGTCACCGGGAGCGTAGGTGCTGTCCTGTTCGACCAAAGTTTGGCTGACTTCTCCGATATATCCGAAGACATCGGCAGAATGGGAAACGTTATACTTTCGTAATGTTCGGGTCTGCATGAAAAATCCCGGATATTTGTGTAATTTTTCCTGCAATACGGCATATTTGTTGGCCGTGATCTGAGAGATCAGGACAGAAGCCTTGAAAGGAGAGTATTTCCGGCATTTGACCATATTTTTAATCAGCATATCTTTATCTATACCCAAAATAGTGATCAGCTCGGTTGTATCGAAATCTTTCACCTGACGGGGAATCACCATGAGGTCGTATGCCGGCTGGTTTTCTACCAATAATTTACCGTTCCGGTCAAAAATCAATCCTCTGGCCGGATATTGAGTCGCAATTCGTTGAGAGTTCATCATGGCTTTTATCTGGAATGAATCGTCTATCACCTGCATATAAAATAAGCGGATGATATAAATACAACAAACACAGATAATGATAGCCGAGATAACTGTTTTCCGATGTGTGTATTTGTTCATAACAATCTAACCGGGAATTTGAAAATTCAATATGCTCGAATTCAATTCTATTGGTTCTGTTTTTTCTTCAAAGCTATAAAATAATATAGCAAGATGAAAAAAGTAGAAGCTAAAGTGCTGAATAAAATACGCAGGCCGGTGATCACGAAATTGTGGACACTGAACGTTTCACAAAGGATCAGCACGGTGTTGAAAATCGCAGTACTGATAAAGACATATTTGAAAAACCAACCGAAATCACTGATTTTCTGTTTTCCCTGAATATCGTCGATCTGTTCCCGGTTTGAAGTCAGCATCAACAAACGGGGACGAATATAGGCCAATAAAGTCGTTGCCGCAGCATGAATACCCATGGTGTGGTTGGCCAGATCGACAAATAAACCTAAAAAGAAACCGAAAAACAAAATCGTTGCATTACGTAAACGGTAAGGCAGAATGTATATGGCCAGAATATAAATGTTGATATAGACGTAGGAGTGAAGCTGAATATTATCCAATATGGTCAATTGGAGTAATAGCAACACGAAGAGATGTATAACAAATTTGATATTACTCATGATTTTCCCTCCCTAAAGCCTGTTGTTCTTCTTTTCTGGTATTAGCGATAATGTATACATCCGAGATGCGTTTAAAATCAGTTGCAAGTTTTACTTTTATCGTCAGAAAATTAGCCGTTTCCTTATTTACCGATTCTACGAAGCCGATCATCTCACCTTCCGGGAAAATACTGGAAAATCCTGAAGTCACAATCGTATCGCCCACTTCTGTATCTACATGAAAGGGTATGTCGTTCAGATAAGAATACCGATAATCGTCTCCGTCCCATTGAAGTGAACCGTAGTAACCGTTTTTTTTGATTTTCGCTGAGATCCGAAGATTGGTATTGATTAAGGGTAATACCCGCGCATAACGATTGCTTACTTTCTCGATAATACCGACCACTCCTTCACTCGAACAAACGGCCATTTCGGGTTGGATCCCCTCAGTTGCGCCTTTGTCGATAACAATATAATTTTTAGTCTTGTTAAAACTGGAATTGATCATTTCAGCTGTTTTGTATACATAATCGACATCGGCAGAATCGGTAGGGGCCCATAATGTATCCGCATTACTGATCCGATTGAGAAGTTTCAGTTTTTCAATTTCATTTCTCAATTCGGTATTCTCTGCAACTAATTTTTCGTTGGTTACTTTCAGATAGAAATAATCGTCTACCCGGGTAACCACGGAAGATATGGTTCCGAAAAATGATGCTGTATAGCCTGAAAACACAGTTCTCTGATAGTTATTGTGTAAAACTATCAGAGAAAAGGAGAGGACTTCCAACAAAATAAAAATTATAGTAAAATGATATTTTAATATCAGTTTTATAATTTCTTTCACAGCCTAATGGGTTTACCTGATCAGGAAAGAGAACTTATCGACATTCTTTAAAGCAATACCTGTTCCCCGGGCAACAGCTCTCAACGGATCTTCTGCAATATGGAAAGGGATATTGAGCTTATCGGTCAGACGTTTGTCCAAACCTCTCAATAAAGCACCACCTCCTGCCAAATAAATTCCTTTATTGACGATATCTGCATATAGTTCAGGGGGAGTTTGTTCCAAAGCTCCTAGAATAGCGATTTCAATTTTCGATATAGATTTCTCCAGACAGTGAGCGATCTCCTGATAAGATACCGGTACTTCGACAGGTAACGAAGTCATCTGATTCGGTCCCTGTACGATAAAATCGGCAGGCGGTTCATCCAGTTCGGACAGCGCAGAACCTACATGTATTTTGATTTGCTCGGCAGTTCTTTCCCCGATCCGAATATTGTGCTGATGACGCATATACTCCTGAATGTCGTCGGTCAAATCGTCACCGGCAATCCGGATAGATTTGTTGCTAACTATACCACCTAAAGAAATAACGGCAATTTCGGTTGTACCACCACCTATATCTACGATCATATTTCCTTCGGGAGCTTCTACATCCAAGCCGATCCCCAAAGCAGCCGCCATCGGCTCATAAATCATATATACATCTCTTCCTCCTGCATGTTCTGAAGAGTCGCGGACAGCCCGGACTTCAACTTCCGTACTTCCCGACGGGATACAAACGACGATCCGCAAAGAGGGAGAGAAGAACTTACTATTTACACTTGCCATTTTAATCATACCGCGCAACATTTGTTCGGCAGCGTTAAAGTCGGCAATAACCCCATCCCGTAAAGGCCGGATGGTTTTGATGTTATCATGTGTCTTTCCCTGCATCTGCCGGGCTTTTTCTCCAATAGCGATAACCTTTTCGGTCTTCCGGTCGATAGCGACAATGGAGGGTTCGTTTACCACCATTTTATCGTTACAGATAATAATCGTATTCGCTGTTCCTAAATCGACAGCTATATCTTGTGTTAGAAATGAAAATAATCCCATTTTAAATGAACGTTAATAATTTATGAGCGTCAACCTCAATGGATTGTTTAATGTTTAAAATGTCTCATGCCGGTGAAAATCATAGCGATACCGTATTTGTTCGCAGCATCGATAGACTCCTGGTCTCTGACCGATCCTCCAGGCTGTATGATAGCTGTAATACCTGCTTGGTGAGCAGCTTCTACACAATCGGAGAAAGGGAAAAAGGCATCCGATGCCATCACACTTCCCGCAATACGATCGCTTCCCTGACGGATAGCGTTTTCTAAGGCCCAAATCCGGCTGACCTGTCCCGGGCCGACACCCGTTGTACACAAATCTTTAGCGATAGCGATACCGTTCGATTTGGTATGTTTCACTACTTTCCAGGCGAAGAGCAGATCTCTCATTTCAGCTTCGGTCGGTTGCCGTTTTGTGACGACTTTCAATTCCGATTCATGAAGTAGCTGGGTATCCGAATCCTGAATCAATAAGCCGCCAAGCACTGTTTTCGCTTTGCTGGCTTTCCGGTTTTTCTGATCGATATGGTCGAGTTGTAATAAACGTAAATTTTTCTTTTTAGTCAATATTTCCAATGCCTCTTTAGAGAAAGAAGGAGCTACGATCACTTCCAGGAAAATCTTGGCCATTTCGGTTGCCGTGGCTGCATCTATTTCCCGGTTTGCCGCCACGATTCCACCGAAGATAGAAACCGGATCGGCTTCATAGGCTCTCCGGTAGGCTTCTGCCAATGTTTCTGCACTCCCGACCCCACATGGATTAGCGTGTTTGGCTGCAACTATAGTCGGTTCGTCGAATTCTTTTAAGGTTTCGAGTGCTCCGTCGGTATCTCCGATATTGTTGTAAGAAAGCTCTTTACCATGCAATTGGACAGCTCCGGTAAGTGTGCCTTGCGTCCCTAGTACAGAAGCATAAAAAGCAGCACTTTGATGGGGATTTTCGCCGTACCGAAGATCTTGCTTTTTCTCGTAGGTGAGAGTCAGTGTTTTCGGGTATTTGATATTCAGACGTTCGGAAAAATATCCTGCAATCAGAGCATCGTAGTGGGCGGTGTGGATAAATACTTTCGCTGCCAGCATTTCTTTGGTTTCGGCTGTCGTATCTCCGTTGTTTTTCAACTCATCGATTACCAGTCGATAGTCTTCGGGATCGGTGATGACCGTAACGAATTTGTAGTTTTTAGCAGCGGCCCGGATCATAGTGGGCCCGCCGATATCTATATTTTCAATGATTTCTGCATGGGATACCCCTTCTTTCAGAATGGTTTGTTTAAAAGGGTAAAGGTTACAAACCACAATATCGATCGGTTCTACTCCCAGTTCTGCCATCTGTTTCCGATGCTTTTCGTTGTCACGGATCGCCAGAATACCACCTTCTACATTGGGATGCAGGGTCTTCACTCTGCCGTCAAAACATTCGGGGAACTTAGTCAGATCTGAAATATCCTGAACTTTAATGCCTTCTTCTTTCAGTTTTTTAGAGGTCCCGCCGGTTGAAATGATCTCCCAGCCCATAGAATCCAGTGATTTAGCGAACTCAACAATACCTGTCTTATCAAATACACTAATTAATGCTCTCTTCATCCGGATTATATTTTTTTAGTTATCATCCGAGCTATCGGATTTTATTCATTTTATACAAATCGTATTTCGTTGCAAAGGTAAAAAAAAAGAAGATTATTTTTATCGAAAATCGCAGATAGTGCATTTTTTTTATGGATACACCTATTCGCTGTGTTTTAATAATTGACAATGAGTTTATTACCTACTTTTGAAATGGGATATCCTTTCAAGGGGTAAATTTCATAAGTCAGATTGAAAGGGGTTCCGTAACGAAGTGAAAATTGAGTGTGACAAACCGGACAAACAGCCAGTTCTCCGTCCAAATCTTCTTTCGTAAAATGGGAAGTCAGTTCCTGGCAGTTGGTACAGGTGGCATCCCAGCAAGCATATTCGGTATCGTTCAAACGGATGACGACGATTCCTTGGCCATTATATCCCAATGGTTTGGCGTCCGGCTGGGAACTGGTCAGGTAAATAGGCTGGCCGGGAACCTGAAGATTACTTTCGCCTCCTATTCCTAAATTAATCTGTGTATATACCGGGACATAAGGAATGAGGTGTTTATCCCTGAGTTTTTCGTTGAATTTATCCCCGCAACCGATATTTATTCCCAAAGTGATGGAAACTAATAAAAAAAATACTATTTTTGATTTCATGAATAAGAAATTTGCGACACAAATATAATAAATATGAATATCTCTACAGCAGAATTCGATTGGATTTCCCTGATATTAGTCATAGGGGCTGGACTTATCGGTTGGATAAAAAGTAATAATGCAAAGAAAACCCAAGTCCCGCCTGTTTTTGAACAACCCGG
>ERZ779840.4082-NODE-4082-length-11006-cov-2.170852_pt1 | contig 11006 bp, 9 predicted proteins | sample MGYA00511561_ERZ779840 | MGnify/ENA primary metagenome ERZ779840 (study PRJEB29588, sample SAMEA2162036) | human gut metagenome | biome: human gut; feature: human-associated habitat; material: faeces | place: Denmark | collected 2008/2010 ...
TCACGGTTCTTTGTTTGCCGTGGAAGAAAACGACGGTAGTATCTTTGTTATCGAGATCAATGGGGATAGTGGGGTAGGGAAGTCGGAAATGATCGCCGCTTTTATCCTGAAATGGTTGCGGAATAACCTCGAGGGGGTCCGTTCGGTAAAACTGATTGCGGGCGATATGTTCCATGAGTTTCAGGATGCCGAGGGTAATCTGTATGGGATCGGTACAGAGGTCGGTGATTTCTCGCGGACGACGGATTTCGATCCGGATTATATCAAGTATTATAAGTATCTGTTCGAAAGTAGTGCCGACAGTAATGTCGAAGATCTCAATTCCCGGAGCACGGTGAGCGGTATGTGTGATATCACGATGCCTTATAAGATCGATATCATGCTGAGTGCCGGAAACTATTCGAAGGAGGAAGCAGGTATAACCCGGGTGGACAATCCTGAAAATTTCCTGTTGTATATGGATGCCCATGGGGAGAGGAAAGAGAAAGCGACCAGTCAGGATGGTCCTAATTTCCAGCGTACCTTGAAGCGTTATACGGCAGATAAGAATATTGTAGATGTGATTGCCCGTCATGGTAATTATCTGGATGATATTTTAGATTGGGATTATGTAGAAAATGAAAAGCAATATTATCTGGCTTCTTCGTTCAAATTATTGGATAAGATCGATATTACGGAAGTAGTCGGTCAGATTTTCGGCGGTAAGCAGTTTAAACGGGACGGGGTTGGGTATACCATCCAAACGGTCTCTTTCGATATGATACAGAACCGGTTTATTGCTACCGTATCGTATGGGGAAAGAGAAAGCCGGGAAATGATGATCGACCGGAAGATGTTCAGTGCGATTTTCGATTCTCTGGCCAGTACTCCGGGAGGGCAACCGTTTATTGCTGAGGAAGGACAGTTGGAATCGGTGATGAACCTGGTGAAAATCATGCGCGGAGGGAGCGACGGTAAGGGGAAAGCCCGGAATATTCAATGTGGTATGCTTTCAACGGAGATCGGCAAGAAAGGCCGGGAGATTACCGGACCTCAGAAAGCCGCTATGGAGCTGAAACGGATGATTCAAGAGGTACGGATTACCCGCCCGGAAATCAATGAAGGGAAAATTTGCGTGAAACGCCTGCTGAACGAGAAATATCGTCCTATTTTCAAAGGAGAAATGAATAGTTCGGAATTGTGGCGATATAATTTCTTTATCTATCAGCTGGAGAACATGAAGAAAGCCGACTATCGCCGGATGGACGATATCGACCGTAAGGTAGATATGAGTAATCTGGTGGATTTTGTACCTGTAGACCCGAAGAAAGAATTCAGTCCTTTGTTGGTGAATCCCAATCTGAATATCGAACTGAGTAGTTTCAGCGAGACGTTCGAGGAATTGATGAGTTTGCCGAATTATCCGGAATTTGCGTGTGAATTCGCCGAACATATGGAACAGTTGTATGTCGCAGAGGGATATAGTGAAGAAACGAATATCAATAATATGATCGTACAGTTATTGCTTCTGGAGGGATATTGTACGACCGAGGACGTGGCTCGTGGTAGTGTCATTGAAAAAGTGAACCGGGAGACGATTGCCGCTGCCAAGTATGCGGTGGTTCGGTATTTGGAAGGCGAACGGGTGAAACGCGCTTCATCCGGTAAACCTGTCGAAAAGATCGCGGCTACCGGTACAGGTAAAAAGGTTGCTACGAAGGGGATACGTAAAAAGTAAAGTATCGGGATTTTGATTTGGGAAGCCGCTTCTTTCCGGGGAGCGGCTTTTTTTTGTTGTTATTTGTTGAAACCTGAAAACATTTTTTATCTTTGTATTATGATGAAGAATGTTTTGTTTTGTGTATTAATGATTTGTGTGGTTTGTGGCTGTCGGTCACAGCAACCGCAAGAGATTGTTCGGCTTGCTGTGAAAAGCTTGGATAAACTACAGTCTGTGTCGGCTGTCCTGGTCAGTAATGCTGCTTTTGACGGTGCGGAGTTGTCGGATGAGCTGGCCAGTCGGATACCTTTTCTCTTTAAACAGGTAGTACGGGATTCGGGTACTTATTTTTTTACCTTCGAACAAATCGATAACCGGGTTTTCTACCGGAACGATCAGCCTTATATGGCTTGTGTATATCTGGATATGTTGCTTGGTACGCGTATTCCTGTTGAACCCGGTGCGAAAAGGTATGATTATTTTGCCCGGATCCAGGAGGAGCTCGATTTGATGCAGCAAATCCTGGATGGTAAGAAACTGGGTGAAGTTGCTTCCGATTCTTCCCGGATCGTCGATGTATGGGTGGAGCGGGCGCCGGATACGCTTTTTAACGGGCAGGATTGTTATGTACTCAAACGGCATAATGATGTCACGCTTATTCCCTCGAAAAGTGATAATGAGTCATGGAAAGCCAATGTAAGATATAAAGTGATGCATAGTTATAATACGTATGCTTTATTTATAGAAAAACATACAGGTTTGCCTGTTTACTGGTCTTATACCAATTCGGGAGATCAGGACGGCAGGAAAATTCCGGGAAACCGGAATACGGAATTTTTGGAAAATATGGAGCTGAAGGATATTCCGGACAGTTGTTTTTATCCTGCTCAGGCAGATAAAATTCGCTATGTCGCTTCTTTCGACGAGTTCGTGCAGGAGGTGAAGGTGGGTGATGAGGCTCCTGCTTATGAATTGACGGATGTCATGACCGGGAAAGTGTATTCCAACGCATCGCTGCAAGGCAAGATCGTGGTGATGCAATTTACTTCTACCGGGTGTGTCGGGTGTGTATTGGCCCAGCCGTGGATGAATAAATTATATGATCGCTGGAAAGAGCAGCCGGAGCTGGTTTTTCTGTGTGCCGGTCTGCTCAGTGAAAAGGATGCTAAGGTTCAGGTTGAAAAATATGAGTTCGCTTATCCGATGACCACTTGTAATCAGGCTTTTTTTGGGTCGTTCGGAGTACAGGCCATACCTTCTTATTATGTGATCGGCAAAGATAATCAGGTGCTTGCCAGACCACAGTCACACATCGGTTTGAAGAATTTTTTAGACAGTTATTTTAATAAATAATTGCGGGGAGCCGGGTTTGTTATCAGGAAGAATGGTATGCCACAGGAAATAGAACGGAAATTTTGGTCAAGGGAAACTTCGAGTCACAGGCTTTTCAATCGGTACGGCTTACGATTTTGAAATGGAGAATAGGGTACTGGAGATTTTCGAAGATGGACAGGTCGCCTGGATCAACGAACTGATGCAGAAATGCGGTGTCATTTCCTCCGAACAGCCGGTGCAAGAGCATACCCGTATCGTTACGGATGCTAAGAAACGGGAATATCCGGATCGTCCGGGAACTATTCCGGAAAAGCTGCTTGAGGAGACTGTTTCTGGAGGGATATGGCACAACCGAAGATGTGGCCTGTGGTAGTGTCATTGAAAAAGTGAATATCGTCATTATTTCGTCATATTTTTTTTAATGTCGGCGTAACATTGGGTTCATAGCTTTGTCCCAGTTAAAGACAAGGCTATGAATTTTTCTTTTATCCGGGATCGTAGATCATTTTCAGATTTTATTTTTATTCTGTGGGCAGGAGGGGCGGCCCTGCTTTCTTATTCGTTAGTATATGCATTGCGTAAACCTTTTACGGCTGCTACATTTGATGGGCTGAGTATTTGGGGAATGGATTATAAGGTTGTAGTGACTATTACTCAGATTTTAGGTTATTTGTTGGCCAAGTTTATCGGCATTAAATTGATTTCTGAGTTAAAGGGACAACATCGTTTAAAATTTATTTTGGGGGCGATTGTTTTAGCTGAGTTGGCTTTAGTCGGTTTTGCTATCCTGCCGTCTCCGGGTAATATCTTTGCTATGTTTTTTAATGGGCTGGCTTTGGGATGTATGTGGGGAGTGATTTTCAGTTTTATAGAAGGGCGGCGGGTAACGGATATGCTAGCCAGTTTATTGGGGATTAGCATGGTGATTAGTTCAGGTGCAGCGAAATCCCTGGGATTGTTTGTGATGGACCATTGGCAGGTCAGTGAGTTTTGGATGCCTGCCCTGATCGGTGGTTGTGCTTTGCCATGCCTGGCTTTATTGGGATATGTGTTGCAATCTCTGCCAAAACCTTCCGAAGAAGACAGGGCTTTGAAAGCAGAGCGGATGACTTTGGATGGAAGGCAACGCTGGGCTTTATTCAAAAATTATATGCCTTTTCTCTCTATTATTTTAGTCGCTAATTTTTTGTTGGTGGCTTTACGGGATATAAAGGAAGATTTTCTGGTGAAAATATTTGATGTTGCGGGGAGTGGTTATTCTTCATGGATATTCGCTCAATTGGACAGTATCGTTACTTTGATTATCTTGATTATCTTCGGATTAATGGTTTTTGTCCGTAATAATATGCGGGTTTTATTGATTTTGTTGAGTTTGGTGATTTTGGGCATGCTGACCATGTCTTTTATTTCGTTGAGATATGAGGCATTGCAACTAAGTCCGGTAGTTTGGTTATTTATTCAAAGTCTCTGTTTGTATCTTGCTTATTTGTGTTTTCAGACTATTTTCTTTGATCGTTTTATAGCTTGTTTCCGTATCCGGGGGAATGTCGGTTTTTTTATTGTATTGATTGATTTCATCGGTTATTTAGGAACGGTGATTGTCTTAGCCATAAAGGAATTTTTAAATCCGGATATCAATTGGTTATCGTTTTATAACCAATTGGCGGGTTATGTGGGTTTGGGATGCAGTGTATTATTTGTCGGTGCTTGGGTTTATCTGTACCGGCAGGCAAAACGAAGAGCGTCTGAAAAGGTGATGCCTCTGGAAACTGCTCATGCTTATTGATCGATTTTATTCTAATTACAGTAATATTTGATTTAAGGACATGAAAAAAGTTAATTGTGTCATTATGGATTGGGCCGGAACGGCTGTCGATTTTGGGTGTTTTGCTCCATTGAATGCTTTTTTAAGGGTGTTTCAGGAGCAGGGAGTGACGATCACTTACCGGCAAGCCCGTGAACCGATGGGATTATTAAAGATTGAACATATAAAGGCTATTTTGAAAATGCCTGAAGTGAGTGAAAGGTTTCGTATAGCACATGGACGGGAATGGAATCAGAATGATGTCGCAATCATGTATCAGAGTTTTGAGAAACATTTGTTTGCTTCACTTCAGGATTTTACGACTCCTGTTCCGGGAGTTGTAGAGACAATGGAACAATTACGTCGTGAAGGGATCCGTATTGGTTCAACGACTGGGTATACCGACGCTATGATGAAAATTGTACAACCCGGAGCTGCTGCTCAGGGATATACTGATTGTCTGGTAACTCCGGATCATTTGCCTGCCGGACGCCCGGCTCCTTATATGATTTACCGGAACATGACAGAGCTGGCGATTCCTTCTGTTGACGAGGTGGTTAAAGTTGGAGATACTATCGCCGATATCCGGGAAGGATTGAATGCAAAAGTATGTTCTGTCGGAGTAATTACAGGTAGTAATGAGTTGGGATTGACCGAGGAGGAATACAAAACTATGCCTGAACCGGAGTTATATACTTTGAAACAAGAGGTCAGAGAGCGGATGATGGCAGCCGGTGCACATTATGTGCTGGATAATATCCGTGAATTGCCGGACCTGATACATAATTTAATGAATAAAAAATAATAGGTGTATGAGAAATTATTTACTGTTGACCCCTGGACCGTTGAGTACTTCTGAGACGGTGAAAGAAGCCATGTTACAGGATTGGTGTACCTGGGATAAAGATTACAATGAAGGAATAGTTACTGTGATCCGGAAAGAATTGCTGGAGGTGGCAGGACTGGATGAGAAGGAATATACAACTGTGTTGTTACAAGGAAGTGGGACTTATGGCGTAGAGGCAACTTTGGGAGCTGTCGTGAAACCTACCGACAGGTTACTGATTATAGCGAATGGTGCTTATGGTAAACGGATGGCGGCCATTGCTGATTATTATAAACTGGATTATGTCATGGTGGCTTTGAAAGAAACGGAGCTGATTACCCCCGCAATCGTGGAGGAGGCTTTGAAAAATCATCCTGGAATCAGCCATTTGTCTTTGGTCCATAGTGAAACAACGACGGGTTTATTGAATCCGATTGAAGAAATTGCAGAGGTGTTGCGTGGACGCGGGATCACCTGGATCGTTGATGCCATGAGTAGTTTTGGAGGGATTCCTATCGATATGAAAAAACTGGGTATTGATTTTCTGGTTAGTAGTGCCAATAAGTGTATACAGGGAGTTCCGGGCTTTACCTTTGTTCTCGCTTCACGGGAAAAATTGCTGAAATGCAAAGGAGTTGCCCGTTCTTTGTCCCTGGATATTTATGCCCAATGGGAAGAAATGGAAAAAGGGCATGGAAAATGGCGGTTTACCTCACCGACTCACGGTGTACGGGCATTTTTTCAAGCTTTGAAAGAGTTGAAAGCAGAGGGAGGTATAGAAGCCCGTTACCGCCGTTATTGCCGGAATCATGAGGTATTAGTGGAAGGAATGCGGGCTATTGGTTTTTCCACCTTGCTGGAACCGGAAAAGCAGTCTCCGGTTATTACTTCTTTTCTTTATCCGGAGCCGGGTTTTTCGTTTACAGAATTTTATGGGTTGCTGAAACGACAGGGTTTTGTCATTTATCCCGGAAAGGTTTCGGATGCTGATACATTCCGGATTGGTACTATTGGAGATGTATTCCCGGAGGATTTTGAAAGATTGACACAAGCTGTTGCGGCTATCAGACAGGTAAATTAAACAGGGCTGCCCGGACAAGTTTGACTTTTTTTAGTTTTTTGGCTGTTTAAGTGTTTCTTTTGCTTTAATTTTGTTGTAAAAGAAATCAATATGCCACAAGAGATAGAAAGAAAGTTTTTGGTCCGGGGAGACTTTAAAGCATATGCTTGCCAATCCTTTCGGATTGTACAGGGCTATTTGTCCTCCGTACCGGAAAGGACGGTCAGGATACGGGTGAAAGGTGAACAGGGCTATCTTACTGTAAAAGGTAAAAGTGATGTTCATGGAGTTACCCGCTATGAATGGGAAAAAGAGATTGCCAGGGAAGATGCAGAAGAACTCCTGAAATTGTGCGAGCCTGGGGTGGTTGACAAAATTCGTTATTTAGTGAAAGTAGGGGGGCATATTTTCGAGGTAGACGAGTTTCTGGGGGAGAATAAAGGGTTATTGCTGGCTGAAGTTGAATTAAAGCAGGAGGATGAACTTTTTGAAAAGCCGGAATGGTTGGGAGAAGAAGTGACCGGAGATCTGCGTTATTATAATGCAATGCTGGCACACCGGCCCTATCGAAGTTGGAAGTAATTCCGGATTTATGCATGCTTAACAGTTTGAGAGTTCGGTTATTCCATTGTCTGAAACTCTGATTGAAACAATAGAGTAACCGAACGATTCGAATCTGTATTTATTTCATTTTTTCTTCTGATTCGGTACTGAGGGGCAGGTGGTCCTGGAAGTGGACCGTGACATGGGTACCGTCGCAATAGGGTTTATTAGCGGATGCTCCGCAACGGCATAGGGTGACCCGGTTACGTTGTTCGTATTCGGTGCCGTTAGGTCCATTCACAGGAATACCTCCTTTGACCCAGAGCGGACCACTACATTCTTCCTGTGGGTCTTCGATCAGGCCTAAAGCCGGTTTTAAGGGGGGCTCATAAAATTTTTCCTCTTCTTTGTCCCAAAGTTTTAACCGGCCGGAGGGGCAGTACATGCTTTCGTGTACGGCCAGATCATGGGCTTCGGTGTTGTCGGAATCTTCCGTCAACTGCCAAACCGTTCCTCTGGCCATACAAAAACGGGCATGTACACAATATTCGGTGTTGTCGGCCAACTGAACTCCAGGACCGTCATACAGATCGGCATTCTCTAAAAGAGGGATATTGCCGGCGGTTAGCGTCGGATCCCAATCGGCATGGTGATGGGAACCGTCGCAATACGGATGATTTTTGGACTGACCACAGCGGCATAAAGCAGTGGGTTCGTTGTCGGTCGGGTATTTATGCCCTTTGGCATATTCCCAGGGGATTTGTTCTTTATTTAAAACGAAGATCTCTTGTTGAAGAGGGGGATTTCCATATACCAGATAGGGGCCGTCTGCTGTAATTTCAAGGTGATATTTCGGGTCAGGAGTAGGTGTACCCGGTTCGATTTTACGAGTGTTTTTTTCCATAATTAAACGTTTTAATGATACTTGTTATACTTAAATTCGGATGGAAAGTTCCGGGTTGACTGGGAGAATTTTCACCGGTATAAGTTTTGGAATAGAATTTGTTATAAATGTATTGTTTGGTTTATTGAAATATTTTACTTAATTTTACATAAAATATTGGATTCCTTTTGAAGGAATAAGTTATGAAAGTTTTGAAAATATTTAAATCGTTGTTATACAGGATTCTAATTCTTGTTTTGATAGGTCCTTTGGGAGCTTGTTCGGAGGAGTGTGGTTATGATTCTCATGCTGGTTATCAATTAGGTAAACAAAATTTCGATTATTTGGAAGGTAATATGGCTTCTATTTTGTCGTTTTGGGGTCTTGCTTTGAGAATGAACACGTATTTGACGGCCTTGGATGAGGAAGGAGAAGACCGGGTAGAAGAACTTTTCCCGGACTATCGTCTTCAACAAGTGAATGAACACGAATGGATCGGATGGAAGGGACAGGATTCGGTTTTTAAGGTTGTAACAGACGATCTGGCATTGACCACTGAGACAGCTCATTGGGAAATTGTGGGCTGCCGGGCTCCGTATGAGGGACAGATTACCGTTTTGTGTTCCGGTTTAAGGACCTGGGTGTTTCATGTTTCCGCTTTGCAAAACCGGAAATGGATATCCGATGCCAGTCTGAAAATTAATTATAACGGAGAACAAACGCCCCGGAATTTTAACGATGGGGATTGGATTGTTTCCGGTGTGGGGAAGAGTATGACCGATGAGGAAGAAATACTGAATTTTGAAGTTGCAGAATCGCTGATCCGTTATGCGGAGAGTCATTATCTTTTCGATAAAGGACTATTGTATCTGCGGTTGAAAAATAGGTTTTCTCCGAAAGAAGAGATTGTTAAGGCTGAGATGAAGACACTTCCGGGAAGTGACCGCTCTTTGCAAATCACCTATAAAGGAGAGGTTTATTCTTATTGATGGTTACAGAGGTTTCCCCCGGCAACATCGGTGGCCGGGGGAATAGGTAAAATCAGTATAGTTCCTGTAAAACAGCATCCAGGGCGGCTCCCCGCATTTCGGTTTTAAAGATACGGCCTTCTTTATCGAGGAGGATACAAGTGGGGACTCCTGTGATATTGTATTTTTGGGCGACAGGTCCGTTAAAACCGTTAGGATCACACAGTTGTTTCCAAACCATTTTTTCTTCTTTCATCGCCTTGTCCCAGTCGGTTTTCTTTTCGTCGATAGAAATACTGATGATTTCAAAGCCTTTGTCTTTATACTCCTGATATACATGACGAAGGTGTGGAATCTCGCCCCGGCAGGGACCACACCAGGATGCCCAGAATTCCAGCATCACATATTTTCCTTCGGGTACACAGGAAGAAAGCTTGACCATTTTCCCTTCCGGATTCATCAGTTCGATATCCTGATATTTTTCGCCGATAGCCATCGTTTTGGCTTTGTCAGCTATGGTTTTGAAGTTTTCGGCCATTGGGGGAATATTCGCCCAGGCTTTGGTGATGAGTGCGGTCAATTGTTCGAGCTGAGGGACGGTTAAATTGACATACATGCCTTGTAGGAATTGAAGGGCTAAATCATATCCTACTATGCTTTCGGGATGTTCTTCGATAAATTTCCATTGGGCGATGTTTAATTTCTTGTTGATCTCGTTTTCTTGTTTGATTAACGCGATTCCCTCTTCTGTATTGAATATGCCGTCCATTGCCGTCCGATGATATACTTCCAGATACTTTTCATTTATGGTTCCGGATTGTTTTCTGAGATCGGCGATACTTTTCAAATACCGGTCGTACAGATCCTGGGAGGCGGAGCCTTTTACTACCGGATCTTTCCGGAAGGTTTCATCGCTCCAATAATAAGTACGCAGGCTGTCGACGTGACCGGAATAACTGATAACCGAATTTTCCAGGTAAAACCGGCTGGCTAACATTTGGGACGGGTCATCCTGGCCGGTTTTGTCGATGATTAATTGATACATACCGGGACGGTCGACTTTACCTTTCAATTGGAACCTGCCGTTTTTAATAACCGTGCTGTCGATGGTGACCGGAGGATAGACGGCTTCGTTTACTAACTGTACTTTCATGCCTTCACTGTTTCCCCCGATGTTACCGTTGAGGATATAACCGTCATATTTAGTTTGGCAAGCGACTAAACTACTGCTGCATAAAAAAGCTAAAAATATTTTTTTCATCGTATTAAGGAATTAATTGTTCTAATGCGGCGTCCAGGTATGCGCCCCGCATATTGGTTTTGAATATTTTACCTTCTTTGTCCAACAGAATACAATGGGGTACTCCGGTCACATTATATACTTGTATCGCCGGTCCGTTTTCTCCTTGCGGATCATTTAATTGTATCCAGGGCATCTTTTCTTCTTTCATGGCTTTTTGCCAATCTTTATTCTTTTGATCGATCGAGACACTGATGATCTCGAATCCTTTGTCTTTGTAATTCTGGTAGACGTGTTTCAGATGAGGAATTTCACCCCGGCAGGGGCCGCACCAGGATGCCCAGAATTCGAGCATCACATATTTTCCGGTTGGAAGGCATTCGGATAATTTTACTTTTTTCCCTTCCGGATCGGTGAGTTCGATGTCTTGAAACGGGGCTCCTATAGCGATTTTTTTGGCCATCTCTGCTTTTTCCTTGAATTCGGTCATACGGGGACAATTTCCCCAAACCCCGGAAAGTGTATTTTGCAGATCTTCGATCTGACCGGAGGTTAAGTCGATCTCTCCGAGCAGGAAATAACCGGCTTGATCGAGAGCCACTACAGAAGCCGGATTTTGTTTGATAAATCGGATCGTGGCCTGAATGA
>ERZ779840.4083-NODE-4083-length-10999-cov-3.014346_pt1 | contig 10999 bp, 7 predicted proteins | sample MGYA00511561_ERZ779840 | MGnify/ENA primary metagenome ERZ779840 (study PRJEB29588, sample SAMEA2162036) | human gut metagenome | biome: human gut; feature: human-associated habitat; material: faeces | place: Denmark | collected 2008/2010 ...
TCCAATAAGGTGGTTCGTATGAAGTGCTCGTTGGTGATGAGAATGATCTGCCGGGTAGGAGTGGGGATGGCAAAGGGGCGCACCAACTCTTTCTGTGTCTCGTTGAGCTGATCGATGGCAAGTTCGGGAATGAAGGTAACGCCTTTACCGCTTTCTACCATACGCATGAATGTCTCCATGCTACCTAGATGATAAGCGATCTGGCTGGCTTGCGCCGCTTTCATCTGGCAGAAGCGGACTAACTGGTCGCGGAAGCAATGTCCCTCGTCAAGCATCCAAAGCTGTTCGTCGCTGAGATCGGAGGTACGGATAATCTTATTGTCGAACAGTTTGCTTTCGCGCGCGATATAAGCATAGAATTGTTCGTAGAATAAAGGTATCTGGCGGAACTCATCCTTTTCAGGCAGGGTGGCGATAATGCCGGCATCTATCTCTCCTTTTATAAGAGCCTGTTTGATGTCCTTCGTCTTCATCTCCGTTACGCGGATATCCAATTGAGGATATTTCTTCATCAGTTGCGGAAAGAAGCGGGGCAACAGATAAGGGGCGATGGTGGGGAGTATACCTAACTTAAAGACACCCGATAAGGAGTGCTTCTCTTCTTCAATAATATCCTTTATATGGCCTGCCTGTTCCAATACGATACGGGCTTGCTCTATTACAAGCTGCCCGACGGGAGTAGGGCAGATGGGCTGTTGGCTGCGGTCGAATATCTTAGTGTCTAACTCGTCTTCCAGTTTCTGTATCATGGCACTCAGGGTGGGTTGAGTTACACGGCAATGTTCCGCAGCTTTGGCGAAATGGCGGAACTGACTAACGGCAAGAATGTATTCCAGTTGTTGTAAAGTCATGATAAATAAGGGGTTTGAACGGGTTATATAGATTCTGTCTATGCAAAGATAGAAATTATCTGTTTGACAAGCATGGGTTTCCGCCTTATCTTTGTCTCAGAAAAAAGAAAAACAGTATAAACTATTAAAACCATAAAATTATGAAGACTTTAAATTACATCAAGTTAAATGAATCGGGAGTAGCTAACGTAGTATCTGCATTGCATCAACTTTTGGCAGATTTCCAGGTGTATTACACGAATCTGCGCGGTTTCCACTGGAACATCAAGGGACACGGTTTCTTCGTATTGCACGAGAAGTTTGAAAGTATGTATGACGACGCAGCCGAGAAGGTGGACGAAATTGCAGAACGTATCCTGATGCTGGGTGGTGTACCCGAAAACAAGTTCAGCGAATACCTGAAAGTTGCAAAGATCAAGGAAGTATCTGACGTGGCTTGCGGTAGCGATGCGGTCAGCAATATTCTTGAAACTTACGGATACCTCATTGGTGAGGAAAGAAAGATCATTGAACTGGCTAATGAAGCAGGTGACGACGTTACTGCCGACCTGATGACAGGCTATCTGAAAGAACAGGAAAAGATGGTTTGGATGCTGGTAGCTTTCAGCACAAAAGGATGCACGGACAAATAATATATAGGTTTAGGTGATAAATGATGGAAAAGGTGATGAAGTGGTGGAAATACTGCTTGGTCACCTTTTCTTTTGTCCTATAGCTTAGCCGGCTTGCCTGCCGGGCTTACATCATCATATTCTTTCTGATGGAGAACTTGACAATCGCCATCGCCTGTATGCACGTGAGCGGTAGATCCATCGGTTCATGGTGTGGATTGTAGCTCACCAGCTTGATACAACCTTCCACATCGGAACGGTTCACATACTTCACTGACAGGTATTCGTCGCCGTCGATGTTGAACGACACCAGATACATCTCCCCGTAAATGACGTTGCTGAAACTGCTGATTTCCTTAAAGCCCACAACATCCCCCGATTTCAGGATGGGATACATGCTGTCTCCGCTGATGTAGAGTGCTCCGTCGCAGACAGGTATGTTCGGAATCTGTATCTTTCCCACCACATGCTGGTCTTTGTTGGCAAGCAGTGTTTTCAGGTTGGCGGCAGCGGTGATATCATATAATGACACGCTACGGTCGTCTACCGGATCAGCTGTTTTGGGGGTATGGATCATTTCCACCTCACCCGAAACAATTTCGCCATTGCAGAATTTAGCCTGATGTTCAGGCTTCCCTTTTCCCACCAGCAGCCAGTTGTAGTCTATCTCTTTCAGTTTCTCCAGCAGCAGCGGGAAGTCAATGCCGTTTCGTGCAATCCAGTTACTTAGTGTGGGACGCGACACACCCAGGTAAGCTGCCAATTCTGCATCCGTTTTGAAATTCAGTACCCGCTTGGCGCGTTTCACGATGTCGGCTACATTGAATAATAAATCCTGTTCTTTCTCCATGATTTTTATGATGTAAATATTTAGAAATGTATTTCTCGCTCATTTATATGTAGTTACCTACTTTATGAGAATTAATATCTAAAACTATTAGTTTTTTATATGGAAATCTATTTATCTTTGTTGCGACAAAGGTAATTCCTTTGTTTTAGAATAACAAATAAATCGCATGGAATTATGGAAAACAAACATTTCAGCCTCCGAATAAGAACTCCTTCCGGAACGGATCTATAGATGCAATGCGCAGGATATATAGCTCCTGCATGTCCGATATATAGATGCAGCACATCCGGTATATAGATGCAGCACGACAGATATATAGATGCAAAAGACAAAATTCGATTAGTTAATTCAATATATTCATCTCATTATGGAACAAACACTTAATCCCACCATTCGTACCTGCCACTCCTGTTTGAGGGAGCTCCCCATAGAGGCTTTTTATGTCAACCGGAAAACACTGATTCCGGACTATTGTTGCAAGGCCTGCCGTAGCGCAGCCTGCAAAAAACGCTACTTGGATTCACACTCCGTGAATAATACGCGCGTGTATCCCGTGATAACTGATATTCAAGACCGCATACTCCGTATGGAGCTGATTCTCCATGCCCGTCAGGTGGTGAACGAGAGTGTGGTGCGAAAGCGCAGAAAGCTCAGGGAAGAGGAGGTGAGTGATTAGTGTTTAGTGATCACCGGTCCTAAATTTATTAATTACCAACCACCCATTACTAATCACTAAACGTTAAACACTAATCACTATTAAACCCATGTCCAGAATAAAAAAACGGGGTCTCGACTATTTTCCCCTTGATATAGATTTCCTACAGAATCGCCTGGTTCGCCGCATAATGAAACGCGAAGGCGACGGTGCGCTTGCCACCTTGGTGAGTGCATTCTCCTGCATCTATGGTGGTGAAGGCTACTATGTTCTCACCGATGCGTTCTTTTACGAAGATATCTCCGCCAACCTCTATCACCAGACCGCGGAGGACGTAAAGCGTATTCTTACACTTGCCGCTGAATACGGCATTTTTGATGTCACGCTCTTCAGAGAGTGCGGTGTGCTGACCAGTGCCGGGATACAGAGGCAGTATCTCTTCAGTACCAAACGCCGCAAAAGCTCTGCAATAGACAACCGCTTCAATCTCATCACCGACGAACAGGAAGATGATGACGACGCCGGGAAACAGGAAGAAACAGCCGGGCTATTTCCCGAAACTTCAAGGAGCGAAACGGAAGTTTCCGCTGCGCTTGTCGAAGTATCCACTACGCTTCCCGAAAGTGCAGTGGATACTTCCCAAAATGTAACATTAATCCCCGAAAATGTTGCATCCGGTACACATAGCATAGCACAGAATAGCATAGCACAGCGGAGCATAGAATACTCCCTCCTCAATAGTTCCCCCTCGGGGAGAACTCAGGACGCGGACCGGGAGTCCGCGGAGGGGGACGGAGAGGAGGAGAATTTTCTTTCTTCACCTGCGATTCCCGCTTCTTTTGCAGCCCCTGCTACTTTTGCGGTTCCTGTTTCACCTGCGGTTCCTGTGTCATCGGCAGCTCACGCCTCCTCGGCAGTCCCGCCATCAGTGCCTCCTGCTTCCTCGGTAGCCCCTTTGCGCCATCCCCGCAAGGAGTGGACAGATGAGGATATTTGCCGGATGCAACCGCCCCCGGATGGGTTGAACCGCAATCTTGACGGGTTGCTCTTCAATCTCCGCCAGTTACGGATCTCCCCTCCGGAACAACGCGCCATCATCCTCAAAAGCAACTTCGGCGTCATCGGCCATCCCATGTGGAAAGGTTTCTCGACGATACGCGAAAGCTGCGGGAAGATACGTCAGCCGGGAAGGTTTTTGCTGAGCTTATGCAATAAAACAGGTGTTCACGAGGTGTAAATGGTACACTTGTATTTTATGATAAAAACGAAGATTTTTATTTCTCCGGTTATGATATAAGGCTTATATTTGCAGTGTGATTAAGCTTAAGGCACGAAACTAAATTATTCTATTAATGAAACTAAAATTATTCTCTAATTATGGCAGTATTGTATAAAACAGTCCAATCTATATTGGAAAACAAAGCAGGAGTTAAAGTATATTATCCTCGCGTGGTCCTGAAAGGACACGTCTCCACCGACCAGATCGCCCGTGAAATAGCGGAATACTCTTCTCTGAGCAAGGGCGACACGAAAAACGTTATCGACAACCTGGTGCGTGTATTGACCACCCACCTTCAATCTTCCGAGAGTGTGACTCTGGATGGCTTCGGCACGTTCCGCATGGCCATGAAGACCAACGGCAAAGGTGTGGAAAGCGCCGACAAGGTATCGGCTGCACAAGCCACAATGACCGTGCGTTTTCTGCCCTGCTACACGAAGAATCTTGACCGTACGACAGCGACCCGCTCCATGGTGACCGGCGTGAAATGTATTCCTTACGAAACAAGTCAGGCAGGAGGGTCCGGCAGCGGTGATGGCTCCGGTAGCGGTTCCGGAGGCGGTGGTCTGGACGAGAATCCGTTAGGATAAGGACGTTGAACGCAGAGGTGCGGAGGCGCAGAGGGCTTCCCGGGTACCAGATTTAAACAGGCGCTGTGTGGCTCCGTTGCTCTGCATTCAATCGGCAAAGGAAACTAAGACCAAAACTAAGACTAATACTAAAGCTAAGACCGCTAATACTAAAACTGGAAACTGACTAAACTATTCATTTTTAACGATTAAACGACTTTATTACTCACAGGGCAGGCTTATTGCCCGCTGGACTTATTATTCACTAAACTAATTTCATTCAACTTATGAGAAGTATCAACATGATTGTGGTGCATTGTAGCGCCACCCGGGCAGACTGTGCCCTTACCACAGAAGATTTGGAAACCATTCATCGCCGTCGCGGCTTCCGCGGCATCGGCTATCACTATTACATTCGCCGGGACGGGACGGTTGTCAACACCCGTGCTTTGGAACTCGTAGGTGCGCATGCCAAGGGACACAATGCTCACTCGATAGGCATCTGCTACGAAGGCGGACTGGATGGCCAAGGGTGTCCTGCCGATACCCGCACACCTGAGCAGTGCTCGGCACTCCGGTTGCTTGTGCATCAACTTCTGAAACGTTTTCGGAACAATGTCCGTATCTGCGGGCATCGCGACCTCAGCCCGGACCGGGACGGTGACGGAGTGGTGGAATCGGAGGAATGGGTGAAGGAGTGTCCGTGCTTCGAGGTGGGCAAGGCGCTGTGAGGTATTGAAATATGAAAATTAAAGAGTGCCGAAAGGAGGTGTTGAATTATGGCAATTAAGAAATCCGTTTGGGATATGATCCTGAAGTTGGTTATCGCAGTGATTTCTGCGGCTGCGGGCGTGTTGGGGGCTAATGCGATGACGCTGTAAGAGTGATTTCGCCTCACTTCCGCCATTCTGAGCATTATTCTCCCCTCTCTACTCTCCTGTTAACCGGGGGAGAATAATGTCAGTATGGCGGAAGTCTCAATCTATAAACTAATTATAACTATCTATTTTAAAAGAAAAACAATCAATCAATGAAACAACTATTATTATCTCTTATTTTTTGTGGATTTGTTCTAAGCACTCATGCCCAAAATAGCGGACAGGACTCTTATGTCAAATTCCAGGCTCCTACGGTAGCCTCGTTCATGAAGTACATAGATCATCCTGTGGGGCTTTTCCACGGTAATCCGGAAATCTCACATTTGCTTTATACATTAAAGGATGGCGCGGTGGAACTCCCAATCACCTTGCAGTACAACGCTTCGGGTATTAAAGTTACGGAAGAAGCGAGCCAGGTAGGTCTCGGCTGGAACCTGAGTGCCGGCGGCATGATTGTGCAAAATGCTGTGGGTAAATTGGATAAGGAGGAGGATTATAACATCACTTATATCAGCGATTATCCGCACGGAAGCTTTCCTGCATATATAAATTCATTCAATCGTCTGGGTGATATACTAAAGTATGAAACTTACTATAAAAAAGCAACCGAGTCTCGTCTGCAACCCGATGTCTTTTACTTTTCTTTTCCCGGTGGAAGCGGCAAATTCTTTATTGACTACCGCGATGGTAGCGCACATCAGATAGACGCCAGTCGTCCGCTGAAGATAGAAAACATGGGTGGTTGTGAGCAGTGGCAAATTACTACCGAAGATGGCACACGACATCTTTTCAGCGCTCTCCCTAAAGACTGGCAAGAAGTTAACGGCAGTATGGACCCTGTTTCTCGTACTTTCCTTATAGACAGTTCTGTATATCCTAATGGGCAAGTTGTGGGATATGAATACGAAATAAAGGATAACATGACTTTTGGCAGATCGGAGGATGGCGAACATATCGTTCAGAGATCTGGAAGCTTGACAGCCGACACGCAATGCGGTATTCCCCCTAAGGTAACTGTTTGGAAAACTCAATCGAAAGAAGTTCTATTGAAGTCTATTACCACCGACAACTATATTGTAGAGTTCAAGATGAGCAATCGCATCGACTTGTCAGCCAGCCAGAAATTAGATATGATTGTGATAAAGGCCCGTTCAGCCTCTCAATGGGGCAGTTCCGAACGTAGGATATGCTTCGGTTACACTTATTTTGAGTCTACAGTGGGTGGTAACACCTGGTTTGCTCCTAATATGGATACGGGTGACTTCTTTAAACCGGACCACTTGAACAAACGTCTGAAACTGGATACTGTATACGAAGTAGATGCCTCAGGCAAAAAGTCAAACCAACTTTCATTCAGCTATTACAATCCTACCGGTCTCCCGCCCAAGACTTCTTTTGCGGTAGATTATTGGGGATACTATAATGGACAGACAGACAATCAGTATATGATACCGGACTTTACCAACTTGCATTGGGGGCGGTACACTTCCGCGGTGATGCATCAAGCCGGCTATGTAGGAAACCGTGCCTGCAATCCCGCATGCTTGTATAACGGTATGCTGAAGAGCATGCAGTATGCCACCGGTGGTATGACGACTTACAGTTATGAACCACATGAGTATCAAAACAATCAGTTTGTGCCTACTTGTGACGAGAGACGACTGTTGAGTTTCAGTGATGCTCCGTCCATATTGAGCTTGCGCGATCGCAATGTGCCGACAGACAAAACTAACGGTTATTTTAGAGTAAATATAGGCGATAAAGTAAGAGTCCGCTTACGTATATTCAATGGATTGAATACTTGGAGTGAAATGGCGGGAAGTAACTACGCATTACTGTTTACTCCTACCGGTGGCACGATGAGAACCTTTCATGCGGAATTTTTTAATTTAAGCGATATATCGGAATCTTGTCTCAACAGGACTTATGAATTCACTGCGCAAGAAGCGGGAAATTTTCACTTCATAATTTCGCTGCCCGATGCTTTGGGAGACCAAAGCGGCATGCATTCAAAACATGCCGATTTTACAGGAGATGTGTATGTAGTGAACGCCTCGATAGAGACGCGCGGTTATAATCGCGGTGGTGGCGTACGTGTAACGACGGTAAACCATTTTGAAACTTCCAGCACCTCTGTTCCTCCTGTGTTGAGCTACACTTATAAATATCCTCCTACCGAAGGGGTATTGTTTACGCCGATTGCCTTTCATCGTGAATATAAAGATCTGAACTATTATCAAGCAACATACATGGGTGGAAATGAGACTGGTAATTATGGGACTAACGGCATTGAGTTGAGCCTGTCAAGCAATAATTTTCACTCGGCTCCTTATTCTACCGTAGGAGCGGCAGTCTGCTATCGCAGCGTAACGGTACGTAAAACACGCTTTGGTGCCTCACAGGGATATACTGTCCACACTTTTTCTATAGCCAATGAGATTTCCACAGAGTGTTCCTACCAATTGCCCGAGGTGGGTAGTGGCAAACCTCTTTCCATCCAATATTATAGCGAAGCCGATACTTTGCTGAAGTCGGAGAGTTACCATTATGGTGTAGTAAAAAAACACTTTTACTCGGGTGTTACCATTACTGACTATTTCAACCGAAGTCCCAAGTTCTATACAACAGGAGGGTATTATCTTGTACGAATGGTAGGGGGAGATATACGTGATGACTATAGGGGACGCTATGTATCCTTGATTTACGGTATCAAGAGCCAAAGTCATTTACCCAGATTGAAAATAGTTTATCAGGATGGTGTAACTACTACTACCACCTATGAGTATGATGAGCATTGCCAGCTCAAAAAAGAGAGCGTGACGGGCAGTGATGGTAAAGTACTCAGCACATGCTACACCTACCCGTACGACTTCAATTTCGCCCCTTACACCACGATGGCCGGCAAGAATTTCCTGGCCTATCCGGTGGAAGTGAAACAACTGGTAGATGGTAAATTGGCAAGCAGCAAGTTGACACAATATGGAATCTTTGGCAACAAATACTTACCTAAGTCAGTAACTCGCAGCAAAGTTGCAGATCTGGTGAATGATGTGGTTACCTTCTCCTCTTCAGGAGCATCAAGCGCCTATTACCCGGCTGCGGATGTCACATTCCTGAAATATGACACTTACGGCAATCCGATACATATCAATGTAAAGGGTGAAGACATTATCTACATTTGGGGATATGCATACCAATATCCGATAGCGGAAATTCGCAAGAGCAGCTATAGCACTGTACAGTCGGCCTTGGGGCGCACTCCCGAAAGTCTCTCCTCAATGGTGGTGCCATCCGCTCTGGTAACAGGATTGCGTACCAAGCTATTTGAAACACCGGTCACGACTTACACCTATACGCCATTGCTGGGCATGAAAACGATGACTACCCCCAATGGTGAAGTGACAAGCTTTGAATATGACAGTTTCGGCCGTCTGAAGAAGATTCTGGATAATGACAGAAAAATAGTAGAAGAATATGATTATCACTATAAGAACTAAGACATTATGAAACGATTTATAACATTATTAATCTCAATGATAGCCGCTTGCACCGTCAGTGCGCAAGTCAGCACACAGAATTATATCTGCAGCCGTAAGCTGTTGAATAATACGGGTAGCTCTCACGTGGACGATATCAGCTACTTTGATGGCTTAGGGCGACCATTTCAGTCAGTGAATAAGACTGTACAGAACAATGTAACGAAGCAACGCCTGGCGACGCTTCTGGAATATGATTATTACGGCCGCGAAACGAACATGTGGCTTCCGACACCCATTATGGCTGACTATGTGGAGGCAAGCACTTTCAGGAATACAGCTGTAGGAAGCAGCGGTTACAATGATAGCTATCCTTACAGTCAATCCATTTACGAAGCTTCTCCGCTAAACCGTCCATTACAACAGTACGGAGCAGGCAAACAGTGGCACAGTAACAATCGCGCGGTAAGGACAGAGTATTTGGCAAATGCTTCCAATGGTGACCGAGCGTGTAAATTTTATACGGTGAACGGTACTTCTTTAAGTGGAGGCACCGCATACTATGCAGCCAATCTACTGAATGTAATCAAAACTACAGACGAGGACAACAACGTGAGCTACACCTTCACTGACAAGCTGGGGCGTATCGTATTGACCCGCCAGATGAATGGAACGGAGGCACATGACACCTACTATGTCTACAACGATAAAGGAAACCTCTGCTTCGTACTTCAACCGATGTATCAGACGACGGCTGACATTGAATTATATGCTTTCGAGTACAAATATGATGGTCATGGAAATTGCATCTGGAAGAAGTTGCCCGGAGCGGAATATATAGAATATGTGTACGATAATTACGATCAGATGACTTATTCGCAGGACGGAAATCAGCGCAAAAACAATCGATGGACATACTATCAGTACGATGTGATGGGGCGACCATCAGGTCAAGGAGAGTGTACGGAAAAGAATCGTAACTCCAATCCGGTGCAGCATATTAGAAACTATTATGATGGCTATTATATACTAAGTCAAAGTGGTTTCAATACCCCCGATTTTCCCAAAGGAAATACTTCCTATGTCAAAGGTCGCTTGGCAGGTAGCATCATAAGTGTGCCGGGTAGCGGCAGCAAGATTTATATTGCCTACTTCTACGATATCAAAGGGCGCGTAACGCAGGAGACACGCAGCAATTTGCTCGGCGGTCATGACGTGACAATTACCACCTATACGTTTACCGATAAACCCGCCACCGTAACGCATACACATACGGCAAGCGGAAAAAGTGCCCGGACTGAAGTATATGCATATACTTACGACCATGCAGATAGGATAAGTAAAGTACAGCATACACTCGGAGGAAGTACAGTTACTTTGTATGATACCTCTTATGACAATTTGGGTCGACTAATGGCCAAATCCCTGCACGGTTCCGCCACAAACAAACTGACTTATGTCTATAACCTGCGCAACTGGTTGACGGAGGTCACCGGTACTCACTTCACTCAGAATCTATATTACAACACAGGTGTTGGCACAACGAAGTATAACGGCAGCATCAGCAGTATGACATGGAAAGCGGGCGAAAGTACGATAAGAGGCTATAAATTTACCTATGACGGCCTGGATAGACTACAGAACGCCATCTATGGTGAGACGGCAGATATCAACACCAATGTCAACCGTTTCTCGGAGAAGGTGATGGCCTACAATAAGAACGGTAATATCCTTGCCTTACAGCGGTACGGCCAGACAAGTGCAAGCGCATACGGTCTGATAGACAATTTGAAAATCACTCTGAACGGTAACCAGTTGAAATCAGTGAAT
>ERZ779840.4087-NODE-4087-length-10988-cov-4.619226_pt1 | contig 10988 bp, 10 predicted proteins | sample MGYA00511561_ERZ779840 | MGnify/ENA primary metagenome ERZ779840 (study PRJEB29588, sample SAMEA2162036) | human gut metagenome | biome: human gut; feature: human-associated habitat; material: faeces | place: Denmark | collected 2008/2010 ...
TAGTGTCTTTTATAAGTATCTTTTGATAATAGTTGTGAACCAATAACTTTACCATCACGTTTTAATATTTTATATGCTTCTGAATAAATTGCAGTTGAAGATTTACCTGTTACATAAGAAGAGATTTCAACTTGACAATCATCATCTTGTTTTAATCCGAAGATTTTAAAATTTGCAACTCCATTTGAAACAGAACATACTAATTTTATAGGGTAATTTCTATTATTTTTAAATTGAAAATCAATTGAACCATATACAACAGTTGCATCTCTACTAGCTGTTACATAAGAAGGAACAAATTGATGATTAGTTCTTTGAGTTACTTCTAAATTGGCATAAACTACGGCATTATATAATGTAGAAGTGATTTGGCATATTCCTCCACCAAGGCCATCTACAACAGAACCACTTACATAAATAGCAGCTTCTTTGTATCCAGCAGCAATTGTTCTTGCACCTACTACTTTATTATATGAAAAAGTTTCACCAGGCATTAAAACAGTACCATTAATTTTATTTGCAGCAAGAACCAAATTTGTGGTTCTATTCTTATTACTTGCAGGATAATTAGTAGAAAATGTTGATAGTAAATCTGGAAAAGCCTCTGTTCCTATCATATTTGTTGTTACTTTTGGGTACAATATTTTTAATGGAATTGTATATTCATCTTTTGTTTTATCATTTAAAATTGCTTTTGCCTCATTTAGTGAAATATTAAAATCTAAGCCATTTTCTGAAGGATATACTGAAAACGGATTTTGTGTATAGTAAGCATCTTTTGGATCTTTACGAATTTCATTATATATTTTTTCAATATCAATAGAATTTGGTTTTTGTGATTTTACAACTAATTCTATAGGATTATTGATGTTAGAAATATCTGAAATAGCAAGTTTAATAGCATCTATACTAGCATCCACATCGACTACATTTCCTTCTTTTCCGAGAAGTGATTATAAGATTATTTCCATCTATATAATAACTACTTTCTTCTACTTTATCAGGTAACTGAGTAGAAATATCTTCTAAATTTTTTGTTAATTGTTCTTTATCAAGTTTTAAAGAAGGTTCTATATTTACATATCCAAACATAGCAGATAATACATATAAATTATTTTGGAAAATATTTCCTTGTCTTCCTATACTATATGCACTATTTGTAGCCTCTTTTATATCAAATGTTGCATTAATTTGGGAAAGTGATATTGTAGTTTCAAAATCGCCATGTTTTACTTTGATTTCTGTAGGTAAGTTTTGATTAATATAATTTTCTACTTGATATTTTGCATCTGACTTGCTTAAGTTTGAAACATCTAATCCTTTTATATGTACTCCTGATACAATATTATGATTCCACATATTATAAATTGTGAAAATAGATAAAAAGAGAACACCACTTTGTGATAAAGTATTAAGCACGACCAAAATACTAAAGCAAAGAAAGGTGTTCTCTATGTACAACAGTATAAAATATTTTGAAGAAGAATGCATTAAAAGATTTGAAAAACTTGAGGATGATTTCATAAAAAATCCGAAAAAGCTTGCTGAGTACGTTCTGGGGCTCACAGAAGAATTGCATAACCTCGGACTGAAAATGATACAGGAATCCCTGGAAGAAATGAATCAGATGCTCAGAAAGAGCCCAAAACGTTTGCAACACTGGGTGGTTGAATCTCATGATACCAAGCAGCTGATTACATCACTGGGGGCAGTTACATTTGAAAAAACGTTATTCACGAATAAGGAAACAGGTGAAAGCGAGTATCTTCTTGATCGAATAATGGGGTTAGAGAAACATGAACGTATCACAGAAGACGCGCTAGCCAGAATGCTTAAGGAGTCTGTTCAGACCTCGTACAGACGTGGCGGAGAAGAAACAAGCCTGACAACAGATGTGAAAAAACAGACTGTAAAAAATAAGATCCATGCGCTTGAATTTCCTAAAAACAAGGAGAAGCCAGAAAAGAAAAAAGAGGTGGAATACCTCTATATCGAGGCGGATGAGGATCATGCGTCACTTCAGTTCAGAGAGAAAAAAGGTGATTTGATTGAAAACGAGAATCACCGGAAGAACAACTGTCTGATCACAAAGCTTGTCTATGTTCACGAAGGAATTGAAAACGAAGCACCTCAGAGCAAAAGACATAAACTCGTGAATCCGTATTACTTCTGTGGAACTAGTTATGGTGAAGAAAATGCGGAATTCTGGGATGAAGTTTATGAATATATCAACAACCATTATGACCTGGATAAAGTCAAAAAAGTATATCTGAGTTCAGATGGTGGAAGCTGGATTAAATCTGGAATGAAACGGATAGCAGGAATCACATATGTACTAGATGAATTTCATCTTGAGAAGTATCTGATCAAGTTGACCAGTCACATGAAGGACAGCAAGGAAGATGCACTAGATGAACTTCGTGCAGCGATTAGAAGTAAAACAAAACAGGACTTTGAGGAAATCGTTGATCGATTGGAAGATTGTCTGGTTGATGAAACAGGATTAAAACGAATTGCTACTGGCAGGGAATATATTCTGTCGAACTGGACAGCTGCTAAGCTACGTTTGAGACATCAGAACAGGGTAAAAGGAAGCAGCACCGAAGGGCATGTGAGTCATGTATTATCCAACAGAATGAGTTCAAGACCAATGGGCTGGAGTATTACAGGCGCAACAAAAATGGCAAAACTTAGAGCATATGAGCTCAATGGAGGAGATATGCTAGAACTGGTAAGATATCAAAAAAGAGATTTACAGAAAGCTGCAGGAGCCGAATATGATGTTCTGAGCAGCGCTCAGATGATCCAGTCAGAAAAAAACAGACATGGAGAACTTGGGAAATATACAGAGTACATTAGTCATAGCATGTCGCTACAAAATAAAAAGATCGTGAACTTTAATGCACATATATGGGGATTATAGACAGTGCACATGGAATGTAATCAAGAGGTTTGTTCCTCTTGATTACAAAGAAGACCAGATACTTTCATCTGTCAAGGACGAAGCCACAAGTGGTGCAGGGCATCCTTGACAGATGAAAGTATCTGGTCAAAAGCACAGCCAAGAGGAATAAGCCGGAGTCTGCCCAGAAGAAAAACTGGGCTTGCTTCGAATACAAAAAAGAGTTATATTAAATCCAAAAGTCATTGCCTGATATTTTATCAGAGCATCGTGGGTGGACTCTACACCATTATTTCCGAAGGTAAATTTACGCAATCAGAAAATAAAAATCTTCTTGACAAATGAAGTAAGGAAGACTAGAATAGAGTTCATCAAAAGCAAAAACCGATGATATAATAAACGATCAAGATATTGATTGAAAATTAAAATTACATAATATGAGAACAGAATTACAAACTGAACTGCAACAAATCAAACAATTGTTGTTGTTGAACAACAAAACCGTATTGACACCCGACGAAGTATCGTTGATGTACGGATTGAGTAAAGACTACTTGTATCACCTGACCAGTGAACGGGTGATCTCGTTTCATAAACCGAACGGCAAAAAAATCTTCTTCGACAAGGAGGAGGTAGAGAATTGGTTGTTGCAGAACCGACAGGATACCGTCGAAGAAACACAGCAAAAAGCAACGTTGTATAATTTGAAAAATAAGGGAGGAGTACGATGACGAATATATATTATAAATCAACGTATCGAACGACCATGACGAACAACATCAATATCATGCAGTGGATTTGTACCGGGAATTACTCGATGACCTCCGACGAATCCGTTGCACATATTAATATTGTTTTTAATACAAAATATTTGTTTGAATCATGTTCGATACTATCAATATAAATCTTAAATCGATTGATACCCACCAATTGAATTTTGTCAAGACGGTTACTCGTGATCTGAATGTCGATACAACCACATCCCGATATGGAACCACATATACCTCCCATATTGACAACCTGACTATCCGAACAACGACACAAGGAGTATCCATCGGCAACGGCAGTCTTTGCAAGTTCCTTTACGGGAACAATATTGTCAACTTTACGAGGACTGACACCCGACTTGCATTTGAAAAATTGTCTGACACGTTGCATATCTCGTTGAACAATGCAACCGTTTCCCGGATGGATGTTGCATACAATTTCGATGTTACCTATCCTCCGGAATCTTATTTCTATCATTTGGGGAACTTACCTTACTACAAACGTTTGGAACAGATGTTCTACAAGGGGGTCGAAGGATTGTATTACAGTTCGGTCTCCGACAAAAAACAATTGGTGTTCTACGACAAGATCAAGGAAACAACCAATCGCAAAGATTACGTTCCACCGGAATATCAAAACAAAAATTTATTGCGGTATGAACTTCGTTTGAAAAATCGCATCAAACAAATTTTCAAAGTGAACAAGGTGACTGTTCCGATGTTGTATGATGTCGAATTTTACAATCGAATTGTCGATTACTGGAAATCGGAATACCGAAAGATTGTCAAGCAAAATGAATATGAGATCGACATTACCGATTGCAAAGGGATTAGAGACTTGAACAAAATCGGAATATTATTGTTGGTCGAACAACTGGGAGGGATGAACGAGTTCTTCAAAAAATTGGACCAACAATACAACACAGGGAGACTGGATAAACGACAACGTTCGGAAATCAAACGTCAAACCAAAGAATTGATGCAAAACAATTCGATAGGAGTAGTCCGTAGTCCTCTTATCGAGGAGTTGAATACACTCGTTGAGGGGGTGTAAACAAATATACAATTACAAGAAAAACCGAGAAAAATCAATCATTTTTTGACGAATTTTTCTCGGTTTTTCAATTGATTTTTGTTGTGAATATCAATTCAAAAAATGAAACGAATTGGAATTGCTATTGATATTCACTTGTAGATTACATTTGTTTGATTATCGGTACGTTCGGTTGTGAAAACGATGATGTTTCACAGAATCGTTTTCCATAAGATGTAATTGTCAATTCTATTTATAGACAATTTGAGTATGTACGTCTTTGGTTAAATTTTCAATAAACTGACCGGTCTTAAAATATAATGTAAGGTTCGGATTGTTATCGCAAGTCAAACTTTCCAAATTCGGACATCCACTCACATCCAAAGTTGTAAGTGCATTATAACGACAATCGATGTCTGTTATATTGATACAACCTTCTATATTAAGTTCTGGTATCTCATTGGTATAACAAATAATAGAATTCAATTGAGTGCAATTATTCAGAGATAAGGTTTTCAATTTGTTGTCTGGGACATATATCTGTTCTAATTTAATACAATTGCTTGCATCTAATGATGTTATAAGAGACCATCTACAATCAATATGTTTTATTGTTTTATTTACTTTTAATGATTTTAAATATTTTGGACTTCCATATGAACTTCCACATTGCAATATAGCCAAATTAATACACTGACTAACATCTAATGAAGTTATTGGATTGTCAATACAACCAAGAGTTGTTAAATTCTTACAATCTTTAACGTCCAATGATGTTACTTGATTCTTAAAAAAATATAATACTTTAAGGTTGAGAAATTGTTTGATTTCATCTAATGATTCGATTCCCATGTTATTACAATTGATGGAAATAATTTCATTTGCTTCTGATTGACTGATAGAACCATTGCCATCTTTATCAAAATTTGCAAGGATATACTCCTCAAATTTAGAATCTTTGAACTGGATGTATGGTTCAACTTTTACGGAAAACAAGAACATGACAAAACTCTTGGAGTCCGTACCCATTGCAGTAATTGCAATTTCACCACTCTCTTCTGCAAAAGTATTCTCTTGGGGAGGTGCAATAACAGTCATTATATCACCAAGAACAGAAACTTTCCATCCGTCAGGTTTCGAGATTGAAATTTTAGCAATATTGTTCTGTACAATATCAAACGTTCTTGTTTCCCCGTATTCGAATGATTGTTCTGCCGAAACTCCTATTACCGTGAAAGATACACCTTTGGATAAGGGAATGGATACCGTTTTTCCATCGGTGAATGTAAAATACACGAAATTATCGTCATAACGGACATTGTTGAAGAAAGAACTACCGTCAACCCCATCTTTACCGTCTGTTCCATCCTGTCCGATTGCTTTTACATCTTCTCCGTTTGCATCTTTCAGTCTCTGAACACCATTCCCCATGTCGATTGTCCAATATCCTTCGGAATCGACACCCAAAATCGGAGTAATACCATCTTTGCCGTTTTCTCCATCAGAACCATCCTTACCATCGGTTCCATTCAAGGATTCCAGCCATTCTTCGATGGTTCCGGAATATCCTTTCTCGACTGCCAGTTCGTATGCAGATTTGCCATTCGATCCATCTTGTCCGTCGGAACCATTCGATCCTTTCAATGATTCCAACCACTCGTCCAATGTCCCCTCATATCCTTTTTCAACAGCAAGTTCATATGCAGATTTCCCTTCGGAACCTGAACCTTTCAATGATTCCAACCACTCCTCCAATGTCCCCTTATAACCTTTTTCAACTGCAAGATCATATGCAGTTTTGCCATCTACTCCGGAAACTTTCAGTTTGTTTCCATCGTTATCCAACAACCAAGTCTTGTTTCCATTGGTTGTGATTGTCCAATAATAGATACCTTCGTAGATGTCAATACCGATAATATGGGAATCTTTGCCATCGATTCCGTCCTTGCCATGTTTAATGGTAATGGTATTCCCTTTTGCAAAAGTGATTGTATATCCACTCTTGTCTGCAAGTTCTTCTATTTTGACAATGTAATCCCTTGCATTGATTGCATCGACAATACTCTGAATTGAACCGATGTCCGAGTTCATAGTCTGTACCGTTTTCTCCAAGGATGCAATCCGATCTTTCAGATCGTTGACATTTTGCCACAGTTTACTGTCTTCATACTCATCACTGCAACTTGCAAATAACAATGTGGCAATACAAAATACCGATAGAATTTTTTTCATAGCAACTATTGTTTGAATTGGTTGAACATTCAAATTGTAGTTACCATTCAACTCCCAAATGGTGGATTCAATCAAAAAAGAAAGTGTGGAGTTGTTTGTTTATCTGACAGGAGGTTCTGACAAAACCCGAATACAAATAAACAATACCCCACACTTGAATAGTATATATCCGAACGATACATAGCTATACAAGTGATGAGTGTCATTGTTATCCTTGTATTCTTGAAAACTGTCAGATTTCCTGTCAAGGATAAAAGCAAAACACTTTCATCAATAATATGTCTGTCCCCGAAGGAACACCACAAAGGTATAAAAATGTTTGCTAATATCAATACACTCAACGGGGTATTGCCGAACAAATTTAACCCGAATATTCCAAAAAATCACTATTTTACTTTCAGTATCTTCTCTGTATGTTTCCAGTTTTTCGTTCGATAAATACAAAAAACGAATCTACCTATGGATTTTCCTACTTACAAAGTCACCGAACGAACTTATCGATACGGAGTTCGTATCCCCGATTCCAATTTCTTCGATTATCAGGTCAGTACCTATGATCTCATCGTCGATAAAGATGGCAAAATCTCCCCCTACGATACTTTACGAATTACGAAGATAGATTGTTCCCACCGAGGGATCGAGTCGTTTGCAGGGATCGAATCGTTCCCGAATCTGACCTATTTGAATTGCGGATGGAATCCCGTCAAAAAACTCGAATTACGGAATCACTATAAACTGAATTATTTGTTTTGTCCCGGATGTGAATTGTCCCACCTCGATGTCATGTTGTGTCATTTCCTTACGGTTCTGAATTGCAGGTTCAATCGTCTCCGAACTTTGAATCTCGACTATTGTTATTCCCTACGATTTTTGTCGTGTTGCAACAATTTACTTAAAACACTCGATGTCACACCTTGTTCCGACTCGATACGGGTTAACTGTAACGACAATCCCGGTCTTTTTGAGATAATACACTGGGTTCAACAAAGATCAATATAGGATAGGGATGCTATTGACTGCTTTTCGTTTCGTTTTGTCAACGACCTTTGCATATTGCATGGTGGTTCCGATATCGGTATGTCCCAATATCTCCTTGACGGTATAGATGTCAACCCTGGAATTCAGCAACAGAGTTGCGCAGGTGTGTCTTGTGTTATGAAATGTGATGTGTTTGTCGATACCGGAATCCGATACCCACTTTTTCAATACTTTGCGAATTGTCGATTCCTTCGGTAGATCGAAAACCGAATCTGTCTCTGTATTCTCTCTCTTGGAAGGAAGAACCGATATTGCGTTTTCGGACAAAGGAACGTAATTCTCAACCTTTGTTTTTTTCTGCCGAAAGTTGATATAGGTTTCATTATTGGTCGTCACCACCTCTTTCCATATTAGTTTTTGAACATCCGAAATTCGTAATCCGGTAAAACAGCAAAACAAAAATGACCTCTTGACCATCTCTTTCGGACATGGGGTTTGAATCAATCTCTTCAACTCTTCTTCCGTCAGGTGTTCCTTGTGGGGTAGAACCATTCGGGGAGGATCGACCGATTTGGTCGGATCGGATGTCACCAGTTCATCCTTGATTGCCTGATGGATGATTATTTTGAGACTGGTGTAGATGTTGTGTTGGGATGATGATTTCAATACCTCACCACTTGTCCTTGCAATTGCTGTCGACAGGTATTGTACGAATCCTTTAACATAACGGATGTCAATATCTTGCAGTGCAATCTTATCCCCATGATATTTTGTCAAATGGTAAACCAGAGTGTCGAAAGTTCCCTTGATTCCGATTCTTCCCTGTTTCAGTTTGTTTGCGGCAACCAGTTGTATATACTCTATCAGATTGACATCCGGTTTTTCCGTTGCAAATCCGTATTTGTTGTTGAACAGTTCGATCGTTCTCCGGGATTTGATTGCAATTGCCAGTCGGAGTGTTTGTTCGTTTTTGAGTCGGTCTGCTTTTGTCCGTTCCGGAATGAGATACAGACGCAAAAATTCGTACCGACGTTTTCCTTTGAAATAAATGTCGAGGTAGAGGGATTCTCCTGATTGGGTTGCTTTCCTGCGTAATCTTATGACTTCTTTTTCTTTCATATGCCATTATTTTAAAATTCATAGATTATATTCGAGGAAAAACAAAACGATTCGATTCTGCCGCAACTTTTTTCGATTTTTCGAGTAACAAGCAAGTAACAAGCAAGTAACAAAACAAGGGAACCATCGAGTAACAAACGAGTAACAGAATGCAACCAAAGAAGAGCAGACAAAGACCGTCTGTCAGCAGGTTGTCCGTTGATTCATAAAATATTGACATTGAATTGTTGCCGGTTTCTGCCCATGTATGTTTGTGGATGTGCTGCCGGGATTCTTTGGAAAATAAGTATAAATGCGTATCCTTGTGGAATAAAAAACGGCTACTTTTGAATGCCGATTCCGTTTTATGTATACTTTTGTGCGTCCAAAACGGAAAAAAGAGACACAAACTCATAATTACAAGACAAATATGGTTGATATTTTTGCACGCCTCGAGAAAAATGCGGGCGGACCGATCGGTCAGTACATGTCGTACGCCCACGGTTATTATGCCTTTCCCAAACTCGAAGGCGACATCGGTCCCCACATGGTTTTCCGGGGCAAGAAGATGCTCAACTGGAGCCTGAACAATTACCTCGGACTGGCCAATCACCCCGAAGTGCGCAAGGCCGACGCCGAAGGCGCCGCGCAGTTCGGCATGGCGGCCCCGATGGGCGCCCGCATGATGAGCGGACAGACCGTTTACCACGAGCGTCTGGAGCGTGAACTGGCTGCGTTTGTCGGCAAGGAGGATGCCTTCCTGCTCAATTTCGGTTACCAGGGCATGATCTCGATCATCGACTGCCTGCTGACCCCCCGCGACGTGGTCGTCTACGATGCCGAGGCGCACGCCTGCATCATCGACGGACTGCGCCTGCACAAGGGCAAACGCTTCGTTTTCGGACATAACGACATGGAGTCGCTGCGCCTGCAGTTGCAGCATGCCACGGATCTGGCCGAGGAGCAGAACGGTGGCGTGCTGGTGATCACCGAGGGCGTGTTCGGCATGAAGGGCGACCTGGGCAAGCTCGACGAGATCGTGGCGCTGAAGAAGGATTTCCAGTTCCGTCTGCTGGTGGACGACGCCCACGGCTTCGGTACGATGGGCCCGGGCGGTCGCGGCACGGCGGCGCATTTCGGCGTTGTCGACGGCGTGGACGTGCTCTTCAACACCTTCGCCAAGTCGATGGCCGGGATCGGCGCTTTCGTGAGCGGTCCCCGCTGGCTGATCAACCTGCTGCGCTACAACATGCGTTCGCAGCTTTACGCCAAGTCGCTCCCGATGCCGATGGTGATCGGCGCGCTGAAGCGTCTGGAGCTGATCCGCAACCACCCCGAATTCCAGGAGAAGCTCTGGGAGAACGTCCGTGCGCTCCAAAGCAGCCTGAAAGAGAACGGGTTCGAGATCGGTGTGACCAACTCGCCGGTGACGCCCGTCTTCCTGAAGGGCGGCATTCCCGAGGCCACGAATCTGGTCGTGGACCTGCGCGAGAACCACGGTATTTTCTGCTCGATGGTGGTTTATCCCGTGATTCCGAAGGGTGAGATCATCCTGCGTATCATCCCGACGGCGGTGCATACGCTGGAGGATGTGAAGGTTACGATTGAGGCTTTCAAGGCCGTTCGCGAGAAACTCGAAACCGGCGTATACGCTTCGATGCCCATTCCGGCACGTGCCGACGAAGGGTTTATGGTCCGCTAAAGGCGGTTTCCGATACGGATGTCCCCGGCTTTGCGGCCGGGGACATTTTGTTTTTGACAAAAGTAGCCGAAAAATTTTGCAGAATAAATTTTTCATTTTATATTTGCAGTCCCGAAACGCAGGAAACGAAGTTTTCCCGGGGCGGAGAAGATAGCTTTTGCGGAAATAGCTCAGTTGGTAGAGCGCAACCTTGCCAAGGTTGAGGTCGCGGGTCCGAGTCCCGTTTTCCGCTCTTAATAAACGAGTGATAATCAATGAATTATCGCTCGTTTTTCT
>ERZ779840.4089-NODE-4089-length-10986-cov-8.090843_pt1 | contig 10986 bp, 10 predicted proteins | sample MGYA00511561_ERZ779840 | MGnify/ENA primary metagenome ERZ779840 (study PRJEB29588, sample SAMEA2162036) | human gut metagenome | biome: human gut; feature: human-associated habitat; material: faeces | place: Denmark | collected 2008/2010 ...
TAAATAAAAATAACAAGAGAACTATTTAATTTTCAGTTAGATAGCAAAAGCATTGCGTTTCGCTGTGTGCGTGGTCAGGTTCTTTTTGATACCGCACAGGTCGGCAATCTCTTTCAGGTAGCTGTTCATCTTCTGATTGCAGGGAACGGGCAATAAAGTTCCTTTATCCATGCAGTAGGGGTTATCCTTATACTTTTCAAGTATCTGTTTGGGAATGCTTAAAAGCGGGATGTTACAGAGGTTGTTTGTCTTTTCACGGGGTTTCACTATCCACAGGTTGCCGTTGCTGTCCTCTGAAATATGTTCGGGGCGCAGGTTATACACGTCTATGAATGCCAGTCCGGTATATACGCAAAAGATAAAAACATCCCGTACCAGTTCCAGCCGTTCAATCCTGAACTCTTTTTGCCATATCCGGTTTATCTCGGCTTGGCTTAGGAACTGTTTGTTGACCTCTACCTCGTGAAACTTGATTCCGGCAAACGGGTTCTTTGTCAGCCACTCGTTGGAAATGGCAAGGTTTATCACTTTCTTGAAGCATTTCATGTACCGGATAACGGTGTTCTGTGCGCAATGTTTCTCCGTCTTTAGGTATAAATCGAATTTACGCACCAGTTCCCCGTTTACCTCACGCAGTAGCATATCATCTACCTTGTAGTCACGTCTAACCAGTTCCATGAGATATTTAAGGCAGTTATCGTAACGTCTTACGGTAATATCGGCGTAGTCCGTCCCGATTAGCTTCCGGCAGTTGTCGTTATGCTCCTTGAACACATTGTATAATGTCTTGAAAGTCTCGTCCTTTCCCTGATAGCGGTTCACTATGGCACGTGCGGAGATAATCTTTCCCTCCAGTTCCAAGTCTTGGTAAATCTGATAGAATTTCACACGCAAGGCGTCAATGTAATGGTTAAGTTCTACGGAATTTCGGTCTTTGCCTGTCGATTTCTCTTTTTCCTGCGACCAAAGTGGGACTTTTACGCTCCGCTTTAGTTGAAGTTCCACATATAGGCGGTCATAAGTGACACGCACACGCACGGGTGCTTCCCCGTTTTTTAACAGTTTGCTACGCTTGATGAAGAACAACACGCTGAATCTTTTTCTTTCCATACGGCTCAATTTTTAATGATACAAAGTTAGGAAATCGAACCGAGAACCCTGTTGTGTAAAATAGCGCAACAAGCTGTAAAAGAATGAAGTAAATACCTCGTAGTGGAACATTTTGGGCTTTTAAAAACAGTCCCTTGAATAAGGACGTATAGTTTGCTCCAGTCCCACTAATTTTGCCTATTCTTGGAAATGAAAAATCCCCGAACTTCTTTGAAATTCAGGGATTTACATCGTTTTTCTTTCTTAAAAAGTGGTGCCACCAGGAATCGAACCGGGGACACAAGGATTTTCAGTCCTTTGCTCTACCAACTGAGCTATGGCACCGTTGTTTTGTTTAACGAGTGCAAAGGTAAACATTATTTATTACACTCCAAATGTTTCAATGGAAAATATTCAAAGAAAATGTATTTCAAGGAAGATACAGAAAAAAGTATATTTTCTTCGAAAAAAAACAGCAAAACTATTTGCAGTTTAAAAATTAGTTGTACCTTTGCAGCCGTAATCAAAACGGGATGTAGCACAGTTGGCTAGCGCGCCACGTTCGGGACGTGGAGGTCGGAAGTTCGAGTCTTCTCATCCCGACTACAAAAACGAGGATATATCAAATGATATATCCTCGTTTTTTATTCATACGAACAAAATATGTACTTTTATTCTCTCATTTTTATAAAAACAGACAGCATATGAGAATTACACACCCCCGTTTGGCAAACGCTCTTCATGAAAGTACAAATATACAGACAGTGTTAGAAAAGAACGATGAGGACCTAATCGAGTATTCCTTTAAAAGCTTGCGTATAGAAGGAATAAAGAAAAGTAACCTTTCAGTGCAGTCTTGTGTTTTCTCCAATTGCAGCTTCGGAACATGCTGTATACAGAAATCCCAATTTAGCGATGTCGTGTTTAAAAATTGCGATCTGTCGAATGTAAACCTAACAGGTTGTGGATTTCACCGGGTAGAATTTATCGGTTGTAAATTAATGGGAACCAATATGTCGGACGGGATATTCAATCATATCACTTTTGAAGAGTGCCGGGGAGAATACATGAATCTATCAATGAGTAAAATGCGATATATACAAATTACCCGATCCAACCTGCAGGGAGCCGGAATAGAAGACTGCCAATTGACAAATGTCTCATTCGATGCCTGTAACCTGATGGAAGCGGAGTTTTACCATACATCCTTGAAAGGAGTCGACCTGTCGAACTCGGAAATATCCGGTATCCGCATCACAAATCTTGCCAACAGCGAGCTGAGAGGATCTTCCGTTTCCTCTTTACAAGCATTGGAGCTGATACGGATGCTGGGAGTAGAGATCAAAGACTGAACGCCTTCATCCGGCATAATCGGGATGGCGATGCAACCAAGTGACCGCATAGCTACAGGTTGCCGACGGCTTCATACTATTCTCGATCGCGTAATCATAAGCGTATTTTACTAAAACGGCAGCAATTCCTCTCCCTCCGATAGCGGGCGGAACAATTGTGTGGATAATATCCAGTTTATCCCCAGATAAACGATACTGTACAAAAGCTACCACGCCATCCAACTGTGTTTCAAAACGTTTCTTATCCGGATAATGAGTTATAATGTAATCCATATTCTTAATTATTTATAGGTTCAAATTCCAATAATAAAACATCCTTTCCTTCCCCTTCTGGAATGTTTTTTCCTGAAACGTTCTTTTTTCCCCGGAAGAAGTTCTTCACTTTTGTAAGAAAAGTCATAATTTCTTTGGCTGTATCCTGCTTCTTTTTGGATATACCGACCGATTCAATCAACGGTGGTCTTAATATCTGCCACAAATAATTGAAAGTGGAATGATAAGGATCCCTTATTATTGAAACACTCGAATGACGCGGTTTGTTAAAACCTTTTCCTGTTTTATCCGGATTATTCTGTTTTAATACACGGTTGACCAGACCGGTCAGAAACTTCTTATCGGTTAGTACACCATCTTTTTCTTTCAGTAAAGCAGCTTTTAAGCCATTATATAGAAAAACCATCTCCACTGTAGCTCCTTTGCTGGATGCCTCCGTACTGAAAGCCATCTCCCGAACCCATCCACTTTGCACCTCCGCCGAAGCCAGGGGAACCAGCAATTCGTTCAACGCCGTAAGGTCAAAACTGTCTAGGCGGGCATTCAGCAAGAAACGATCATTCAGTGAATCGACCGGTAACTTCCAAGTAGCCGTAAAGTTCCCTTTCCCCATCAACTTGCCATCAGCATCCAGCACTATGTATTGGTCAGGACGGGAGACGATATTTGTAAAACCGATAAACGTTCCGTTCATATCCGTAAAAAACAGTTTTCCGGGAACCGTTCCCTTCTTTGCCAGTTCTTCGTAAACAACGGAAAAGTTCTTTATGCCCACTCTTTGGAAATCCAGCTTAACCGGAGCCTTCTGAAGTCCGGTATAGATCATCGGAACAATACGCCGGGGTATCGGTATTTTCTGGTTCTTCAAATTCTGTAATACTGCATCCGATACCTGTACATCGGCTATCCGAAGCACCTTCTCCGAGAAATAAGAGGACAGATCGATACCTGCCAGCGCAACCTGCCCGACACTCACATCAAACCAATCTTTATGATGCGGCTGCAAATAAGCAAACTGCATTTTAGGATAAGGAGATATAAGACGAATACGGTCAATGACTGCACTTGATCCGGTCAAATCCACAGCACCTACCTTTAACGTATAAAAACCGTTATCCAGGGGAAGCTCCAGGTTACGGGTAGAGAAACGAATATCATCCAATTTATATGTACGGAGACGAGTATCAACAGCCAGCCCTTCAATAAACAGGTTTGTCGTATCTAACTTCTGATGTTGCAAAGAATCGCTCTTCCCATAATAGGCATAACGGATGTTCGCATCCTTCAAGCTAAAGCGACCTAAAAAGATTCGTCCGGCAACTTTCTCCAAAGCTGTATATAAATCAACCGAACCTAACTTCGTTTGATTTTGTAGAGTATCGAGAAAATGACTGGAATAAATATCCACCACAGGACTTTCCATGTGAACCGAACCCAACTTCAACAAAGTGCTATCCCAGGAAACCCCTTCCAATGCCAGGTCTTTAAGTGAAGCCGACATGCCACTTCCGTCCGATCTGCACACTTGGACATCAGGCGAATCTACCCGGAACGATGCTACCCGAATATTCCGGTCCAGCCTTTCAGGTATCCGTTTCAGCCCACCTATACGAAGTCCCGGTGAAGAAAACCGGATATATGTCTTTGCCTTCTTCTCCATCGTATTTTGTGGGAGCAGTTTGATATCCTGTAATTCCAGAATTCCTTTTACGGTCGAAAATTGCCCTTTCCGCACAGACAAACGATATTCTTTTCCCGGCAAATAGTTATCGAACCGGCTAAAATTAAATCCCATATTTCCGTAATCGAAAAACAGTCCACTCCCCTTCCCCGTCTGCCGGTTCACCCAAATGCCGGTTGCAAAGAAATTAAAGTCATTCAGTTTATAAGTAACCGGATCGGACATGCTTTTATCATCGATCGTCACATATGCATGATTCAGACTCAACCGTTTAACAGAGAAATAACGGAGGAAAGGATTCAAGATCGACTCCACATCGACACGGCTGTTTGCCGGCTTTACCGACTTCACATCTTTCTTATTGAAGGAAGAAACCAGCACATAACGCAGATTCGGGCGGTCTATTTTCAGCAACCGCGCACTGATCCCCTTGTCGTATAACAAACCGCGGATTCCAACCGTATCAATGCTTCCTGCCATATAATCATTCTGTCCGCAAACCGACAAGGGATATAACCTGATTCGTTCCAGGTTGAAATCCCCGCTTTCCGTGTCCAACGTCATGCGCTTCACCGTAAACCGGTGGTTTCGTGCCGTCATCAGCCCCTCAATACCAGTCGCTTCAAACGAGAAACCACGCGAATACCAGAACCCGCGTTGAGTCTCCGATACGGAATCTATCCGGAAATCGTTTGCCTGGAAATCGAAGTTCGCCAGTTTATACACCTCGATCTTATCTTTAACCGCAAAAGAATATTGCAACTTTGCCTGCCCGATACCGACCGTACCAATAGAAACCGTATGTAAGACAGGCGAGATCAATTCATAAAGAGACAGGGAACGGACCAAAGAATCCGCCTCCGCCTCATTCAAGCTTTTCTTCTCCGTTTTTTTAGCAGACGGCAGGCTTTCCCCCGCCAGATTAAAGGCTTGTATATCCGAAGAAATGATATCTAACGAGCGCGCCGTGAGGTAATTCAGCGCATTTTCACGACGGAACTGTATTCCTTTCACTTCAATGGCTCTGATCAACGCATTCAGATAGCTGTCCGGCCGCTTTTTCTGTTCCCCCCACAATTCACCTTGGGGTGTAAGCGTAATATTAGAGATAGAAATAATAGAATCTTCCGTACTCAGCAGGATCCGATCCGTTTGCAAACGAAAGTCATTATTGGCCAATAGCGTCTGCGACCGCTTAGTAATGAAATCGAAATTATCACAATAAAGCAACTTTCCACTCTCAGACGAATTCTCATCCAAACGAAAACCATACGCATGGAAACTGACATCATTCAGGGCATAGACAATCGGAGAAACAGGATTCTCCACGGAATAGGACACACTGGCGTTCTCCAGATTCAGTATCCGGACAGTCAATACATTAATATAAGGAGAAACCACCTCATACAAGGTCTTGATCTCCGCCTCCTTCCTTTCCTTCACCTCCGCCCGCGTCGAATAGTAAGGATTAAACACCTGTATATCAGGATTCCTAATTTCAAATGAGTCAAAATGCAACTGCTTGTAACTCCAACGCCACGTAAGATTCAATCCTTTAAAGTCGATCATGCCGACCTCGGCTGTCACATAGACAGACGGCAAGCTGTCCTTTCTTTCCCAATCCCGGAAAACCGCCGAGTCGGGACATAGCTTTATTCCCTCAAGCGTCAGTTCACCTTTGAAGAAACTGATAGAAAGGTTATCGAAAGAAAGCCTATAAAAGCCATCCGTAGCCTCGGCCGTCCGATGGATCAGTTCTTTCCGAAGATACCGTTCGAGGCGTTTGGTCAGATGAAGATTAAGCAAGAATATAGCGGCAATCAGCACCATTGCGATCCCCAACGTGTACCCTATGACTCTTTTTATCTTCCTCATAAGACTTAAATAAGATTATAACTTCACTCCGTCTATATAAAATCAACAAAATAAACAGAGTTAAGTTGCAAAGTCGGTAATAATCCCGTCTGCGCCTACGTATTGTCCAATCTTGCCAAAATATTTGTTTATTCCAGGAATTATTGCGAAAATTGCAGAGACACCCCTGTAACCGGCGATAAAAACAGATCGCAGTTACCTGACGGCGGACGTATAAGATCATAAATCACTAAACAAAAAAATAATGGGAAAAGTAGTTATCAACTCGTACGAAGACTTTGAAAAGCTGGTAGGCCAGCAAATAGGGATTTCAGATTATGTAAAACTGACACAAGAACGCATCAACCTTTTTGCCGATGCGACACTGGATCACCAGTGGATTCACGTAGACCCCGAGCGCGCCAAAGTGGAAAGCCCGTTCCACAGCACAATTGCCCACGGCTACCTGACGCTGTCACTCCTTCCTCACCTCTGGAACCAGATCATCGAGGTGAACAACCTAAAGATGATGATTAATTACGGCATGGACAAGATGAAATTCGGACAGCCCGTATTGACCGGACAAAGTATCCGCCTGATCGCCAAATTACAGACTTTGACAAATCTGCGTGGCGTGGCCAAGGCTGAGATCAAGTTTGCCATCGAGATCAAGGACCAACCGAAGAAAGCGCTGGAAGGTGTTGCAATCTTCCTGTACTACTTCAATTAAGAACAGAAACATGAATAAATTGAATCTTGCGGCAATCGCTTTATGTACCGGCATTACTTTTGCCTGTTCACCAAAAGCTTCGATGGTAAAAGGAGTTATCTGCGATGCAACCATAAATACGCTGACAGTTGTTTCCGAGGAGGGTGACACACTTTCTTTCAGCACGTTGGATGCAGAAAGGGTCGTAACGGATGGTATCTTGCTCGATGATACGGCTATCGTATATCATAGCGGGAAATATAAGACAGGGATGAAAGCGCAAAAGATTGTGTTTGTCCCCGGAAGAAGAAATATGGTTGGCGGCGACCGGGACAAACATGGCTGTATCGGTTCGGCCGGCTACCAATGGAGCGAAGTGCAGCAAGATTGCATCCGTGTGTTCGAAAAGGGTATCCGGATGAAAGCTGTCGACGGCAGCCAGTCTGCTTTCATCGTTTTCAGTCCGGATTCCACCCAAGTCGAACTGTTCTTCTCTTCGGGAGATAAAAACGAGATACTGGATAGGCGCTCACTCCCATCCGGTGGATATGCTTGGAACGTAGAGGACGACGATACAAAGAATGTATGCCGCATAAACGGAAAGTGGACTATCAGTCAACGGGGGAAGACTATCTATTCACAGGAAGAGTTCCAAAACAAGTAAAGACATCTATAGGTGAGCTGCCGGAGTACAGAAGTACACTATTGTTTTGCCAGTCCGTACTGTGCATTTCGAACAATGTCCTAAACGCATAATCTTTTCCACCGAAAAGAAGGAGTAACGCATCCTGACTTACAACTTTTCCGGCATATACTTCCAGAACCGGGCAGGCATATGCTGGCGGTGTAACTTGGGATTGAGACGTTCCTTGATGGCAATAGACTTGAAGTAAGTTTTCCACATCTGCTGGAAAAGTTTCTCATCGGCATCCATCAGTTCCTCACCGAGCAGGCCGGAAAGAAGATGGGCTTCCTTCTCTTCGAAACGAACTTCGGTAGCTTCTTTCAAGTCGTAATAGTAACCGTACTCACGTTTCAGGTCATAAAGCAACCAGCACTGGTCGGCAAAACGGTCTTTCAGGTGCGGAAGAGTGAGAGGGAGTACATTATATACTGGCTTGACAGCGGCAAAGAAAGTCCCGTCCGCCGCTTTTTGGAAACGAAGGAACTGGATGACACGCAGGCGCTCGTTCGTCACCTTTTTCCATACCTTGGAGACTTCGAGGACATCGGGATCGCCAAAGTTCAGTTCGATCGTACGCGGAGCGTCGATCGCCTTACGGATATAACGAAAAAGCAGCATGTCCGCTTCTGGCAGTTCAGATAGCCAGGTAACGGTAATCACAGACAAAGCCATAGCGGAAAGCCGCTTCTGCAAACCTTTCCAAACACGATCCACCTTGGCATCGTCCGTACAGATCGTCACTGCCTCATCATAAAACAAGGGAAAAGGTTCTCCTTCTGCTAACAGCAGATCGGGAAAGCTGTGACGTGAATAAGCGTCAAAAACAGCGGTCAGCAGCCCTTCAAAGGTCTTATCGTACACGAATACCGTCATGATTCTTCCTTAAATTGGAGGATAAGCTGACGGTCGTCGGTACTCTTACGTCCCGCTTTCCGGATAAGGATTTGACGGACCACCTCAGGTGACACTTCGTTAATCGTGCGGACTGGCAACTCGTGGCATGTAATGAAATACTGGGCTTTCTTCATCACGACACCCATCTTCTTCAATTGCCCCGTCCCCAGACGGGAATATCGGCGGGAGACGACGATCAATTTCGCCGACTTCACCCCGATGCCGGGTATGCGAAGAAGCATCTCATAATCCGCCTTATTGATATCGACCGGGAACTGCTCCGGATGGCGCAACGCCCAACCGAGCTTCGGATCGACTTCCAGGTCGAGGTCAGGATAGGCATCGTTCACGATCTCATCCACTTTGAACTGATAGAAGCGCAAGAGCCAGTCCGCCTGATACAGACGGTTCTCCCGAACCAACGGCGGTTGCTTCAAGGCCGGCAACCGATTATCGTATTCATTGACAGGGATAAAACCGGAATAATAGACACGCTTCATCGTCGGACGCTGATAGAGGGCGGATGAGAGACGAAGGATATCCTTATCCGAATCGGGTGTCGCCCCGACAATCATCTGCGTACTCTGTCCGGCAGGCACAAAACGCGGGGCATGACGAAAACGTTTCCGCTCTTCAGCACTCTGCAAAACACCTTGCTGAATATAACGCATCGGCTGAAAGACGCTCTGGAAATCCTTTTCAGGAGCCAATAGCTGAAGACTCTTCTCGTTCGGGATCTCGATATTCACACTCATACGGTCGGCATAGAGTCCGGCTTCATTCACTAGTTCCTGGCTGGCGCCGGGAATACTTTTCAAGTGGATATAGCCATTAAACCGATGCACCGTCCGGAGATCTTTTACCACCCTGACGAGACGCTCCATCGTGTAATCAGCATTGCGCACAACACCGGAACTCAAGAAAAGCCCTTCGATATAGTTACGGCGGTAAAACTCGATCGTGAGGTTCACCAGTTCCGTCACTGTCAATGTGGCACGGGGAATATCGTTGCTGCGGCGATTGATGCAGTAGGCGCAATCGAACATGCAGTAATTTGTCAGCATGATCTTCAGCAAAGAAATGCAACGGCCATCCTCGGCAAAGCTATGACAAATGCCCCACCCTGCCGCACTTCCGATTCCGCCGCTCTTGTTCTTTCGCGACGTTCCGCTGGAAGCGCAAGATACATCGTACTTGGCCGATTCAGCCAGTACTTTCAGTTTTTCGAGCACTCTTTCGTCCATAATTGTTACCGGGATTTCTTGACAAAAGTAAGAATAATCTTTTACTATTTCTTCGCTCCCAAAAGAAAAGTAATCCTACCTTCTTGAAAGGATCACTGTACCGGAATACAGATTTCTGTCAGCAGGTTTTCAGGCTTCGTATTGCGTGGGTCGTTCAGATAGCGTTCATAACTCGGCTCGTCACGGAGTGTACAGCCCATCTCTGGCAATTTCTTTGCATAGATCGTATCGTAAACGGCTTGCAGATATTCATATGATCCCTTATAAATAAAGGATGCATAGCGACCGGTCGGAATCTGCTTGGCACCAACTTCGCCTTTCGGCAGAACAGGTTCAGGCATGACCATGCAAACATCCGTACGCAATTTATCTTCTGATGTTACCTTCGGATCGTCGTGGTAGATGCAAAGCGGACAAGGATCTTGGGTCGGCAGGTTATGCTCGTGGGCAAACGCATACAACCGCATCCAAGTTCCGCCATAATCATTCAGGAGATAATCACCCGTCAGACGGATATAAATCACATTACGAACAGGGATTTCCCTTATTTCAGCCTCCAACTGCAAGTCGGGCCATATCTTTTCTGGTCTCATAATCGTGTACTCTTTATTGTTTCTATATTCGTTAGGTGAAATAGAATAGAACTGCCTGAAAGCCTTCGACAACGAAGAAGGTGCACCATACCCGATACGGTAAGCGATATCCCCGACAGATATATCCGTGTAGCGAAGCAGATGAGCTGCAGTCTCAATCCGTTTCCGCACGATGAACGCTCCCAACGGCTCTCCTAAAAACGCACTCATCACCCGATGAAAATGGTACGGGGACAAATGCGACATTTCAGCCAGTTGGTTCAGGTCTATATCATCCCCCAAATGATTATTGATATACTCAATCACCTGGTTCACCCGTTTCAGATACTCTTCTCTTGTCGTTGTTCGTTGTTGCATGTTCTTTTTCTGTTTTACTTCGCAAAGGTACCCTCCTTTCCGCCTGATAACTTTTCCAATCTTGCTGACTTATCCATATTTTCCGAGAACTCAAGAAAAGCCCTTCGATATAGTTACGGCGGTAAAATTCGATTGTGAGGTTCACCAGTTCCGTCACCGGCAATGTGGCACGGGGAATATCGTTGCTGCGGCAATTGATACAGTAGGCGCAATCGAACATGCAGTAATTTGTCAGCATGATCTTCAGCAAAGAAA
>ERZ779840.4095-NODE-4095-length-10973-cov-2.322495_pt1 | contig 10973 bp, 7 predicted proteins | sample MGYA00511561_ERZ779840 | MGnify/ENA primary metagenome ERZ779840 (study PRJEB29588, sample SAMEA2162036) | human gut metagenome | biome: human gut; feature: human-associated habitat; material: faeces | place: Denmark | collected 2008/2010 ...
AACGGCAATAATATGGCATATGGTGAAATTTTCTTGCTGTGTATCCCGAAAGCAACAGCAGAACAGATGGATTCTGCGAACAGCAAGCTGCAGGCCAAGATTATAGCAACTATGAATGTGGATCGGTATGATGTCTATATCGCATCGACCAATGCCAGTGGAGTTCAGCCGGTCATCATGGTGGAACCGGCTGTTAAACAAAGTGCAGCACAGGTGTTGTTTATCAATCAAGAAGTATCGCAGGGCACAGTCCGACTGCATATCATCAAGACGGATGAAGCAGGTGCAGGTCTGGAGGGCTGTACTTTTGAACTGACCTATCCCGGCCTGAGCAAACCGATGACCGGAACGTCCTCAGCATCCGGCGAAATCATTTTTGTGGATTTGCCGCTGAATACGACTGTTACCATCAAGGAAACATCTGCACCGGAGGGCTACACGCTGCTGCCTGCAAAGACTGTCAACACAGGCAGTAAAGGCGGTCAGACCATCGAATTGCAGTTTGCAAACAGCACTGATCACACGTTCAAAATCCATAAAATCAGCAGTGCAGATGGCCGCAATCTGATGGGTGCCACCTTTGAAATCCGAGGCATTGACAACGATTACAAGCACAGCTTTACAACTGATGCGCTTGGCGAAATCACGGTGCAGGGCCGCGATCTGCCGACCGGCTCTTTCGAGGTATACGAGATTGCCGCGCCGGAGGGTTACGCTACCGATGGTTCGGATATTCAGACCTTTGCATGGGATAACTCCAAGGACATCGAGCTGTCCTTTAAGGACGCTCCGCGACCGGGCATCAAGATTTACAAGTACGACAAAGATACCAAGATGCCGCTGGAGGGCGCGACCTTTGAAATCCGCCGCGACGGTCAGGTACTTGCAACCGTAAAGACCGATGTAAACGGCAATGCCGGACTGTACGATCTGCCCAAGGGATTTTATCAGGTAGTCGAAACCGAACCGCCGCAGGGTTATCTCCGCGACGAGCAGGTACACGAGGTATACATTGACCCGACCGCAGACCCGACGCAGCTCATCCGCGAAGTCAATGTTGCAAATACAAAAAAATTATCCATCCGTATTGTGAAAATCGACAAGGAAACCAAGGTTCCGCTGTCCGGCTGGAAGTTTGATGTGTACTACAACGATGCTCACCTTACGACCGTAACGACCAACCAGAACGGCGAAGCGATGGTTGAAAATCTCCAGCCGGGTACTTACCGCGTTAAGGAAACCGGCGGCGATACCGAGCATTACAACATGGACGCCGGTGAGCAGACGGTCGAGCTGGTTAAGGATCAGGCTGAAATCCCGACCCTTACCTTTGCCAACACCATCAAGAAGCATTTCGGTATTCTGAAAATCGACAGTGAAACTCACAAGCCGATTGAAGGCGTCACTTTCGCCATCTACAAGGACGGCAAGCTGCTCGGCAACTACACCACCGGCGCAGACGGTCGTATCTGGCTCCCGTATGCAGAGCCGGGTACTTATCAGGCGCAGGAGGTTATCACCGACCCGAAGTATGTCCTCAATGAAAAGGTGTTCACCATCGAAAACAACAGCGAGTATCCGACCTTTTTCACCATTCCCAATGTGATGAAAAAGGACATTACCGTCACCAAGATTGACAAGGATACCGGTAAACCGTTGCAGGGTGTTGTTTTCCAAGGCTTTAAGGACGGCAAGAGCATCGGCTACTTTACCACCGGCGCGGACGGCAAGTTTACCATTCCGTATGCTGACAGCGGCACTTATACCTTTAAGGAGTATCACACTCTTGCCGGCTATGTGCTGAATAAGGAACCGATCACCATCGAGCATACGACGGACGGAAATGTTGATCTCGTAGTGGACAACACCGTACAGAAGAAGTTCTAGGTCATCAAGGTGGACAGCCAGACCAAGCAGCCGCTGGCGGGCGTGCAGTTCAAAATCTGGCGCGATGCAACTCTGCTCGGTGACTATACCACCGATGAGAATGGTAAAATCACCATCGAAAAGGCTCCGGCAGGCACTTACAAGGTGCAGGAAGTTGCGACCTTGAAAGAGTACATTCTGAACGACAAGCCTTACGAGATCGAGCATACCACCGACAAGGACACTTCTCTCACTATTGAGAACACCAAGAAGCCAGGACTGTCCATCACCAAGATCGACGCAGAAACGAAGAAGCCGCTGCCGGGTGCTGTGTTCAAGCTGACCCGTGCCAACGGCGATGTTGTTCGTGAGGACATCACGACCGGCGAGGACGGTACCGCATTCGTTGAGGGCCTTGACGCGGCGGATTACATCGTAACCGAGATTACCGCTCCGGGCGGCTATATTCTGGATAAGAATCCGCGCACAATTTCGCTGGAACAGGGCAAAACCTACACGCTTACCCTCGAAAATGAGAAGAAACCCGGTCTGCTCGTTAAAAAGGTTGATGCACAGACCAGCAAGCCGCTGGCGGGTGCATCGTTCAAGATCACGCGCGGCGATGGCAGCGTTGTCCGTGAGAATGTTGTAAGCGATGTGGACGGTGTTGTTCATATCCCCGAACTGGATACTGGCGTATATATCATCACCGAAGTTAAGGCCCCGTCCGGTTATGTGATCGACGAAACGCCGAAAACCGTACAGCTCCGCAAGGGTCAGACCTATGAAGTCACCTTTAAGGATACCAAGCAGTCGCAGCTTGTTATCAAAAAGGTGGACGAAGATACCCGTCAGCCGCTGAAAAACGCGAAATTCAAAATCACGAAGTCGAACGGCGAACTCGTCAAGGAAACCGAAACGGACGAAAACGGTACGATTACGCTTACCGGCCTGCCGGATTGTTCGCTGATTATCACCGAGATCAAAGCGCCGACCGGCTATATCTTGCAGGACACCCCGAAGACCATTGAGGTCAAGGCCGGTCAGTCCTATGAGCTGACCTTTACCAACAAAAAGGCGTATGGTTTGCAGATTCGCAAGGTGGTTAAGGGTACCGGCGAAGCACTCGCAGGCGCGAAATTCAAGGTTGAGAAGGTGTCCGGCGAGCGCATCGGTGAGTATACCTCCAATTCTGCCGGTCTGGTCAACATTTCCGGTCTGGAGGACGGCATCTATGTCGTAACCGAGATCAAGGCTCCCGATGGCTACCGTATCGACACAAATCCGAAGAATGTTATTGTAAAGGCTGGTGAACTGGCCACTGTGGAATTTGAAAATGCCAAGATGTCCAGCGTCCGCATCAAGAAGATTGACAGCGCGACGAAAGACCCTATTCCGGGCGTGCGTTTCCTGATCAAAGACAAGAATAAGAACATCGTTGGCGAGTATACCACCGACAGCGATGGATATATCGAGCTGGAGAACGATCTGGAAGAGGGCAAATACTACGCCGAAGAAATTCAGGCGGCGCAAGGATATATCCGCGACACGCAGGAGCGTACCTTCCGTGTAAAGCGTGGTGAAACCACCGAAATCGTCTGGGAGAACACCGCGCAGTACGGTCAGATCCAGATTACGAAGAAGTCCAAGGACTACAACAGCATCAATGGTCTGCCCGCAGGCACGCTCCTGCAGGGCGCAACCTTTGAGATCTACGACAAGGCGCAGAATGTTGTAGACACTGTGGTTTCCAACGAGCGCGGCCTTGCAATCTCTAAGCTGCTGCCGCTGGGTCGTTACACCATCAAGGAAACCAAAGCACCGAAGTATTACGGTGTATCCGGTGAAACTTTTGAAGCGGAAATCGAGTTTGCAAGCCAGATCGTCCGTCTGGAGGTTCTGGACGAGAGCGTTTACACCAATGTTGTAATCGGCAAGTCCGGTCCGAAGCAGGTAACGCCGGGTATGCAGATGAAGTGGACGATCAGCCGCGTGGCCAATAATTCCTCCATTCGTCTGACGAGCTTCTACTGGCGCGACAATCTGCCGTATCAGGCGGTACAGCTGGATAAGATCGTAACCGGCACCTATAACACCCGTATCCCCTATAAGGTGGTTTATAAGACCAACTTCAATCAGACACCACGCACACTGGCAGATAACCTCGACCCGTCTGTCAACCGCGTACTGCAAGCGACGCCGACCGCACTCGGCCTGAAATCCGGTGAAGCGGTAACGCAGATTATGTTTATTTTCGGTACGGTGCCGTCCGGTTTCCGTATGGTGGATAACGCCTATATTTACGGTACGGTTCGCAAGTCGGCTTCCGGCAGTTCGTTTGTCAATAAGGTTGATGTTGGCGGTCTGAATGACAGCCAGCAGTGGATCATGTCCAATGACGCATGGACTACCACCATCTACCGCGCACCGACTTATAAAAAGCCGACCCTGCCGACTACCGGCTGGTAAGGAAAAGAGAGGAGAAAGAATATGAAAATCAGACGATTGATCTGTGCGGCGCTTGCCGCATCGCTCGCCCTGTGTCCTGCCGCTTTTGCGGCGGACACGCCAAAAACGGATCGTATCGTCACCACACAGAACGGCACCGGTTACTCGGTATCCTCTGTGGGGCGGCATATCATCCCGGTGTCTGACAGCAGCCAGAGTTTCGACTTTTCGCCGCTGGACGGCTACGATCTGTCTACGCTTATCATCTCGGATGGTAAGTATACTGACCGCGCCAATGTCGTACATCTTGACGGCGATCTGAAGCTCAATGGCATTACTTATCCTGTCCATTATCAGTCCAAGACGGATGCGGGCGGCGAAAGCGTAATCCGCGCGACCGTCGATATTCCGGCAGCATCGGACGATATTACGCTGTCTGCCGAAGCGGTAAGCACCGCATTTGCAGTCACAGCTACCTCGCAGACCGGCGCGACCGTATCCGCAGCCACGACTACGCTCAATAAGGGCGATGCATACAGCATGACGGCAACGCCTGACCGTCTGTATGCCATCACGAGCGCCGACTTGACGATTGGAGGCAGCAAGTCCACTGTCCAGCTCTCCAAAGGCTGCGATGTGACCTCTAACGGTTTCCGTTTTCGTGTGGATGCAGCCGGTGTGCTGACGGTTTACTCCGGCGGTGTTACCTCTGCGACCACGATTGAACTGAAAACCGCAGAACGCCAGCCGGACAGTGACGAGGTGCTTGTCACTGTTCGCACCGGGCGCGGCATCAGCAGTGAAATTTCGCGCGATATTGTCAAGAAAGGCAGCAATTATACCGTTTCTTTCTCGGCAAAGCGCGGCTATACGATTGACGCGCTGACGCTCGAAGCAGACGGCAAGACAGCGTACAGCACGCCGAACACCAATACGGTATTTGTTGGCCCGAACGCCTATCGCGTTTCCGGCAACAGCGACGGCTGCACTGTTTATCTGACCGATCTCCAGAGCAATATCACCGTCAGCGCCGAGAGCAGCTACGACACCGACCACCTCACCGTTGACACTTCGGCAGGCGTCCGTATCCGCAAGGACTGCGGTAGCACCGTAGACAACGGCACAGACATTGAGTTCGAAATCTATGTCACCGATGATGACCGCTACGAGCTGGACGAAGTAACTCTCCGGTTGGACGATAGCAGCCGCACCGTAGATGCAGATGCGACCTCTATCCGCGTTGCGGGCAAGACCTGCAAGATGGAAACTGACAACGACGGCGTGCTGCATCTGTATGTGAACGATGTAGACAAGCCGGTTTATGTGTCGGCTACGGCAAAGCGCATCGACACCAGCCACAGCATTACCATCAAGTCGGCGTCGCACCTCACGATCAGCAAGGATATTTCCGGCTCGTCGGTGCGCGACGGCAAGGATGTTGCTTTTACGGTTAAGCCGTCTTCCGGTTATGCGGTCGATGATATTACACTCAAGATCGGCACGAAGTCCAACACCGTATCGGCAGGCGCGTCTTATATCCGCGTAAACGGCGTTGATTACGACATGACGCGCAATTCAAACGGCAATGTGACAGTTTATGTGGACAACATCAAGAACAATGTCACGATTTCCGCGACCGCTGTGAAATCGAGTTCTACGGTCAAGCCGACCACCGGTAATGGTGCAAACGGCAAGATTTACATTGACCGTTCGGTTAAAACGCCGTTCTTTGTTGGTTATAACTCGCAGTTCAATCCGAAGCAGAACCTCACGCGCGCCGAAGCGGTACAGCTCCTTGCACGCATGACCAATGCAAGTGGCAGCAAGTATACCAACAGCAGCGGCTTCTCCGATGTGCAGGTAAACAGCTACTACTCTAATGCACTGTCTGCGTTCGTATACGGCGGCATTGTAGACAGCAGCACTTATTTTAATCCCAATGCGGCAATCACGCGCGCAGACTTTGTGGAGATGATCTACCGTCTGGATACCACTTCGGACTATAACGGTTCTAATCGCTTTACCGATGTGTATTCCACCGCGCCGAACGCTGCTGCGATTGCGTACTGCTCGGATCGCGGCTGGGTGCGCGGTGATCCGTCTGGCACATTCCGTCCGTATGACTATATCACGCGCGCTGAAGCTGCGGCGGTAGTCAACCGCACGATGGGACGCACGCTCTCGTCCACCGACATCAGCGGTATTCGCTATACCGATGTGCCGATGAACTTCTGGGCGTATAACGATATTCTGATTGCGTCCGGCACGCAGAGGTAACTGCCTATGCGACCGGACAAAAGAGGTTCGGCAGCGAGCACCACCACTCTGGTGGTGTTCGCTCTGCCGGTTATCTGGCTCGGATTGATCGGCGGCAAGCTGCGCTGCGCCGGGACGAACGCTGATTGACTGGATAAACGCTTTCGGCACAGCAATAGAACAGCCCTGGCATTTTTCCTTTAACCAGTACAGCTTGAAAGCCATACTGATCGCACTTGCTGCTTATGCGCTGTGCATCATGCTCTACCGGGACAGCCAGCGCAAGCGCCGACCGGGAGAAGAATACGGCTCTGCCGAATGGGGCAACGCCAAGCAGATAGACAGCAAGTACCGGTATCACGATAAATTTACGGTTGAAGTGAAACAAATGCTTCACCGCATAGCGAGTTTCTTCGCTTTATGTGCAGAATTTATCACCGGAAAGCTAACAGCAGAAGAACGCCAGCGCCGCAAAGAACGGAAAGCACTTGCGGTTCATGTAGACCAGAACATACCGCTGACCATGCACACACGCATTGGCCTTGATGTATTCCGGCACCAGCGCAACCTCAATATGATGGTTATCGGCGGTTCCGGTACAGGTAAGAGCCGTTCGGTGTCGAAACCGGAGATCTTGCAGGCAAACTGCTCGTATATTATCTGTGACCCGAAGGGTGAGTTGCTGCGCGACTGTTCAGAGTTCCTGCTCCACGAGGGTTACGACATCAAGGTGTTTAATCTCAAAGAAGGCGAACGCCGCTGCGGTAATATGTACAATCCGTTCCGCTATCTACGTTCCGAGGTAGACTGTGTGCAGCTTGTAACGCTGCTGTTTCGTGCGACCACGCCGAAAGGCTCGCACAGCAGTGACCCGTTCTGGGAACGAGCCGAAGAAACGCTCGTAACGGCTCTGGTGCTGTTTATCTATCTGGAGTGTGATCCGGAAGATCAGAATTTCGCAACAGTGATGTTCCTGCTCCGCAACGCGCAGGCCAGTGAGGAGGACGAGGGTAAACAAAATCCAGTAGATACTCTATTTGCTGAAATTGCCCAAGATCATCCAGAACACATTGCCAATCAGTATTGGGAAGCCTACAAACTCGCCGCAGGCAAAACCGCAAAATCCATTTTGATTATGGCAAGCTCGCGTCTGAAGCACTTCATGCTGGACGAGATTGCGGATATGACCATGGAAGATGAAATGGATTTAGCATCGCTCGGTGAGAAGAAACGCGCTATTTTCGTCTGCACGCCGGTCAACGACACCAGTTTCAATTACCTTGTTTCCATGATGTATATGCAGGCTTTTCAGCAGCTTTACGACCGCGCAGAACGGGAATACGGCGGAAGACTGCCGCGTCATGTGCGCTTTATTATGGACGAGTTCTACAACACGCCGCCACCGGATCGTTTCGACAATGTGTTGTCTACCTGCCGCTCCTACAATCTTTCCTGTGCAGTTATCCTGCAGGACATCGGACAGATCAAAACTATGTTTGAAAAAGAGTGGGAATCGCTGATAGCACAGTGCGATCAGTTCCTCTACCTCGGCGGCAATGATACCGCGACCCACAAATATGTGTCCGAACGGCTGGGTAAGGAAACGATCTTCTCCAAAACGACCTCGCAGACCAGAGGTACGCATGGTTCGTCCAGCCAGAATGACCAGAAGGTTGGTACAGAGCTTATGACACCTGATGCCATAAGCCGCATGGAAAATCAGTATTCGATTTTGTTCATGCGCGGCGAACGCCCGGTGTTCGACGAGAAATATGTGCTGCAAAAGCACCCGAATGTACAATGGCTTGCCGGTGACGGCAAGGCAAAAGCGTATTCACCACCGGAACATATTCCGTTCCACAAATATCATGTTGAGATTCCCGCCGATGAAATCGACGAGAAATACAAGCCAGAGGAAATCGGAGGTGTTCTCTTTGAATACTTCGTTATTCCTCCACAATCCCCCCAAAAAGGAGAATAAATTATGAAAAACAAGTTTACTCAGAAAGCTGCTGCACTGCTGTGCAGCAAAAAAGCACTCAATCGCGCCCGCACTGCGCACCGACTGCTGTCCATGACGGCAATCATCGCCTGCCTTGCTGTTGTACCGGCATTTGCAGATAATGAAGCGCTGAATGCGGTAAACAAGCTCAGTGACACGATCTTTGCACTGATTAAGGCTGTTGGTCTGATCTGCGCGGGTTGGGGTGTGCTTCAGCTCGGTATGTCGGTGCAGTCGCACGATGCTTCGCAGCGCACGCAGGGCGTTCTCTGCATTCTCGGTGGTCTGCTGATTTACTTTGTAAAGGCAATCCTGACCAGCATTGGTGCAGCCTGATCCCCGAAGGAGTTGATTTCCTATGTGGGTAGTAGATATTATTGAAAACTGTATCACCTTATGGAACTCCACACTGTCCTCTATTTGGAGTATGCTCACGCAGTCCCCGGAAACCTTTCACAACGGCGCGGTCTGGGATGCAATCACCAAAATCTTTACCGCATTACAGGGAGCAGGCTACGGCCTGCTCGTCCTGTTCTTTGCCATGAGTTTCTTTAAGCATACGGTTTCGTTTCGTGAATTTCGTCACCCGGAGCAGATCATTGGTTATCTGATTCGTTTTGTCGCTGCAAAGGTGCTGATTTCACAGGGTATGGAAGTGATAAAGCTGATATTTAAGATCAGCGGCAGCTTTATCGGAGATATTGCAGCGCAGATGGGCGGTCTGACCGAGATTGCCGCCACTTTGCCGGAAAATATACGAAATGCGATAGAAGATGCTTCAATTATCCCACAGATATTCATTTATCTGGTGTCGCTGATTTTGTCAGCGGTCGTTATTGTGCTGTCTATCAGTCTGCTGATGACGGTTTACGGACGCTTTTTCCGTATTTATATGTATGTTGCGCTGGCACCGCTGCCCATGTCCACTTTCGCCGGTGAACTTACCAGCCGACATGGCCGGACTTATATGCAAGGCTTAATCGGCGCGTGCATGGAAGCAATCGTAATCGTTATTGCCTGCATCATATTTAATGCCTTTACATCGGTGGATGGTTCAGATTTTCCAATCAATTTTGGTGACAGCGGCGTTGGACTGGTGCTGACTTATATGCTCAAGGTTATTATTCAGATGGTGATTCTGGGCAGTATGGTCAAGGCAGCAGATAAAACCGTTAAAGAAATGTTTGCGCTGTAACAAGGAGTATGGAGCGTTATGGAGTCAAATGTAAATCGAGAGATACGCAATTATCACGAGGGCGTAGTCATGGGTCTGAGCGTGCGGCAGACGGTTTGCGGTCTGCTTGCCGCAGGTCTGGCCGCAGCCGCGAACTTCGGCTTACAGCCGTTTCTTGGAACAGAACTTGCGAGTGTCGTATGTATTCTGGCGGCGGCAATTCCGGCAGCAATCGGCTTTGTGTCCTTTCATGGTCTGCCCTTTGAAAAATTCGCTCTTTCATGGCTGCGCACGATGTTTATGCACAACGGCTGGTATGTATACCGTTCTGCTAACTTCTATGCACAGTTTACGCCGGAAGAGCAATCTAAAAAAGGCAGGAGCCGCAAGAAAACAAAACAGAAAATCAGTGAACACAGTAGCGAGGTAGAACAGAATGAGCAAAACCAAACCGATTAAAGAGAAAAAAGAAAAGCAGGAGAAAACCACAAAGCCGGTACGCCTGCCGCGCAGCGTGCAGCAGCTTATCCCTGTTAAGCGCGTATTTCCGGATTCAATCTGGCAGGTCGGAAACAACGAGTTCAGTCAGACATGGTCGTTTTCCGATATTAACTATGCCGTAGCCAGTCTGGACGATCAGCGCACCATTCTGGACAGCTGGGGGCGTGTGCTGAACGGTCTTGCGGCAGACAGCCGCATGAAAGTCACTCTGGTAAACAGTATATTCGACAAGGAAGCCAACGCAGGAACGCTGTTCCTGCGCAAACAGCATGACGGTATGGACAAATACCGCGCAGAACTGAATCAGGTGATTATGTCCAAGGCGCAGGGCAGTAACGGCATCGTTCAGCAGAAATTTATGACCCTCACTGCCAAGCGTAAGAATATTACCGATGCCCGGCAGTTTTTCGGTCGTGCTGGCAAAAGCCTGAGCATCGGTATGCAGCGTCTTGCGTCCTCTATCCGCTTACAGGACAACAGCAGTCGTTTCCGTATTCTGCACGACTTTTTCCGTCCAGATCACCGCATGACAAAGGCAGATCTGGACGAAATGATTGCGCGCGGGCAGAACATTGCTGATGTTTTCTGTCCTCTGGCACTGCGTTATCATAAAGATTATATCCAGACAGATCAGGGCTTTATGCGCGTGCTTTTCGTCGAAGAGTTCGCATCGCGCCTGTCCGATGAACTGATCCACGACCTCATGGGACTGCCGCGCCAGATGAT
>ERZ779840.4099-NODE-4099-length-10966-cov-4.465585_pt1 | contig 10966 bp, 6 predicted proteins | sample MGYA00511561_ERZ779840 | MGnify/ENA primary metagenome ERZ779840 (study PRJEB29588, sample SAMEA2162036) | human gut metagenome | biome: human gut; feature: human-associated habitat; material: faeces | place: Denmark | collected 2008/2010 ...
CACATTGATGTCGATCTGGACGCTTATATCCAGGATGCGTTGGATGCCATCGAGTATGCTATTGGTGATACAACTACGAAATGGGGAGCCGAACGGGCAAAGAACGGTCATCCTGCTCCTTTCCCGCTAAAATATATCGAGATTGGAAATGAAGATTTCGGACCTGTGTATTGGGAGCGTTATGAGAAAATCTATCAGGCGTTGTCCGCCAAATATCCTGACTTGATTTATATAGCCAATAGTGTCATCCGTGTAGTCGGAAGAGAGAATGATGACAAACGGAAGGATATTCCCAATTTTGTCAACCCGAAGAATGTGAAAGTGTTCGACGAACATTATTATAACTCAATCGAATGGGCTTGCGAACAGCATTATCGTTTTGATAACTACAAACGGGGTGTTGCCGATCTATTTATCGGCGAATTGGGAATCAGCGGAAAATATCCTTATAACTTGCTGGCTACCGGGGCAATCCGTATGTCAATAGAGCGTAACGGCGATTTGAATCCTCTGTTTGCCGAACGTCCGGTGATGAGGCATTGGGATTTCCTGGAACACCGTATTTTCCTGCCGATGTTGATTAACGGAGTGGACAGTAGCGTAAAGACTTCTTTCTTCTATCTGGCGAAGATGTTCAGGGATCACACGTTTGATGTGTGCCTGGATGCAGCGATTAAAGATATGGAAGGTATGCAGAATATCTTTGTAACAATGGGATATGATACGGGCAGTAAGCAATATATCCTGAAACTGATAAACCTGCAGGATAAGAAAGTCACTTTGCAGCCGGAAGTCTCCGGTTTCAAACGTCCGGTCAAGGCTCATAAGACAAGCCTGGTACTGGTTCCGGGAAAAGAAAACACACCGGCTACTCCGAATGAAGTCAAACCAGTGGAGACTGAAGTCGGACTAGACCTGAACAAACCGCTCGAATTGGAGGCCGCTTCTATGACTGTGTACCGTTTTTAAATAGGAGAACCATAAGATTCAATAAGCAGATATGAGAGATTTAAACAAAAGAATATGAGGTTTACATAAATAGGAAATTAAAAGAAGCAAAAATGAAAAATACACTCTTTTGTATTACAGGACTTGCCATACAGGGGTTGGCTATGTCAGCCGCGGCACAAACCGACAAACCGAATATTGTGGTCATTATGACCGACCAGCAACGTGCCGACTTGTGCGGCAGGGAGGGTTTTCCTTTGGAAGTGACTCCTTATGTAGACCAACTAGCGCAGGAGAATGTATGGTTCAACAAGGCATATACTGTGATGCCGGCCAGTTCTCCGGCCCGTTGTTCCATGTTCACCGGACGTTTCCCTTCTGCCACTCACGTACGTACGAACCACAATATTCCCGACATCTTCTATCAACAGGATTTGGTAGGAGTATTGAAAGAAAACGGATATCAGACAGCATTGGTGGGCAAGAATCATGCTTACCTGAAACCTGCCGACTTGGACTTTTGGTCTGAATACGGACACTGGGGAAAGAACAAAAAGGCGACTCCCGCCGAGAAAGAAACTGCCCGTTTCCTGAATCAGCAAGCCAGAGGCCAATGGCTGGAACCCTCTCCAATCTTCCTGGAAGAGCAGCATCCCACCAAAATCGTGAACGAAGCACTGGCATGGATTGAGAAACAGAAAGAAAATCCTTTCTTCGTATGGGTATCCTTTCCGGAACCCCACAACCCTTATCAGGTATGCGAACCCTATTACTCCATGTTCTCCCCCGATAAGCTTCCCGTCTTAAAGACCTCCCGCAAAGATTTGGCAAAGAAAGGAGAGAAATACCGTATTCTGGCGCAACTGGAAGACGCGTCCTGCCCGAACCTGGAACAAGACATGCCTCGAATCCGTGCCAACTATATCGGAATGATCCGGTTGATAGACGATCAGATCAAGAGACTGATCGAATCATTGAAAGCCAGCGGACAATATGAAAATACCATCTTTGTTGTACTCTCCGACCACGGTGATTATTGGGGAGAATACGGATTAATCCGTAAAGGAGCCGGACTTTCCGAAAGCCTGGCACGTATTCCGATGGTATGGGCGGGCTATCAGATCAAGAATCAGCCTGCACCTATGGATGGCCACGTGTCGATAGCCGACCTTTTCCCTACATTCTGCTCTGCCATCGGTGCCGAAATACCGGCAGGCGTTCAGGGACGTAGCTTGTGGCCGATGTTGACCGGGAAGGCTTATCCCAAAGAAGAATTCTCCAGCATGGTGGTTCAACAAGGCTTCGGTGGAGCTGACGTCGGACTGGACGCTTCCCTGACTTTCGAACAGGAAGGAGCATTGACTCCCGGCAAAATAGCCCACTTTGACGAACTGAACACCTGGACACAAAGTGGCACTTCACGCATGATAAGAAAGGATGACTGGAAACTGGTAATGAATCATTATGGAAACGGTGAACTTTATAACTTGAAGAAAGACCCTTCGGAAGTTCATAATCTGTTTGGTGAGAAGAAATATAGCGAAATTCAAACGGAACTTCTGACCCGGTTGCTGGCATGGGAATTACGTTTGCAGGACCCACTACCTCTTCCGCAAAGACGCTATCATTTTAAACAGAATCCATTTAACTATCTTAAATAGGAAGAATACGTAAACATAAAACAGGAATATATGAAATTGATTGGACGATTAGGATTGATCTTGCTTACAGGATTTATTTCCATCTGTACAGCATCAGCGCAGTTATATGGAATGGCAGATACAAACGCTCCGGAACTACGTGTTCCGACATCTGTAAAGCCGGCATTTGATTATTGGATGAGGGACACTTGGGCTACGCTAGGTCCCAACGGTTATTATTATATCACAGGAACGACCTCTACCCCCGACCGTTACTTTCCGGGACAGAGGCATTGCTGGGACTGGAACGACGGTTTGTACCTGTGGCGTTCCAAAGATATGAAGTCCTGGGAAGCCAGAGGACAAATATGGTCGATGGAAAAAGACGGAACCTGGCAAAAGAAGCCGAAAATATATAAAGCGGGAGAGAAATATCAGAAGAAATCCATCAACGGTGATCCGATGGACAACCGCTTTCATGCAGTGTGGGCTCCGGAAATGCATTATATCAAAAGCGCGAAGAACTGGTTTATCGTTGCCTGCATGAATGAGTCGGCAGGTGGGAGAGGTTCTTTCATTTTGCGGAGCAAGACCGGAAAGCCGGAAGGACCGTACGAGAATATCGAAGGTAATAAAGATAAAGCCATCTTCCCGAACATCGACGGAAGCTTGTTCGAAGATACGGACGGCACTGTCTACTTTGTCGGGCACAACCATTATATCGCCCGTATGAAACCGGATATGAGCGGATTTGCCGAGGAACTGAAAACATTGAAAGAGAAAAAATATAATCCGGAACCATATATTGAAGGAGCGTTTATCTTCAAATATGATAACAAATATCACCTCGTACAGGCTATATGGTCGCACCGTACGTCGGAGGGAGATACCTATATCGAGAAAAAGGGAGTAACCTCACCGAAGACACGTTATAGTTACGACTGCATTATCTCGACAGCCGATAATGTGTATGGTCCCTATAGCGAACGCTACAATGCCATCACGGGAGGAGGACACAACAATCTTTTCCAGGATAAGGATGGAAACTGGTGGGCTACCATGTTCTTCAATCCGCGTGGGGCACAGGCGGCAGAGTATAAAGTGACGTGCCGTCCCGGATTAATTCCGATGATCTATGAGAATGGTAAATTCAAACCCAACTTTAATTATAATACCAAATGAAAACTTCTTTATTGATAGCAGGCAGCCTGGCTCTGGTCCCGATGACGTATGCGCAGGACAAACCGAATATTATTATCATACTGGCAGACGATTTGGGCTTCTCCGATCTCGGCTGCTTCGGTGGTGAGATTCATACACCGGTGTTGGATAAACTGGCAAAGAATGGCGTCCGTATGACGCAGATGTATAACAGTGCACGCAGTTGCCCGTCGCGTGCCAATCTGTTGACGGGACTTTATCCGCATCAGACAGGATTGGGACACATGGACGGCAGTCATCCTGCCTGGCCGAAAGGATATTCCGGTTTCCGTTCCAATTCGGATAACGTCACGATTGCGGAAGTCCTGAAAGATGCCGGATACTTTACGGCGATGTCGGGAAAGTGGCATCTAGGGAATAAGTCGAATCCCATTCTTCGTGGTTTCCAGGAGTATTACGGTTTGTTGGGCGGATTCAACTCTTTCTGGAATCCGGCGGTATATACCCGTTTGCCGAAAGACCGTACGCCCAGACACTATGAGGAAGGAACTTTCTACGCTACCAATGTGATAACGGATTATGCGATTGACTTTATCGACCAGGCACATCAGGAGAAGAAACCGTTGTTCCTGTATCTGGCTTATAACGCTCCCCATTTCCCTTTGCACGCACCGAAAGAAGTGACCGATAAATATATGTCTCTCTATATGCAGGGATGGGACAAGATTCGTGACGCCCGCTGGAAACGGATTGTTGACCTGAAACTCATGCAAGGCAAACCGGCACTTAGTCCACGTGGTGTAGTTCCCGAAAGTCTGTTTGAAGATGAAACGCATCCGCTACCTGCATGGGACTCATTGACGAAAGATCAGCAGACCGACCTCGCACGGCGTATGTCCATTTTTGCTGCTATGGTAGATGTGATGGACGCGAACATCGGCCGGGTAGTAGATGAATTGAAGAAGAACGGTGAGTTGGACAATACATTTATCATGTTTATGTCCGATAACGGAGCTTGTGCCGAATGGCACGAATTCGGTTTCGACAAACAGACCGGAGTCGAATACCATACCCATACCGGAGAAGAACTCGACCAAATGGGTTTGCCCGGAACCTATCATCATTACGGTACAGGCTGGGCAAATGTTTGCTGCACGCCGTTCACGCTGTATAAACATTATGCACACGAAGGAGGTATTTCCACTCCGTGTATCATTTCCTGGGGTAATCATGTGAAGAACAAAGGCGGACTGAATCATCAGCCTGCACAATTCTCCGATATCATGTCTACTTGTGTGGAACTGGCAGGAGCCACTTATCCGAAAGAATATCAGGGAAGAGCGATTCTGCCTACGGCAGGTCAGTCTATCCTTCCGATTGTGAAAGGAAAGAAGATGCCCGAAAGATACATCTATGCGGAACATGAAGGCAACCGCATGGTGCGTAAAGGTGACTGGAAGCTGGTTTCCGCCAACTTCAAGGGAGATGAATGGGAATTGTACAACATCAAGGAAGACCGTACCGAACAGCACAACCTGATCGGTAAATATCCTGAAATGGCAAAAGAATTGGAAACAGCCTATTTCGAATGGGCGGACAAGAGTGATGTTTTGTATTTCCAGAAAATGTGGAATACCTACAATAAGAATCGACGGAAAGATTTTAAAGAATATAAAACCCGCTAATGCTTATGGATAAGAGAATCTTACTAACTCTGGCTTTAGGAGCCATGTCGCAGGTGTTTACCCATGCATGGGAGCCTAAAGGAGATAAAATTAAAACAGTATGGGCTGAACAGGTGACGCCGGAAAATGTGTGGCAAAGTTATCCCAGACCACAGTTGCAACGGGCAGAATGGATCAATCTGAACGGATTGTGGAAGTATGCCGTAACGGATCAGAACACGCCTCGGAAGAACGTTTCCTTTGAAGGGGAAATCCTGGTTCCGTTTGCGATTGAATCATCTCTGTCCGGAGTGCAGAAAACATTTCTTCCTACGGATAAATTATGGTATCAACGTGAGTTCACCTTAGATCCTTCCTGGAAGAACAAATCTACTATCCTGCATTTCGGAGCAGTGGATTATGAATGTCAAGTATGGGTGAATAACCGGTTGGTCGGTACGCATAAAGGAGGAAACAACCCGTTCTCGTTCGATATTACTAAATACCTGAAGAAGAGTGGCCCTCAAAGCATTGAAGTAGCCGTCACCGACCCGACGGACACGGAGTCTATCTCCCGAGGAAAACAGCAACTTAACCAGGAAGGTATCTGGTACACGCCTGTATCGGGCATTTGGCAAACTGTGTGGCTGGAAGCGGTGAATAAAACCTATATTCGTCAGGTACTTCCTTCCACTGATATTGAGAGAAAATCCGTGAAGCTGGCTTTCGATATAATCGGAGCCAAAGGCAATGAAGAAGTGAAAATAGAAGTGTTGGATGATGGCAAAGTAATCAAGACGGTGGAACAGAAGTTGCGTGATGTGATGGAGATAGACGTTCCAAACGCTGTCTTATGGTCTCCCGAATCTCCGAAACTGTATCATTTGAATATTGTCTTATCCAATGGAGGACGTGTTTTAGACCGGGTAAAGAGTTACTTTGCCTTGAGAAAAGTAGATGTCCGTAAAGATGAGTGCGGATATAACCGTATTTGCCTGAATAACCAACCCATCTTCCAATACGGTCCGCTGGATCAAGGCTGGTGGCCCGACGGATTGTTGACTCCTCCTTCCGAGGAAGCGATGCTGTGGGACATGGTGCAGTTGAAAAAGATGGGATTCAATATGATCCGTAAACATATCAAAGTAGAACCGGAGCAATATTATTATTACGCTGATTCCCTGGGATTGATGATGTGGCAAGACATGGTTTCCGGTTTTGCTACGTCAAGGAAGAAGGAGGAACACGTCAATCCGTTGGCTACTACTGATTGGAACGCTCCCGAAGAACACACCCGGCAATGGCAAAAAGAAATGTTCGAGATGATCGACCGTCTCCGTTTCTATCCCTGTATCACTACCTGGGTGGTTTTCAATGAAGGATGGGGACAGCATAACACGGTGGAAATCGTAAATAAAGTGATAAAATACGACGATACACGCCTGATAAACGGAGTGACCGGCTGGACGGACAGAGGCGTAGGCGATATGTACGACGTACATAATTATCCTGTCACTTCCATGATTCTGCCGGAGAACAACGGTAACCGCATTTCCGTACTGGGAGAATTCGGCGGCTATGGCTGGGCGATCAAGGAACATATCTGGAATCCGAATATGAGGAACTGGGGGTATAAGAATATAGACGGAGCAATGGCTCTGATTGATAGTTACGGCCGTCTGGTATATGATTTGGAAACGCTGATTGCCCAAGGATTGAGTGCGGCAGTCTATACACAAACCACTGATGTGGAAGGAGAAGTGAACGGCCTGATTACTTACGACCGGAAAGTAACTAAAATACCAGAAGGCTTGTTACACCTGATGCACAACCGTTTGTATGAAATCACCCCTGCGAAAGCTGTTACTTTGATTGCAGACAGTCAGAACGGAAGCAAGAATACCCGCCTTGTCAGTCTGAACGGTCAGGAGCTGAAAATGACTTCTTTGCCTTTCGACTGTCCCCCTCGTTCTACGGTAGTATCAGAAGCTACTTTTAAGGTGGATAAGGATTTCAATCATCTGTCTTTATGGCTGAATGTTGCCGGAGAAGCCAAAGTATGGCTGAATGGAGTGGAAGTCTTTGCGCAGGAGGCAAAGCAGACCAGGCAATATAATCAATACAATATCAGCGATTACAGCCGTTACTTGCGAAAAGGAAGTAATTTGTTGAAAATTGAAGTGAAAGATAGCAAGAAGATGAGATTCGATTATGGGTTGAGGGCTTATTAATCAGATTCATATTCTACTTTGTGAGTTTCTTGCTATAAAGTTGAAAGGCAAGTGAATATCTGCAATATCAAGTTAATGTATGAGCCCCATAGCGATGTCACTATAGGGCTCATTAACTATCATTTTTCCGGCTCACTCGTATGGGCACATTTCTTTATAACAAACTTTCTTATTGAAATTTCTTATCTTCTTCGAGGAGCTCTTGGCTACATTGCTCCGGTGCCAGAGGGGTAAAGAGTTCTATCAGGTTTTCTTCGGGATCGCGCAGGTATAGGGTACGCATCCCCCAATCGGGCATATCCGTAGGTTCGGTGATAAACGTCACGCCTTTTGCTTTTAGATCGGCAAAAGTTTCGTCGAGGTTATCTACACTGAATGAAACCATTAATTTCTCACGCATCGCAACGGGCTGTTGCTTATCTGCATTGCCTACCGCAGGTGCCATCCAGTCGGATACAAAAAGGGTGAAGCCTTCTATCCCGTCAGCTACTTTAAAATTGGCATATCCGCTATTTTCATCTCCCCAGGATGGCTCTAATCCGAGTTGTTCGGTATAGAATTTGAAGCATCCGGCGAAGTCCTTTACTAATAATCTTACGTTACTAAATCTCATTGTTTACAGATTAATGGTTTATTATTTGTTTCTTAGAATCGAAATGCAAATATAATCATTCTATTGGATAGTGTTTCAAAAAACTGTATTTACCTCATTAGTGCATAGAAACGAGTTAAACGTTGCGCTAATGAATGGGTCAAGGGTGAGGGGTGGTGAGGGTAGATTTATAACCTTTTATTTTATTATTTTCTATACTATCTCCTTTTTTTATCTATAAAAAAAAATACGAAAGTTATAAATCTACCCTCACCACCCCTCACCCTTGACCCATATCTTATAATAAAAAGATAACGGGGAATCTTAAAAACTCAATCATCTTTTTCAGATTTACCACAACGTTTCCAGAATACTCCATTATTTTATTCAAAACGGTACCGGCATGAACAAGGTTCCCTTCTGTGTCCTCTGCGTCCTCTGTGGTGAATAAATGAACTTTATAAAGCGACTATTGTTTTCTTCAAACCTAAACTTTTAACGAATAAGCATTATGAAGATACAGACGGGACGAGGAACAATTCCTCTTATCACTTTAATTGCCATTTGGTCTATTTCGGCATTGACTTCATTGCCGGGACTCGCTGTTTCACCTATATTGGGTGACCTTACAAAGATATTTCCGAAAGCTACGGATCTGGACATACAGATGTTGACATCACTGCCATCATTGCTCATCATACCTTTTATATTGCTGGGTGGTAAACTGACGGAGAAAGTCGATTATGTCCGTGTATTGAAAGTCGGACTCTGGCTTTTTGCCGCAAGCGGTGTTCTGTATCTGATATCCAATCGAATGTGGCAGTTGATTGTGGTTAGTGCTCTGCTCGGCATCGGGTCCGGACTTATTATCCCTTTGTCTACCGGATTGGTTTCCAGATATTTTGTGGGAACTTATCGGGTGAAACAGTTCGGGTTGAGTTCGGCCATAACTAATTTTACGTTAGTGATAGCAACTGCCGTGACGGGCTATCTGGCAGAAGTCAGTTGGCACCTGCCTTTTCTTGTTTATCTTCTTCCGTTGGTTTCCATTCTGCTGGTGGGACATTTGAAAGAAGACCGGTCCGGAGAAGTCGCTTTTACGGCATCTTCTTCGTCTGCTACTGCTACTACTACTACTACTACTACGACGACGACGGCGGCAAATGTAGCAACTGCGAATGCGGCGACGGTGACTGTGCCGGAGACGAGTTCAGCGGACGACAGCAAAGCTGCCCGACAGTCTGCCATAGACATTGAAGGCAGTAAATATGGTATTCACATCAAGCATCTGATAGAACTGATGCTTTTCTATGGGGTGATTACATATATCGTAATAGTAGTGATCTTCAATCTGCCTTTCTTAATGGAAAAGCATCATTTCTCCAGTGGTAATTCCGGACTGATGATTTCGCTTTTCTTCCTGGCTATCACGGCTCCGGGCTTCTGTCTGGATAAAATTGTAGGCTTGCTTAAAGAACGTACGAAGGCATATAGCCTGTTGTCGATGGCATTGGGACTATTATTAATCTGGATAGCTCCGATAGAGTGGTTGATTATTCCCGGGTGTATTCTGGTCGGTTTAGGGTATGGCATTATCCAGCCCATGCTTTATGACAAGACCACGCAGACCGCATTACCGCAAAAGACCACATTAGCTTTGGCATTTGTGATGATGATGAACTACCTGGCTATTTTGCTCTATCCCTTTATCGTCGATTTTTTCCAGTGGGTATTCCATACCCAATCGCAAGAGTTTCCGTTTATCTTTAATCTGCTGATTACTGTTGTCACTCTTTTCTGGGCATATCGGCGCCGTCATACCTTTTTGTTTAACGACCAATTGAAATAAAAAATGAAGAATAAGAAACTGGAAGCCAATCTTAGCATGGCCGTCTCGAAAGTTTTTAGCGGGTTAAATATGAATGCCCTGAAGTATCTTCTGCCTTTGTGGATGAGTCCGCTGACAGGAGCAACCCTTCGCTGCACGTTTGCAGCAGCAGCCTTTTGGGTAATCGGGTGGTTTATGCCTCCGGAAAAATCATCCGCCAAAGATAAATGGCTCCTTTTCCTGTTGGGGGCCTTGGGACTTTATGGCTTTATGTTTCTCTACCTGGCGGGATTGAGTAAAACGACTCCTGTTTCCAGTTCCATTTTTACCAGCCTCCAGCCTATTTGGGTTTTTCTCATGATGATATTCTTTTATAAGGAGAAGGCGACCACAAAAAAAATAATAGGAATTTCTATCGGTCTGATAGGAGCATTGGTTTGTATTTTAACCCAGCAAAGTGATGATTTGGCGTCCGATGCTTTCACGGGAAATATGCTTTGTCTTCTTAGCTCTGTGGTATATGCTGTCTATCTGATTCTTAGTCAGCGTATCTTGACTGCTATCGGAGCAATAACCATGTTGCGCTATACTTTTTCCGGTGCTGCTGTATCTGCTATAATAGTAACGTTCATTACGGGATTTGATGCCCCGGTATTCTCCATGCCGTTCCATTGGACACCTTTCCTTATCCTGATGTTCGTATTGATTTTCCCGACCACTATCAGTTATATGTTGTTGCCTGTCGGTTTGAAATATCTGAAGACAACGGTGGTTGCTATCTATGGTTATCTGATTCTGATTGTGGCAACTATTGCCTCCCTTGCTTTGGGACAAGACCGTTTTAGCTGGACGCAAACATTTGCCATTATTTTTATCTGTATCGGAGTTTATTTGGTAGAAGT
>ERZ779840.4100-NODE-4100-length-10966-cov-4.284025_pt1 | contig 10966 bp, 15 predicted proteins | sample MGYA00511561_ERZ779840 | MGnify/ENA primary metagenome ERZ779840 (study PRJEB29588, sample SAMEA2162036) | human gut metagenome | biome: human gut; feature: human-associated habitat; material: faeces | place: Denmark | collected 2008/2010 ...
GGAGAAATCCACCTCGGTCACGGCTGCGCCGAGCTTGTCCTTCAGCTCCAGCAGAATGCGCTGCGCGAGCTTTTTTCCAACGCCCGGCGCGGCGGTGAGAGCCTTTTCGTCCTGCGTCATGACTGCAAGCGTGAAGCGCTCGGGCGAGCTTGCCGAAAGAATGGCCAGCGCCGCCTTGGTGCCGACGCCCGTCACGCCCAGCAGCATCTCGAAGCAGCGCAGCTCATCGCGCGTGGAAAACCCGAAAATATCAAACGCATCCTCGCGGATATTGCAATAAGTATAGAGCTTGGTCTGCTGGCCGGTGCGCAGCTTGGAGAGCGTGTAGGCCGTGGTGTGGCAGGCGAAGCCGACACCGGCGCAGTCGATGACCGCAAGATTGCTTTCCAGCAGCACAACCTCGCCTTTCAGATAATAAAACATGGCTATCCTCCCCGCGTTCTTGACAGCATGGACGTGGCCGAGCGCGCGTGGCACAGCGCGATGGCGATGGCGTCCGCCGCGTCGTCCGGACGCGGCATTTTTTCCATATGCAGGAAGCGGCGCGTCATGTCCATGACCTGATGCTTCTCGGCCTTGCCATAGCCGACGACCGCCTGCTTGACCTGCATGGGCGTGTATTCAAAAAGCGGAACGCCCGCCCGCTCAATGGCAAGCAAAATGACACCGCGCCCGTGTGAAACGCCGATACCCGTCGTGATGTTGTGTCCCCAGAACAGCTCCTCAACGGCCACAGCCTCCGGCTTTGTGACCTCCAGCAGGCGCGTTATGTCCTCAAAGAGCATGTTCAGCCGCTGCGGAAAGGCCAGATCCGGCGGTGTCGTCACGGTGCCGTATTGCAGCAGCGTGTACTTCCCCCCCTCCGACGAGATCAGGCCGAATCCCGTCGTAGCATAGCCGGGGTCAATGCCTAAAATAACCAAGGAGCTTGTCCGCCCATTCCGGTTCTGCGATGTTGACGAGCCAGCAGATGATCGCCACGACCATAACGCCGAACAGCGTCCACGCCAGCACGCGCTTCCATTTGGGGCTAGGGTAAAATTCCTCCTGCTGCTTTTCCGCTTCGGTCGGAAGATCCTCCGGCTGCACGTCCTGCATCAGGACCTCAGGTTCCTGTTTGTTTTCGTTCATACATACCACCTCAGGATAATCATAACACATCCGTTCGCATTTTGCACTAGTTTTTACAAAATTACAAAAAAATCCCGCAGGCAAAAGCCTGCGGGAACATGCGACTTGATTATTCGATTTCAAGACGGCGCGCAGTCGCCTTCTGCGGTGCCTGCTTCGGCAGAGTCAGCTTCAGAACGCCGTTTTCATAGGCGGCGCTGATCTTATCGGAGTCGATGCCGTCGAGACTGAAGCTGCGGCTGTAGCTGCCATAGGAACGCTCGCAGCGCAGATAGCCGCCCTTCTTCTCCTGCTTTTCGTAGTTGGAATGGCGCTCGGCATGGATGACAAGCTGATCGTCGTCTACGTCGATGTGGATGTCCTTCTTGTCAAAGCCGGGCAGATCGGCCGACAGCACCAGCTTGTCGCCCTCGTCCTCAATGTCGGTACGGAAGGACGCCAGCGTGTCCGGTGCGAAAATACTGCGTTCAAAGTCCTCCAGTTCACGGAAGGGGTTATACATAGCAGCCTCGTTGCTGTGCTTACGATACGGTGTGAGATTCAACATGGTTCATTCCTCCAATTTGAGCTCCTCACGGTTCTCCGTGGTTTGTTCTTTTCTTTATTTCTGGCTTTATTATCCCGCCGGATTATGAACGAATCGAGTGTTATTTATGAACCGTCTGTAAACAATTAGCACTCTCGGAACGAGAGTGCTAATTTCTATTTCGGCAGAATCACGCGGAAGGTCGAGCCTTCTCCCGGCGCGCTGTCCACCTCGATAACGCCCTGCGAAAGCTCTACAATACGTTTGGCCAGCGACAAGCCGAGGCCGTTTCCCATGGCCTTGCGCGAGGTGTCGCCCTGATAGAATTTTTCAAAGACGCGCTTCTGCACCTCCGGCGTCATGCCGCAGCCGTGATCGGTAATGCTGACGACCACGCATTCGGTCTGCTCCAGCAGCCGCACGGAAATCTCCTGTCCCGGCTCGCTGAACTTGATCGCGTTGCTCAGAAGATTCGTCCAGACCTGGCCGAGCAGATTCTCACAGCCCGTGACGCTCACGGGATCAAGCACCGCGTCGAAGCCGATATTCTTCTGCGTCCACTGCGTCTCGAGCGAGACGACCGCCTGTCGGATCTGCTCGTCTAAGCGGAAGGTCGTACTCTGTTCGGAAAGAGACTTGCTCTCGATCTTGGAAAGCAGCAGAATGCTGCCGACGAGTGTCGAAAGCCTGTGGGTGTTAAATAAAATCTTATTCAGATATTCCTCCCGCTCGGCCGCAGGCAGTGCCGGGTCCTGCAGCAGCATGGCGTAGCCCTCAATGGCCGTGAGCGGCGTTTTGAACTCATGTGAAACGTTGGCAACAAAGTCATTGCTGAGCGTGGAAATGCTGTCCAGCTCATGCACCATGGCGTTGAAGTTGCGGAAGGTCGTCTGCACCTCCTCGAGCTTGCTGCCGTCCTCGACGGTAATGTGGAAATTCCCGCGCGCAACCTCTTTTGAGGCCTTGCTGAGCTTGACCATGGGCGTGAGGATGCGCCGCCCGATGAGATAGCTGGCAAGACAGCCCGCGACGGCCGAGACAATCAGCAGCGCGATCAGCGTGGAGATGCTCAGCGCATGGATGACCCCCAACCGCTGCAACAAATACAGCACGCCCGCGACGGCGCCGAAGGAAATGATTGCGATGACAAAGACGATAATCAGATAATACGTCCGCATTCGCAGGGAATATTTTCTCTGCTTCATTTTTTGACCGCCTTATAGCCGATGCCGCGCACGGTCACGATTTCGAAATCCGGATTCTCGCGGAAGTGGTCGCGCAGGCGATTGATGTGCACGTCAACGGTACGCGGGTCGGTCTGGGAATCGACGCCCCAGATGTCGTCCATGAGCTGCTGCCGTGTAAAGATATGCCCCGGCGAGGAGACCAGCTTGTAAAGCAGCAGAAACTCCTTCTGCGGCAGAACCAGCGTGTCGCTCCCCCGCCGCACGGTGAAGGAATCGAACTCAAAGCTCGTCGCGCCGATGCTCTGGCGGCGGTCTGCGACCATCTGCGCGCGCCGCAGCAGCGCCTGAATGCGCAGCACCATCTCGTTGACGTTGACAGGCTTGACCATGTAATCATCCGTCCCGGCCAAAAAGCCGAACTGCATATCCTGAAAGCTGTCCTTGGCCGTAATCATAAGCACGGGAATGTTGTTGCCCGCGTCACGCAGACTGCGCACAAGGGTGTAGCCGTCCATGCGCGGCATCATAATATCCGAAACGATCAGGTCGATGTACTCTTTTTCCAGCGTTTCCAGCGCGGCCACGCCGTCCGGCACGCCGATGGCCGTGTAGCCGCTGCGCGTCAGGACACGGCAAAAGAGCTGCTGAAGCTCGGCATCGTCCTCCGCAACAAGTATTTTGAACATGGACTCACCTCCGATGCGATAAGTATAGCATACGCCGCCGGCGTTTGTAAAAGAATTTCCTTAATTTTAACAAAAATTTATCCTGAGTTGATGTTGAGTTGATAATCCGGGGGTAAGATATTATCATATAAAGCAAGGAGCGATTCCATGAAAAATCATAAAAAGGGCCGCTGGAGAAGCTACCTCGAGGGAAAGAGCAAGCTGACGGCCATCACCTACACCGTCGTACGTCTGATCGTGCTGGGCGTGTTGGTGCGTTCGCTGTTCAACGGCCAGACCGAAAGCGTCTACACCTGCCTGTTGACGCTGTTCCTGCTGTTCCTGCCAGCGATCGTCTCGCACCGGCTGCATATGCAGCTTCCCACGGGACTGGAGATCACGCTCGTGATCTTCATCTTTGCCGCCGAAATTCTGGGAGAGCTTGCCTGCTTCTATGTCAAGGTGCCGTTCTGGGATAAGGCGATGCACACCGTCAGCGGCTTTATCTATGCCGCCGTCGGCTATTCCATGGCGGATATTCTCAACCGCGACCATCGCACGAGCTTCCATCTCTCGCCCATTTTCCTGGCACTGGTCGCGTTCTGCTTCTCTATGACCATCGGCGCGGTGTGGGAAATCTTTGAATTCTCCGTCGACCGTCTGTTCATGAAGGATATGCAGAAGGACACCATCGTCCACACGATCACCTCCGTCACGCTCGACTCGACGAACAGCAACATCCCCATCACGATCTCGGACATCACGGACGCCGCCGTCAACGGCGAGAGCCTCGGTCTCGGCGGGTATCTGGACATCGGTCTTTACGATACCATGGGCGATCTGATCGTCAATCTCATCGGCGCGCTGGTATTCAGCGTGATCGGCTATTTCCATCAAAAATATCGCCGCCGCTCGAAGGTCGCAGAGATGTTCGTGCCGACGGTGCAGGAGGAGGAACCTCATGGGGGAGAAAGAGAAAGCGCGGATTGAGCACGCGCAGCAATCGGATACCAACAAGATTTTTACACTGCCGAATTTTCTGAGCTTTTTCCGCATCCTGCTCATTCCGGTCATCATTGCACTGCACTGCAAGGGGCAATACTGGTGGGCCTTCGGTCTGCTGCTGCTCTCGGGCGCAACGGACGTGGTGGACGGCTGGATCGCCCGCACCTTCCATCTGGTCTCGGACTTCGGCAAAGCCATCGATCCGGTGGCCGACAAGCTCACGCAGATTGCGCTGTTGCTGTGTCTCATGCCGATGAAATACTGGTGGATGGTCGGCATTCTGGTCACAAAGGAGTGCTCCATCGGCATTCTGACGCTCATTGCGCTGCGCCGCACGCACAGCGTTTACAGCGCCGGGTGGTACGGCAAGCTCTGCACGGTGACGATTTATCTTTCCATGTTCGTGCTGATGCTCTGGCGTGATGCTAACCCGACCTTTGTGCTGGTGGATGCCATCGTCTGTTCGGCGCTCATCGTGCTGTCTTTCGTGCTTTACCTTGTACGCTACACGGCCATTCTGCGCGACAGCAAGCCCGGAAAGGCGGAGAGGCAGGCATGAAACGGAAGTTCATGGCGTTTCTCGCAGCGAAAAAGTCGAAATTTCGTCTGCGTCAGCGCAGGAAGAAGCGCTTTTTTCGCTGTCCCGCATGCCACGCAGTGCAGTCCGTCCCGGCAGTCGGCGGCCAGACCAAGGTCGTGTGCCGCAAATGCGGGGAGATTTATCTGAGAAGGACATAAAACTCCATAAGACGATTTTCAATTGGCCTCCATGCCTTAAAATCCGAATTGCAAAATATAACTACTTTGCAGGCAGCTTGTCAAAAAGTCCCTTCGGACTTTTTGACAAGCTGATTTTTTTCGCTAACTTTTGCCGCTCTCCTGCGTGTAAGGATATGAAACGCAAAGGTCAGGGGGAATTCTCATGAACAATGCCACAAAAACGATCCCGCGTATTTTGCGGGACAACATTTGCACCGGCTTCAACGCGCTGAATCTGATGATCGCCGTTGCACTGGCGGCTGTCGGCGCGTGGAGGAATCTTTTGTTCATTTTCATCATTCTTATCAACACCACCGTCGGCATTGTGCAGGAGATCCGCGCCAAGCGGCAGATTGAGCGGCTGACGCTGCTCCTTGCCGTGGCGGTCATGCGCGGCGGCAAGGAGCAGCGCATCCGCCCGGAGGAGCTTCGCAAGGGTGACACGCCGGTGCTGGCCGCAGGCAATGCCGTCTGCACCGACTGCATTTGGCAGGAAGGGCGGCCGGAGGTCAACGAAGCCATCCCGACCGGCGAGTCCGAATCTGTCGTAAAGTCGGCCGGTGACCGGCTGCTCTCCGGCAGCAGCATCGTGGCCGGGCGCGGCCTTACTAAAGTCGAATGCGGCGCAGACGCGTGCTTCACCGCCAAGCAGACGGCGCAGCTCGTCTTGCTGGATTCTGATTTCGCCGTCCTGAAGGACGTCATTTCCGAGGGACGGCGGGTCATCAACAACCTGACCAAATCGGCCGGCGTATTCTTCGCTGCACCGCACCTTGGCCTGAGCCATGCGCAAATGAATCTGGTTATGTCCCTGGCCGTCGGCATCGCCAGTCTTGCCGGGGTGATATATTCCCCTTGCACTGCTGAAAAAGCGCAAGCCACTGCCGGAGGGTGTGCCGCACCGCTTCGCCGTTCTGATTGCCGCACGCAATGAGGCGGCGGTGATCGGCGACCTGATCGACAGTCTGAAGCAGCAGAACTATCCCGCAGAGCTGATCGACATTTACGTCGTAGCCGACAACTGCACCGACTGCACTGCCGAGATCGCGCACGCGCACGGCGCACGGGTATTCGAGCGGCACGACCGCAGCCGCGTCGGCAAGGGCTTCGCCCTGAGCTATCTTCTGCGCCGTATCAAATGGGAATACGACGGCTACCTCGTCTTTGACGCAGACAATGTGGTCGATCGCAATTACTTCCGCGAGATCAACAAAACCTTCTCCGCGGGCTACAACATCGTCCGCAGAGAAACGATCAGCTACTGCCTGACCGCCGTGTTCTATGACGAGCAGCTCACCGGCTTCCGCCAATCCGTCCGGCAGCGGATGTGCTGACGGTGGTTTTCTCGATTGGACAGAGCCTTTTGAATCTCTGCCTGACCGTGTTTCTCCTCGGACTCATCACGACGATCAGCGAATGGAAGCAGATTCGCTGCTCCGCCGGGCGCAAGCTCCGGGCCGTCGCGACCTTCCCGCTGTTCATGCTGACCTATCTGCCCGTCACGGTTGCGGCAATTGTCTGCAAGCCGGACTGGAAGCCCATTGCACACATCGAGCGCGTATCTGCGGAGGAACTGGCCTGTTTCGGCGAAGAAAGGAGCCTCTGACGCACTGCTGATCCCGCCGCCGCTGGGCGTACAGGGCGCGGCGCTTGCAACACCTGCAAGCTGTCTGATCGTCTTTCTGGTGCGGGCGCACAATGCCCGGCGTCCCATTCCGTTCCGACTGTTCAAAAAGAATCTGCTGCTCAGCACGGCGGTCCTGACCGTGCTGATTCTGATCATGCGCTTCGCGTGGCCGGGCTGGCAGGCGATGCAGCTCGGCGTGGTCGTTATCCTGCAGCTGGTCGGAAGGAAACAGATCATCGAACGAATTGCCGCTTTTCGGCAAAGAAAGAGAGGAACCTGATATGCTCGAATGGATGCAAAATATCCATGTTAAACATGTTCGGAACTTTTTCCCATGTTCTCCGTCAAAAGGACATACAACCCCGATAGGAGGACAATGCTATGAAATATAAAAAGCTGACCGTGCTGCTGCTCCTGCTTGCGCTGAGTCTCCAGCTTTTCGCCTGCGCCGCCGCACCGGCGCCCCGCCAGCCGCAGGGTAGTGAAACGCCCTCGCAGACTGACGATCCCTCGGACACGCCTACAGCCCCCACCGGCTATCCCGCCCAACCGCTCGGCGGAGAGGGCAAAAGCAAGGAGCCGGATGCAGCCTTCGCTGCGGCAAGCGCGGAATTTGCTGCAAATCTTCTGAAGCACGCCGCCGATTCCGGTAAAAGCGCCGTCGTTTCGCCCTATTCCGTCCTGATTGCGCTGGCCATGACCGCAAACGGCGCCTCCGGCGAAACGCGCACACAGATGGAAGCCGTTCTCGGCCTGTCCGTTGCGCAGCTCAATGCGTATCTTCTCGCCTGCGGACAGAAAAACACCAACGAGCTGAATGCCGCCAATGCAATCTGGCTGCGCGAGGACTATCCCGTCAGTGAGGATTTCCTGCAATGCAGCCGCGACTACTACGGCGCAGAGGTCACGTCCGCAGCCTTTAACAGTGACACGCGCGACCGCATCAACGATTGGGTCAATTACCAGACCCGGGGCATGATCGAGAAAATCCTCGACGACATGGATCCCGACGCCGTGATGTATCTGGTCAATGCACTGGCCTTCAAGGCAAGCTGGAAACACGAATATACGGAAAGCGACGCCCGCCCCGAGGTATTCCACGGCGCTTCCGGCGACAGGCAGGCCACGCTGATGTACGCCGACGAGTCCTACTACCTGCACGACGAGAACACCGCAGGCTTCCTCAAGGATTATGAAAACGACCGCTTCTGCTATGTTGTCCTGCTGCCGGATAAGAGCGTTTCCCTCGAGGACTACGTTGCCTCCCTGACCGGTGAAAAGCTGACCGCGCTGATTGCAAATGCCTCCAACGAGAGCATCCACACCGTCATGCCAAAGTTCACGAACGACTGCTCCTTCGAGCTGAGCGAGGCGCTGCAGGCCATGGGCATGACCGATGCCTTTGATAAAGAAAAGGCCGACTTCTCCGGCATGTCGTCCGTGGCCGACGAAACCGCGCTGCGCATTGGCCGCGTCCTGCACAAGACCTTCCTGCGCGTCAACGAGACCGGCACCGAAGCCGCCGCCGCGACCGCCGTGGAGATGATCGCCGAGACCACCGCTCTCCCGCGCGAGAAGAAAACCGTCCGCGTTGACCGTCCCTTTGTCTGCGGCATCTACGACCGCGAGACGCAGAGCTTCCTGTTCCTCGGCGCAATTTACGACGTATAACGCGCTAAGTCTCCCGGTTGAGCCAGTCTCAACCGGGAGTTGTTTTGAAAAATTTCAAATTTTAACGTCTGGATGATAGCTTTTTTCCCTCATTTATGGCATAGTATTGGCAGAAATAAGGAGGGGATCAAAATGAATGAATCAACACTTGGAAAACGCATCAGCTATCACCGCAAACGTCTCAGCCTTACGCAGGAGCAGCTTGCCGAGCGCGTCGGCGTGAGTGCGCAGGCAGTCAGCAAATGGGAAAACGACCTTTCCTGCCCGGACATCAATCTGCTGCCGCAGCTCGCAGACATTTTCGGCATCACGGTCGATGAGCTGCTCGGCAAGGAAGCGCCTCATACGGCCAAGCCCGCCGAGCCGATCGAGGACGAGAGCAAGCACGGACGCGCGGAGTTCCATATGGAATGGAAACCGCTTGAGGGCATCTGGTTCGCAATTTACATTCTCTGCATCGGCGGTCTGCTGCTCCTGACGGCGCTGCGGCCGGAGCTTGACGTGTCTTGGTGGACGGTCCTCTGGACGACCGCGCTGTTTATCGGGGGCCTAGCCGGAATGATTCACAAGCCGTCCTTCTTCCCGCTGGCCGTCACGCTGGCAGGTGCGTACTTCCTCGTCACGGAATTCGGCATTTGGAAGGTCAGCTTTGGCTGGAGCGTCGTTATCCCGGCGTTTCTGCTCCTGTGGGGCGTGAGCCTGCTGATCGATGTGCTGCGCGGCGACAGGCGAAAGCACCGCCGGATCGAAGCCTCGGGCGGCGTGAGCAAGTGCGACTGCACGGATGGCTGGCTGAACTGGGAGATGCGCTTTGGGCAGGATACCTGCACCGTCACGACGCCCTTGCTGCGCGGCGGCCGCATTGAGACGCGCTACGGCGATTTCTGCGTTGATTTTTCCGGCTGCCAGGCCGTCGCACCCGACTGCCGCATCACGCTGGAGCACAGCTTCGGCGATCTGGAGCTGCATGTCCCGCAGCGCTTTGAGCTGCACATCGACCGCCAAAACGGCGCTCTCGCAGGCGACATCGAGTTTTCCGGTGAGCCGTCGCAAGCACCCGATGGCGTGATTACACTCGACCCGAGCGTGAGCTTTGGCGATCTGCGCATCAGATATGTGTAATATCCGTCAAACAAAATGGCCGCCCTGCAACCGCAGGACGGCCATTTCGCTTGTTAAAAAAGTTCCGAAAATAAACAAAAATGACGGCAAACCATACGATTTACCGTCATATTTTGGTGACCCGCTGGAGATTCGAACTCCAGACCCATTGCTTAAAAGGCAATTGCTCTGCCTGCTGAGCTAGCGGGTCATATAGGAAACTGCGCAAGGCCATGCTCGCGCAGTTTCGGTTGGCTGGGATGGCAGGACTCGAACCTACGAATGCCAGAGTCAAAGTCTGGTGCCTTACCGCTTGGCGACATCCCAATGTCCGGCATCGCGGTTGAGCCTACGTTCCGCCGCTCCCGCGGAGCATCCGGAAAAATGGGGTGAGTGAAGGGACTCGAACCCTCGGTCTTCAGAGCCACAATCTGACGCGTTAACCAACTACGCTACACCCACCATATGAAATTTTCTTTTTTTAGCTGCCCGGCTGAATTGGTACGCCAGGAGGGACTCGAACCCGCGACCTACTGCTTAGAAGGCAGTTGCTCTATCCAGCTGAGCTACTGGCGCATAATGGAGCGGGTGACGGGAATCGAACCCGCGTCCCCAGCTTGGAAGGCTGGTGCCCTGGCCGTTGTGCTACACCCGCAGGCACTCTGACAAATTCAGCCTTAGAATCATAGCATATTGTTTCCCCGGTGTCAAGCCTTTTTTCGTGTTTTCAGCGTTTCTGCGGCATCCTGCCTGGCACTGCTGGGCGGCTGGCCGAACTGGCGGCGGTAAGCGCGGCAGAATGTGGAATAATCCCCGAAGCCGCAGGCGCTGGCTGCCTGCAGAATGGGGGTTCCAGCGGCAATCTGCTCACGCGCGAGAGCGAGGCGCTTGCCCGTCAGATAGGCGTGGACAGTATAGCCCGTCTCGGCGCGGAAGCGGCGCATCATGTGGTACTTGCTGATATAGAACCGGGCGGCCAGATCGTCGATGGAGACAGTTTCCGTCGGGTGCTGGGAAAGATACTGCATGATGGCCGCGATCTTTTCATCGGACGCAAGGCTCTCCACGGCCTGCGGCTGCGCGTCCATGGCGCGGCGCAGGAGAATGAGCAGCTGCGTCAGAAGCGCCTTCGCCAGCAGTTCCTGTCCGAAGCCCGGCTGTGCGGAGGCGTTCTCCAGTGCGAAGAGCGTGCGGCGCAGGGCTTGCCGTCCCTCCTGCGGGCGCAGGACGAAGCGGAAGCGGGCCGTAGCGAGTGCGAAGCAGCTGTCGAGCGGGCAGTCCGCCGTACCCGTGC
>ERZ779840.4109-NODE-4109-length-10949-cov-3.137232_pt1 | contig 10949 bp, 7 predicted proteins | sample MGYA00511561_ERZ779840 | MGnify/ENA primary metagenome ERZ779840 (study PRJEB29588, sample SAMEA2162036) | human gut metagenome | biome: human gut; feature: human-associated habitat; material: faeces | place: Denmark | collected 2008/2010 ...
GCTGCTGAAGCGGACGCCGGGGCGCGGCACGTTCGTATGTCAGCAGAATGCCGGCCGGGTGAACCGCAGCGAATCCCGCACCCGCAGAGTCGGTGTGCTGACCACGTATCTGGACGATTATATTTTTCCCGGCATCATCAACGGCATCGAGCGGGTGCTGAGCCGTCATGACTATCTGTTTACGCTGGGACTTACGCACAATAAAACGCTGAACGAGGCGACGGCGTTGCAGAAGCTGCTGGCGGACGGTGTGGACGGACTGATCATCGAGGGCACCAAAACGGTTCTCCCTACGCCGAACGAAGGTATTCTGCAAAGTTTTCGCGATGCAGGCATCCCCATGGTGTTTATCAACGGCTGCTATGACGGCGCAAACGACAGCTACGTACTGATGGATGATGTACAGTCGGGCGAGCTGCTCACGCAGCATCTGATTGACCAGGGGCATACGCAGATCGGCGGGATTTTCAAATCCGATGATATTCAGGGCGTAAAACGCTACGAGGGCGTTGTAAAGGGAATGCAGAAGAATAACGGGCACATCAAGGATGACTGCATTCTGTGGTACACGACAGAGGATGTCCGCTATCTGTTCGAGGGCTCTATGGATGAAATGATCCTCAAGCGTCTGGCGGACAGCACAGCGGTGGTATGTTATAATGACGAAATCGCCGCAAAGCTGATCGATGTGCTGCGGCGCGCCGGAAAGCGCGTTCCGGACGATCTGTCGGTTGTCGGCTTCGATAATTCGCCGTTCGCCGGCTCGCTGCTGTACAATCTGACGACTGTGACCTATCCGGCAGCGGATATCGGAGAAACTGCCGCAAATGTATTGATGCGCTGTCTGGAAGATCCGGAGCATAGAGAACATATTAAAATCAAGCCTAATATTGTTGAACGCGGTTCTGTACGCTGCCTGAAATAATACCTTTTTGGATAATATGAATAAAAAAGACGGGAAAATTCAGTGCATTTTCCCGTCTTGCTTTTTGTACGTACAATTACTACAATAAAAATACAAAAGATACTTACATATCGGTGAGTACAGCAAAAAGAAGGTGCGTACAAATGAGCATGACGGAACAATTCAATGTACAGCCTGCGCCGCAGCGCAAGGTGCTGGGCATTGAATTCGGTTCTACACGAATCAAGGCCGTCTTGACCGACGGACATGGTGCGGTCCTTGCAACAGGAAGTCATACATGGGAAAATCAGCTGGTCAACGGCATCTGGACCTATCCGCTGGAGCAGGTATGGAACGGCCTGCAGGCGTGCTACCGCGATATGGCGGACCGGTACCGGATGCGGTACGGCAGTTCGATCACCGTTCTGGATGCAATCGGCTTCAGCGGCATGATGCACGGCTATCTGGCATTTGACCGCGACGGCAATCAGTTGGTTCCATTCCGTACATGGAGAAACACCATTACCGACCGGGCGGCCGACCTGCTGACCAAACAGTTTTCGTTTAATATTCCGCAGCGCTGGAGCATCGCGCACCTGTATCAGGCGATTCTGAACGAGGAAGCGCATGTTTCCTCCATAGATTACCTGACAACGCTGGCAGGATACGTACATTGGCAGCTGACCGGAGAACGCTTTCTTGGCGTCGGCGAGGCGTCTGGTAGGTTCCCGATCGACAGCGCCGCGATGACCTACGACGCCGATATGGCGGACCGCTTTGACCGGCTGGTTGCCGGGCATCATTTCAGATGGAAGCTGCTGGACATTCTTCCACGGGTTCTGCCCGCGGGCGTACAGGCCGGCCGGCTGACACCGGAGGGTGCACAGCTGCTGGATCCGACCGGCGAGCTGCAGCCCGGTACACCGTTCTGTCCGCCGGAAGGCGACGCCGGAACCGGCATGGTCGCGACAAACTCGGTCGCCGAGCGCACCGGCAATGTATCGGCAGGCACCTCCATTTTCGCAATGGTCGTGCTGGAGCGCCCGCTCAGTCAGGTATATCCGGAGATCGACATGGTGACGACGCCGGATGGCAAGCCGGTTGCCATGGTGCACTGCAACAACTGCACCTCGGAGATCAACGCATGGGCAGGCATGCTTCAGGAGTTCGCACACTGCATCGGAAGCGATCTGAGTGATGACAGACTTTATTCGCTGCTATATTCCAAAGCGGCGGAGGGAGAAAAAGACGGCGGCGGCCTTCTGTGCTGCAACTATCTGTCGGGTGAGCCGGTCGTTGACATGGAGGAGGGACGGCCTCTTCTGGTACGCCGTCCGGAAAGCCGCCTGACGCTCGGAAACTTTATGCGCGCACAGTTGTATTCTGCTGTGGCAACCCTTAAAATAGGAATGGAGCTGCTGACCGAAGGAGAATCCGTCAAGCTGGATCGACTGATGGGTCACGGCGGTCTGTTTAAGACACCGGAGGCGGGGCAGAAAATCATGGCTGCTGCGATAGGTGTTCCTGTATCGGTTATGGAAAACGCCGGCGAGGGAGGCGCGTGGGGTATCGCGCTGCTGGCGGAATATATGCTGAGCGGAGAGGGAATGACACTGGCGCAGTACATGGAACAGAACGTCTTTACGGATATGCCAATCATCGAAAAGGATCCGGCTCCCGCGGACATTGCCGGATTTACCGCTTATATGCACGCATATCAGGGACTTCTGGCTGTTGAGGAAACCGCAATACAGGCGGTATGAAAAACGCAGGGAAAAACAGAAAGGAAGATACCGCATGGCACTGAAGGATTATGAATTTTGGCTGATTGTAGGCTCTCAGCATTTATACGGTGAAGAAACGCTCCGTCAGGTAAAGGAACACGCGCAGATCATGACGGAGGGAATGAACCGGTCGGGCAGGCTTCCCTGCTCGCTGGTATTGAAGCCGGTAGCAAAGACTCCGGATGAAATCACGGAGGTAATGCGAGCGGCAAACGCCGACAGCCGCTGCGCGGGCGTGATCGTCTGGATGCACACGTTTTCGCCTTCTAAGATGTGGATCGGCGGACTGTCGGTGCTCCAGAAGCCGTACTGCCACTTCGCAACGCAGTTCAACCGCAACATTCCGAACGAAGGCATCGACATGGATTTCATGAACCTGAACCAGTCGGCGCACGGCGACCGCGAACACGGCTTCATCGCAGCGCGCATGCGTCTGCCGCGCAAGATCGTTGCAGGATACTGGGAAGATGCAGATGTACAGGAAAAAATCGGTGGCTGGATGCGTGCCGCAGTAGGCGCAGCCGTAAGCCGCGAGCTGAAGGTCATGCGCTTTGGCGATAATATGCGTCAGGTCGCGGTGACCGAAGGCGATAAGGTCGAAGTACAGATGAAGCTCGGCTGGCAGGTGAATACCTATGCAGTCGGCGATCTTGTTGAAGTGATGAATCAGGTAAGTGAGCAGGAAATCGACAGCCTGATGAAGGAATATCAGCAGAATTACGAGTTCGCGACCGATGACATGGAAACCGTCCGCTACCAGGCGCGCGAGGAGATCGCCATTCAGAAAATGCTGGATGAGCACGGCTGCGGCGCATATACCAATACCTTTGAGGATCTCTGGGGCATGGAACAGCTTCCCGGCATCGCTTCGCAGGACCTGATGGCAAAGGGTTACGGCTACGGCGGCGAGGGCGACTGGAAGGTATCCGCGCTGACGCACATCATGAAGCAGATGAGCGAGGGCGTCCCGGGCGGAACGGCCTTCATGGAGGATTATACCTACGACCTCGAACCGGGCAAGGAGCTTTCGCTCGGTGCGCATATGCTGGAGGTCTGCCCGTCTGTTGCGGCGGAAAAGCCGCGCATCGAGGTACATCCGCTGGGTATCGGCGGCAAGGCTGCACCAGCACGTCTGGTCTTTGAGGGACATCCGGGCAACGCCATTGTCGTTTCGCTGATCGATATGGGCGGCCGTCTCCGCATGATTGTACAGGATATTGAATGCATCAAGCCGATTTACGAAATGCCCAATCTGCCGGTAGCTCGCGTTATGTGGAAGGGTATGCCGGATCTGAAAACCGGTATCCACGCATGGATCATGGCAGGCGGCGCGCATCATACGGTGCTCTCCTATGCCGTTACCGCTGAGCAGATGGAAGACTGGGCAGAGATCATGGGCATTGAATTTGTTCATATTACGAAGGATACCACCATTTCGGCACTCAAGCAGCAGCTGCTCGTGTCCGATCTGGCATGGAAGCTGAAATAAGGAGGGGAGAGACGCTATGCTGGAACAGCTCAAGCAAGAGGTGCTGGAAGCCAATCTCCTGCTCCCAAAGCACAAGCTCATCACATTTACCTGGGGTAATGTATCCGGTATCGACCGGGAAAAGGGCCTGATCGTTATCAAGCCGTCGGGTGTGGAATATGAGGACATGACGGCGGATGATATGGTCGTGGTTGATCTGAACGGAACGGTTGTCGAAGGTTCGCTTCGCCCGTCCTCGGACACCCCGACGCACATCGAACTGTATCGCTCCTTCCCGGATATCGGCGGCGTCGTACATACGCATTCCCGCTGGGCAACGACCTTTGCGCAGGCCGGCATGCCGATTCCGGCGCTCGGCACGACGCATGGCGACTATTTCTACGGTGCGGTCCCCTGCACGCGCGCAATGACGCCGGCAGAGATCGCGGGCGAGTACGAGAAGGAGACCGGCAAGGTGATTGTCGAGACCTTCCGCGATAAAAACCCGAATCAGGTCCCGGCGGTCATCGTTCACAGCCATGGCCCGTTCACCTGGGGCGCGACGCCGAAAAAGGCGGTAGAAAACGCCGTTGTGCTGGAGGAATGTGCGCTGATGGCATGGCAGGACCTGCTGGTTTCCAACAATACCGTGCAGCCGATGCAGCAGGAGCTGCTGGACAAGCATTATCTGCGCAAGCACGGCAAAAACGCTTATTACGGTCAGAAGGCCTGAAAATAAAAACGCCGTCGCCTGCTGGACGGCAGCGCATAAGGAGGGCGGAATAAGCAGCAGAGAAGTAGAGTAGAAGAGATAACAGGACAAAAACAGAGAAAGAGGTATGAAAAATGAGAAAAATGTGGAAAAGAGCTCTGGCAGGCGTGCTGACAGCCAGCATGGCACTTTCGCTGGCGGCATGCGGCGGTTCGTCTTCTAACGGCGGCAGCAGCGCAGACGGCAGCACGACGCTTGAGGTCTGGTCGTCCAACCTGTCGGATTCGCAGCGCGAAAACGTAAAGAAGCTGGTAGCACAGTATGAGGAGCAGACCGGCGTCAAGGTCAACTATACCGAGTTCTCCTATGACATGCTGCATGACAAGATCCCCTCCGCGGCTGCGGGTGGCAATACGCCGGACGTTGCGTGGGGCCTGCCCGAGTGGACCGGCGAATTCCACAGCATGGGCATTCTGGAGGACCTGTCCGACCGCTACGCAAACTGGGACGACGCTTCCGTACTGAGCGACGCGGTCATGAAGGGTATGTCCATCGGCGATGAGATCATCGGTGTGCCGTACGAAATGACGGTTCGCGCTTATCTGTGCCACGAGAATATCATGAAAAAGGGCGGCGCGTCCGTACCGGCTACCTGGGACGATGTGCTTTCCATGACGGATTTCAAGGATAAGACCGGCACCTATCCGTATGCGCTGGCCTGCACGGGCGTGCGTGCTCCGCAGGAAATGATCGTTTATCTGGCGCAGAAGGGCCTTGAGATCTGCTCGCTGCAGGATGACGGCATGTACAAGAATACCTGGAAGGATAATGCAGACCAGCTGGCCGCAGCGGCAGACGTGTTCCAGTTCTATAAGGACTGCATCGACAGCGGCGTTGTCGATCCGAACTCCAAGAGCTTCGGCTATGAAGAGACCGATGACAACTTCGTCAACGGCTTCTCCGCTAGCTACGTAACCGGCAACTGGCTCCAGGAAAAAGAGGACGCCAATCCGGAAGTGATGTCCGATGTTACCGTAGAGCCGATTCCGGTACCGGAAGGCGGCACGCCGGCAACCTACATGGAGCTGAAGCCGCTGTTCCTGTTCAACACCAGCAAGAACAACGACGCAGCATTCGACTTTGCGACCTACGTATGCGGCAAGGAATGGCAGCAGGGCGTTTACTCCAGCGCATCTCCGCGTTCCGATGTAACCGTTCCGGGCAAGTGGACCGAGGACTTCCAGGCTCTGTCCGATAACGGCGTTGCATTCCCGCCGGTAACGCTAGGCAGCATTTCTCAGGCTATGATCGATTCCATCGCTAAGGTCCTTCAGGAGGGCATGACGCCGCAGGCAGCAGCAGAGTGGCTGGCCGATGCAGTCAACACTTCTCTGGAAGAGTCCGGCGAGCTGAGCGCTTCGTAAAAAGAAAATGGTGCATACCGGAGCGGAAGCCGTTCCGGTATGCATACTCTTAATCCTGGAGAAAGGTGGAGAAATATGCCGGAAAAGAAGAAAAAATACTTAACACGCGACCAAAGAGACAACCGGACAGCCTGGATCATGCTGGCGCCCGCTCTGCTGTTTCTGGCGGTAATGATTGCCTATCCGCTGGGCAAGGTAATCCATGATGCGTTTTCTCAGGTAAACCTGATAAAGCCCAATGTTTCCGGATTTGCAGGTCTGGATAACTTCAAGACAATTCTCAATGATGAACACTTCTGGAATGATGCGAAAAACACCGTAATCTGGACAGTGTGCTCGGTAGCCGGTGAGTATATCGTCGGCATGCTGGCAGCTGTTCTACTGAATCAGAAATTCAAGGGTCGCGCAATTTTCCGAACCTGCGTCTTTATTCCCTGGCTGGTTCCGATCATCGTTGCAGGCATGACATGGGACTGGATGCTCAATACAGATTTCGGCATTGTAAACTACCTGTTGACTCATCTGCATATCGTCCAGGCTCCGATAAACTTCCTCGGTGACGCCAGATTTGCTATGGCGACAGTTATTTTCGTAAATATCTGGCGCAGCTTCCCGTACTACACGATTTCTTTCCTGGCTGCGATGCAGTCGATTCCCGGCGACCTGTCGGAGGCAGCGGCGATCGACGGCGCGGGCATGTTCACCCGCTTCTTCCGCATTACGCTGCCGCAGCTGAAGTCGGTATCGCTGGTCATCGTATTCATCCATGTCATCTGGACCGCGATCAACTTCGACTTTATCTGGGTCATGACAGAGGGCGGTCCGAACTACGCTACCGAAACGCTGCCGATCATGATCTATCGTTATTCGATGAAAAAGTTCAATGTCGGCGCAGCGTCCGCGCTGTCTACTATGATGTTTACGGTCATGACGATCCTGTTCGTATTCTATTACCGCAAACGAGAAAAAATCAACAGCCAGGCAGGCTGAGAAAGGGGCGGAAAAAATGGGCAGTAAAAAAACAAGGGCGGCTGTTTCCGCCGTTACCTACATTCTGATCAGCATTCTGGCGGTCATCTGTGTTTTCCCATTCTTCTGGATGCTGATTTCTGCATTGAAACCGAAGGATGAGATCCGTTCGGCAGTTCCTTCGCTGCTGATCGACAATCCAACGATCGATAACTTCCGTCGCGTGCTGGTCGATAACGGCTTTCTTACCTATATTAAGAACAGCTTTGTCGTTTCCCTCGCCGCAACGCTCATCTCCATGATCATTGCGGTGCTGGCCGGCTATGCGCTGAGCCGTTACTACCGCAAGCGCATCGTGAAGACTTCGAACTTCATGATGATGCTGTCGCAGATGATTCCGGGCGTTCTTCTTCTGGTACCTCTGTATATGATCATGCAGCAGATGCATATGCTGGAGACGCACATTTCTCTGGTGCTGGCATACACCACGTTCGTCATTCCGCTCTGCACCTTTATGATGAGCAGCTTTTTTGACACGGTACCGATCGACCTGGAGGAAGCCGCCGAGATCGACGGCTGCTCCAAAGCAAAGACGCTGATCCGCGTCATTCTTCCGGTTTCGATTCCCAGTCTGATTTCGACCGGTCTGTATGCGTTCATCAATGCGTGGAATGAGTTCATGTTCGGCTACGTTCTGATTTCGTCCGATAAGCTGCGCACGCTGACGCCGGCTATCATGCTTTTCAAAGGCGCGAACCTGGTAGACTGGGGCGGCCTGATGGCGGCATCCGTCATTTCGGTCCTGCCGGTCACGATCATTTTCCTGTTCCTTCAGAAATACTTCCTTGCCGGTCTGATGAGCGGTTCGGTCAAGGGCTGATGGAGGTTTGCCATGAAGCGTATCGCAATCAACGAAAACGGTATCCATATGGTCTTTGAGGTGCGCCGCGATAAGGTCCGGCTGGTGCATTTCTCCGCCCTTCCGATAGACGAGAACACACTCGTCCGGCAGGGAGAAAAGGACCTGTATTTCCCCTCCGAGATACAGGTGACCGGACGCAATCGCCCCAGCAACTGGCATGGTGCGAAAATCGTAGAGACCTCGCCCGGATATGAAATGAAGTATCTGGATTTCCGCGACAGCCGGAATGACACCGGCCGCAAGCTGGAATGGGAGACCGTTCACGAGGAAACCGGACTGCATCTGACCATGCATTATCAGTTTTATGACGGCATTCCGGTCGTCCGCAGCTGGACCGAGGTAACCAACTGCGGGACTGAAGCGCAGGGGCTGGAAGCGCTCTCCTCGTTCTGTCTGATGGGACTCGGCAAAGAGGGCCTGATTCGACCGGATCGCAAGCTGCGCCTCAGCGTTCCGCACCACTCGTGGAAACGGGAAATGCACTGGAACAGATACAGCTTTTCCGATCTGGGCTTGACCTTCACGGCCGGTTCCGATCCGGAAGCCGAATCGACGCAGGTCTTTTCGGTGAGCAATACGGGCAACTGGTCTACCAAGGAGTATCTTCCGATGGCGTATCTCGAGGATACGGAAGCCGGCGTATCGCTTTACTGGCAGATCGAACATAACGGTTCGTGGCACTGGGAGATCAGTGACTACGAAGGGCAGTATTATCTGGAGCTTGGCGGTCCGGATGAGCTGCATAACCACTGGTGGAAGCAGCTGATGCCGGGCGAGACCTTTGTTTCGGTTCCTGCCTGCATCGGTGTAGAAACCGCAGGCATGGATCGCGCTATGGCTGCACTGACCGAATACCGGCGGCGGATACGCCGCCCGAATCGTGACAATGAGCAACTCTCGGTCATTTTCAATGACTATATGAACTGCCTGTCCGGTGACCCCACGACGCAGAAGGAACTGGAAATGATTCCGAAGGCGCGGGAAGCAGGATGCGAATACTTTGTCGTAGACTGCGGATGGTATGCGGACGGCGCATGGTGGGACGGCGTCGGTGAGTGGCTCCCCTCGGAAAAGCGCTTTCCGGGCGGCTTCAAAGAGGTCATGGATGCCATACGCGACGCGGGCATGATCCCAGGCGCATGGCTGGAGCTGGAAGTCATGGGCGTCAACTGTCCGCTGGCAAAGCAGCTTCCGGACAGCTGGTTCTTCATGCGGCACGGCAGGCGTGTGTGCGATAAGGGGCGCTATCAGCTCGATTTCCGCAATGCGGAGGTTCGGGACTATGCCGAGCGGGTGATCGACCGCATGGTCAATGAATACGGCGTCGGCTATATCAAGATGGATTACAACATCGAGCCGGGCACCGGTACCGATCAGCAGGCCGACAGCACGGGTCAGGGTCTGCTGGAGCATAACCGGGCGTATCTGGCATGGATCGATCATATTTTTGAAAAATACCCGGAGCTCGTCATAGAAAACTGCTCAAGCGGCGGCATGCGGACGGACTATGCGATGCTGGCACGGCACAGCCTTCAGTCCACAAGCGACCAGACCGATTACCGGCAGTACGCGACTCTGGCCGCCAATGCACCGGCGGCGGTCACCCCGGAGCAGGCTGCGGTGTGGTCCTATCCGCTGACCGACGGTGATGAAGAAGAAACGATTTTCAACATGGTCAACGCAATGCTGCTTCGCATTCACCAAAGCGGCCATCTGGTCAATCTCAGCCCGGCTCGGTTCGCGCTGGTGAAGGAAGGCATTGCATGCTACAAGAGCATCCGGCAGGATATTCGGCGGGCGGTTCCGTTCTGGCCGCTGGGTCTGTCCTCGTACGGGGATTCGTGGGTATCTCTCGGACTGAAAGCCGGAAACAAAAACTATATTGCGGTATGGCGCAGCGACAGCGGAAACGATACCTGTCTGCTTCCCATTTCGCATCTGCGCGGAAAAGACGCAAGTGTAAAGTGCCTCTATCCGCAGAATGCCGCGTGCCGCTGCGCATGGCACAAGGAAAGCGGCGAACTTGCGGTCGAGCTGCCGGTGAATATCTCGGCACGACTGTTTGAAGTAAGTGCAAACGAATAAGGAGGAATCAAGGAATGGCAAAGATTTCTTTACAGAATATTAGAAAGGTATATCCCGGCGGCGTTGAAGTAGTGCCGAAACTTAATCTTGAAATCGCGGACAAGGAATTTGTCGTGCTGGTCGGCCCTTCCGGCTGCGGTAAATCGACTACGCTGCGTATGATTGCAGGTCTTGAGGAGATCACGGACGGTGATATGTATATCGGCGAGCGCCGCGTCAATGACGTTGCGCCGAAGGACCGCAATATTGCGATGGTTTTCCAGAGCTACGCGCTGTATCCGCATATGACGGTTTACAAGAATATGGCGTTCGGACTGTCGCTTCAGAAGATGCCGAAGGACGAAATCGACCGGAAGGTTCATGAAGTAGCTAAAATTCTGGATCTGGAGCATCTGCTGAACCGCAAGCCTAAGGCGTTGTCCGGCGGCCAGCGTCAGCGTGTCGCACTGGGACGCGCTATGGTGCGCGACCCTGATGTATTCCTGCTGGACGAGCCGCTGTCCAACCTGGATGCCAAGCTGCGTACCTCGATGCGAGCGGAGATTGCCCGCCTGCATAAAAGACTGGGCACGACCTTTGTCTACGTAACGCACGACCAGACCGAGGCGATGACGATGGGCGACCGTATCGTTGTTATGAAGAGCGGTATCATTCAACAGGCCGAGACGCCCACAAACCTCT
>ERZ779840.4116-NODE-4116-length-10939-cov-4.211227_pt1 | contig 10939 bp, 9 predicted proteins | sample MGYA00511561_ERZ779840 | MGnify/ENA primary metagenome ERZ779840 (study PRJEB29588, sample SAMEA2162036) | human gut metagenome | biome: human gut; feature: human-associated habitat; material: faeces | place: Denmark | collected 2008/2010 ...
GCGGTCAGAATTTGCCGCCGCATGTTTATCTGGAACTTTTAAGTATCTATTTCTCATAGTATTACTTATCACCCAAAAGAGGGCTATGCTTATTGCAACAATTCCATCCTTTTCGACACTTTCGGCACTTGTGTTCAATTTATCTTTTTATTTTTGTGCAATACCTACAATTACACTTCCACATAAGGATTCTCTTTGAAATATTCCAGAATGAGTTCCACCATCTCCGTATTGATTTCACGGACAAGTTCACATTCCGTATATACTTCATATCCGCCCGCTCCGCTGTAACGGTAATTGTTAAGGCACAGCGTAAAAGAATCTGTCTCCGTTACCGTCTTTCCCTGGTAAGTCAGATTTTTAATCCTGTTTCCGACCGGTGCAGCCGGGTCAATCTCATATGCTGCCCCCATATAGTAGTCATAGTTATAGTGCTCCACCTTCGGCACAAGGAAGCTTTCCGCAACCTGCACCGTTCCATCCGTGGCGACGGCAAAATACTCCGCGCTCCGCTCCATCACCTGCTTTAACTGTTTTCCACTGATCCTGCATACGATGAGCGTATTCGGATACGGGTAGGTTGCTATAATGTCGCGGACACTCACCTCGCTGCGAAATCCGGCGATCTCATTGGCAAGACCGACCGCTGACAGCTGTGCGCCGGAAAAATGTAACTGTATCCGGTTTAAAAAATCGGCAATCGGCGAACCGTGCAGCGCCATTTCCGCTTTTTCTCCGGGAAGAAGCGCCCGGCTTAAATGCCCAATCGGCTGATCCAGCCAGCTCTGTACCCGCTCTTCCTCTGCGGCATACTTTTCGCATAATGCACCGACAGCATTTGCTCCGTCGGCGACACGCTTCTCGGAGCGGACAACAAGTCCGTCTTTTGTCCGCTCCGCTTCCAGGTAGTGATACTCTTTTGCATTCTCAAGCGGCTGTACCACATAAGTTCCGTGCACATACTGCCCGTCGACGGACATATGCTGGTGCCCGGTCAGCAGAATGTCAAAATCCAGTTCCTTACAGATGCGGTATCCGACATTCTCCGTCGTCTTCTGCAGGCGCTCTCCGGTCTTTAAATCACACTCAAATCCGCCGTGGTAGATGCAAAGCGTAATGTCCACCTCTTTTTTCAGATGCAAAAGCGCCTCTTTTGCCGCCTCAAATGGGTCTGTAATGCAAATTCCCGCGAGATTTTCCTTCCGCTCCCACACATTCACATAGTCTGTCACAATACCGACAATCCCGACCCGGAGTCCGTTTCCAAGCGTGTGGATCACATACGGATGGCATGCTCTTCCCGCCTCATCTACAACATTCTGGCAGACACACGCGCCGTGATGAGCCTCTATGTAAGCGTTCTGATAGTCCATCCCATAATTAAAATCATGGTTGCCGAGCGTATAATAATCGTAGCCGCAGTCGTTCATGATATCCGCAATGGCCTGCGGCGATCCTGACTTCTGCCTGCAATAGTAGGCAAAGGCGGAGCCCTGCAATATATCTCCGCCATCAATTACCAGTGTATTCTCATCTTTTTTGAAATCCCGGGCAAACGAGAACAGCCCCAGATCTTTTCGTTTCAAATCCCCGTAAGTCGTTGGGTAAAAATACCCGTGAACATCCGAGGTAAAATATATCTTTAACGTTTGTTCCATCTTATCCCTCAGTCGTATTATAGTTATCCCCGCGTCAGCTTCACACGGATCTTTGTGGAGATTACCTCCACAATCAGAATCAGCACGATCAGTCCTGCAAGGATTGCACCCACCTGATTCCATTTGTACGCGCTCATTGCAAAAATAAGCGGCGCACCAATACCGCCGGCACCTACCAGACCAAGCACAGTCGCATCACGAAGATTCATGTCAAAACGATAGATTAACGTTGACATAAAGTCCGGGAATAACTGTGACAGAATGCCATAACGGATCTTCTGGAACATCGTGCATCCCGCTGCATCAAGCGATTCCAGTATCTTGGTGTCAAGGTCTTCGATACTCTCAATAAACATCTTGCTGATCATACCGATCGAGCACAGGGACATCGTCAGAAGTCCCGCAAATGGTCCCGGTCCCGTCACACGGATGAACATCAATCCATATACAAATGCCGGTATTGTGCGGATCGCCATAATAAACACACGGAAAATCAGTGCAATCGGCTTCGGAACAAGGTTGGCTGACGCCAGAAAAGACAGCGGGATCGAGAGCACTGCTCCCACAATCGTACCCAGAAATGCGATACACATTGTCTCCAACAGCAGATACGCCACGCCGGAGGTTGTAAAATTAAATAAGAGCGCTGTGTCCGGATGAAAAATGCCGCTGATAATCTTTCCCGCTACCGTAAGCCCATCGCCGCCTGTTGTTCCGCTTTGCACCGTGGACATCGACCATGCCAGAAGTGCTGCAACGATGAGTGCCACAAGAATCTTCGCGTACCACGTCTTCGGCTCCTGCTCATACATTTTATCTATTTCTTTTTTCATTCTGCCTTGTCCCCTCCTAGGTAAGCTTCTTGCGAATATAATGGCTGAGTGCCTCAATCACGAGCACCGTTCCGAATAATACCACGAGGATCATGCCCACGCTGTCATATTCTCTCCAGCCGATCTTCTCGTTTAAGATCAGACCGAGTCCTCCGGCGCCTACATATCCCAGGATTGCCGCATAGCGGACATTTCCCTCAAAACAGAACAGGCAGACGGAAAGGTATGCCGGAAGCACCTGCGGCTGGATCGCTGCCAGAAATGCCTGTGCCCTGCCGGCTCCCATCGCTTCCATCGCCTCGTAAGCTCCCATGTCAACCGTCTCAATAAGCTCATAAAGCTGCTTGCCGACATAAGCAAATGTAAAGACGGCAATTGCCACAGTTCCTGCCATTGTTCCAAGTCCCCAGATATAAGTCGCAATCAGTGCTGCCACCAGGGTCGGAATCGTACGCACGATACTTAAGAAGATACGCACCACGCCCAGAACGACCTTATTTTTGACCAGATTGCTGGATGCCAGGATGGCAAATGGAATTGCCAGAACCCCACCGATGAAGGAACCGAGCAGCGACATCTTGATCGTATCTAAAAGCGGTCCCCAGATACTGCTTAAATATCCCGTCTTTGGCGGAAACATCTGTCCTAATATGACAAAAAACTGATTTCCGCGTGTGAGAATCGTATTGAGCGAAAAACCGGTAATCCGGACGGATATGATGGTCGCAATCAGAAGCAGAAGAAGTACAAGCGGTGTGCGCGTGCGTTTTTCCTCCACTACTTTTCCGTCGGATAACACCAGTTTCTTCGGCTTGAAAATTTTATCATATATTCCCATCAGGCTTCCTCCACCTCATCCGGTATCTTTCCGGCATAGATCATGTTTAACACATCCTCTGTCACATCCGCGGAAGGTCCGTCATAGACGATCTTTCCGGCGCGGATACCGATGATCCGGTCCGCATAGGCAAGCGCCAGTTCTACGTGGTGGATATTGATCAAAATGGTAATGTTCATCTCCTGATTGATCTTCTTAAAATCGCTCATTACCTGCTTTGCCGTTACCGGATCGAGCGCCGCTACCGGCTCATCCGCGAGGATGATTTTCGGATTCTGTGCAAGTGTGCGGGCGAGCGCCACGCGCTGCTGCTGTCCGCCTGAAAGCTGATCCGCACGGATATATGCCTTATCTAAAATGCCCACTTTGTCGAGTGTCTCCAAAGCGTTCAACTTGTCTTCTTTTTTAAATATACCGAGTAATACACGCCAGAACGGCATCTCAGGCACTTTTGCCATCAATACGTTGCGGATGACCGTGGTGCGTGTCACAAGATTAAAGGATTGAAAAATCATTCCAATATTACGGCGGAATTTCCGCAGCTGTTTTCCCTTGAGGTTCTTAACCTCCTGCCCGTCCACTGTAAGCGTACCGGAAGTAATGTCATGCATACGGTTGATCGTGCGAAGCAGTGTTGATTTTCCTGCTCCCGAAAGACCGATGATTCCCACAAACTCGCCCTGCTCAATCGTAAGATTGACATCATCGAGTCCAACCACACCGTTGGGATATACCTTGGATACGTTTGAAAACTCTATCATAAATGCTCCTTCCACATTGCCCTAAAAAATATGCAGCACAGCGGAGTGATGTCTCTTTTCCAAGATCACTCCGCTGACACTGCACTCTCTGTCTGCCCGTTTATTAGTTGGCTGCGTTCAGTTCCTGAATCAGCTTCTGTGCTTCTCTTTCCTTATCGTAGTCAGAAGACTGTGCCGGCTCATATCCGTTGTGGCTGTAGATTGCGATGACCGCTTTGCCCTCTTCGGTATTGCCGATGTTGATCAGTGCTGTCTGAATGGCTGTCTTTAAGTTCTCATCCATGTACGGAGAGGTCTTGCTCACACAGACAGTATCGTTGTAGATCGGATCTGTCACGCCGATGACGTTTGTCTCCTCCCAGATGGAAGCGGAGCGGCCGTACTCGCTGGTCCAGTTCTCCTCGTAGTCGCGTCTTGCGTCTGCATAGGTTACCAGTACGTCTACCTGTCCGGATGCCAGTCTTGCGAATGCACTTGCATAGGAATCAGACTGTACTGCATTGGAAAGATCGGTAATTCCCTTGCCGTAGCGGTCCTGCATCCATAATGCCGGGTAAATGTAGCCTGCCGGTGAAGAAGAAGACATCACGCTCCAGTTTGCGCTATCCAGATCATCCCAGGTAAGCTCCTCTCCGGAATTTACCTTGTCTGCAAGCTCCTGTCCTTTCTCAGAAGGACCTGCGATGAACAGAGCACGGTAAGATACTGCCTGCTTGTCAGATGCCTCTGTCGGCTGTCCGTCATTCCAGTCCGCCGGATTGTCGGAGTCCTTGTTCAGACCATCTCTGGTTGCGGTCAGGATCACATCACATCCGTCATCATAGAGCACGTAAGTACCGCCCGGAATAAATCCAACGTCAGCGGTTCCTGCGGAAAGCGCCTCGCCGACTGCCTCGTATGTCGTACCTACGGAAATGTTCACGCTGTCTACATCATAGCCCAGTCCTGCGAGCTCGGTCTTTAACAGATCACTCAACGGCTCTGTTGCGGTTACGATCTCTTCCGGATCTCTGGACGGTACAAAATATACATTTAACGCATCCAGATGCACATTCTCAGCGGATGCCGTCTGGCTCTCCGTAGCGGCTGCTGTCCCGCTTGCTGCTGCACCTGCATTGCTGTTGTCTGTCGTCTCTTCTGTGTTACTTCCACAGCCTGCGAATGTACCCATGCACATTGCTGCTGCCAGTAAAGTAGCTGTCAATCTCTTCATAATTGCAAATTTCTCCTCTCTGCAGTGAAACAATTTTTTCATGCGCTGTCGCCCAGCTCCAATTTTGTCGGCAGATAGACCTTCATACTGTCCACACGTTTGTCAATCATTCGTTCCAGCAAAAGCTTGATCGCTGTTGACCACACGATATCCGGCAGCATCCGAAGACTGGTGTACGTCGGATATTTTGTCTGCAGCGTCTCAATATCGCGGTAGATCACAACCGCAACGTCCTTCGGAATCCGGTATTCTAATTCTTTTACCGCTTCCAGGGCACCTTCCGCCACCTCATCATTTCCAAGTACCAGCACTTCCGGCACATCCTCCGTCTCCAGAAGTTCTCTGGTCAGACGGTAACCACTCTCCCTGCTGATCTCCCCCACACAGAAATAGTGCTCCTTATAGCATCCTCTCTGCTGAAGAATCTCTGTCAGACCTTTTAAGCGGTGCGTACCAATCCGGACACCGTCCTTTTCATAGATACCGCCGATATAACCGATGCTCCGGTATTCTTTGATATCCAGAAGATAGTGTACCATGTCCTTTAAGCCCTGCTCATAGTCCATGATGATCCGGTCAAATTCATAATCTTTCTGGTCCGAATTGACAAAAAGGATCGCATCGCTCTGTTTCCGCAGAAAATCCATCTCCTCCTCCGAAAAAGATCCGAATGCAAGAATCCCGTCGACCTCTGCATCTTCCCTGCAGGTGATCCGCAAAAAGCTGACGTCCACCTTCTGCGGCATCGTCGCTGCGATATGGTCCAGCGATGCCAGTCGTATGTCGTGCCTGTCCCCTCTTACCAGATGCCAGTCTGCCACACCGATCGTAACATGGGTCTTATTCTGCGCATGACGCATCTTAGGCGGAATATAGTTTAATTCGTGGGCAATCTTTAAAATCTGGCTCCTGACTTCTGCTGTGACGTTCAATGTCTCATCCTGATTCAGTACCCTCGATACAGTCGCCGGTGATACCTTTGCTAACTCTGCAATTTCTTTGATTGTTGCCATATAATCACGCCTTTCTTCTGCATTATATTTCACGTTTTTTTTAATTTCAATAGCGTTAGTAAACTTTTACTAAATTTTTACTAGATTTTACATAACCTATACATAAGGCTTATAAATCGGCATCTTTTCGCTTATAAAAAAACCGGAAATGCCATTTTCTGACATCTCCGGTCCGTCCGCCTCCTCTATCCTCTTAACAGAAGTTCCTTTTCCACAACTTTGCCATTTCTGATATAGATACGCGGCACACGTTTGCTCACCGCGCAGGTAAGCTCGTAAGGAATCGTCCCGGCAAGTGCCGCAAGATCATTGATGGAGTTCTGTTTTCCGAACACCTCGACCTCGCTTCCAACATCCACACCCATTTTTCCTGTCAGATCGATCATACACATGTCCATGCAGATCTTCCCGCGCTGCGGAGCCGGTCCCTCTTTTGTCATCAATGCGCAGCGGTTGGAAAGGCATCGGAAAAAGCCATCGGCATAACCATAGGGAACCACGCCGATCCGCGTGGTGTGCTCTGTCTTAAAAATGCCGCCGTAGCTGATCGCCGTCCCTGCCGGATAGATCTTGATGGTGCTGACCGTCGTCTTTAACGTCATAACCGGCAAAAGCCCCAGCTCGTCCGCAAATTCTCCATAACCGTACAGAAGCAGTCCCGGGCGCACCATATCCAGAAAAGTCTCCGGATATCTTGCAACCGCGCCGGTGTTCGCACAGTGACGGAGCGCAAACTTTCTTCCCAGACGCTTTTCGACTTCCTCAATCACGCGCATAAACAGGTCAAACTGATGCTCCGTGTATTTTTTGCAGTCCTCGCCGGGTTCGTCCGATACTGCGAAATGCGTAAATATGCCTTCCGCATCCAGTCCGGGCAGTGAGCAGCCGTGACAGATTCCCGCAACGCCCGTCTCAAAATGATCTCCGTCGCACAGATATCCCAGACGCGACATTCCGGTATCCACCTTGATGTGAATCTTTAAAGTGCCGCCGCACTTGACCGCCTCTTCGCTGTACTCAAGCGCTTTTGCCTCACAGCTGACCGCCTGTGTAATGTGATATTCGATCAGTCTCGATACCTGCTCCTTCGGCGTATGTCCGAGAATTAAAATCGGCATCGTAACATCGTTTAAACGCAGCTCTACAGCCTCATCAATGCTGCTGACCGCCAGATAGTCCGCACCGAGCTCCTGCAGCAGATGTGATACCTGTACGGAACCGTGTCCGTAGGCATCCGCCTTCACAACCCCGAGGAACTTTACATCTGCACCGATTCTCTCTCTCAATTTATGATAATTGTGTGCCAGGGCATCCAGATCAATCTCCGCCCAGGTACGTCTCAATGTCGACTCCATGCCGCACTGCCTCCCGCTTCATTTCTTCTATATTTATACGAATACTATAATCCACGCGCCACATTTATGCAAACAAAAAGTTCCCTTCCATGCTTTGCCTTGATAAGTAATATTATAAGAAACACACTTGGGGATTTCATGTGGAAATACAGATGGAATATTCGGTTCAAAAAATATGGCATTTCTAACCAACCGAATGGTTGCATCTTCGATGATCCGTGTCTTTCCAAGTTTGGAGCACTCCACGGGTCATGTCCGCACTCCGGAAGACAATTTGTAGGACTTTTGTGTGTGTCCCTTATGGGCACCAGAAAGTCCGCCCATTGTCTCCGGTGTGTCGGACATGCACCCGTCGGATTGTCCAAACGTGGAAGAGACACGGAATCTGATGCAATCATTCGATCGGAAGAAATGCTCACATTTTTCTCCAACGAATATTCCATCTGCATTTCCATCTGAAATCCCACGGTGTGTTTCTTATAATATTACTTATCCCCAAAAGAGATCTATGCTTCCTCCACTTCAAAGTAGCTGCTCCAGTTCGCGGACAACTTCTCATGCAGGGTGCTTACCGCAGAATCCAGATCTTCAATGGTTGGCAAGCCCATATTTGCCGCTCCTTCGTTCATTGCGGTGGCAAGTGATGCAAGATTATCCTCGTCACCCAGATCCTCCAGCGATAATCCCAATTCATCCAGCTTCATCAGGATGCTGTCCGGATTTGTGCGGAATGTCTCTGACAACTCCTCAAGCAATGCCTCTGTTCCTGTCGCTGCGGTTCCCTGCGTCTCTGTCGTTCCCGTGACCTGTGTGCTCTCCGTCGTCTCGTCTGTCTCGTCCGTCTCCTGCGGCGGCATCGGCGGCATTGGCGGGCGTTCTCCGCTCATCATCCCCTGTGCATTGTAAGTGCTGCTCGGCATCGGAATGTCCATGTCCATCTGGCTGATGCCCGGCACATAACTGTCCGTGGCGCTGTTCTCTTCCTTCTGCTGTGCGGCCTGGGTCTCCTGCATCTTCTGCTTCCACTCTTCCAGTGCTTCAAGATATGCCTCGTAACTTGAACTCTCGACCTTCATAACCAATTCCTTTCTGAGGTGGTTCCTTCCCGAAATTGTGCCATCCTTTGCATTTTCCTCGAAATAGCTATCGGATCTGCCGCAGAAAAAATAACAGACTTCACATAACATTCAGATAACCGTCACATTACTCCCCGGACTGATAGACAATCTCTCCGTTTATGATGGTATATAATATCCGCGCATCAATCGAAAACGGGGTGCCTTTTAGCAGAACAAAATCTGCGTCCTTCCCTTCTTCAATGCTTCCGACACGATCTTCGGCGCCGATATGCCTTGCCGCCTGAATGGTAATTGCCCGCAGCGCATCAAACTCACGCATGCCATTGTAGATTGCCCGCCCTGCGCAGAGCGGCAAATAGCGCTCCTCGATGACCGGCGAATCGGTGATGATCGACACCTCGCAGCCGGCATCCGCCAGAATTGCAGGCGTCTCAAATCCCTTGTTCTTCAACTCGTACTTCGTCGCATGACCGAAGGACGGACCGACCGCCACCGGAAAATGCTCCGCACCCAATTCCTTTGCGATCAGCGCGCCGTCCGTCACGTGATCGAGCCTTAACCCCAGATGGAACTCCCTGGCAATGCGGATTGCCGTGCAGATATCATCCGCCCGGTGTGCATGCGCTTTCAGCGGTATCTCCCCGCGGATGACCGGCAGCATTGCTTCCAGTTTTGCATCGTAGGCTGGCATTTTGCTGATGTCCACCTGCCCCTCCCCGCTGCCGCGGTTGATCTCATTCCAGCTTGTCTCACAGCCTGCCTCCCGCAGCTTTTTATCGTAGATGATCGTCTTCTGCAGCACTTCCCGCAGTTTTGCCGCCACAGACATGCGCGAATAGACGCCTTTTTCCTTATAACAGTTCTTCGGATTCTCTCCGAATGCAATTTTCATGGCTGATTTTTCCCGGACAATCATGTCGTCCACGCGGTTTCCATACGTTTTGATGATGCAGAAGGTTCCTCCGATCACATTGGAGCTTCCCGGTCCTGTCGACACGCAGGTAACGCCTCCCTCCCTTGCCATGCGGAAAGTCTCATCCTGCGGGTTGATCGCATCTATCGCCGAGAGCTGCGGTGTCATCGGATCGCCAAGCTCATTGAAGTCCTGCCCCGCAAAACCGACCGCATAACCGTCGAGCCCCAGATGGCAGTGTGCATCCACAAACCCGGGATAGACATCGATCCCCATCGCATCAATGACAGCCGCTTCATTGATGACTTTGCCCTCCAGCACAGGCGCAATCTTTTTTATTTTTCCGTCCTCAATCAAAATATCCGCCACAAATGCCTCCTCGTCGACGGCATTATGGATCGTTCCCTGTTTTAACAATAAATACTGACTCATCGCAATCCTCCTGTGTTATTCTTTCCCTGCTCTGTCCTTAATTTTTTCTTGCATTTTATAGTTATCCTGTTATAATACAACTAAGAAATGAGTTTTTCGACCGTACAGCTATTGCTCAAGCGGCTCGCTCGTTTCTTTTTTTATTCTCAGAATATCGTATAAATACATTTTTCCATCTTCATCATGGCGTATTAAAATCCTTGCGCCAAAGATATTATATCTGCACAAATTTCCCTCATCGTTGTATACAGGTATTGCAAAACGTGTATCATAACGATACCATCCATATTTTGCATCTGCCACATGTTTTTCCTCGTAATTAGGCGCAAATGTTTTACCGGCGGCAATTTTTATCATTGGTTCTACAATCTGAGATGCATTTGCATTTGCCTTTGCATGCCGATTTGCACCTTTTAGGCTTTTCGTATCTTTGGAATGCGTATATTCATCCGGAAAATCTTTCCCGATATAAATCTCATCGGATGTTTCTAAAATCTGCACGCAGCTTCCAACATATTCCTTTAAACACTGTTCCACTGTATTCCAGTCAATATTCCTTCTGCTTTTAAATCGTAAATCATTGATAATGACAACTTTATTTCCTTCCGCATCTTCCACAATGTCATAGTGATTTCTTATCTCATTCCTCGCATTGTCTGTATCTATACTTCTCGTATAGTATGCCAGCATCCTTGGAATATATTCTGGCGGGATCCTTCTACCTGTCTCCCACTCCTCCATCGTCCTGAGCAGAATACCAAATTTTTGACAAAACTCTTTTCTGTTTAACCAGAGACGAAAAGTCAAGGACTTTTTCATCAAATTCAAAAAGAAGTCACATTTT
>ERZ779840.4121-NODE-4121-length-10936-cov-4.834666_pt1 | contig 10936 bp, 7 predicted proteins | sample MGYA00511561_ERZ779840 | MGnify/ENA primary metagenome ERZ779840 (study PRJEB29588, sample SAMEA2162036) | human gut metagenome | biome: human gut; feature: human-associated habitat; material: faeces | place: Denmark | collected 2008/2010 ...
GCGGCAGCTTAAAGAGAGAGCCGCCGAACTGCAAGGGGAGCTTTCCAAGGCGCAGGAGGCTACGGTCAACGCCGGGAAGTTTATGAACATCGTCCGCAAATACACCAGCTTTGAGGAGCTGACCCCCACCCTGCTGCGGGAGTTTATTGAGAAAATCGTCGTGCATGAGTGCAGCTATGACGAGAACAAAAACCGCAGACAGGAAATCGAGATATACTATTCTTTCGTCGGCAAGGTAGACTTGCCCGAATAACGCCCGACCTGTCCGGCACAAGAGCTAAGTGCCGGATGGGAACGGCAAAAAATTTTACACTTCTATTGCTTCTTTATCTAACACAAACTAAGTCGCAGGGCGCAAAACAATTCGTTGCCGGCGCAGGCGTCGCCCTGATCGGCACGACGCTGATTCCGCTGCTGACCGGGCTTTTCGGCGGCTGACGAATGGCGGGGCTTTGCGAAATTGGGTATGAGAGGAGGTGATTTTTTGAATTTTCTTTGGGATAAGGTTACGGAGTGGCTCAAGGAGCTGCTCATCGGCAGCATTATGAGCAACCTCACCGGACTGTTTGACAATGTGAATCGGCGGGTGGCGGGCATTGCGGACAACGTAGGCGCAACGCCGCAGGCGTGGAACGGCGGCGTATTCGGCATGATCCGAAACCTGAGCGACAATGTGATTCTCCCGATTGCGGGCGTGATTCTCGCGCTGGTGGCGACGCTGGAGCTGATTCAGATGATCGTTGACCGCAACAACATGCACGACATGGACACGTTCATGCTGGCAAAGTGGGTGTTCAAGACGGCGTGCACGGTGGTCATCGTGACCAACACATGGAACATCGTGATGGCGGTGTTCGACGTGGCGCAGAGCGTGGTCAGCCGTGCGTCGGGGTTGGTGATTGCCGATACGGATATCCGCATCGACAGCGTCATCGTCGGGCTTGAAGCGAAGCTGGCGGAGATGGAGCTGGGCGCGCTGTTTGGGTTATGGGTGCAGAGCATGTTTGTCGGCTTTACGATGTGGGCGCTGGCAATTTGCATTTTCATCATCACCTATGGACGCATGATCGAGATTTACCTTGTAACCTCGGTTGCGCCCATCCCGATGGCGACGATGGCGAACCGCGAATGGGGGCAGATGGGGCAGAATTACCTGCGAAGCCTTTTTGCGCTGGGGTTTCAGGCGTTTCTCATCATCATCTGCGTGGCGATTTATGCCATACTGGTGCGCGGCATTGCGGTGGAGAGCGACGTATCCACGGCGATTTGGACGTGCATGGGGTACACGGTGCTGCTGTGCTTTACGCTGTTTAAGACAAGCAGCTTGGCGCGAAGCATATTTCATGCGCACTGATGGGGGAGAACGTATGGGGCTTTGCCCCATGCCCTACCAGAAACCTGAGGTTTCTGGACTTCCCACTTTGGGAAAATGAACGATGTTTTTCTATTGAAGGCATGAGCGGCGAAAGCTGCAAGGAGGTGCGATTTGGCATACGTTCCCATTCCGAAAGACCTGACGAAAGTCAGGCAGAAGCTGATTCTGAACCTGACAAAGCGGCAGGTCATCTGTTTTTCCGGCGGGGCGCTCATCGGCGTACCGCTTTTCTTTTTGACGAAAAACGCGCTGCCCGGCAGCATGGCGACGTTTCTTATGATCTTTGCCATGATGCCGTTTTTCGCGCTTGGCCTGTATGAAAAGAACGGCGAACCGCTGGAAGCCGTGCTGCGGCATATCATCGAGAGCCGCTATCTGCGCCCGAGACGCAGAATCTATCAGACCCAGAACATTTATGCGCTGCTGGAAAAGCAGGCGCAGCTTGAAAACGAGGTGAAAGCCATTGCTCAAGGCAACAAACAGAAAGCTCACAGGAAGCGAAAAGCGGCAGATTAAGGCGGTCATCCGCCGCGCGCGGAGCGGGCACGGAAACCGCGTCAGCGCGCAGCAGACGATCCCCTATCAGCGGATGTACCCGGACGGCGTCTGCCGGGTGGACGTGAACCGCTACAACAAGACGATCCAGTTTCAGGACATCAATTATCAGCTCTCCGAAAACGAGGATAAGGACGCGATTTTTGGAAGCTGGTGCGAGTTCATCAACTACTTTGACAGCTCGGTTTTCTTCGAGTTTTCATTTCTCAATCTGGAAAACGGACAGAGCGGAGGAGATGACCGCATTGAGATGACCGCGCGGCAGGACGATTTTGACGGCATCCGCGAGGAATATGCGCAGATGCTCCAAAACCAGCTCGCGCGGGGCAATAACGGTCTGCGCAAGACGAAATACCTGACGTTCACCATCGAGGCGGACAGCGTGCGCAACGCAAAGCCGCGGCTGGAACGCATCGAGGCGGAGCTGCTGGGCAATTTCAAGCGGATGGGCGTTCACGCGCAGGCGCTGGACGGCAAAGCGCGGCTGGCGCTGCTGCACGGCATCTTCCACATGGACACGAAAGAGCCGTTCGCGTTTGACTGGGACTGGCTCGCGCCGTCCGGGCTGTCTACGCGGGACTTCATCGCGCCCGCCTCGTTCGAGTTCCCGGACGGGCGCACGTTCAGAATCGGGGAGAAATTTTGCAGCGCGTCGTTCTTGCAGATTACCGCCGCCGACCTGTCCGACCGTGCGCTGGAAGCGTTTCTGGCAGTGGACAGCAGCCTGATCGTGTCCATGCACATTCGTGCCATCGACCAGACGGAAGCCGTGAAGATGGTCAAGCGCAAGATCACCGAGCTGGACAGGACGAAGATCGAGGAGCAAAAGCGCGCAGTGCGTTCCGGCTATGACATGGATATCCTGCCCAGCGACCTGACGACGCTGGACGCGGGCGCAAAGGACATGCTCAAAAGCCTGCAAAACCACAATGAACGCATGCTGATGCTGACGTTTATTCTGGTCAACGCGGCGGACACGAAGCGCAAGCTCAAGGCGGATGTGCAGCAGTGCCGGAGCATCGCGCAGACGATGAACTGTTCGCTGGTGACGCTGGATTTCCAGCAGGAGCGGGCGATGCAGGCGGCGCTTCCGTTGGGCGTGAATCCGATTCGCATCGAGCGCGGGTTGACGACCAGCGCGCTGGGCATTTTCATTCCGTTTACGACGCAGGAACTGTTTCAGAAAAGCGAAGGCGCGCTGTATTACGGCGTGAATTCGCTGTCCCACAACATGATTCTGGTGGATCGCAAGCTGCTGAGCAACCCGAACGGGTTGATTCTGGGTACGCCGGGCAGCGGCAAGTCGTTTGCGGCGAAGCGGGAAATGGTCAACGTGTTTCTGGTGACGGACGACGACATCATCATCTGCGACCCGGAAGCGGAGTATGCGCCGCTGGTCAGGCGGCTGCACGGGCAGATCATCCGCATTTCGCCTGTCGGCAGCGACTACATCAATCCGCTGGATATCAACATGAATTACGCGGATGAGGAAGACCCCGTGACGCTGAAATCCGACTTTGTGCTGTCGATGTGCGAGCTGATCGACGGCGGTAAGGAGGGCTTGCAGCCGATTGAAAAGATGGTCATCGACCGGTGCGTCCGTTCGGTATATCAGGCGTATTTCGCCGACCCGAAGCCGGAAACCATGCCGATTCTGGAGGATCTGTACGTCGAGCTGAAGATTCAGCCCGAACCCGAAGCCCAGAGGATTGCGACGGCGCTTGAAATCTATGTGCATGGCAGCCTGAACCTGTTCAACCATCGCACAAACGTGAACCTGAAGAACCGACTGGTCTGTTACGACATCAAGGGGCTGGGCAAGCAGCTTAAAAAACTGGGGATGCTTATCGTGCAGGATCAGGTCTGGAACAGGGTGACGATCAACCGTGCGCAGAAGAAATCGACCCGGTATTACATGGATGAGTTTCATTTGCTGCTGAAAGAGCCGCAGACGGCGGCGTACTCCGTGGAGATTTGGAAGCGTTTTCAAAAATGGGGCGGCATCCCGACGGCGATTACGCAGAACCTGAAGGATCTGCTGGCGAGCGCGGAAATCGAAAACATCTTTGAAAACAGCGACTTTATCCTGATGCTCAATCAGGCGCCGGGCGACCGCGAGATTCTGGCGAAAAAGCTGGGCATTTCCGCGCGTCAGCTCTCTTATGTGAAGCAGTCCGGCGCGGGCGAGGGACTGCTGCTCTACGGCGACACGATCTTGCCTTTTGTGGATCGTTTTCCGCAGAACACGGAGCTTTACCGGCTGATGACGACCCGCCCTAATGAAACGGCGGGTCAGGAGGAGGAAAACGGATGATGGAAATTCTGGCGACGGTGCTGGGCGTTTGCTTTGTGGCGTTGGTGATGCTGTCCCTGTGCAGGGCGGCGGCGCGGGCGGACGCAATGGCACAGCATGACTGGCGGGTGTTTTGCGATGAGAAAGCGCGAAAGGCTCGCGGGCAGTAAGGCGTACCGCCTGCGCTTCGAGACGGAAAAGCCCAAGCCGCCCTCTATGCTGCGGCACACGGAAAGCGCGGCGGATGCGCTTTCCGACGTGCTGGCCGACGCGGTGCTTCCTGTGGACGAAACGGAAGAAGAAGAAAACGTCGGGGTGCAGGCGGTGCGGACGGGCAGGCAGGGCGCGGAATCCAGCGTGCGGCGGATGTCCAAGCAGCGGCAGAAAAAGCAGATTCAGCGGCAGTACGCGGCGGCGCAGAGCGGACGGCAGGCGGAAGGAATCACCGTGCAGGGCGCGGGCGAAGCCGTATTTGCGCCTGTTCAAAGGATGGAACGGAAAATCGAGGGGTTCATCCGGAAAAATCGGGGAAAGCTGGTCATCCTGCTCCTTGCGGTGATGATGACGTATATGCTCAGCAGCCTGTCCGGGTGTATGCCGATTGCGCAGTCGCTGCTCGAATCGCTGGTCATCGGCACCTATCCCGCTGAGGAAGATGACCTGATTGCCGCCGAACGGGCGTATTGCGAGATGGAGGATGCGCTGCAAGACGAGCTGGACAGGTACGGAGAGATTCATCCCGGCTACGACGAGGTGCAGGTGGAACAGATGGAAATCTGGCACGACCCGTATGTGCTGCTGGCGCTGATCAGCGCGCGCATTGGCGGGGAGTGGACGGTGGACACGGCGATGCCGACATTGGAGCTGCTTTTCGGGCAGCAGTATAAGCTGACAACCGCGGTCGAAAAGGAAACGCGATACCGCACGGAATGGAAGAAGGAATATGAACAGGTGGAAGACCCCCAAACGGGCGAGATGAAGTGGCGGGAGAACTGGGTACAAATCGAAGTGGCATACACCTATACGATCTGCAAGGTGAAGCTGGTCAACAAGATTCTCTCTCACCTGCCGTTTATCGTGCTGAGCCGGGAAAAGGTCGGCATGTACGCGCTGTATATGGCGACGCTGGGCAATTATCCGGATTTGTTCGCGGGCAAGCCACACGCATCGCAGCTCAAAGAGCCGATGGAATACGAAGTCCCGGAAGCATACAAGCAGGCTGACCCCAAGTTTGCCAAGCTCATCGAGGCAGGCGAACGGTATATCGGCTATCCCTACGTATGGGGCGGCGACAGCCCGGAAACGTCGTTTGACTGTTCGGGCTTCATTTCGTGGATATTCAAAGAGTCGGGCGTGCGGGACGTCGGCAGGCTGGGCGCGACGAGCTTATACGGCGTGTGTACGCCGATTGAGCCGGAAGAAGCGCGTCCGGGCGACCTGATTTTCTTTCGGGGAACGCTGGGCGACGGCGTGGCGGGGAACGACGGCATTACGCACGTCGCGCTGTATGTGGGCGACGGGTACATTTTGAACTGCGGCAATCCGATTTCGTATGCGGATTTGAGCCGCGCCTATTGGCAAGAGCATTTTTATGGATTCGGGAGGATGTACGAATAAAGCATGGCAAAGAAGATGAACTGGCGTGCGGATTTGCAGAAAATTCGCAGCAATCGCGAAAAGGCGGACAACGCCGCCAAGCGCGCTGAGGAAAAGGCGAAGAAGCTGGCACAGCGGCAGGAGGAAGCGGAGAACATGGGCATCCTCTACGTCGTGCGCAGTATGCGGCTGACCCCGGAGGAGCTGGAAGATTTTCTGGCGGGCAAGCCGCCGCAGAACAAAGAGAAACATGAAGAACAGGAGGAACAGCAGGACGATGAATCTTTTGAAGAATAAGATGGGGATGCGCGTTTTGACGCTGGCGCTCTGTGCGGCGCTGGGCGGATCGGTGCTGGCGGTCAAGGCGGAAAGCGTGGCGGGCGAAACGGTTGTACAGGAAGCTGTGCAGGACGAAAACATGAGCGAAAGCAGGGAAATTGCTCATCCTGCGCAGGAAGCGGCAGAACCCGATGTGCAGACGGAAACGGGAGAAGCGACGGAAGAATCCACGGCGCAGCCCACAGACGAACCGACGGCTGAACCCTCGAACGAGCCTACGACAGAGCCGACAGACGAAACGACTGCCGAGCCGACGGAACAGCCGACGACCAAGCCCACGGAACAGCCGACGACCAAGCCCACGGAACAGCCGACGACTGAGCCCACGGACGAACCGACGGCTGAACCTACGACAGAGCCGACGCAGCAGCCCACGACCGAATCGACCGCAGAACCTGTGCCGGAGGGCGCGTACAAAATCACGGTTGTGTCCCCGGCAAAGTGGCAGAAGGACAAGGCAACGGCGAAAATCAACATCGTGGATGTGAACGGCACGGGCTGGGCGAACATCCGAATCGTCGTGGCGACGGAAAACGGCTGGCAGACCGTCGTGGACGGTGACGATCAGAGCGCGGGCTATGCGGTGGAGCTGCGGGAAAACGCGACGATTCATGTGTCCATTACCGACCATGCGGGCAACGTGCAGGCGAAAAGCGAAGCGATTTCCTGCTTTGACAGCACGCCGCCGATTGTCAAGGCGGGCGTGAGCGGCGAGGTGATCTGCATCGAAGCGACCGATTCTATCTCCGGCGTGGCGGCGGTGTACGTCAACGGGCATAAGCTCAAATATAGCGGAACGACGCTGGACGCGAACATCCGTGAATACGCGGACGGCAGGCAGCAGATTGCCATTTACGCCGTCGATCTGGCGGGCAACGTGTCGCAGAAGGTGTATGTGAAAAATCCCTTCTACGGCAGGGACGACAGTGGTTCGAGCGGCAATGACAGCAGGCCTTCTGCGACAAAGAAACCGTCCTCCGGCGGCACAAAGACCACGCCGAAGCCGACCGCAACGCCGATGCCCACGGACGTGCCGCAGACGACCATGCAGCCGCAGACGACAGCAGCTCCGGATATCGACGCGCTCTATGCGCTGCTGGCACAGCTTGCGGGCGGGACGGGGACGAGCGAGCCGACCGAGGGCAAGCCCTTTTCAATGGGCGGCAACATGAAAACGGTGGATTTGCTGTATTCCAAGGCGACGAACAAGCAGTTCATCACGGTGCAGACGCGCAAGGGCGAAACGTATTACCTCGTGATCGACTACGACAAGCCGCTGGACAAGGACGGCGAGCAGTACGAAACCTATTTCCTCAACCTTGTGGATGACCGCGACCTTTTCGGTGTGGTGAGCAAGGATGAACAGCCCACGCCCGAACCCACGGCAACGCCTACGCCGAAGCCGACCGCCGAACCTAAGCCGGAAGCGGAGAGAACGACCGATTCGACGGCGATGATGGTGCTCGTGCTGCTGGTGGTGTTGATTGCGGGCGGCGCTGCTACGTTCGTCTTGCTGGGGAAGAAGAGAGACGCGCAGCCGCGCTACAACACGGAACTCGATGATGATGACGACGAGGAGGAAATCGGGGAGGACAACGAGGAAGAGTGAGATACTTCACGAACAGCCCGTTCGAGCGGCTGATGATGGAAAAGCCGTGCGGACAGAGCAAGGCGGCGGATGCTGCATGGCGGGAATATGAGGACAAGGAAAGGAAGAAACGGAGATATGCCGAGGGGCGGATGCGTGAGCGTCCGCCTTCTTCTATGTCCAAACGGGATTCGTGTGGATAAGCTGTGGACATCCATGTTGAAAACCCGACGAAACCTGTTGATGAATTGGGGATAACTGGCGAAAAGCGGCGTTCCCAAAAAGAAAAACGAAACGGAAATAGAAAGAAATGCAGGAGCAATGAGATGGCAAAACTGGAAAATTATGTGGAGCTTGCCCAGCAGACCATGCGGGAGATCTCCGCCGATGGGGAAAATTGGCGCGCGTTTCTGGCGACGGCTTCCAACGTATATAAATATGGCTTTTACGACCAACTGATGATTTATGCACAGCGTCCTGACGCAACCGCCTGCGCCAGCTATGAAATCTGGAATCAGACGATGCGGAGGTATGTCAGGCGCGGCGCAAAGGGCATCGCGCTGCTGGATATGACCGGCGACGTGCCTCGTTATCATTACGTCTTTGATGCTGCCGATACGGGGATGCGAAAAGATTCCCGTTCTCCGTTTGTATGGGCGGTAAATGAGGAAAACAGCGCGGTTATCGGTACGATGCTGGAAAAAGAATATGAGGTTTCCGCCAATCGTGGGCTTGCGGGACAGCTCGAAGAAATCGCCATGCAGAAAGCGATGGATTACTGGCAGGAGCATCAGGATGAGCTGCGCGACATCGTTGACGGTTCACTCCTCATGGAGTATGATGAACTCAACCTCGAACTGGCTTTCCGTAATACGGCGACGACGGGCGTTCAGTATATGCTCTTCAGCCGCTGCGGATTGGCGGAAGAACATCGGTTCGAGCCGGAAGATTTCGCGACCATCCTTGAATGGAACACGCCGCAGGCGTTGACGGCACTCGGAACGGCGGTCAGCGAAATCTCCGAGGAAGTATTGAGAAGCATCGAGCGGGAAGCGCGGAGCGTTGAAAGGAGCAGGCCATATGCTGAATTACAAAACGGTGAACGGTTATCAGATTCCCGACCTGAAAATCCCGGACGGGCAGGCGACGCTGGGCAGGTACGGCAGGATGCGCAAGGCGTATCTGAAGGAGTACAGAAAGATGACGTTCAACAGCCTGCTGCTGACGGGCGAACTGACGGCGCATCTGACGGAAATCGACCGGACGGCGGGCGAGCGGGTGAACCGCATGGTCAGCGAGATGGCGGCGGCGCAGGGCGTGAACGAAGCGCTGAAGGAACGCGACCCGATGGCGTGGGTCGGCGCGATGAACAGCCTGAAAGCGCAGGCAGAGGAAATCGTACTGAGCGAGCTGGTGTACGCTTAAATCCGGGGCAGACGAGCCTTTTTGAAACGATAACCGAATATGGCGAGGAAGCGGATGACCGAGCGGTTTCCGCTCCTTCTTTTATATCCAAAGCGCTTGATACGGCGCTGCGGTTCGGCGGCAATGGCGAGGATACCCGCATGGAGCTGGCGTTTGACGCGATGATCGGCAAAACGAACGAGGAAATCGCGCTGCGAATGAAGACCCTTTACCACGACGGCAGCGGCTTTGAATTGGACGGGCGGCGCTTTTCGATCTGGTTCGACCCAAGCGGAATCCAAATGGCCGCCGGAGATCGTGCGCGGTATGCCAACAATGCGCAGGTCATATCGTGGACGGATGCCGCAAAGCGCGTCGGCGAGCTGATTGAAGCCGGGCAATTCGGCACACAGCTCGAAAACGTGGAAGCCCCCGGAACCATTCGCCGAAAAACCGCCGAGCGACTGATCTATATGTACCGCGACAGCGCCGCAAGAGAAAACGGGTATCTCTCCCTGATGACAGATACGCCGCTGATTTTCCCGAATTGCGTCAATCATCTCTCCGAGAAGATGGAGCAGCCCGAATTTCTGCACGGGTTGATCCGGCAGTTGGAGGTCTTTGCGGATGCGGTCACGATACAGCCCGATCTGATGCGCTTTCGTTTTCTTCTGCCGAAGGACATTCTCCCCCGTCTCAGGGATTTGGCATTGGCGCGGAAGGAGCTGCCCGAAGGCAAGATGCTGCTGCCCGATGTTCGCGGCTTTATGACGCAGGATGAAATCGACGCGGTCTTGACCCAAAGCGCTCCGGTTGCGGGCGCAGGCAACCGAATTTACCAGTTCTTTTCAGAACCTCACAGCACCAATGAAAAGCTGGAATTTCTGAAAAACGAATACGGGATAGGCGGGAGAATGCCCGGCGTATCGGGTGAACATGGGAGTTCGGAAAGCCACGATGCAAAGGGGATACAGCTCAGGAAAAGCAACTGTCCCGATGTGCTGCTGAAATGGAATCAGGTTGCCGAACGAGTCTCTGAACTGATTCGTCAGAACCGATACCTTACGCCAAACCGGCGGGAAACGGACAACAATGCGCCGACACAGCAGCCCACCGAGCAAGCGTTGTTTGAGCCATATAAGCTGACGGTTGGCAATGCGCTGTCCAAAGACGAAGCCTTCGTCAATGCATGCCGCAATTCAGATCGCCAAAACGCCTATTTGGAGGGCACACAAGCGATTCGCCGCATTGTCATGGCATCCGACGATCTTCAACTTGTCCGATTGTACTTCGATACGCCATCCTTTCACGAACGGCTGCATCAGGAACTCCTGGATGAGCTTTATCCCACACTGGCAGCCTCGTCGATCCCCCCGCCCTATCAAGTTGTGACCTATCATCACTTTGAAAATGGGTTTGACAGTAAATTGGACTATCCGACCTTGGAAGAAGCCATCAAGGCTGCGCAGGGCTATGTGAATGGTGCCATGAGCGGCGACGGCTTCGCCTATGACGGCGCCGCTGTTTACAACCTTCAGGAGCGTCGGTATCTGTACATTTTGGGTGATTACCCGGATGCAAAAGCACATGCGCAGGTAGAAGGACGCGATTTTCCCGAACAGCCAGAAGGAGCGGCTGCAACGCAGAAATCTGAAAGCCCGGCGGCTTTTACCGATGCCCCTCATCCACTGATGTCGCATTATCAGGTAGGCGATACGGTCTATCTGGGGGATACGGCGTTCCTCATCGAAGAAATTACAGATACGCACGTAAATTTGCGCGACCC
>ERZ779840.4125-NODE-4125-length-10925-cov-3.307176_pt1 | contig 10925 bp, 5 predicted proteins | sample MGYA00511561_ERZ779840 | MGnify/ENA primary metagenome ERZ779840 (study PRJEB29588, sample SAMEA2162036) | human gut metagenome | biome: human gut; feature: human-associated habitat; material: faeces | place: Denmark | collected 2008/2010 ...
TGAAAGATATCTCCATCAGCATCGGTGAGGGCGAGATCGTATCCATCATCGGACCGTCCGGATCCGGGAAATCAACGCTGCTCAGGTGCGCGACAATGCTTGAGAAGATGGATGGCGGCGAGATCGTATATCTTGGGAAAAAAGCGGCATGGACGGACAAGGACGGACATGTGGTCTATGCGGATAAGAAGGACATGAAGGAGATCCGGAGCCAGTATGGTCTCGTGTTCCAGAATTTTAATCTTTTCCCGCATTATTCTGTGCTGAAGAATATCGTTGACGCGCCGATCCATGTGCAGAAGCGAGACAAGGAGACGGTATATCAGGAAGCGAGAGAGCTGTTAAAGAAGATGGGACTGGCGGACAAGGAAGACTATTATCCCTGCCAGTTATCCGGAGGACAGTGCCAGCGTGTGGCGATCGCGAGAGCTCTGGCGCTGAACCCGAAGATCCTGTTCTTCGATGAACCCACATCAGCTCTGGACCCGGAGCTGACAGCCGAGGTGTTAAAGGTGATCCGTTCTCTGGCGGATCTGAATATCGCCATGGTGATCGTCACCCATGAGATGGCGTTTGCAAGGGATATTTCCCACCGCGTGATCTTCATGGAGGGCGGCGTGATCGTCGAGGAGGGAACGCCGGAGAAGGTGTTCGCATCCGATAATGAGAGAATGAAGAGCTTTCTGGGACGATATGGGGAGATCCTGTAGGATGTTCAACTTGATTTTCGAGAGGCAGTTTCTGTTGGAACGGGGATATAGCTGTCAAAAATCAGTTGTTTGGAAAATGTGATTTACATCCGGGGAAAAGTATTGTATAATCTCCGACGGGAATGAAGTTCTCCCTTGGGAAACCAGAACCGCTTATGATGAGCTGATGACTTCTGTGATTTATGTCGCAGAAAGCATCAGCTTTTTGCGTCGGTTAAAAGGAGCGTTTTGTTATGATTGCATCCCTTGCACTGATCTTCCTTTCCGGCATAGCGGCCGCATCGCTCTGCCAAAGGCTTCGCATGCCGCGGCTTGTTGGCGTGCTGGTCGCCGGCATCGCAGCCGGCCCCTTTGCGCTGAACCTTTTAGATGCTTCCATCCTCTCCATCTCAGCCGACCTACGCAAAATCGCGCTTGTGATTATCCTGATCAAAGCAGGGCTCTCACTCGACCCGGCTGAACTGAAAAAGGTAGGGCGCCCCGCGCTGCTGATGTCCTTTCTGCCTGCATCGCTCGAAATCGCAGCCTTTGCCCTGTTCGCTCCATGCATCTTCGGCATTTCACCGGTCGAAGCCGCCCTTATGGGCGCGGTGACGGCGGCCGTTTCTCCGGCCGTGGTTGTCCCCAAAATGGTACAGCTTATGGAGAATCGGCTTGGAACGGAGAAAGGTGTTCCACAGCTGATCCTTGCCGGTGCATCGCTGGATGATGTGTTCGTCATCGTCCTTTTTTCCACGTTCTGCAACATCGCCCAGGGCAGCTCCGCCTCCGCCGCCGATTTTGCGGGCATTCCACTTTCCATCCTGTTCGGCGTTCTTGCAGGTGTCGCGGCGGGGACCCTGCTCGCACTGTTGTTTGAAGCGGCGCATGCGCGCCGGCGAACCGTGCGCAACAGCGCTAAAACGATTCTCGTCCTTGGCATTGCCTTTCTCCTCGTGGCGTTGGAAGACATGCTTAAGGCACGCATTCCGTTTTCCGGCCTGCTCGCTGTGATAAGCATGGCTTGCGTGCTGCGCTGCAAGTGCCCGCCGACCGTTTCCCAGCGGCTCTCTCAGAAATTCGGCAAGCTGTGGATTGCTGCTGAGGTCCTCCTGTTTTTCCTCGTCGGCGCAGCGGTAGACCTGCGTTATACGCTCTCGGCAGGTGCCAAAGCGCTTCTGATGCTCATCATCGCGCTCACGCTGCGCGCCTCAGGTGTGTTGCTTGCACTCACCGGCACAAACCTCAACCGCAAGGAGCGCTTGTTCTGCGTGATTTCCTGTCTTCCAAAGGCAACCGTCCAGGCTGCGATTGGCTCCGTGCCGCTTTCCCTTGGGCTTCCCTGTGGGAGATTGATCCTGTCCATCGTCGTGCTGTCCATCCTTATCACAGCGCCGCTTGGCGCGTTGGGCATGGAGCTAAGTTGCAATCGTCTGTTGCAAAAACAGCAGCGCTGAATCACCTTGAATTCCGCGCCTGCCTTGTGTTTTTTCGTGTTCAGCGTTATAATTTGTGGTTAGAAAAACATGCAGCATGGGCTGCGGAAAGAAGACATGCAATGACGAAAATCGACATTTTTTCCGGATTTCTGGGCGCCGGCAAAACCACACTGATTAAGAAGCTGATCCGCGAAGCATATGCGGGGGAAAAGCTTGTTTTAATTGAAAATGAATTCGGTGAGATCGCGGTGGACGGCGTGTTTATTGCCGTCGGCATCGTTCCGGTCTCCGCACTGATCGCAGGCACCGTAGAAACCGATGAGGCTGGCTACATCAAAGCCGGCGAGGACGGTGTGACGAGCGTGCCGGGCGTGTTCGCCGCAGGCGATGTCCGCACGAAGCAGCTCCGTCAGATCATCACAGCAGCCGCCGACGGCGCGAACTGTGTGACTTCGGTAGAGAAATATCTGATCAGCCACTGATGGCTTCTTTCAAATAGAATACAGCAAAAGCAGGCATTCTTCGTATTGTACGGAGAACTGCCTGCTTTTTTTGTTTTCCCGTATTTTCTGAAATCTGAAAAACCTTTCATGTCAGTCGTGCAAAACTTTAAAACCTCTTTTTGTCGAAATTGCACAAAGAAACCGGGGTTTTTCCACACGGGCCAATTTTATAAACATCTCGTCCACAAGTTATCCACATAGTTAACCACCGAAAACATGCCTAAAAACAAGTTATACACCGAGTTATCCACATTATCCACAAAAAACGGTGTGGAAAGCATGTGTTTAAATCTTGCGAAATCAGAACGCGTGTTTTGGTTATAACAGAGAAAACCGTTATTTCGCCAAAAGATTTTACAAAGCACTTGACTTTTTAAGTGTCAATCTCTGTTTGTTTTTGGCTTGAATTGTGTGAATTTTTCGTACAATTTAATATTACATTTTTCGTGTTCTTTTGCTGTTTTTACAATGGCTGCAAAAAGAAAATCTCCTGTTCGGAAAACAATTGTTTCGTTCCCAGACAGGAGATTTTGATTGGATTTTTCTTTGTTTTACTCTGCCAGCTTTCCAAGCCGCTTTGCTTCTGCCCTCAGCTCTTCGATCCGGCGGTTGCACATGCCCACCGGGACGCCGGTGTCGATGACACGTTCACAGCTCTTCATCAGCTCGCAGGCACGGGCAAATGCCTCGTCGCTGATCTCCTGGAACGGTACTTCGGTTACCGTCTCCATCGCCAGAATGCGGGCGAGCTGGTAATCGATATCGTTCGTATACAGGACGCCTGCCGCAAACGGAACATTTTCCTTCTGCAGTTTCCGGAACACCGGGATTCCCGTTCCGCCGCCTGCGAGGACAAAGACGCGCGGTGTTCCCTCCGGCCGTGGCAGCTCGATGCTTCCGAAGCACGGGTCAAACGAACCATTGTCAATCTCGTACAGTTCGCGGATGATATCCTCGCGGAAAATTGTCTCCGGTGCGCCGAAATGGGAAATAGCATCGCCCTTGACGCAGATGATCTTATCTGAAATTTTCTGTGCCAGATCGATCTCATGCAGCGACATGATGACGGTGATGCCCTTCTCCTTTGCCATGCGGCGCAGAATCGCGAGCAGTTCCAGCTTGTGGCGGATATCGAGGAAAGAAGTCGGCTCGTCGAGGATGATGACCTCCGGCTCCTGACAGATCGCACGCGCAAGAAGCACTCTCTGGCGCTGGCCGTCGCTGATAGCGTTGAAATCGCGGCCGCCGAGCTCTTCGGCATGAACGGCGCGCATCGCCTTCTCGACCTTCTCCTCATCCTCGCGGGTCAGCATGCCGAGCCGTCCGGTGTACGGATAGCGGCCCGTTGCCACGATATCGTGGCAGGTCATCAGCTCCGGCTTCATGCGCTCCGTCAGCACAACGGCCATCTTCGTGGACAACTCGCGGAACGAAAGCTCATGCAGGTTTTTCCCGTCAAACTCCACATTTCCACCGACCAGCTTTAACTGGCGGGTGATACTTTTCAGAATCGTTGATTTACCGGAACCGTTCGGTCCGATCAGCGTAACGATCTCGCCTTTTTCGATGCCGATGCAGATATCTTTGATCAGCGGCTTCTTATCATAGCCGACCGTCAGGTGGTCCAGATGAAAATAATATTCATTCATATTCTCTTACCCCCTTTTCCGGCGCAGCATCATGAAAATAACGACCGGCGCACCAAAGATCGATGTGACCGTACTGATGGACAGCTCCAGCGGTGCAAACGCCATACGCGCGATCAGGTCGCACATCATACAGAAGACGGCTCCGCCGAGGAACGTTCCCGGGATTACGACGAGCGGACGCGATGTGCCGAGGCTCTGTTTAACGAGGAACGGGACGGCAATGCCGACAAACGAAATCGGACCGGCAAATGCGGTGACGCATGCGGAGAGAATACTCGAAAGCAGAATCAGCGCGATGCGGAATACTTTGATGTTGACACCCATGCTCTGCGCATACGCCTCACCGAGCTGGTATGCACCGATCGGTTTTGCCATCAGGAACGTGATGACAAAGGTGATGCCGATCACAGCCGCAGAGATCGCTACGTTGCTCCAGCTCATGCCGGAGAAGCTTCCCTGTGACCAGCCGTGGAGGTTGACGATATCGGAATCCTCCGCGAAAGTGACAACAAAATCCGTGACCGCCGAGCAGATGTAACCGATCATAATACCGCCGACGAGAAGTCCTGCCATATTTTTGATCCGTCGGGACATCAGCAGAATGAAGCCGACGGAGAGAAGGGATCCTAAGAATGCTGCAACAATCATCGTGTAAGATGTGATATTGCGCGCCCACTCCAGATAAAAGATCATGGTCAGCGCCACGACCATTTTGGCTCCCGAGGAAATTCCAAGAACAAACGGACCGGCAATCGGGTTTTCAAAGAAAGTCTGTAAAAGGAAGCCCGACAGGGACAGAGCACCGCCCAGGATTGCCGCCATCAGAATACGCGGAAGGCGGATTTTCCAGATAATATTGTACTCTTTCCCCTCTCCGGTCCGCCGCAGCAGAATCCGGAAAATTTCCGGAATCGAAATATTTACGTTTCCGGAATTGATATTCAGCACGGTGATGGCAGCGAACGCCAGAATCAGCACCAGAAACACAGCGGCATACCGCGAACGGCGCCGGAAGTTTTCCATATGGAAACTGTTCTCTTTTCCTGTCATATTTTTTTTCTCTGACATACGTTCCTCCATCAGGATAATTTTCTTAAGAATACCATCTGATCCGGATCGCCGCCCGTTACCAGAAGGTTAATGTCGTTGGTAAACTGTGCAATTTTATCGGTTGCCTGATACATCGATTTCTCGGTTGTCCAGACATTGCCCTCTTTGACTGCTTTGTAATCGGCAAACATAGAATCCTTTGCCAGCAGGTCGTCCAGGGTTTTGACGGTGGAGTCGATGCTTGCGTTGTAGATCAGGTAGTCCGCATCTTCGGCCGTATCGTAGAACTGCTCCATCGTGATCGGCACGGATGTTTTTCCGCTGTCGTCCTGGAGATCACGGAAGGCGTTGCGCGCACCGCCAAGCTCGATCATGTTGGAAATATAGTCCTCCGGGTTCCGCACAACGGCAGCTCCGCTCGTATTAATATAGAAGAAAGCGACCGTTTTTTCGGTATTCTGGAAATCCTTCAGATTTTCCACAACACTTGCCTGACTTGCAAAGAAGTCGGCTGCCTCCTCCTCTTTGTCCAGCATGGCACCGTAGAGTTTGATCCATTCGGTTCTGCCAAGAGGCTGGGATTCGTAGCTGGAACGGTCGATGAAGACCGGAATATCGAGCATCTCGATCATCTCCTGTACCTTCGGGGAATGGAGGATCATCGTGGATTCAATGGCCAGATCACAGTTCTCACTGACCAGAAGTTCGTAATCCGGCTCACTGTATTTTCCGGCGAAGATCATCGTTCCGGCATTCATCGCGTCAACGGCATCCTGTACGTACCAGTTGTCTGCGGTTTCACCGGAGAGACGAATCGTATCGAGGGAGTCGATGGCATCGAACAGCGCCATCGGAGAGGTTGCTGCCATGTAGATGCGTTCCAGCGGCTGATGGATTACAATTACGTCGGAATCGAGGTCATCCGGCGCCTCTTTTCCGTCCGGGACGAGCAGATACTGCGCGCCGTCTTTGACATCGATCAGTTTATAGCCGTCTGTGCAGTAGTATACGTTAAAGCACTCGGCGTAATTCAGGACCATCTTGCTCTCGATGGTGATTCCGGTGATGTCCGGTGCGTCGCTGACATCGTCTGTCGTTGCGAAACCATCCGCGGATGCGGTATCACTCCCGGAGGTGCTGCTCGCAGCAGTGGCTTCGGAGGTGCTTTCACTTTCAGCCGTACTTTCCGAGACGGATGTGCTCTCCGTCTGGCTTTCGGAAACATCTGCTGCGGATGCTGTGGATGTGCTGCTCTGAGAAACTGCCGAAGTGCCCGACGCGGACGATGTGCTGCTTCCCGTTGATGCGGTGCTGCCGCAGGCCGTCAGTGACATCGCTGCTGCAAGAAAAAGTGCAGCCCATTTTTTCAGCTTTCTTTCGTTTTTTCCTGTCATTTGATATTCCTTTCTTAAAGAAAAAGCCGCTGCCATACGGCAGCAGCCCTTTCTCATTTTTTGCTGCAAATTATTGTACTTATTTATTCTCTTCTGCCTTTACCATCTGCTTGAACAGCTCGTTTGCCTGATCCTCGCATCCGAAGATCACGCCGTAGACTTTCAGCCACTCTGCTTTCGCAAGATCGGTCTTCTCGTCTGCGGAACGGTCAACCAGCATCGGAATGGTCAGGGTTGCCAGACGCTCTGCGGTGTCGGACAGACGCTCATTTTCCTCTTTCAGAAGTTCTTCCGGAGTCTTGTCTTCGTCTGCTTTCTCATCCGTTGTCTTATCGTCTTTATCGTCCTTCTGATCCTCAGCTTTGGTATCTGCGGTCTCGTCGGCTGCATCAGCATCTTCCTCATCTTTTGCATTTCCCGGAAGGAACTCAGACGGAAGAATTGCAAAATCGATTTCGTCTTTTACCAGAGCTTTGTAGTCCAGATCATCGAATGCTCCGTCGAAGGAGATTTTTTTGTCTTCCATTGCTTTTGCAATGTTTTCGATCTGGCAGTCTTTCTGCTCCATGCCGACTGCTTTGATGCTCTCTGCTGCGTCTAACTGCTCATCGAGAAGTTTCAGGGCATCCTCAGATGCTACGTATGTTTTCTCAACCGGAAGCTGGATCACGATCATATCTTTGTCCAGTCCTGCCGGAATCTCAACATCTTTCGGAACGATCAGATATTTGACAACATTGCCTTCGTACAGCTCTTTTGTCTTTTCGGTCAGATCTTTCGCTTTCTCAGTGCTGGTCTTTTTGGAATCGGATGCTGCTGCCGCTTCTTCCTCGTCGGTTGCTGCTGCGGTATCCTCCGCTGCTGCGGTATCGGTATCTTCTGCTTTCTTGTCGTCCTCGTTCTGTTTCTCCGGATCACGCTCGGTATCTTTTGTCATATCGATCTCCAGCAGGGTGATGCCTTCGTCGTAATGATACATCTTGAAGTACTCTGCGTAAGCAAGTTTTGTCTCTGCTTTGTATTCCAGTCCCATGATCTCTGGAGCGGTGGTATCCAGCTTGGAGTTATCGGTGCTGATCGTGGAGATTGTTCCGTCTGCTTTTACAAATCCTGTGCTGGAAGAAGTGCTGCCGCCCTTCTTTGCTGCTGCCAGGGAGATGAAGATGTTGTAGGAAATCTCATGGGCAACGGACATTCTGGTGGTCATACCGATGATGGTATTGTTCTTGTTCAGCTCAACCGGAATGGTGAAGATGCTGCTTCCGCCGCTGACATTTGCCATGTATTTATTTCCGTTTGCTTTTACATATCCGTAGTACGGACTGCTGAATGCGATCGTTGCATAAGCCTGTCCGTTCGTTACAGTAATCTTGCTGCAGGAGATGGTTACCTTTCCGGATCCGCCGGAGAAGGAGAATCCGTCTGGTGTGTAAACGCCGTCTGCCAGTGTGGTTGCACTGTCTACTTTGGATGTGCCGCCGCTTAAGTCAGACTCATATTTGGATTCCTGCTCCGGTTTGGTATCGGCCGGTTTCTGGGTCGGTGCCGGAGTCGGGGTGCTGGTGGGTTTTACAACCGGTGTCTCAGATGGAGATACGGTTGGGGTATTGGTCGGAACGAGGGTTGGTTTCGGAGTATCGCCCTTGTTGTCATCCGACGGAAGGTCTCCGGTCTTTTTCAGGCTGGAAGATGCAATCGTGATGGCTCTGTCGTACCATTTGCCGCTCTTTACTGCATGAGCTGCTACAGCAAGTTCCTGATCAAGTGCCTCTACCGGGATTTCAAACTGCATTCCGGTTTTGGTTTCACCGTCTAAGGTGTAGTCCACTTTTCCGGTGGAAGCGATCCATGCGCCGCTCTCTGCTGCCGCATCTTTTCCGGTTCCCATATACAGATAATCATAGCCGCTTCCGCTTAAGGTGATAACTGCTGTCATTTTTCCGTTTTTCGCGGTCAGTTTTACGCCGACTACCTTGAACATTGCTGCATTAGTTGTTGCCTCTGCACTGTAAATACCATCTGCTACTTTATTGGTCTCATCTGCCGGAAGATCTGCGGTCTTTTTCAGACTGGAAGATGCAATAGTAATGGTTCTTGCATACCATTTATCCCGTTTTGCAGAATGGGAAGAAACAACAAGTGCCTGATCGAGTGCTGCTACCGGAATATCATACTGCATTCCTGTTTTCGTCTCGCCGTCTGCTGTTGTGTAATCAACGGTGCCGACGCCTGCAATCCATGCACTCTTGTCTGTGGCAGCTGCCTCTTCCGGTGTTCCCATGTACAGATAATCGTAGGCAACACCACTTAACGTGATGCGTGCTTTCATGTCGCCGTCTTTTACGGTCAGCTCTACGCCGACTACTTTGAACATAGCTGCGCCGGTCTCCGCGGTTCCGCTGTAGATACCGTTTTCTACTTTCGCCGGTTCCGGAGTTGGAGTTGCGGTTGGAACCGGAGTCTCACTCGGAGTCGGGGTTGCAGTCGGGACCGGAGTCTCGGTCGGCTCCGGTATCGGAGTTACTTCCGGTGTTTTGCTTCCCGGAACTGCAAGATAAAGCTGCTGTTTGGTGTACCAGGTTCCGTCTTTCTTTCCAAGAACGATCGGAACGGTTGTGCCGGCTTTGTCCGCATCTACTTCAAATGTAAAGGAATAACCGCCGTTTGCTTCCTGCATTCCCTGGATAGCCGGTGTTTTTGCAAGGTCATCGTTCTTTCCAAGATACAGTTTATCAAATGATACGTTGTTTGTTTTCAGTGTAAGAACGAGTTTATCGCCCTTGTTGATCATTGTTGCCTCGGAGATGACGAACATTTTGAATACGCTGCCGTCCTCTTTGGTAACCGGTGCTTCTACACTGGCTGGCTTATTCGAGGAATCCTCACCTGGATTTTCGCTTGGAGTCTCGGTTGGTTCCGGTGTTACCGTCGGGATTGCATCGGTGCTGTGGATCGTAACGGTTTTATCAGCCCATGTTTTTTTCTTGGCTGAGCGAACGGCAACATCCATCTGTTTGTCAAGCTCTTCCACCGGAATTTCAAAACGATATCCGGTCTTTTCTGCACCAGTCTTCGTATCCGTATAGGTTTCGCTTCCTGTCGGAGCAATCCAGCTCTTTTCATCTGCTGCGGCAGCTTCTGCTGCTGTTCCCGTATACAGGTAATCATAGCCGGTTCCACTCAGCAGAATGGATGCTTTCAGTTTTCCATCTTTTACGATGAGTCTGGAAGAAATCACACGGAACATGCTTCCGGTTGCTTCTGCAGAAGTCTCATACTCACCATCTGCCGGTTTTGCTGCTTCCGCTGCTTTTGTTTCTTTCTCCTCGGCTGTATTGGATGCCTCATTTTTGGTTGTTTCTTTTACTTCCGTTTTCGGCTGTTCTGCCGCCGGACTGGTATTCTCTTTTACAGCATCTTTGGTTTCTTCTTTTGCCGGTGTTTCTTTTTCAGCATCTTGGGAAGTCTCATCTGCTGCTTCCGGCTCTTTTTCTGTGGTATCGGCAGTCTCTTCACCGTCTTTTGCAGTGTCCTCTGCAGTATCTTCCGAAGCATCCTCATCTGCGGATGGTGTCTCGGTCTCGTCAGATCCTGCCGGTGTCTGATCCTCTGCAGGCGCGGCCGGTGTTTCCGTCGGCTCTTCTGCCGGAGTCTCTGCAGTGCTTTCACTGCTCTCGGTTTCTGCCGGTGTTGTTTCCGGTTCTGCCGTCTCTGCTGTTTCTTCGCTCTGCGGCGCTTCCTCTGCGGCTGCGCTGCTTTCTGTCTGTGCTGCTTTTTCCTGCGTATCTGCTAATACGCTGGCAGTCGGGCTCATGATCATGGACGCCGACAGCAGCAGTGCCAGAAATTTGCTTGAATTTCCTTTCATAACTTCTCCTTTTCTTCGGATCTCCTTCGCGCATCTGCTCCGGATTCCGTCTGACTTTTTCAGGCAACTGGGCGGTGCCTGTCCCCGTCAATGATGTCTCCCTGCAAGTAATCTTGTTTTTGAGGACACATTTTTTCTGCGAAAAGACAAACAGACATCTGCTTTTTCTGCAAAAGAGTTTCTCCACCGGAGCTCTTTTTCGGACGCATGGCGACAAAAAAGCAGATGTCCGATTTTACTTCGTACATCTTTCCATGAATATATGCTTTCATCGGAAGCGATTCACTAACCTTTCCAGCAGGTTTCCTGACTCGCAGATCTTCACGGCAGCCG
>ERZ779840.4132-NODE-4132-length-10916-cov-3.358531_pt1 | contig 10916 bp, 3 predicted proteins | sample MGYA00511561_ERZ779840 | MGnify/ENA primary metagenome ERZ779840 (study PRJEB29588, sample SAMEA2162036) | human gut metagenome | biome: human gut; feature: human-associated habitat; material: faeces | place: Denmark | collected 2008/2010 ...
GGGGAACTTTCCGGTCAATACAGTTATGCTGAACTGCAGAATTGATGGAACGGTAAACGTATCCGCACAGGGAAGTTTCGCTAAGGAAAGTGGTTATGCAGGCGGATTTATTGGCGAAATGCGAAATAGTTACGCTGTAGACTGCAGTATTTCTTCTTTGGGTACAGTGTCCGGAAAAGATTATACCGGAGGATTTGCCGGTATAGCAACCCTTGGTGATGTAGCGGATATTGATGAAAGCCAGGGACTTCTGGTAATTGTAAAGGATCTTCTTACAGGGTTGTTAAATGGTAAATTTACCAACATGGATATCCTGAACCTGGTAGGACTCCGGCCTTCTGTTATAAGCGGATGCACCATTGCAGGAGATAACATTTCTGTAACAGCGAACGGTAAAAATGCAGGTGGACTTGTGGGATATGCAGGTGCTGTCCAGATTTCCAATACTTTAGAACTTGCAGATGACTCAAAATCAACTACAAAAGCCCTCCAGCGAGTGCTTAATAAGACGGGTCTTACCTACGAATTTTCAGACCGTGTGAATCAGATCAATGCAGCTTCCTCTATGAAGGTTTCAGCAACAGAGAATGCAGGAGGAATCTTAGGTTACGCTAAGATGACCAGTGTCGGTGATGTCCTCGGTGGAACAGTTACAGCAGCAGACTATATGCGTTTTGAGTGCAAGGACTGTTCCGTAAACGGAGGCTCTTCCGGGCTTACGGTTACTGCGTCAGATCAGGAAAATGGTCGTGCAGGAGGTGCTATCGGTTATGGAACAGGTGGAGAAGTAAGGAAAACATCCGTCACAAATCTGAATTCCGTAACGGCCGGAAAGTGTGCCGGAGGTTTTGCCGGGTATTTCGGAAGCGGCACCCTTGCCAATGTTGGAGGTATTAAACTTCTGGGATTACCGCTACTAAAAATTGACAGCCTTCTTTCTGTAGGTCAGATGATTGAGACGTTTGCAGTTGAAAGTACTGTTTCAGGTGTTGCGTCAGGATATAGTGTGTCTACCCAAAATGAGAAAGGTTACAGCGGTGGCTTTATTGGAGAATGCATCAGTGGACGAGCAAGGGACACAAAGATCAGCAACCTGAAAACGGTTACTGCATCCGCAGCATCAGGAAAAGCCGGTGGATTTGCAGGTTTTGCCAAAGCCGGAGATGCATTAAGTGCCGGAGATTCTACTACATCACAACTGACAGGAATCGAATTGGAGAACCTGCTAGGCGTTGTCAGTGCCCTGAGACCGGAGTTCAATAATACTTCTATTGCATATGTTTCGAATGGTTCTGACCCTCAGGTATCCGCTGATATGGCGGGCGGTTTTGTGGGAGATGGACAGGCAGTAGATATCAATTATGGAAACAACAATTCCGGATTTAAAGCAGACACAGACACGAATCCATCTTCGAGTGAATCTACAGATGAAAAGAATAGTGAAGAAGCAGATTTCATTTCAGCAGTCACGAATAGCGAGGATGGAACAACAGAAGGTGAGACTGGTGCGATTGCAACAACAAATATTACCGGACTTTCCTATATAAAGGGAACCAGCTATGCCGGAGGCTTTGCCGGAAGATTGATGCCCGGTGATGTGGCACAGACAGGTTCTATTAAGTTACTGGGGCTCTTAAATGTAACTCAGCTTCTCAGTGTCATGGATGTGGCATATCCGAGGATTTCCGATTCTTCTATTGAAGGAAACAACTTAGTCGTAACAGCATCCGGAAAAAATGATGATGTGGCGCTTGGAGATGCCGGAGGATACATCGGTAATGGAAAAGCAGTTATGGTTAAAAACTCTGATGTGACTAATGTAAAAGAAGTCACAGCGCCGTATCATGCCGGTGGCTATATCGGAATCATGCGGTCCGGAAGTGCAGCGGAGGCAGGAGATGCCACAGGAGATCTTTTGAACAGTGTCCTTGGTAAGATTCTGAGTCTGAAAGAGTTGGCGAGTGTCTTGCAGGCTGCATCCAGCAAAATTACAAATTGCAAAGTTGCTGGTACCGCAGATGGATTGACTGTTACAGCTGACAACGGATTTGAAAACGCAGAAGGCTATGCAGGTGGCTTCGTTGGAGAGATGCAGAGCGGTCATGTAGATAATTCAGCAAATGCTGTTGATTCCGGAAAAGGAACGGCAGTAGAAAATCTTCTGAAAGTAGAAGGCCTTCGTTATGCCGGAGGCTTCGGAGGTCTGGTAAAAGCCGGAGCGGTTGCAGAGATTGGATCTAAATCATCAATTCTTACAAAACTGGTTGATCTGACAGGATTACTATCCCTGGTCAATGCTTTTGTTCCGGTGATCAGTAATGCCAGTGTTAATTCTGTAGAAAAAGGGTTTACCGTTACCGTTACAGGTACTCTTGAAAAAGATAGCACCAACGATGCGGATGCCGGAAGTGCCGGAGGCTTTATCGGATGCGGAACTGGTGTACAGATCAGCAATTCCGATGTAAATAAATTGCAGCATACAGGTGTCAGTGAGCCGAAGAATCTGCAGCAGGAAGATGGTAGCAGTTATTACGGAAATGACAGTGCATATGCGGTAAATGGTTATCGTTATGCCGGCGGCTATATTGGTAAAGCTGCTATGGGAAGTACGGCAGCCATCGGTGGAGCAAGCGTTCTGGATCATGTTCTTTCTACGACAGGACTGTTATCAGCACTGACTGTAGTTGCATCTATCATAGACAGCTCAGATGTTTATGGAGCAACAGGCGGATTTAATGTTCTTGCAACAGACGGAGACGGTGTTACGGGAAAAGCCGGTGGATATGCAGGAGAACTTCTTGGAGTTCAGATTCAAAATAGTAATTCTTATAATTTTGCACATATCATAGGGCGTGAAAGTGCCGGTGGATATGTTGGAATCATGGAGCCGGGGAATGCGGCAGATGTGGTAAATGGATTAAGTGCTCTTGGAGGACTGATCAAGGCAGATAATCTTCTTGGCGTTTTACAGGCATTTGTTCCTGTGATCAAAAACAGCGAAACAACCTGTGTACCTTGTGGAGGTGCTGTGAGGGCTCAGGCTGAAAGTGATGACAGCATTTACCGTGGACTTGCAGGAGGATATGCGGGTTACAACTATGGCGGTCAGATCTGGGGAAACAATACGGATAACTGGAAAGGTGCTGCATATACAGGAACCGTAAGAGAATGTGCGGCCTATCGTATCCGTTCCGTATATGGAACGGAATATGCTGGAGGCTATACCGGACTGATGCGGTGTGCGAATGTTGCAGACACAGGAAGTCTGAAGGTTTTATTCGGTCTTATCAAACTAGATAATCCGCTGACGCTTCTTCAGGCAGTGTATCCGACAGAAAAGAATACAGCTGTTTATGGACCGCTTCGTGGACTGGATACGGATACCTGGAATAAGTGGGTTGGTGCTGTCGGTTCTTATGGAAGTTACGGTAATAAATTACAGGCACTTGGTGAAGTCAATGATCAGAATCAGTTAAATGAGATTATTTCCCAGTATGCATATGGATACGCTGTTACAGCAGGACGGAGCATTCTGGCAAGTAAAGCAACACAGGGTGGTTCTGCCGGAGGCTATGTGGGTCGGATGGAAGGAGGAACCGTTACAAACGGTACTGCTGTAGATCTTCAGTTGGCAGAGGCTTATAGATGCAGTGGTGGATTTGCTGGTGAGATGCTTACAGGTTCTGTGGCAAACACAGGTGACGTTTCACTGGCAGGCCTTAAGATTATAGGTGCAGACAGTCTGGCAGCATTAAAAACCTTTGTGCCAGTCGTGAAACAGTCCCATGTGAAAGGATATCGTTCCGGTGCAAGGATCAAAGCAACCGGTATTGCAGACAAAGATCCGGCAGGATTTGCCGGAGGCTATGTGGGAAGAATGATCGGCGGCCAAATCTGGGGAGATGAAACTTCCTCCTGCAGTATCACAAATTTAAGGCGTGTAGATGGAACTTCCTATGTAGGCGGTTTTGCCGGAAAAGTAGATCCGGGTAGTGTGGCAGCTATTGATACAGCTACAAAACAGGGACTTTTGAATAAACTTCTGGATGTTCTTATGGTAAATGCTCCGGCAGAGCTGATTAAGGTTCTGAATGCTACTGTTTCCACCATCCGCTGTGCATCTGTGTCAGCCTGGGATGACTGGGGCGTGATCGTAAACGGAACCTATCAAAATGGAAACAATACAGGGTATGCAAAAGCAGCTGGAGGATTCACAGGAAGTCTTTGTGGAGCAGTTCTTGGCGAGAAGGATAAACCGGAAAGCGGAATCCGTGCAGACAAGATTCGCTCTGTAGTAGCCGGTGAATATGCCGGAGGATGCTTCGGTATTGCGGATGTTTCCGGTGCTGCAAATATTAGTGCCAATGGTGAGACCTCTGTCTTACAGTATCTTTTAAAGCTTGGAAAAACCGATGTGCTGGATGCATTCCGAAGCTATGTATATTACGGAAATGTCACAGGAAGCCCAGATGCAGGGCTTGGCGTCAGTGCTAACACAGCAACAGATGCAGGACAGAATAATCAGGTTACATACAGCGGAACAGCTGGAGGATTTGGTGGTTCACTGTTAAATGGATCTGTCAAAAACAGCACTGTAACAGGATTAAATTATGTAACTGGACTGAACAGCGTAGGTGGCTTTGTAGGATACTCCGGAAAAAGCGGAGTTATAAAAATGGAGAAGCTGGATGTGCTGGGAGATAAATTTGGACAGCTTCTTGGCGGTGCCCTCGGCGTTTTGGATATTTTTGGTTCCCACATAGATGACAGTAGCGTGACAGGAGTACCTGGTGGTTATACCGTTTTGAGTAAAGGCGGACAGGAGCAGATTGCAGGAGGCTTTATTGGTTACGCAAATCTTGCCAGAATGTCAGGTTGTAGTGCCGGAGATGCCAAAAATCAGGAAAATAGTCTGAAACTGGTAGAATCCGGTGGAACAGCCGGAGGCTTTGCCGGAAGAACAAGCTTTGCCTATCTTGCAGATGTAAAACTGGATTCCACAGTGGTGGATGCATTATTCGTAGTTCTGGATCAGCTTGTAAGGGCATTGTATTTGGATAAGATTCAGGATTCCGACTTGTTGCATATTAATCTTGGAATTGTGAAGGTTGATGCACTGTACGATGGAAATCTCATCCATGTGAATCTGCTTGGACTGGATATTTCTGTTGGGCTATCTAAAAAGTCTGATGATAACAATCAGCAGACAGATTTTGCAATCATTAAGATCGGAGATTCCTCTATTAAGCTTCCATGTGACAAAAACGGAATCATAACGAAAGATAATGATGTAAAGTCCAACATCAGTGTCAACCTGATTAAGGCAAACAGGACAAAAATTACAGACAGCAATGTATATGGAATCAATACGGGATACGATGTCTATGCCGGCGGAGCAGGAAATGATGCGGATGGTTCTGCAAATGATGGACGAAGCGGAGGTTTTGTTGGATACAACGATGAAGGACTGCTGAAGAATAACAATATGTACTACTGTGATGTGGTCCGTGGAACATCTAAGCTGGTGGGACCATTCAGTGGAAAAAGTGATTTGGACTCTGTATATGACTTTAATACAAAAGCAGGTGTAGAAGGTGAGAATAACAATTATCGTATTTACCGAAAACCGGCGATTAGTTTTGATGAGATCAAAAAGAATTCGAAACTTCTGACAGATACGTTCAGTCAGGAAAATGGATGGAGCATCTTCTCAGTAAAACATGTCGTGCAGGTAGATGAGTATAACACATTGCAGAATGCAGTTATGGCAACAAAAGATTCTTCTGAAACAGCAGATCTGAATGCTTATGTATCAGATGCAAAAGCCGTTCTGATGTCAGATACCAAAACGACAGTAAATACAGGTGATAGCACATCACCGGAACCATCAGATGCACAGGATCCATGTGATGAATATATAAATCTGACCATTAATAAGGTATGGAAAGATTTCCGGAATATGGACAACATCAGACCAGACACTATTAAGATTACAATTTCCAGAAGCTGGACGGATGCAGAAGGAACAAAACATACAGAAGTCGTGCCAAACTATGAAAACTATGAAATAAAAGGTGATATCTCAAAATCTACATGGCAGAAAGTGATTGAAACTCTTCCAGCCTACATAAAAGATGATGCAGGAACTCCGCATTATTACAAATATTCTGTTACGGAAACTGAAATAAAAGGATATACAACTACAATCGAAACTTCTAAAGATGGATTTACCTTCACGATTATCAACCGGCATTTTGCACTGCTTCCGGATACCGGCGGCGAGGGCATTATGATGTTTATCATAGCAGGTGGTCTGTTGTTAGCGTTCCTGCTTTATACCGGACGCAGAAGGAAACGGAAACAGACGATGTAGGAAAGGGGGAGCAGGGGCATGAGAGAGATATGGCTGCGTGGGGAACTTCCACCGTAAAGGCTGAAAGAATCCCGAGCGAACCAATAAAAAATCAAAAGAAAGTGAGAAGAGGAATATGAAGAAATTAGTATCAAGATTTATGGCAGTTCTGATGGCAATGATCATGATACTGTCCATGAGCATGACTGCATTTGCAGCAGAGGATGCAACAAGGTTAACAGGTACTGGTAAACTGACAGTCAACAATACAGTAGAAGGAAAGACTCTGGATCTGTATCAGATTTTTACAGCAACAAAAAATGAAGCGGGCAATGTAGCATACACATTAAATCCTGAATATGAAGGATTCTTTAAGGCAAATGTAAATGGAGCTTCTGCATTAACAGGCGAAACATTAAGTGAAAAAGCTTATGAATATGTTAAAACACAGGTTGGCGAAGATGGAAAGAACGGTGTAAATTTTGCAAAAGCAATGCTTACATGGATTCTTTCAAATACTAGCACTGTAGATGCTACTCATAAAACTGTAACCACAGCAACTGGTTCTACAGAAATTGCTAATCTGGCATATGGATACTATGTAGTTTATCCATTAGGTGCAACAGATACCTCAGCAGCACCTGGAACTGGTCAGGATTATACATCCGTAGCATCTTTAGTTAGCGTAACAGATACTAATGCTACAGTTAACATGAAGAGTAATTACCCGACAGTAGACAAGAAAATTATTCCAGCACAGAGTGGAAGTGGACTTACAGTTGGTGCTATTGTGAATCCTTCATGGGAAGGCAATCACCAGATGGAATTAGATGACGAAAATGAGTCTGAGGACACCATTGCACCACATGGTGCAGCGGATGAAAAGAAAGCTGGGGATTTTGCGATTGGTGACACCGTTACTTACCAGCTGACTTCTAAAGTACCGGATATGACAGGATATAATTCTTATACTTTTAAATTTACCGATACATTATCAAAAGGATTAGACTTAAAAGCAATTCTGTCTGTAAAGGTTGGAGATACAGAACTCAAAGCAGGTAAAACAGGAGATAACACATACTTACCGACATATACGACAAATGACAATGGAACACATACACTAACTATTAGCTTTAATGACTTTTATAACAACTTTAAGAATCGTACAGGCGAGACAATCACAGTTGTTTATACTGCAACTTTAAACAAAGATGCTGTTATCGGTATGAATCCAAATACCAACAAGGCGGTTGTTGAGTACAGTAATGATCCGAAGTCAGGTGGAACAGGTAAATCTGAGCCAAGCATCGTAGATGTACATACCTTTGATTTCACAATTTATAAATATTATTTAAAAGACCAGAGTAATAAAGAAGATAAGACTGCACTTGCAAAGGCAGAATTTGAGCTTTACAAGGCAAACGAAGCAGGCGATGCAGCAGATACAAATGCTAAGATTAATATTGTTAAAGTAAAAGAGGGTGAATATCGTCAGGCAACACCTGAGGAAGCTGTAGCAGAAGTTTTCAAATCCGATGTAATCGTATCTGGTACCGACGGAAAAGTTCTTGTAAAAGGTCTTGATGCCGGAACTTATTACTTAAGAGAGACAAAAGCTCCAGACGGATACAATAAGCTTCTCAGCGACATCAAGGTTGAGATTAAAGCAACTTATGGCGAAGATGGAAAACTTGTAAGCTATAAAGTAGATTACACATACAATGGAACTACAACACCAGGTGTTGCAATCACAGAAAAAAATAACTCCCCAGAAGTACCTGTAGAAAACAAAACAGGTGCACAGCTTCCATCCACTGGTAGCAAGGGAGCACTCATGGTAACACTGGCTGGTATCGTTCTTTTCGGTGTATTAACAGCAAGCAAAGCTTTTGGCAAAAAGAAAGCAAAAAACTAAGACATTCTGAAGTTTAAGAATGGATAAAAAGACAGTTCATCTTCCCGGTATCGTACCGGGAGGATGTCTGCTTTTTCTGAAATGTCCAGTGTGGACTGGGTATTTCAGAAGAAACAGACGAAAAGGTGAAAGGTATTATGAAGAAAGTAGTAAAAATACTAAGAGGAATTGGATATCTGGCGGCATTTTCTTTAATCCTGTATCCGGTAGTGAGCAATTACATCAATCAGATGAACAGCACAACGATTGCTACAGATTATGAACAGGAAGTTTCTCATCTGTCGGAAGAACAGGAAAATGCCATGATCGAGCAGGCACAGGAATACAATGAAAGCCTGATTGGAATTGGTTCCATAGCAGATCCATTTTCAGAAAGCAATGAAAACCAGACAGAAGATGATGAGTATAACAAACTTTTGAAAATTGATGATACTGGAATGATGGGATATATTGATATCCCAAAGCTTGATGTTGTTCTTCCGGTTTATCATGGAACATCCGAAAAAGTACTGCAGTCAGGTGTAGGACATCTGAAAAACACCTCGCTTCCGGTAGGCGGTGAGAGCTGTCATGCGGTATTATCCGGACACCGTGGACTTGCAAATGCCAAGATATTCACCGACCTGAACAAGATGGAGGTTGGAGATGTATTTTATATTAAAGTTCTTCATCATACCTTTGCCTATCAGGTGGATCAGATTCTGACAGTATTGCCATCAGATACAGATTCTTTACAGATTGAAAAGGGCAAGGATTATGTAACACTGGTCACATGCACTCCTTATGCAGTTAACACGCACAGACTGCTTGTACGTGGCACTAGAATTCCGTATGAAGAGGCACAGAAGATAGATGAGGAAGTTGGTCTTCAGCGCACAATCCCATTCAATGTGATTCTATTGATTGTTGGAATTGTTGCTTTCATCATCATATGGGTGAGCATTAAGTTACATAAACGCAGGAAGGAGAAAAAACATGAGCAGAATAAGTAAACGTAAGCGAATATATATGTGTATGGCCAGTGTGATGTGTATGCTTTTACTCCTCATTCCGTTACCTGTGTCTGCGAATGATCTGGGAAGTATATTATTAAAAGCAACTGTTGAAGATGAGACCACGGTATATAAGCTAAGTAATACTGAATTTACGATGTATCAGGTTGGAACATATAAAAACAATTCATGGGCATTAGTGAGTGAGTTTGCAAAGTCTGGAGTCATATTTGATTTTGATGATTCTTCCGCTCAGGCAGAAGCTGCAAAAAAACTGGAAAAATATGTACAGGATAACAACATCAAAGGAATGTCCGGAAAGACCAACTCAGACGGAGAAGTTATGTACAGAGATCTGGAAAAAGGAGTGTATCTTTTTGTCCAGACACAAAAAACACAAATTAGCAATCAAGTATATCAAAGCGAACCTTTTATCATAACAGTTCCAGGTAATTATGATGGTCAGATAATTTGGAATGTAACGGCAGAACCTAAATTTAAAAATGAATCGATACCACCAATTACCACGAATACGCCACCAGTTTCAGAAGAACCATCAGGTGATAATAGCAGTCATACTCCAAATGTAAAAACGGGAGATGATACGAATGTAATTATGTGGCTTTCTTTAATGGGAATATCCTTAGTCATATTTAGTATTTGTAAAAGAAAAGTCCATAAATAATATGAGAAGATCGGGAAATCCCGCTTTTTTCGTTTAGTTACTCAACTGGCATAAGCCAAAGATAAATACCTCCGGAGGTGCACCGTATGGTGTCACCTAGGAGGAAATAGATCTGAAACCTTGGGAGGATTTGGAAAAGAATAATTGAGTTGTCAGTGCAATCCTATTTATCTCTTGTGACAGAAATAGGTTCCCGTTTTGCTGGAAGTAAGTCTGAACTGATCTCAGGAGCATAGAGCAGTGCTGTAAAATTCTGTCTAATGATATCTAGCGTCTTTTGTTTTTTCTGCAATTCCTGTATTTCCCGGACAGTAGCAGCCTGTTCAGATTCAAGATTTTCAATTTGCTTCTGGATTTTATTAGAGCTTGGGATTTTGGTAACACCGAGATCCTGAAGCTCTTTTTTTAGTGAATCGTGGAGTTGGTATTCTGCTTGATGTTTGGTCCGGTATGCTTTTGGATTTTTAGCAGATTTGCAATCTTCAATCACTTTACGGCAGAGCCGGTAAGAATCACAATGTTTTTGAATGACTTTCTGCGTGTTCAGTTCATTGTTGATTTGTGTTATTCTCTGTTCAGCCGCTTTAACAGAAGCATCAACATCAGAAACATGCTGTTGAAAATCTTCATAATTCAGCAGATTATTTTCAGAAAGATAGTTGAAGGTGCGGGTTGCCTCTTTTAGATTATTTAGTTTTGCCCAACGTTCAAATCCTTCTCGATTGCCGGTTGTAACATAAGTGGAAATATTGATATACAGGCGAGCATCTCTGGACGGATGCTTTGGAGTTTTCACTTTGCTACGATTTTTTGCCAGACGGATGCGGACATTTTCTTCGCTATAATAACTTCCGAGAGATTTCATGTAAGTGAAGTCCTTCTGCTCCGGTGCACGGAAGGACAGGTGTTTTCCTTGGCGGACTTCATATCCGGCTAACTGCATTTTTTGTAGAAATTCCTCATAGTTGATGG
>ERZ779840.4138-NODE-4138-length-10901-cov-4.573668_pt1 | contig 10901 bp, 9 predicted proteins | sample MGYA00511561_ERZ779840 | MGnify/ENA primary metagenome ERZ779840 (study PRJEB29588, sample SAMEA2162036) | human gut metagenome | biome: human gut; feature: human-associated habitat; material: faeces | place: Denmark | collected 2008/2010 ...
TTGAAGAAAAATAGCCCGATTAAAAAAATCACGGGCTATTTCACGGGAGTTTGGGCTGGAGTATCTCGGAATCAAATACAAATTAGGTGTGGATTTCTTGGATAAAGCTTCCATCCAAGGCCGCGATGAAAAGGATGTCGAGAGGGCGATTGAAAGAGCCTTGGAACACGGCGTTTCTCAGAGTTTTATTGAAAAAACAGGGGGCTATACAGGCATTAGCGGTATTTTAGATACCGGCAGACCCGGCCCCACGATTGCAATCAGAGCTGACTTAGATGCGGTCCCGGTTCAAGAAAGTTCTGTTGAAGAACATGAAGCGGTCAAAGGCAATTATGTTTCAGAGATTCCCGGTGTGATGCATGCCTGCGGCCATGACGCCCATACGTCCATTTTGTTGGCGGTGGCAGAATGGGCCGTTAGAAATAAAGAGCACCTCGTAGGAAAATATAAATTCATTTTCCAGCCTGCTGAAGAAGGTGTTCGAGGCGGATTAGCGGTGGCGAACGGCGGAATTTTCGACGATGTGGATGAAATCTTATGTTTTCATGTAGGCTCCGAATGCAAGTTAGGCGAAGTCGGCATCTGTGAAGGTGGCTACCTGGCTACAACTAAGCTTAACGTTAGTTTCGAAGGCGCTCCGGCCCATGCTGGATCAAATCCGGAGGCCGGGAAGAGCGCATTGTTGGCTGCCTGCAATGCGGCAACTTTAGTTGCAGGAATTCCGAGACATAGCGGTGGATTAACTCGAGTGTGCGTCGGAAAATTGGAAGCAGGCGAGAGCCGAAACGTTATTCCAGCTCATGCACGGATGGAGATTGAAACCCGCGGTGCCACGAGTGATTTAGATGCATTCATGGTTGACCATGTCAAACGCATTGTTCGAGGCACCGAGGCAGCTTTTGACGTTAAGGCGAAAATTGAGAAAGTCGGCTCTGCCGCGAATCTGGAAACGGATCCGGAAGTGTTGGCAAGACTTGCCAAGATTACAGAGCAAATGGAGTCAGTAGAGAAAACGAACTTCATCCGGTTCGTTCCTGCCTCAGAGGACTGCACATGGCTGATTAGGCGGGTAAGGGAACACGGTGGAAAAGCAGGCTACTTCTTGTTCGGCTGCAACCATCATGGTCACCACAGAGGAGATTTTTCGATACAGGACGAAAAATCGATGCCGGTTGCTTTCGAAATGCTAACGAAGTACTTAGCAGAAAGAAACATGAGCTGCTGACTGCCGCAATCAGGAGCCGATATTTCTGTCGAAAATGGCCCCTTACTTTTTATCGCATAAAAAAGACCTCCGAAATTCGGAGGTCAATTCATTCAAGCTTTGGAAAAAATCAGCTACTTCTAAGTCAACTAACTTTGAAGAACGTTCTTGATCTGGTCGCTGGTTCTCATCAGATCGTAAGTCTGACTGTCGTCAAAGGCGGCAAAGACGGTACCGATGCGGTCGGTGATGACATACATATCGTCAGGAGTCTTTTCAATCCAGCCTAGGTCGACGAGCTTGGCGAGTTTACGGCGGACAGTTTCACGAGGAATGCCGGTAACGTCCGAAATCGAGAGGGCGTTGCAGGGCAGGTACTGTCTCTGGCCGTTGAACGATGCAGGCTGATAGCCGCGGCGTTCGTCGTAGAAGCGTTCTGTGTTGCGGGAAGCAATTTCACCGAGGACCAAGCAGAGCGTCAGATCGCCGTCATAGGCCTGATACATTGCGCGAAGGCGGCTGGTCATGAAGCGAAGAAGCAGGACGGATAAAACGTCTCGGTGAGAAGCGTAGGTTTCAGGAGAGACACCGGCGGGAATTCTGAGTCCGGACGGTAATTCGGTCGGGAAAGCGGCTCTGTCTTTCGGTGTGCGACGTGTTCTTAGCATTTTGTTTCTCCTATGTAACTTTTTGAATCCCTTGCTGAAAACTTTGTTTGATTTCGTTTTCAATGAAGTCATCATATCGGGAATTCCCGAGGTGAGCAAGTAAAAACCCATATTTATACATACCATATAAACAGTATATTCATAAAGTTACATAGGAGATTATTAGGGAAAAGAGTTAGGGATTACGCCTAAAATGCCCGTCGTTATTGGCTTCGCAATTTCTTAAGGAGAATTCGTTTTTTCGAAAAAATACCCAAAATGGAATTGTAATAAATTGTAAAATAAATGTAACTCTCTTTGTCAGCTAATCGAAAAATTTGATTTGTCAGATTTAAAACCAATTTGGTAAGTTAATAATCTCAAGAGTTTCAAGAGTTTTTAGTTTGTATAACAATTATTTGTCCGCTTAATAACCTGTGTTACAAGGGTTGTAAGGAAAGGAACTATTTTGGTAATCAGAGTCTTGACAGTTACTGTGCTTATCTTTTTTGATGGCTTAACTTGTTGTTTTGCAAAAGCTTGAGTGAGAATTTTTCACAATACCAAAAATTTGGTATTTTGGGTTATTGTTCGTACAAAAATCACATTTATGTGCGAGAGCTTGTCTGTTCACGAGATCATAGGTTAGACAGAGACATTCTTTTTGGTATTGAATGACCTCCATGGAATAGAACCCTAAAAGTCGGGGAATAAATACATCTTGATCCGAGTCGGCTAAATATTTCTTAAAAACCTATTGAAAAATATAGGTTTTTTCTTGACTTTGTAAGATGTGTGTATTATAATTATAAGCATATTTAAAGAAGGTTTCTGATCATGTCTAAGCCAATAACCGGAAAAACTACCACCTCTGTTTGGAAGCAAAAGCGTAAAAACGGCGATATTTACGTCTGGGAAAGACAAACTGTTTACATTCCGGAGACGCGCAAGACCAAGGAACTCTCCCGAAAACTGCTCGGCAAGATTCCTGCCGGATCGACCGACGGAGAAATCGTGCCCACCAGGTCTAAACGCAAAAAGAGCGAGGATGCAGCACCTCAGTCCTCGACACTTTCAAAAATTGGATCGACTTCGCTTCTGCGCTGGGTCGGAGAGCAAAGCGGTATTACAGATGATTTGCTCTCTTGCATGGATGAGGGCTCGGCTAAAAAGGTAGACACGATTGCTCAGTTTTGGTTGGCTAATCAGGGTGACAGACTGCAGAGAATGCAGAAGTGGCAGTTCCTTCATCCCACTCCTTATCCGGAGCCGATTTCAAAGGACGTTTACCACGACTTGTTTGAATATCTCGGATTAAACGAAGGCATCGTTCAAAACTACTTCCTTGCCAGAGCTAAACGCTGCCATAAGGAGGACGCGGTTGCCTTTGACTCTTCAACCGTCTCTTCATACTCCCGATACATTAAGGAAACTCGTCAGGGTTTTAACAAGGCCGGTGACGGTCTGGACACCGTTAAGCTTCTCACGTTATTTGATTTAGCGACGCACCAGCCCATCGCATTTGCACGCGAACCGGGAAACTTGGCCGATGTCTCCGGCATAGAAAACGCTCTAAAGCAGTTCTCGTTCTTAAACATCTCCAAGGCTCAAATCGTTACCGACAAGGGGTATTACAGCCAGAACAATATCGGACAGATGCTGCGCAAACACATCAAATTCCTGACGGCTGCGTCTATAGATCTGTCTTGGGTTAACCACCACCTCCAGAAAAATAAGTCCGGACTGGAAACCGCCTCAAGCCTTTGCCCTTGGGACTTCAACATCCATGGCATTACGGTTCCGGTTGATGCTGAGTTTACCTACCAAAGACAGCGGAACAGAGGCGAAGCAGCCAAGGGCGACACTCTCAGTGAAACAAGACGGTTATACCTGCACCTCTATCTGAACCGCGAAAGGGTTGGAGAGGATGAAAAACGCCTTGCGACAGATCTTATGTCCCTGAAGAGCGACCTCGAAAAAGGCCTGTGGGATGAGCTCAGTGAATCAGCTCAGAAGAAGGCAGAAAAATATCTCAGCACAAGCCGGCTCGGCAGAGGCGGAAAGCTCAAAGTTACGATAAACGAAGAAGCCTACGCTCAGGCCAGGAAGGATTACGGTTACTTTGCCCTTGTCTCCAACAAAGCTGAGGACTGCTTCGAGGCTCTAAGAAAGTACCGTCTGCGCGAAAAGATTGAAGAAGCATTTAAAGACACGAAAAATCGTCTGGACGGTTCACGCACTCGCGTCTGGGACGGAGATACACTCAAAGGACGTATGTTCTGTCAATTTGTTGGGCTTGGATATCAGTGCTTCCTGCACACGAAGATAAAGGAACTCAAAGAAAAGCTTGAGTCGAGCCTCGGTGACAAAAAACTTGCGGAAAAGGACAAAGATCAGAACGCCGATCTGCTCAAATGGCTGAAAAAACAATCGATGCAAAGTTTAATCGACTGGTTCGACTGCATTGAATTGACGAGCCTGAGGAGCGATGACGGGACCGTCACACAAAGAAGCAGCGATACGAAACGTGACCGATTGTTCTTTACCTTGCTGGGGATACCGGGGTTTGAAGATAAGCCGCAGACTCAGCTAAAGGTCAGTCCGTAGAATTCTGATGTGACCTTTAGCCTACTTTTAGGATGGAAGCTTGCGGCGGCTCACAACATTGGGCACGTGAGCTGCAAAGTCTTGGTCACACGGTTCGTCTTATGCCGCCAAAGTTGGTAAAACCGTACGTAACGGGGTTAAAGAATGACAAAAACGATGCACGCGGCATCTATACAGCTCTCGTGATGGGCGTGCGTGAGGTACCAGTCAAATCTTCGGCAATCCGAGACCTGGCCCTGCTGCAAACGATGAGAACGAAGCGCCAAAAAGAAAAAGTCGCAAAAATTAACCACATCAGAGGCATCCTGACCGAGTACGGATTGGTTATGGGGAAAAGCGTAAATGCAGTCTTAGCGAAGGCGGATCTTTAATTGTTGAGCTAAAGGAACGAGCTGATGTGAGCCCATTTATAGTTTCTGAGCTGACTGCTCTTTTCCATGAAGTTAAGGAGGCGATGGCGAAAATCAAAGAATTCGAAACGAGCATCGAGTCCATCGCAAAAACTCTCAAACAGTATGAATTATTCCAGTCCGCGCCGGGAGTTGGACCGATAACGGGAGCGACTATGTTGGTTTTGCTTTGTAATCCGGAAGTTTTAAGAACGGAAGAGAATTTGCCGCCTATATAGGTTTGGCTCCAAAAAGCTCCGGAAGCGGCGGTAAAAACGTTGTTACTCACATTCCCAAAAAATATGAATGCAACAATGAGGTCAGAGCCCTTCTAGTTCAAGGTGCTCATGCCATCTGTAGGAGCAAGCACAAATCAGACTGGGTTTCTTCAATCTAAGCGAGAAAGCCAAAAAAGGTAGCCATTATTGCCGTTGCAAATAAGCTTGCCAGACAGTTATGGATAATGGTAAAGAAAGGAGAGAAGTTTGAAAGACGCTTCATCTTGGGCGCCGTATAGAGATATCTGTGGAAAACACCGTTGAAATTTTCTGATGTAAAACCGGTTACGCCGGCCTCAGAAAGGCCTGAAAAAAAGACAAGCACCAAAGATGCTGAGAGTCAAAATAGGATCTGAGGTTGGTTACTCATCATGGCTGCTGCCGATGGAACCTCCTACGCAGGATAGAAGCCGCATATCTCTGGAACCCCGATAGCTGTCAAGTACCTTGAAATAAAAATATCCTTAGTCTTGCGCAGCAAGACTCATGCTAATTAGATTTTTATACTTAAGTTGTCCGGGTTAAAAGAGGCCACCGCCAAACATACAGAAGAGGCTAATTTAAAAATCTCTCCAGGCTGTCTTTAAGAACCCTATTGGATTCTATTTGCCTACCATGAACTTCCAAAGCAGTCCGTTCTTGCCTCATAAAGAAATATGGTTGGATCCAAATTCGGCTTTTAGGCTGTGGAACGGGCCTTTTGGCTTTCTCATGCTGGGTTGTAGTCGATTTTGCCCGAACTGTAAGTTAAATTTTTAGGATGCTTTTGGTAATGAACATTTTGCAACCCCTGCTATTTTTGGGTTGTATGGTTTACCGCTGATAAGGATGGCTCTAACAATTCGTAAAAGTTTAGCCGCAACGGCACATACCAGTTTTCCCCACGGCATTTTCTCTTTTTGTTTCTTTAAAATCCACTTTGTCAACTGTTTGGAGTGCAAGTTACCTTTAGTAGCCTGGTTGATCACGATTCCGGCTCCCTGCACCATTAGGGACCTCATGGTTTTATCTCCCCGATGGGTGATTTTCCCTTTCTTCTCGTTATGACCAGTTGCCATGCTTCTCGGAACTAAGCCGTAATAGGCAGGAAAGTCTTTAGGATGTTTGAACCTTTGGATGTCCCCCACAGTGGCTCTGAGGCGGCAACTACAGATAGTGCCTAGTCCTGGTACTGTTTGAATTAGTTGACAAGCTTTGTCCTTCTTCGCTAACTCTTCTAAGATTTTTGTGACGCTCTTTAAATCTTTTTGGACTGCCTGAGCATGTGCAACCATACCAACAAGTGCCGTCCTTAATTCTGCCGGGAAGGCCGCATGGTTTTCAATCATATCTTTCAATCTGGCTTTTCCGGAGATTCCTTTGGAAATGCTCAATCCCCACACTTGGCAAATACCCTTTAAAGACACCATGGTTTGCCTATACTGCTTCACATATTGTTCCCGCAAGGTTGTTAAGCTGGCGTACTTAAGCTGCTCTGGATCTTTGGCTTTAACCGTTCGCAGCTGAGTATCTTTGGTTAGAAAAGCCAGTGCCTGTGCATCGTTTAAGTCGGTTTTTTGATTTGAAAAATGAGATTCAACGTAATCTTTTACATTCTTTCCACTGATAACGATGCAGTGATGTCCCCAATCTTCCAATTTTTGAACCATGTAATTCATTTCTGTACAAGGCTCCATTGCGAATATGGTGGGGCTGAGCTCCTGAGCACTTTTTTCAAGCTCTTGGTAGTCAAGGCGATCAATGCCAAAAATTTCACCATCAGTTGTCAGCAGAATAGCGCTGACACAATTCTTGGCTAAATCAATGCCGATAACTTCATATTCGAGGTCTGTGTCGATCGTATTTACAAGTATCCTTTTGATTGACATGATTTCACCTTTTTAAAGACTTTCTTCCTTTGATTCTGCCCTATGTCTAGTAGGGAGCAAAGGGGTTCCATGTCATTAAGAAAACCATAATCATCCTGATTTTTTAATGTAACTGACACCAATCATCTGTTGAAATTAGGCTTGTTAGACTCACAATTTAAGCTATGACAGCCGGTCCCGGAGGTGTTCTTGTTCTTGAAGATTTTGTCAGCAAGGGCGGCAATTTATTTAATTGAAGAAAACCGTAACGGTCAAGATAGATCTGCAACTATTTGTTGGATAAGGATTATTTCAGTCCGGTGCCTTTAAAAGAATCTTGATCCGTAATTCTTCGAATGGCTTTTAAAAGTCGAATTAGAAAGTGGAACTTCTGTTTAAATAAGTAAATACCCTTGGATAATTGACACACGGGAACATAAGAAATTCTTTGACACAGTGAACCACAGCCGACTAATCAGAAAGCTGTCACTCAAAATCAAAGACGGCAGAGTCATTTCGCTGATACACAAAATGCTTCGATCGGGAGTCCAAATCAATGGGGAGATCAAACCCACGGAGATAGGACTTATGCAGGGCGGCCCGTTATCACCGCTCCTAGCCAACATCTATCTGGATGAATTGGACAAGGAGTTGGAGAAACGCGGACACCGCTTTGCAAGATACGCTGATGATCTGATCTGTATCTGTAAGAGTAGAAGAGCGGCAGAAAGAACCCTGGCAAGTCTGACAAGATTCGTGCAGGACAAGATGCTGTTGAAAGTAAACCAAGAAAAATCGCACGTTAGCCCCGTAACGAGCCCACGAACGAAATTCTTAGGATACGGCTTCTACTTCAGTCGGGCAAAAGGAGAAGGAAGACTGACGATCCATAAAAAGAGCAAACAAAAGCTCAAGGACACGATCAGGCAACTACTGACCAGGAACCCAAGAACGAGCATAGAGAATGTGAAACAGCTGCTAGCGCAGAAGCTTCGGGGGTGGATGAACTACTTCCAACTAGCAGATGCGCAAAAGTGGACACAAGAGGTAGACCGATGGATACGGCGCCGTATCCGCCAACTCTTGTGGAAAACTTGGAAGAAGGTGAAAACCAGGATAAAAGCTCTTATAAAATTAGGGGCGGATCCTGTTAGAGCCTATTACTGGGGCTGTACTCGAAAGGGTTATTGGCGAATATCCAACAGTCACATTCTTGCGACCACTCTGACCACAGACTTCCTCAAACAAAGAGGTTGGTCGTGGTTAGGGTGCTATAAAGGTTAAAACGTTGAGAAACCGCCGTAAAACCAAGGGGACTTGGCCTACCAGACCGGTACGGGCGGTGGTGTGAGAGGGGGTTCGCTGGAATTCAGCGAGACCCTACTCGATAGCCATTTCACAGATTTTTATTCCAAAATTTGTAAGCGTGGGTTAATATCCACATTACTGATTCGGAGTCGTCATTTGTCGGATAAATGATCCTGCAAATGTGATCTGGGTTCAGCAGTAAAAAAAATCACCATCCTTAGGAGGATATTTGAAATGAAAAAAGTACTCGCAGCTTTTGCAGTTGCTATGGCCCTGCCGATGACAGTTATGGCATGGGAACCGACCGGTGACGTCAACGTTATCGTTGCTTACAAAGCCGGTTCCGGCACAGACACAGGTGCTCGTCTTCTTGCTACCGAAGCCCAGAAGTACATTCCGAAAACCATCATCATTCAGAACCTTCCCGGTGCTGACGGCAAGATCGGCTGGACAAAATTAGTTCAGTCCAAACCCGACGGCCAGACCATCGGCTTCATCAACCTGCCGACATTCACAACTTTGGCTGCACAGCCGGGTGCTCCCTTCTCCATCAATGACATCGTTCCTATCGCCAACCATCTGACGGAAGCCGGTGTTGTTGCTGTTAAGGCCGATTCTCCCTACAAGACTATCGAAGAACTCGTTGCCGCCGCTAAAGAGAAAGGAAACCTGAAAGCCTCCACAAACGGCAACAAGGCTTCCAACCACACTGCTGCTCAGCTGCTTGCTAAGAGCGCCGGCTTCAAGTACAAAGCCATTCCTTACGGCGGTACAGCCGACCAGCTGCTGGCTCTTCGTCAGGGCGAAGTTGACTTCACCTGCGCCAAGGTTGCTGACGTTGCCAAGCTCGTTAAGGGCGACAAACCCGAACTTCGCGTTCTGGCTGTTTTCAACACCAAACGTGATCCTGAACTCCCGAATGTTCCGACACTCGGCGAAAAAGGCCTCTACCCCGAATGGTACGGTTCTGCTCGTGCTTTAGTTGCTCCGAAGGGAACTAAGCCCGAAGTCATTCAGTACTACGTTGAAGCCTTCAAGAAGACCATGCAGGATCCTGCTGTCATTGAAGCTCATAAGAAAGCCGGTATGGCTCTCGACTTCAAAGACAACAAGGAACTCGGCGACCTGATCAAGGCCCAGGACAAGTTTGCTCGTGACGTTGTCAACGACCTCTACAAATAATTTTTGATTATTTGTCCCAGGCATTCCGATGCCCGGGTTTAAAAATACCTTTTTAGGTGGGTAATTCCTCAATTTTAGGATTGAGGCTAACTTTTTGCATCCAAAAAAATGTTCAAGAAAATTCTCGTTTCCGCAGCTCTGATGGCTGCCACCGCGGCTTTCGCTGCCGACCTCCCTTCCGTTAAGATTTTGGCTACAGGCGGAACGATCGCCGGTACCGCCGCTTCCAGCACTCAGACAACCGGATACAAAGCCGGTGACTTAGGCATTCAGACTTTGATCGAAGCCGTTCCGGCAATGAAAGACTATGCCAATGTTTCCGGAGAACAGGTCGTCAAGATCTCTTCCAACAACATGGACACAAAGACCTTGCTGAAACTGGCCAAGCGTGTTAACGAACTGCTGGCCGATCCGAAGGTTGACGCCGTTGTGATTACACACGGTACCGACACATTGGAAGAAACCGCTTACTTCCTGAACCTCGTCACTAAGAGCGACAAGCCTGTGATTTTGGTCGGCGCTATGCGTCCTGCAACAGCCATTTCCGCAGACGGCCCGATGAACCTGCTCGAAGCCGTTCGTGTTGCTTCTACGCCTGAAGCCAAGGGCAAAGGCGTGATGATCGTCATGAATGATGAAATCAACGGCGCTCGCGACGTTACCAAGACCAATACGACCAACCCGGCTACCTTCAAGTCTCCGGAACTCGGCGCTATGGGCTATGTGAGCGGAAATAAGGTTCGTTTCTACAAGCAGTCCACAAAACGTCACACTACGAACAGCGAATTTGACGTTAGCAAACTCGATACGCTGCCCCGCGTTGACATCATCTACTCACACGTTGATGATGACCGTGTGATGGCTGACGCAGCTGTTGCAGCCGGTGCCAAAGGCATCATTCACGCCGGCACGGGCAACGGCTCTATCGCCAACCCGACAATGGAAGGTCTGAAAGACGCTGTAGCTAAAGGCGTAGTCGTTGTGAGAAGCGCTCGTGTTCCGAACGGTGCTACAACAGTTTCTCTGCCCATGTGGACGAAGGCAGGCTTCTTAGAGTCCGACACACTGAATCCTCAGAAAGCTCGTCTGCTCCTGCAGCTTGCTCTGACGAAGACTCAGGATCCGAAAGAAATCCAGAGAATGTTCGACCAATATTAATCTGATCGATTAGATCTTCTTGATATTTGATGAGAAAGGCGCTTCGGCGCCTTTCTTATTGGAAAAAATTACTTGAAAGCCAGATCGTTGGCTTTGAGCCACTCGGACACCATCTTCGGTGCGGACGAAACTTGGTAAGAGCGGATCCAAAGAACACAGGAGTCAGTTCTCCCTTACTTACCATCTCCTGATCGAACTCGGCACTTGCGCCATCCAGAAGCTCAATTTCTTCCATCAGCTGCTCTTTCTGCTCCGGATCCATGATCTCATCTGCATGCGGA
>ERZ779840.4144-NODE-4144-length-10887-cov-3.413497_pt1 | contig 10887 bp, 7 predicted proteins | sample MGYA00511561_ERZ779840 | MGnify/ENA primary metagenome ERZ779840 (study PRJEB29588, sample SAMEA2162036) | human gut metagenome | biome: human gut; feature: human-associated habitat; material: faeces | place: Denmark | collected 2008/2010 ...
GCTTGAAATCATGGGTTCGCCGGAGGACGTGATCGACCTCGCCGAGCTGTATATCCGCATCATCTTTATCGGCATGCCGGTGCAGATGCTCTATAACTTCTGCGCGGCGGTGCTCCGCGCGGTCGGCGACACCAAGCGCCCGTTGTATTTTCTGACGATTGCGGGCGTCATCAACGCCGGGCTGAATCTGGTGTTCGTCATCGGGTTCAAGATGAGCGTAGCGGGCGTCGCGCTGGCGACGATCATTTCGCAGGCGGTCTCAGCCGCGCTGGTCACGCGCTCGCTGATGCTGATGGACGGCCCGACGCAGCTTCACCTCGACCGCCTCGCCATCAAGCCGCACATCATGCGCATGATTATCCAGATCGGCCTTCCGGCGGGGATTCAGAGCTGCATGTTCTCCCTCTCCAACGTCGTCATCCAGTCCTCGGTGAACAGCTTCGGCTCTATCGTCATCGCGGGCAACGCCGCGGGCGCGAACGTCGGCAACTTCGTCTATCAGGCGATGAACACGTTCCAGCAGGCCGTCACCTGCTTTGCCGGGCAGAACATCGGCGCGCGCAAGCCGCGCCGTGTGCTCAGCTCGATGTATGTCAGCCTGTTCTGGGCGCTTTCCTTCGGCGTGGTCTTTGGCGTGCTCTCCTGTGTCTTCGGCACGCAGCTTCTGGGGCTCTATTCGCCGGACCCGGCGGTGATTCAGGTCGGCCTGAACCGCATGTACATCGTCTGCGGCCCGTATTTCCTCTGCGGCATCATGGATGTGATGACCGGCGTTCTGCGCGGCGTCGGCTATTCGCTGCTGCCAATGATCGTCTCGCTGATGGGCGCGTGCGTGTTCCGCATTTTCTGGGTGATGACGATATTCGCGGCCAACCGCACGATGGATTGCCTGATGATTTCCTACCCCGTTTCGTGGGCGCTGACCTTCCTCGTGCTGGTGGTGATCTTCGCGGTGCTTTGGAAAAAGAAAATCCGGCCGCGCTATACGCCGGAGGAATTGGCGGCGCGATAAAACAGCAAAACCGACCGATGGTCATTCTTCGGTCGGTTTTTTCTTTTTCGGCTGACAAAGAACGAAACGCCGCAGGGTGCATGTCGTCCCCGCTCGGAGCTTTGAAATACGTTCCTTTGTTTCTAAAGGGGTTTGATCGGTTCGATAAGCCGGAAGTTGGATTATAAAGTTCTTTGCAAATACACCATATCTACCAACTGTATTCCACTCTCATAGATTGGGTGGTCGTAATTATCTGTAAAAAAATTGGGTATGATGTGTGAACGAACAAAACCACACTTTTCATAAAACGGGATTGAAAGCGGACTATCTCCTGTTCCCACTTGCAGAATTGAGTATTGTTCCCTGTAATTATCAATAATAAACTCAATCAAGGCTCTTGCATAGCCTTTTCCTTGATATTCTGGAACTGTAGCAATATTCTTGATTTCAAGTATGTTATTTCCTTCATCGGTTATGACACACTCGCACTTTACCCCATTGTCATCAAGTACATACATCTTGCCTTTATCAAGATAACGGTCAACCATATCTTCCTGTTCATCTGCTAATAGGAGCAAATCCAGATATTGTCTTTTGTTCTCTTTAACTTCAACAATTATCATTAATCACACCTACAAATCCCGATTTATCGTTCATCTACACATCCGAATTATACCATAAAGCGGGAAACGCGAAAAGCCCGAACCTTCTTCTACCGACAGAGCGCAAAACGCCGCAGGGTACATGCCGTCCCCGCTTGGCGCTTTGAAATGCGTTCCTTCGTTTCTAAAGGAATTTGATCGGTTCGATAAGCAGGAATTTATCACTCTAAAATAAATGGGAGCGTAATCATAATAATTCCAAACAGGGCAAATGAAATACCACCAATTTTTGCGACTTTTAAGTAGAATTCAGACGGTTCATCTGCCCGATAAGATTTCCATTCTTCTGTCAATTTCCATACTAAGTCTGGCTTCAAAAAGATAAACATACCTAATGCAAAAATTATGATTCCGCCACAAATAGGCCACAACATATTCACCATCTCCTTCATCAAATTCCGATTTATCGTTCATCTTCACCTCCGAATTATACCATAAAGCGGGAAACGCGAAAAGCCCGAACAGTTTTCTGTCCGGACTTTTTCGCTATGCTCAAATTGATTTGATCCTTTTCGGCTTTCCGGCGCTCAGCCATACGATTTCGCAAGCCCTTGCCAAGGCTTATGCCAAACTGAACGCCGCGAGGAAGAAGAACAGCACGACGGCCATCACCGTGCCCAGCGACAGCGTGGTGGAAACATACTCCGCATCGTCGCCAAGGTCGGCGAACAGCGGGATGATGAACGGCGCGGGCAGCGTATATTGCAGCATCAGCCCGCCAGGGCCAGCAGCATCAGCGCCAGCAGCAGCCCCTTGTCAAACGGAATCACGGCGAACAGAATTCCCGAAACCGCCGCGCAGACGGCGGCCAGCACGCCCAACCGAAGCCCCATCGTCGTCAGCACCGGGCGGAGAAGCGCGCGGCTGACGTGAAGCTGATAGCCCATGACAATCAAAATCAGCGCGGAGGTCGGCGCGGTGATAAAGCTCAGCAGCGAGGTCACGATCTCCCCCGCCGCCGTGCCGTCGATGGCCTTATGCACGCCCAGCGCGCCCAGAACAATGCCCAGCAGCATGCCGATGCAGGCTTTGTTGGTCAGCATGTTTTTGACGATGAACTGGGGCGTCATTTTCTCGCCGCCCGCCGCCTTGAGCGCCGTCAAAAAGACAGTGTAGGCGAACATCGTCTGGCCGATATCGACCATGGCGTATGTCTTGGTTTGATCCGCGCCGCAGAGCAGCGCATAGAGCGCATAGCCGAGCATGCCGCCCTCCGCGCTGGTCATCAGCAGCGGCATGAAGCGGTCATACGGCTTCACGAAACGGCGCAGGCCGTAGCCCGCCGCCAGCGCCGCGCCGTATCCGGCGAACACCAGCGCGAACACCAGCAGCATCCGCCTGCCGTATTCGGCGGTAAAAAACGCCTGAAACAGCACGACCGGCAGCAGAATATCGCCGATGATGTTTTTCAGCCCCACATGCTGGTCGTCGCTTAAAATGCCCTTTGTCGCGCAGACGCGGCCGAGCGCGATCATCACCAGCACGGGCAGAACCTTGGCGAGGATTTGCGTAATCATGTGTACAGTCCCTTCCTAATTGAAAGGAAAAGGCTGCAAAGCAGAATTTGCCTTGCAGCCTCCTTTGTTGTAACTTTGGTGTGAATTACTTGGTGTGGATCGCGTCGGTGTAGAACTCGAACGCTTCCTTATCGGTCGCCTTCTGGTGAACGATCATGCGGATCGCCTTCGCCATCTCGACCGGGTGATTGCTCTGGAAGATGTTGCGGCCCATATCCAGACCGCGCGCGCCGCCCTGAATGGAGCGATACGCCAGCGTCAGCGCCTCATCCTCCGGGAGCTTCTTGCCGCCGGCGACGACGATCGGCACCGGGCAGGCCGCGACAACTTCCTCGAAGTTGTCGCAGTAGTAGGTCTTGACGAGCTGCACGCCCATCTCGGCCACAATGCGGGTTGCGAGCTTGAAGAAGCGGTCGGTGCGCTCCATGTCCTTGCCGACGGCCACAACACCCAGCGTCGGGATGCTGTAGCGCATGCCCGCGTTGATGCAGCGGCTCAGGTTGTCGATGGAGGAGAGCTGGCCGTCCGCGCCGATGAAGGTCTGAACCGCCATGCAGTCCGCGTTCATGCGGATCGCGTCTTCCACGTCCACGGCCAGGCACTCGTGGCTCAGGTCGTCGTTGATCATGGAAGAGCCGCTGGTCACGCGCAGCGCAATGCCCTTCTTGAAGGTCGGGGACACGCAGGTGCGAATCGCGCCGCGGGTGCCCATGAACACATCCACCTGCTCCTGAAGCTTCGGGATCACCAGATCCAGACGCTCCAGACCGGCGGTCGAGCCCATGAAGTAGCCATGGTCAAACGCGAACATCACAGTGTTGCCGCTGACCGGGTCAAAGATATTGGAAAGGTGACGCTTCATGCCCCAATCCGTGTTATTCGCGCCCTTCACGTGGAAGCTGCCCTGATTGCCAAACGGAACATCCGTATGATAATCCTTCGCGACCTTCAGTCCGTCCTTATCTGCCATTGGAATCAATCTTCCTTTCTGAAAACGGTCCATTTGTGAGCTTCTAACAGAGGCGAACGCCGCGTCATGCCGCGGCTTCCACCACAAAGGGAGGAGCCCCGAAGGGTTCCTCCTTGGAGATGCCATGTTTGGGATTAGAAGTTGTAATCCGCCACGTTCTCCGCCGTGAAGACAACGCGCTCCGGCAGCAGCACGACGCCGTTGTTCTCCGCAGCAGTCTCCTGACCGGCGACGAGCGCGTCGTTGGCCAGCACTTCGACGGTGCCGATGGACGGGATGTCGATCTTATCGCCGACCTTCACGGTGTTGCCCGCGGAGATGTAAGCGGCGAGGTAGCAGCCCATCGCGCCCTGGATGCCGCAATCCCACAGACCCCAGCGGGTGCAGATGCCGTTCTCCAGGTAAGAGGTCATGCCGGACGGGGTGCAGAAGCCGGTGATGGTGATGTCCTTCGCGGTCAGACCCTTGTTCTCCGCGGCCTTGCACTGGCCCGGCAGAGCGGTGGAGTCGTTGCAGATGATCACATCGACGTCAGCATACGCGTCGAGGATGGACTCGCCAACGCTGACGGACTGAGCCGGATCCTGGTTGGAGTAGTACGGATCATGCACCGCAACCCAAGTCGGATACTTTTCCTTGATGTAAGCGTCGCCGGCGACGTACCAGGAGTTCTGGTCAGACACGGACGGGTTGGAGAAGTGCCAGACGTACTTGACTTCGCCGTTCACGTCCACGCCGCGCTCCTTCAGGGAGTCAACCGCCATTTCCACCAGCATCGGGCCGAGGACGTCGGCGGTGCCCTGAGAGACCATCAGCGCACGAGCGTTCGGAGAGACGTCAGAATCCCAGGTGCTGACATAGATGCCCGCGTCCTGAGCTTCCTGGAGCTTCTCGTCGAGGCCGGTCGCGTCGACGGAAGAGATGCAGATCGCGTCCACACCCTTGTCGATCGCCTGCTGGATCAGCTCCAGCTGGGTGGTGACGTCAGCGGTCGGGGCGCCGATGTAATCAACGGTCAGGCCCCACTCTTTCGCGTACTTCTGCGCGCCGTCATTCGCGGCCTCGAAGAACGAGTTGCCGGAAACCTTCGGGATGAAGGCGACGGTCATGCCGTCCACCGGGCTCTTGCCTTCGGCAAAAGCGGCGGAGCACAGCGTCAGAGCCATGCACAGCACGAGAAGCATAGACAGGATCTTTTTCATGTTTAGGTTCCTCCTACGTTTTATTTATCTCAAGAGGTGCTCAACGGCGCCCCCTGAAATGCGTGACATTCAGCCTTTCTTCCTTTTGAACAGGTGAGAAAGCATGTGCTGACCGGCGATTTCGCGCCCCAGAACGACCACAACCAGAATCAGGCCGATCGGCAGATCGAGGTTCTGCGTGCTCACGCCGAAGCAGAGCGGCAGGCCGTAGCGCAGGATGCAGATAATCAGCGACGCGAGCACCGTACCGATGATGCTGCCCTTGCCGCCCGTGTTCAGCGTGCCGCCGAGCACGACGGCGGTGATGATGGCCAGCGTATAGCCGGAGCCGAGGTCGTATTTCGCGGAGTTGACGTTCGCAGTCAGCAGCGTGCCCGCAATCGCGGCGCTCACCGCCGAGAGGACGTAGGTGCTCATAATGGTCGCGCGGGTGTTGATGCCGGAGTATTCCGCGGCCTGCGGGTTTACACCGATCAGGAACAGGCGCTCGCCGTACTTGGTGCGGTGGAGAATCCACATGCACAGCAGGATGAGCACGACATAAATGACGATCTGCGTCGGAATACCGAAGATGTTGCCCTTGCCGAGGAAGCGGAAGCTGACGAATTTGCCCGCCTCGTTCTTCGCCGGGAAGCCGCCGATGCCCTGATACGCCGGGGTCGCGGACATGCCGGAGACCATCAGCGCAATACCGGAATACAGGAAGCTGCCGCCCAGGGTGACGACCATCGGCTGAACGCCGCAGTAGGCGACGAAGAAGCCGGAGAGCGCGCCGCACAGCGCGGCGACCACCACGGCAATCGCCACGGCCGCCCAGATGTTCAGCCCCGCGTCGCTCCAGAGCACGCCGATGATGATGCTGCTCAGGCCGATGATGGCGGGCGCCTGAATGTCAATGCCGCCGGTAATCATAACCATCGTAACAAACAGCGAAATGATGCAGACGCTGATGTAGTTGACGATGCTGTTCATAATGGACTGCGGACGCAGGAACTTCGGGTTGGCCGCGCCGAACACCACAAATTCCAGAATCAGGAAGATCACCAGAAACATTTCCCAGTGCTTAAAAACCTTTTTCAGCATGTCCTTCATGCCTTCGCGCCTCCTTCTTGATCCGCCGTTCTGGACAGAAGGCGCTTTCTGCGAGTCATTTCAATGGAGCGGCGCTGCGCCAGCGCGTCGATGACGACGATGACGATCAGCATCGTGCCGGTGATGGTATTGTTGTAGGTGGACGGCAGACCGATGAAGACCAGCAGTCGGCCGATGGAGGACATGATGACCGCGCCGATGGCCGCGCCGATCACGTTGCCCAAGCCGCCGGAGAGCGAAATGCCGCCGAGCACGCAGGCCGCGATGGCGGTCATCTCGTAGCCGTTTCCGGCCACGGTCATCACCTGACCGTACTTGGAAGCGAACACAAAGCCGCCCAGACCCGCGAACAGGCCGCAGAGCACATACGCCAGAATCTTCGTGCCCAGCACGGAGATGCCGACCAGGTTCGCGCCACCCGCGTTGTCGCCGACCGCGATGAAATACTTGCCCTTTCGGGTCTTCGTCAGCGCCAGATGCGAAATCGCAACCAGCACCACCGCAATCGCATAGTAGAGCGTCACGCCCGCGAACACGGTCTTGTTGCCGTAGCTGGAAATCGCGCCGCCGAAGTTTTCAATCGTGCGTCCGCCGGACATGATGTAGATCAGGCCGCGAACCACGCTGTTCGTACCGAGGGTGAAAATCAGCGACGGCACACCGAAATACGAAACGCCGACGCCGTTGACCAGACCGATGGCCGCGCCCGTCGCCAGACACAGCAGCAGCATCTTCAGGATGCTTCCGTCCTGCTGGGCGATGAGACCCGTCATACCGGCGGTCAGGCCGAGGGTTGCGCCGATGGAAACGTCGATCTCGCCCGTCATAATGACGAACGCAATGCCGACGGCCAGCAGCGTGTACATCGTCGCCGTGTTAAAGCAGGTGACGATGTTGTCGTAGGTTAGAAATCCGGGGGCCGCGATGCCGGTGATGACAAACAGCGCGATCAAAAAGATCAGGCTGGTCATCCACCGGGCTTTGAACACGTTCTTCATTTTCCTCACACCTTCCTCTCATGCGCAATGCCGAAGGAGGCGCTGGTGAGAGCATCCTGCGTGATTTCCTCGCGGCTGAACTCGCCGTTGATCCGTCCCTGGAACACCGTAACCGCGCGGTCGGCCAGCTCGACGACCTCTTCCATGTCGGAGGAGACCATCAGCACGGCCACGCCCGCGTCCTTGAGCTGGCGAATGATGTTGTAAACGTCGCCGCGAGCCGCCGCGTCAATGCCGCGGGTCGGCTCATCGAGAATGACGACCTTCGGTTTCGTGGACAGCGCGCGGGCGATAACCACCTTCTGCTGGTTGCCGCCGGAGAGGCTGCCGATCTGATCCTCGAGCGAAACGATCTTCGTTCTGAAATCCTTGACGTATTTCTGCGCGATTTCGCCCTGACGGCGGCGATTCATGTTCACCGCGCCGACGTCCTTGCCGTTGAGCAGCGCGGAGGTCGTGTTGGAAGAAATCGAGCGGATTTTGAAAATGCCGTGGTAGTGGCGGTCTTCCGGCACGAAGTTGATGCCGGCCTCCAAAACCTTCTTGGTGGGCAGACCCGTGATGTCGCGGCCGTCCAGAATGACCTTGCCGCCGAGCGTCTTGTCGCGGCCGAAGATGGTGCTGATGAGCTCCGTTCGGCCCGCGCCGACGACGCCCGCAATGCCGAGGATTTCGCCCGGATACAGGTCGAAGGTGATGTTGCTGAAGCCGTAGCCGCTGAAATCCTTCACCTGCATGACCGGCTTGAGGTGCGCGTAATCCACCGGCACATACGCCTTTTCCGCCTGCTGAGCGCCCTGCGCGTCGTTGGGCAGCAGACCCTGAATCAGCATCTCCTTGGTGAAGTTCCCGACCGGGCCTTCCAGCGTAATCACGCCGTCGCGCATGATGGCGACGTGGGTCGCGATTTCAAAGACCTCGGTGAGGCGGTGCGTGATATAGATGATCGCGATGCCCTTCTTTTTGAGATCCTCCACCGTCTTGAACAGGGATTGCACCTCGTTGAAGGTCAGCGAGCTGGTCGGCTCGTCCAGAATCAGGATGCGCGCGTTGCGCATCAAGCCGCGCAGAAGCTCGACAAGCTGCTGCTCGGCGATGGAGAGCGTGTTCGCCTTGCGCTGAAGGTTCAAATCGAAGTTGAGCTCCTTCATGCACTCGTTCAGGCGCTTTTTCAGTTCGCCCTCGTTCTCGCTGAAGCCCATCAGAATATTTTCCAGAACCGTCATGTTCGGGAAAAGCATCGGCTCCTGCGGCACCAGATAGATGCCTTGCGCCAGAGAAGCGGCCGGCTTGCCCAGCTTGACCGCCTGACCGTCGATCAGGATGTCGCCCTCGTCGCATGTGTAAATGCCCATGATGATCTTCATCAGCGTCGATTTACCGGCGCCGTTGCCGCCGATCAGCGCGACAACCTCGCCTGCATCCACGCTCAGGTTGATCCCCTTGAGCACGGCGTTCTGCCCAAACGTTTTGCGAATCCCCCTGACCTCAAGGCGCGGGGCCGTCGTATTCTTTGTGGCCATATCATATACTCCTGCGTTTTGCGATTACAAAGGTTTGCTCGTTGCACAATCTTTTGTTGCCTCCATTGTAGACGCATCTGTGCACTTTGTCAATATATTTTTCTCGGTTTTTGAAAACGGCGCGCTTCTTTTTCAAAACCGTCGTTTATTTTGCAAAAGAATTGACATCCGCTTTATTCGGTGCTATACTTTTTATGTGAACTTTTGTTTTGCATTTTGAAATTTGTTTCATCGTTTTTCGGTGGGAAACGGAGCAGCCATGAATAACGCCGTTCATTACGAGGATGCGCTGATGGTCAAGGCCGCATGGTATTATTACTTTGAAAATATGACCCAGCAGGCCATCGCCGACCGGCTTTCCATCAGCCGCATGCGCGTCATCAAGCTGCTGGAGGCCGCCCGGCAAAACGGCGTCATCCAGTTCCGCCTCCGGTCAGACAGCGTGGGGATGATGCAGCAGAGCCGCGAGCTGATGCAGAAATATCATCTGAAGGACGTCTTCATCATTCCGGAGGCCGAGCAGGAGGGGCAGCTCAACGAATCCATCGCCCGCGCGGGCGCGATGTACGTCGCCGACCGCCTCAGCGAAAACGCCTGCATCAACGTCGGCTACGGCGACACGCTCAGCCGAACGCTGAACCATCTGGCGACGATGGTGCAAACCCCCGTCACCTGCATCTCTCTGACGGGCGGCGTTTCCTATTATCTGCCCAACGGCCGGAGCAACATTTTCAACGCGCGGCTCTATCTCATGCCCGCGCCGCTGCTCGCCTCCTCGCACGAGATGGCGGCGGCGATGCGCGCGGAGGCCTCCGTCAGCGAAATCATCCGCATGGCGGCGCTCTCCTCCTTCACGCTGGTGGGCATCGGCGCGATGCATGAAACGGCAACCATCGTCCGTTCCGGCATCATCACCCAAAACGAGCTTTTCCGGCTCAAGATGTCCGGCGCGGTCGGCGACGTGCTCTGCCACTTCGTCGATGAAAACGGCAAATTGATCCCCAGCGACATCGAGGATCGCCTGATCTCCACGCCGCTTGAAAAGCTCCGCGCGATGGATAACGTCGTCGGACTTGCCGCGGGCGCGCAAAAGGTGGAGGCCATCCGCGCCGTGCTGCGCGGCGGCTACCTCGACGTGCTCATCACCGATGAGCCGACCGCAGCTCTGCTTCTCAAGGGCGAGTGACCGCCCCTGATATAACGACAAACCAACGCATTTGAAAGGATGATTTCAATGGCAAAAACGCTTATGGCCGTCGATGCGGGCACCGGCAGCGTCCGCGCCGTGCTGTTCAGCCTCGAGGGCGAGCAGCTTGGCTGCGTCCAGCAGGAATGGACGCACCGCGAAGACCCCCGCTACCCCGGCAGCATGGATTTTGACTGGGTGCACAACTGGGATCTCGCCCGCGGCTGCATCCGCGGCGTGATCGAGCAGACCGGCGTCGATCCGCACGACATCGCCGCCGTCTCCACCACCTGCATGCGCGAGGGCATCGTCCTCTACGACAAGGATGGTCAGGAAATCTGGGCCTGCGCCAACGTCGATGCGCGCAGCGACGACGAAGTGGCGCAGCTCGTGCACATGAACCCGGAGCTTGAAAAGCAGATCTACCGCGAGTCCGGCCAGACCTACGCGCTGGGCGCGCTCCCCCGCCTCTTCTGGGTCAAGAATAAGATGCCCGAGGTCTATGAAAAGACCGCGATGTGCACCATGTTCAACGACTGGCTCATCTACAAAATGACGGGCGTGTTCTCCTCCGAGCCTTCCAACGCCTGCACCACCGGCATTTTTGACCTGAAGGCGCGCGACTGGGACGATCAGATCGCCGCTTCCATCGGCCTCAAGACGGGCATCTTCCCGAAGATTTCCGAGTGCGGCACGGTCGTCGCGCAGGTCGGCGCGAAGGGCGCCGCGGAAACCGGCCTCGC
>ERZ779840.4145-NODE-4145-length-10886-cov-5.201366_pt1 | contig 10886 bp, 9 predicted proteins | sample MGYA00511561_ERZ779840 | MGnify/ENA primary metagenome ERZ779840 (study PRJEB29588, sample SAMEA2162036) | human gut metagenome | biome: human gut; feature: human-associated habitat; material: faeces | place: Denmark | collected 2008/2010 ...
GATTAAAGAAAAATGCAATAAAAATGTAATAAAATTGTAAAAATATAAAATAAAAAATAGAATAAACACGAAAACTCTTAGAACTGTCGAAAATTGACACACGATTGTTTTGTAATAATATTGACACACAAATGCAAAAATGGTAAAATTTACCATAGAAAGAGATTGGAGGTAAACATGACACAACTTGATAAAAAAATAAAAAAAGTTTGTAGTTTCTATATTAGCGATTGGCATTTAGTAACAATGTTATTACCAAATATAGATAAAAAAATCAATAAAGGAATCACGATTACCACAATAACAGAAACAAATCTAGAAGAAAAAATTCAAACATTATTAGACAAACTAAGGATAAAAAACAAAGAAAGAATACTAAAAATAGATTGGAAAGCAAAAGAAATAAATGAAGAGATAATAAAAAATACAATAAAAAACAATGATGAAATAATAGTAAATGGTAACATTGAATATATAGAACAAATAAATCAACAAATAGAAAAAATACTAGAAAGCAACAGTGAAGAATTTAAAAATAAGGAACTTTCGATAATAAACTGTTATGACATTACAAAATACGAAAGCAAAGTCAAAGAAATAATAGAAAAACACGACAAAATTTTAAACACAGCAGGAGAAAAAGACAAACAAGAATATATTAATAGCATGGTTATTGCTAATTAATATAAAACTGAACAAAAGAAAATAAAAAAACAAAAGAAAATCCGGACTCAACGCATCGGCATTGTTGCTGATGCGTTCATATTACATGTTGACAAAATAAATATATATATGTATAATATCATTACGAAATTGTGCGAATAAATATACATCATATTTGCACAATTATTAAAATCTTACTCATTTTAATTAAAATGGAAGTAGAAAATTGCGACATTAGTATATACATATTAGTGTCAAAAGAAAGAATTGGTGAAAAGAAATGGAGGATTTAAGTTTACCGATTGGAAACACGCCAATGTTAGAAATCGAATATCTTTATAAAGGAAGGAGAGACAAGTTTTTTGCCAAGTTAGAATCATATAACTTAACTGGTAGCATTAAAGACAGAGCAGCATATTACATACTAAAAAAAGCAATAGACTCAGGAAAACTAAAACCAGGACAAGCTATTGCAGAAGCAAGTAGTGGAAACTTTGGATTAGGAATTGCAGCAATAGGAAAAATCTTAGGATTTGACGTACACATATTCATGCCAGGATTTGCAACAGAAGAAAGAAAGCAATTATTAAAGTTATATGGGGCAACACTTCATCTAAACTACGATGAACACGATGCATTCAACATTGCATTAACAAACTGCCATAAATTTGCACAAGAAAACGGAGCTTTTGAAACACTACAATTCGAAAACATGGACAACGTAAACTCTCATTATGAAGGCGTTGGAAAAGAAATCGAAAAAGAAGTAGGAGATAAAGTAGGAGCATTTATAGCAGGAATAGGTTCAGGTGGAACATTTGCAGGAGTTGCAAAAAGAATGAAAGAACTTGATAAAAACATAAAAACATATTGTGTAGAGCCAAATAACATGCCAATATTATCTGGAGGAAAAGTATCTGGACACAGCAAAATCAGCGGAATAGCAGATGACTTCTTACCAAGCATAGTAGATCAAAAACTAATAGAAGGAGTCATTGGAGTAGAAGATGATGATGCAATAAATATGTCAAGAAAACTAAGCAAAGAGATAGGCCTTGGAGTTGGAATCTCAAGTGGAGCATACACAATTGGAGCAATTTTACTAAACGAAAAGGTAGAAAAACCAGTTGTAACAATATTTGCAGACGACAACAAAAAATATCTATCAACAGAACTCGCAGATGAAAATATACAATATGATAATCCAGAATATATATCAAACCAAGTAAAATTTATAAATGTAAAGAAAATAAATTAGTAAAAGTCAGCCAAAAAACTTGGCTGGCAATTTTTTTGCTAGAAACGTTGACTATTTTGTTCTATTGTTATATTATGATAGCATAAGTATTAATAACCAAAAAATGAAAGGAGAACAAAATGGAAGAAAAATACTTAGCTGCTGAGAAATTAGTAAAAAAATACAATCAAGAGCAGCTACTAAGTCAATATGACAAACTAGATGAAAACAAAAAAGCAAAATTATTAGACGAAATATTAACATTAGACTTCAACCAAGTTGAAGAATTATACAAAAGAATAGGACATACAGTAGATTTTTCTGCATCAAAAATAAAACCAATAGACTACACAGATAAAAGCGCATTGTCAGAAGAAGAACTAAAACACTACGAGAAAATAGGATTAAAAGAAATAAAAGCCGGAAAACTAGCAGCAGTAACAATGGCTGGTGGACAAGGAACAAGATTAGGACATAATGGACCAAAAGGAACATTTGATATAGGATTAGATTCACATAAACCAATATTCGAAATCTTATGTGACACACTAAAAAAAGCACAAGAAAAATACGGAGAATATTGTGTTTGGTACATAATGACAAGTAATGAAAACAACGAAGCAACAGTTAGCTTTTTTGAAAAAAATAAATTCTTTGGATATCCAAAAGATAAAGTAGTATTCTTCAAACAAGGAGAATTACCAATGATCGACACAGAAGGTAAAATCCTAATTGGAGAAGATGGACTAATAAAAATGGCTGCAGACGGTCATGGAGGAATATTCCTATCGATGAACAGAAATGGAATATTATATGATATGAAAACTAGAGGAATAGAATGGGCATTCATAGGCGGAGTAGACAATGTCTTAGTTAATATGATAGATCCAGTATTCCTAGGATTTGCAATAGAGAAAAAAGTATTAGCAGCAGGAAAAAGCGTTGTAAAAGCAGGACCACACGAAAAAGTAGGAGTATTCTGCAAGAGAGACGAAAAACCAAGTGTTGTAGAATATAGCGAAATTTCAGAAGAAATGGCAGAAGCAACAGACGAAAAAGGAAACTTAATATATGGTGAATCACATATACTTTGCAACTTATTCAATGTAAAAGCAATAGAAGAAATAAGCAAAAATACATTACCATATCATAGTGCTTTCAAAAAAGCAAAATACTTAGACAAAGATGGAAATTTAGTAACATCAGACAAACCAAATGCATATAAATTCGAATCTTTCTTATTTGACGCATTTGAATCATTAGACGATATGGCAATACTAAGAGTAAAAAGAGAAGAGGAATTTGCACCTGTTAAAAATGCAGAGGGAGTAGATAGCCCAGAAACTGCAAGAAAATTATACAACGACTTTCATAAAAATGTATAATTAAAAAATAAGAGTTTAAAGTTTGGTTATACAAATTTAAACTCTTATTTTGTAATAGAGGAGGAAAGAATGAATTATTTAGATAAATATAATAAATGGTTAAATGATCCATCAATAGATGAAGAAACCAAAGAAGAATTAAAAAGTATAGAAGGAAACAATGCAGAAATTGAAGACAGATTTTACAAAGAATTAGAATTTGGAACAGCAGGATTAAGAGGAGTAATCGGAAATGGAAGTAACAGAATGAATAAATATACTGTTACAAAAGCAACTCAAGGATTAGCAAATTACATAAACAAAAACAATCCGGAAAACAAAGGAGTTGCAATATCATATGACTCAAGACATATGTCAAAAGAATTTAGTGAATATACTGCATTATGCTTAAACGCAAATGGAATAAAAACATATGTATTTGAAGAGCTAAGACCAGTTCCGGAACTATCATTTGCAGTAAGAGAGTTAAAATGTATTGCAGGAGTAATGATAACGGCAAGCCATAATCCGCCAAAATACAACGGATACAAAGTATATTGGGAAGATGGAGCTCAAATAGTTCCACCACACGATAAAGGAATAATAACAGAAGTAAATAGAATAGAAGACTTTTCTACAATAAAGAAAATTACAAAGGAAGAAGCTATTAAAAAGGGATTATATAATGTAATCGGAAAAAAAATGGATGACAAGTACATAGAAACACTAAAAAATCTAGTATTAAATCTAGACACAATCAAAAAAGTTCAAAAAGATGTAAACATAGTATATACACCTCTACACGGAGCAGGAAATGTACCAGTTCAAAGAATATTAAAAGAAATAGGATTTGAAAATGTTTATGTAGTACCAGAGCAAGAGAAACCAGATGGAGATTTCCCAACAGTAGATTATCCAAATCCAGAAGATGAAAGAGCTTTCAAGCTAGCGTTAGAATTAGCAAAAAAAGTAAATGCAGATGTCGTTCTAGCAAATGACCCAGATGCAGATAGATTAGGAGTATATGCAAAAGACTCAAAAACAGGAGAATATCATTCATTCACAGGAAATATGTCAGGATTACTAATTGCAGAATATGAGCTTTCACAAAAGCAAGAAAGAGGAGAGATACCAGCAAATGGAGCTCTTATAAAAACAATAGTATCATCAAACTTAGCAGATGCAATAGCAAAAGAGTACAACTTAAAACTAGTTGAAGTATTAACAGGATTCAAATATATAGGAGAGCAAATGAGATTATTTGAACAAACAGGGAAAAATACATATATGTTTGGATTTGAAGAAAGCTACGGATGCTTAGTAGGAACACACGCAAGAGACAAAGACGGAATAGCAGCAGTAATGGCTCTATGTGAAGCAGCAGCATATTACAAAACAAAAGGCTATACTCTATGGGATCAAATGATGAACATATACGAAAAATATGGATATTACAAAGAACTTACTGTTTCAGTAACAAAAGAAGGAGTAAGTGGTGCTGACGAAATAAAACAAATAATGGAAAACATTAGACAAAATCCAATAACTCAATTAGGAAAATATAAAGTCTTAAAATTCAGAGATTACAAACAAGGAACAATAAAAGACCTAGAAACAGGAAATATAGAAAAAACAAATCTACCAACATCAAATGTACTATACTTTGACTTAAATAACGATGCTTGGTGCTGTGTTAGACCATCAGGAACAGAACCAAAAATCAAATTCTATATAGGAATAAAAGAAAACAATATGGAAGATGCAGAAAAGAGTTTAAAAGAACTTGCAGAAAAAGTAAAAATATTAGGACAATAAAAAAACAATGGCAGGAGAAATCCTAGCCATTATTTTTTATTGTTTTGCAGCATCTTTCCAACCATTAATATTATTTCGTTTAATTGCACCAATAATACTAGCTTTAACATATGGATTTTTTACAGAAAGAGAAACAATTAAATTTTTCATGTCTTCTCTTGTAGAATGTCCATCCATAGGGCAAACCTTAGGCATAACAGAAATATTATTTTTTCTAACAAATCTCTTAGTTTCTTTTTCAGGAGTATAAACCAAAGGTCTAATAACAGTCATACCAGATCTGTCCATATAAGTAACAGGTGCAAAAGTAGACAAGCTACCTGCAAAAAACAAATTCATTAAAAAAGTTTCTAAAACATCATCTAAATTATGGCCCAAAGCAAGTTTATTACAATGCTCACGTTTAGCAGCAGAATTAAGAATTCCTCTTCTTAAATTTGCACACAAAGAACAAGGATTTTTTTCTTTTCTATCCTCAAAAACAATAGTCCTAATATCATATTTCTCTTCAAAAAAAGGAACGCCAATATCATCACAAGTTTTCTGCAAAAAAGCAGAATCAAAAAAATCAAAACCTGGATTTACACTAATAGCAATTAATTCAAATTTTTTAGGGTAAAAAATTTGAAGATTCTTTAAAGCTTTAAGCATAGTAATAGAATCCTTGCCACCAGACAAAGCAACTGCAATTTTATCTCCATCTTCTATCATATTATAATCTTCAATAGCCTTACGCATATAACTCAAAATATGTTTCATAATTAAATCTCCTTAATAAACAAAAACTATTATAGCACAAAAAAGCCAGAATATAAAGAGAAAACGGTAAAAAATATTGACTTATGTCAAGCAGAATGATATTATAATAAAGTAAATGTGTCAATAGCTCAGTAGGATAGAGCGCTCCCCTCCTAAGGGAGAGGTCGGGGGTTCGATTCCCTTTTGGCACACCAAAAAGTCATGGCGAAGCCATGGCTCTTTTTGTGTGCTCTTGAATCGGGGAATCGAAAAGGAGAATTTGCAAAAATTTACATAATATGATACAATATAAATGTAAGCCCAAAAAGGCTACCGTACTTCTAAGAAGTATGCAATAAAAACAGCCACGAATTGTGGCAGAAAGAGGTAAGGCATATGTTTATGGAGCCGATTCGGCACACGAAGCTCAAGAACATGAACGATGTGGAAACGTTTTCGTTCATGACGGACAACCAGACAACTCCACTTGTGACATGCCAGAATAATGGTCAAATCGCATATTCTGACGAGCATGGAACCATCTATGTAACTCCGTATAGGAGTGAGATCCCCGGCATTTTAAAAGATGCAGGATACAAGGAGAAGGAATTTAAGGTCCCGTTTAGCGGAAACGAAAAGCGCCCTGCAATCTACTTTTGGTTGCAAAAAATTGCAAACGAAGAGAACCAAAACGAAACCTACGAAATGTGCCACGAAATAGCACAACGTAAAGGGATCAAACCCGTTGAAACCATGCAAGGACTCAGGATTACTGAGATAACAAAAACTGCATATATCGAAGAATTAAAATACACCGTATATGATATGGTACAAGTATTCGTTCCTGAGTACGACGCAAAAAATGTGGGCACTTATATCGTGATTAACAAGAAAACGGTTATGGTGTGTGATGAGTTTGGTAGAACATACTTGATCATTGTAAAAACCATCATCAATGACTTTGTGAATCTACTCATCGAGGCGGGATATACAAGAAACCCGCATCCGGAATATTTTCTCGTGTACACCCCGAATTCGAATTGGCAGGACGAACATGACGAAACCTCTGAATAAATCAATGAATTATTGATTTATTAACAAACTCCCGTAACAACTACATGTTACGGGAGTTATTTTATTTATTTGAATATTTAATTAATTTAGCATGCATAACCATCTTTTCACCATTACTATAACAAGTAGAAAGAGTAAGAACTTTGTCATTTTCACCAACAGAAGTATTAAAACTATACACACTTCTATCTTGTAGCATTTTAGAAAAACTCAAAAACTGCTCATTGGAACTAAAATTAATCTTCAAGTAATCGCTAGTAGTAGGAATATGATAAACACTAAAAACTTGCCACAAAGTATTCTGATTTTTAGTCGACAATTTAATAATATGATTACTCTTATCATTATACCAATTACTATTTAATAATTTTTTCAAAGAGCCAAACATAGTGGTATCAACCCTTGAGTGAGCATATATAATAGTATTCTTTCCAAGGGCGTTAATGTTATTTCTATAATCTAAAAACACCCAACCAGCCTCATTAGTATCCTTATAAAAAGAATGAGTTAAATAATAATCATTATTATTCGTCTGGACAAAAGGATAATTAATATTCGTTCCATTAACTTGGATCCAGCCACAAACATCACTATTAATACTGCTTAGCTCCGAAAAGTCCACATCAATCAAATTCATCTTAATATAATCCCAATAAGGATTAGCCTTATCTTCAGTAGACTCGACAATAGTTTCTTCTCCTACACTTTCTTGAACAGAAACAATATTAGAAATATCGGCAATTTCGTTGCTAATACTAGTTGAATCCTTTGACCAATTAAAAATTTTAGAGGCAGAAAAAACAAGCAATCCAATAAAAACAACAAACAAAATAAAAGTAAAAAAATTAAACTTCTTTTTACTTTTAGAAACTGGTTTAGAGTGCTTAGCAACATGTTTAGCCATAAAACAAATCCTTTCAATAAAATTTACCCTTATTATACCATAAAAATATAAATATAAAACATAAAAATAAAAAAAGGAGCATCAAATGCTCCAAAATTTATATTTCGGTTTAACGGAAACCACCGCCACCGCCTCCACCACCGAAGGAGCCACCACCACCTCCGCCAGAAGAGAATCCTCCACCACCAGAAGAATAATTTTCAGCTCTTGATTTAGCAGCAGAAGCTTTCGAAACGCCGTTATATGAACAAGTATGAATAAATATAAAAGTATCATATGAATCAAAATGCGATTCTGTAATAACATCAGGATATAAATCCTTAAACTGTTTAGCAACCTTTTTAGCAATTCCCATAATCTGAGCGAATATCAAATATTCCTCAAATAGATTAACCTCAATAGCTTCTCTATCATGAATCAAAGTATAATCTAACAAATAACGTTTTAATCCAGCAAGATTAGATGCTTCTGAGCGAAGAGCTTCTGTAGCGTCAAAAGCTTTGTAAGAAATCAAACCAAAGACTTTTTTCTTGGTAGGAATAATTAATCCCTCGTTCTGTAAAGACTTCTTTTGTTTAGTGTATACAGAATCAAACCAATCTAAAATTCTTTCGTAGTGTGCACTACACCATTTCTCTAACTCTTTACCTTCAAGAATACCATCCTTGCTAGCTTCATAAATCATATCAAACAATTCTTTTTCCTTAGGAAAAGTAATTGTATCAGGATTACCTTCATTTAAAATTATAACACTATTCTCTTTGCTGAAAATACCATTTTTTTCGCGTTTTTCAACTCTAACAAGACCTTCTTTAAGCCATTTCAAAAGAACAGCACCCAACAAATCCGTCTTTTTCTTTATAATTCCATACATAGAACCAATACAAAAAGCTCTATAAATATCTCCGTTGCAAGGAATATCTCTAAAATAAGAATCATCACGCTTAATAGCTTTCTTGCCCTCACGGTCGAATCCAGCATCAGTCTTATGATATCCTATAATAGAAGAACCAATGGCGATTATAAAAAACAACAAATAAGGCAAGAAATTCAATAAGCCAATAATAAAAGACTTGAATCCAGAAGAACTGCTACCTTTATAAGAAGTTGCACCTTCTTGAGCCATATCAAGATAATGATTAAAATCATAATCTAATTCATTAGTAGTATTAAAAGTTCCTAAAGGAAACTTTACTAAAATGGTCATATATTCGCTAGAAGCCAATCGACCATCTGATTGCATTTCAATATATCCATCATAAACATAAGCTGTTCCACCATAATTTCCATATCCCCAGACATCAATATCATCAGCGATAGGAGAATCGGTATAAATCTTAATATAAACACTTCCAATAGGATTTGAAAAATCATAAGGAATCAAAGTCCAATAAATCATTTGACTATCAGACAATTCAGCAACAAAGTTAGTAATAACATACTTTACAGTATATTTATGAGAACTATAGTCGCCAATTCCCCAACAAAGTTCAACTCCATTTGAAATTTTATTTATACCACATTTATTTGCCTTACTTGACAAAGAAGCAGAAGTGTTCCAAGAAGACAAAGTAGTATAAACTGTAGAACCTTCGCTAACAGAAAGATTCTTAATCTCAGAACGTCCTAAGTTGTAATAAGGATGATAAACCTCTGTACCCTGAGTAGGACGGCAATCCCAGACTTCAGTAACATGGGCATTACCAGAGCTATCAACATAAATGTCCATTGAAATCTTATCAATAGAACTTGCAAAAGCACATTTGCCAAGAGAGAACAAGACAAAAGCAAACAAAGTGATAAAAAAAGTTCTAAAAATCTTTTTCATCTAAAATCCCCTTTCATAAGTATAACACTTAAAATCTATAATCATTATTGCATAATGTAAAAAAATTATCAATAATAAAACTAAATTTGATAAAGAAAAAAATATATGTTAATATAAAATAGAGGAGAAGACAAATGGACGAGAAAATAAAATTTATGAAAGAAGCTCTAAAAGAGGCTCAAAAATCGTATAAAAAAGAAGAAATTCCAGTAGGAGCAATAATAGTAAAAGATGGCAAAATAATCGCAAGAGGGCATAACTTAAAAGAAACAAAAACAGACCCAACAAAACATGCAGAAATAATAGCAATACAGAAAGCGTGCAAAAAATTGCAAACATGGAGACTAACGGGATGTACTATGTATGTAACCCTAGAACCTTGTAGTATGTGTGCAGGAAGCCTAATACAATCTAGACTTGATAAAGTAGTAATAGGAACAATGGACGAAAAAACGGGAGCATGTGGCTCTGTACTAAACCTGTTAGCAGATTACAAATTTAATCATATTGTGCAAATAGAAACAGGAATAATGCAAGAAGAATGTAAGAAAATATTACAACAATTCTTTAAGGAATTAAGAGCAAAAAAATAAACCGCAGCCAAGCGATATGTAGTATAAAACGTAAAAACAAAATTTTAATTAATGATTGCATTGATTTTAATCTGCTTATTTCGAGCATACCTAAAAATATGGTTAATGAAAGATGTTTTTCCTCTGATGTTAAAAACTTGATTAATAGTTTAGCTTACACCTATCACATAGATGATTTTAACATGCAGTCTCTAGTTCGTGATTCCTTAAACGAAAAAGGAATGATTGACAAAAATGTTTTAAGAAAAAGTTGCCGTAATGTCTATCAACTTGATAATACAGGTAGTCTTCCAACACTAGTTTATGCTAAACAACCAGAATATTTAAAAAAACCAGTAGGTGATAATTCTAAGTGGGCCAAAATGGTTTACACATTTGAAAATACTAGTCCATATAATTATCTAAAAGCTCAATATAAAGGAGCAGAGCCAACAAGTAGAGATCTCCATCTAATTGAAAATCTTCTTATCGACCAAAAATTAAATCCTGGAGTAGTAAATGTATTGATTTCTTATGTTCTAAAAATTAATAACCAAAAACTAAGTAAAGGATATATTGAAACAATAGTAGGGCAGTGGAAAAGACTAAACATAGAAACTGTCGAAGACGCCATGAGAATAACCGAAAAAGAACACAAACGTGTTAAACGTCTAATATCTAAAAATACTCC
>ERZ779840.4150-NODE-4150-length-10879-cov-5.319568_pt1 | contig 10879 bp, 8 predicted proteins | sample MGYA00511561_ERZ779840 | MGnify/ENA primary metagenome ERZ779840 (study PRJEB29588, sample SAMEA2162036) | human gut metagenome | biome: human gut; feature: human-associated habitat; material: faeces | place: Denmark | collected 2008/2010 ...
TTGCGTTCCAAAAATTAGATTTTCTGGATTCGCGGACGCTTGGGAACAGCGTAAGTTGGGAGAAGTTGCTCAAGAATTCAAAAGTGGAAACTCTTTGAAGGCAGATGAGATAGATATAACAGGCGATTATCCAGTCTATGGCGGGAACGGTTTAAGAGGGTATACTTCGACCTACAATCATGATGGAGAATACGCGTTGATTGGTCGGCAGGGTGCTTTATGTGGAAATATGAACTATTCTGTTGGAAAGGCTTATTTTACTGAACATGCGGTAGTTGTAAAAGCTGATGAAAACAATGATACCCGGTTCTTATATTATATGTTGGATACAATGAATTTAGGGCAGTATTCAGACCAATCAGCGCAGCCTGGACTAGCGGTAAATAAGCTCGTAAAGTTAGAAAATCAGTTTCCTATGAAAGAGGAACAACAGCGAATAGGATGGTATTTTAGCAACATTGACCACCTCATCACTCTTCACCAGCATAAGCTATTTTGCGCAAAAAATGTAATGAAATACATAACAACCGATATAAACACACCCAAAAAGGAGGCTATTATGGCAGAATTAGAGTCCGTGATAGAGCAGAAACTTATTGAACAACTGATTTATGGTGATTCACAATGGACGTATCGCGAAGACTTAAAAACAGAAGCAGATCTTTGGAAGAATTTCAGATATATTCTTGAACAGAATAATAAGGAACGTTTAAATGGAGAGCCACTTTCGGATGCAGAATTTGAACAGGTAAAGAATCAACTGCAGTTTTCATCATTCTATAAGGCTGGCGAATGGTTAGTTGGTGAAAATGGAAAAGTAATGGTACACGTACAAAGGGATACCGAACGGTTGCATCTTGTTGTGATGAATCATGAGCATATTGCAGGTGGAAGCAGTGTTTATGAGGTGATTAATCAGTACAATGCGTTAAAAATGGATGAGGATAGTAGTGTAAATGCAAGAGACCGAAGATTTGATGTTACTCTTATGATTAATGGATTGCCGATGATTCATATAGAATTGAAAAATAAGCAGCATTCTTATATGGATGGATTCTGGCAGATTAAAAAATATATTGGAGAGGGAAAATTTACGGGAATATTCTCAGCTGTACAGATGTTTGTAATCAGTAATGGGGTTGATACAAAATATTTTTCAGCTGCAAGTGATAGCGAATTGAATCCGAAGTTTATCAGTGGATGGCTGGATAAGGAAAATAACGCAGTTTCCGATTACCTTGTTTTTGCAAAAAGTGTGCTTCGTATTCCGGAGGCACACGAGATGATCGCGAGATATACAGTATTGGATGAAGAGGCAAAGCGTTTGATTTTGTTGCGCCCTTATCAGATCCATGCAATAGAAGCAATTCGTGATGCTTCTAAGACTGGAAAATCTGGTTTTGTATGGCATACAACTGGATCAGGAAAAACCTTAACTTCTTATAAAGCTACCAGAAATTTGTTAATGGATATTCCAGCGATTGATAAAGCTATCTTTTTAATTGATCGAAAAGATCTGGATACGCAGACCACCATGGCATTTCAGGCATATGCGAATAATGATCTGATAGATGTAGATGAGACAGACAATGTGTTTGATTTAAAGAAAAAGTTGAAATCAGATGATCGTCAGGTGATTGTGACAACGATCCAGAAATTGCAGAGATTAATTACCAGAAAATTGCAGGAAGGTACACCGGAATATCACAAAATTAAAAACCTGAAAATTGCATTTGTTGTAGATGAATGTCATAGAGCTGTCACTCCTGGAACAAAACGGGAAATAGAAAGATTTTTTGGAAATTCCTTATGGTATGGATTTACAGGCACTCCCCGGTTTGCGGAAAATCCATATCCACAGATGGGAGATCTGCCCCGTACTACACAGGAATTATATGGAGATTGCCTGCATAAATATACGATTCAGAATGCCATTCATGATAATGCTGTTTTAGGATTTCAGGTGGAACATAATGGACCCAAAAATAAAAAGGATGAAACGGACAGTAATCTTTATGTAACCGAAAGTCATATGTTGAAAGTACTCGAGGTGATTTTGAATAAATCTTATTATAAGTTGGGATTTCAAAATGGAAAAGGAAAGACATATGAGGGGTTACTTACAACGAGTTCCATCCAATTGGCACAAAAATATTATGATTTGTTGAAAATGGTAAAGGAAGGGAAGACAACACTTAAAATAGATGAAAAAATAAAACAGGTATTACCGGATTTCCCAAAGTTTGCAATTACTTATTCCGTAACAGAAAACGAAGAAGGTTCCCATGTAAATCAGCAGAAGATGCAGGAATCATTAGATGATTACAATAAAATGTTTGGAACAAAATATGAGATTTCTCAAATACAGGGATACAATGGAAATCTGAATAAGCGTCTTGCAAGGAAGGATGCAAAATATAAGAGCAGAAATGAGCAGCTGGATCTGGTGATTGTAGTCGATCGACTCCTGACCGGTTTTGATGCACCGTGTCTGTCAACGATATTCATTGACAGACCGCCAATGGGACCGCACGATTTGATTCAGGCATTTTCCAGAACAAATCGTATTTATGATAAAAATAAAGTATATGGTCAGATTGTTACATTTCAGGCACCCAAATTATTTAAGGAGAGTGTTGACAATGCGGTACGATTGTACTCTGCAGGAAGTACACAAACAGCTCTTCTGGCAGATTGGAAAGAGGTGGAATCGGCATTTCGCAAGTCATTAAAAGCACTTCGAGTATCTGCAGAGACTCCGGAAGAAGTTCCGGGAATGTCAATAAAAGAGAAAAAAATATTTGTTAAGCTGTTTCAGGATTTTGACAAGTTTTTTGCGCAATTAAAATCATTTACACAGTATGAAGATAATATGCTGGCTGGATATGGTATTACGGAAGATGAGTATACGGATTATGCAGGACAGTACTTAAATGCAAAAGAGGAAATTAAAGAAGATACCGATGGTCAAATTGATGATCCGGGAGTGCCTGTCGTAGATGAAGATTATGAATTAATGGCATACAGTCATACAAAGATTGATTATGAGTATATTATCAATCTGATCCAGAACATTGTATCACCAGATGAAGAATCACAGGATGTTACACAGGAACAGAAACAAAAGCAGATGGATGAGGTAAAGCAATATGTGGAAGAACTCAGAAAAGATAATCCGAAAGTAGCTGAGATAATGACCACTTTAATTGGAGAAATTGAGCAGGATGTAAATAAGTATAAAGGACAGTCCATTCTGAATATTGTTGAAAATATGAAACAAGAGTGTATTGAAAAAGTAGTTACAGATTTTTGTATTACATGGTATACGTCTAAAGATGATGTTATGTATGCGGCAATGCATTATCGAAATGGAGAGATCCCGAATGAGAGTGCAATTAAAGAGACAGCAAATTTTACCAGTTATAAAGAAGTACAGGAGAGAGCAATTCCAAAATTTAAATATTATACAATGATGATTGCTGAGTTAAGAAAAACTCTGGATGAAGAAATTAAACCTCTTATGAACCATTAGTATTGATTTGTATATATAAATATTCTTTACTGTTCTTATCAGCGTAAGTAGTACAGGAAACGGAGGTGCTTATGCGAAATGATGAGAACACCACAGAACTTTTCTGTAATTATTATAAGGAATGGGTTAATGTATATAAGAAGGATGCCATAAGAGAAGCAACTTTGGCAAAATACCGAATGACACAAAAGTGGGTAGAAAAACTGGTGCCGGATTTGAAAGTATCTGAACTTACAAGAACGATGTATCAGCAGCTTTTAAATGATTATGCAAAAGAACATGAAAGACAGACAACACTTGATTTTCATCATCAGTTGAAAGGAGCAATTCTGGATGCCGTTGATGAGGGACTGATAGAAAGAGATCCTACAAGAAAAGCAATTATTAAAGGAAAAACACCAAAAGTAAAAAAGATTAAATATCTCAATCAGTTTGAACTTCATACATTGATTGCACATCTTGACATAAAGGAAAAACCAAATTGGGATTGGTTTATTCTATTGGTTGCCAAAACGGGTATGCGTTTTTCAGAAGCACTTGCAATTACTCCAGCAGATTTTGATTTTGCAAGGCAGACATTATCGGTAAGCAAAACCTGGGATTATAAAGGAGCAGGTGGTTTTTTACCTACTAAAAACAAGTCATCGGTCAGAAAAATACAAATAGATTGGCAAATTGTTGTAAAGTTCTCTGAATTGGTTAAAAATCTGCCGGAGGATAAGCCGATTTTTGTAGGAGAAGAAAAAATATATAATTCAACGGTTAATGATGTTCTTGCTAGGCATTGCAGGGATTGTGGTATTTCAGTGATTTCAATTCATGGGCTTCGACATACACATGCATCACTGTTATTATTTGCAGGAGTATCCATTGCCAGTGTAGCAAGACGCTTGGGACATGCCAGTATGACTACTACCCAGAAAACATATTTACATATTATACAGGAACTTGAAAACAAGGATGTAGATCTGGTAATGAGGACATTATCTGGATTATAGAACATTAAAATTTTAAAATTGTGCCGCTTACGCTGAAGCTCTCTGTTTCATGACACTGTATACCATTATAGCAGAATAAAACAGCATGACCTGTACATACTATCAGAAAAACAAAGTAAGGAGAGATAGTATGGATCAGCAGGTTGGATCAGGGAGTCTTTGCTTTGCAAAGGCTCCTTTTATTATTGGAACAGCATCTGTGGTTGGAACCAAAGAGGGGGAAGGCCCCCTGGCAGATGCATTTGACTGTATCGGACCGGATGATAAATTTGGTCAGCAGACATGGGAGGCCGCAGAGAGCAGTCTGCAGAAAGAAGCATTGACGCTTGCCCTCGGGAAAGCAGATCAAAAGCCGGAAGATATGAGGTACCTGTTTGCCGGAGATCTGCTTGGACAGCTGATTGCCTCATCATTTGGATTAAAAACGTTTGAAATTCCACTGTTTGGACTGTACGGGGCATGTTCCACATGTGGAGAAGCGCTGGCACTTTCTGCAATGACGGTAGCGGCCGGATATGCGGATCGCGTGGCGGCAGTCACTTCAAGCCATTTTGCCAGCGCGGAAAAGCAGTTCCGTTTTCCACTGGAATATGCCAACCAGCGCCCGAAATCGGCGACGTGGACGGTCACGGGAAGTGGCGCCTATGTGCTCGGGAAAAAAAGAAGCAAGGCGCGCATCACGGGGATCACGACCGGCAAGATCGTCGATTACGGCATCAAGGATTCGATGAATATGGGAGCGGCTATGGCGCCTGCCGCCAGTGACGTGATCTGCCGCCATCTGTCGGATTTCGGAAGGAACGTGACGGATTACGATAAGATTATTACCGGCGATCTCGGAAAAGTCGGGCAGGAAATTCTCTGGGATCTGACGAGGACTGGAGGGTATGACATCAGCAGCATCCACACCGACTGCGGGATTGAGATCTACGATGCAGACAAACAGGGAACGGGCGCCGGCGGTTCCGGCTGCGGGTGTGCGGCAGTGACGCTCTCGGCACATTTTATGCGGCAGATCGAGGAAGGGAAATGGAAAAGAATCCTGTTTGTCCCGACGGGAGCGCTGCTCTCCACCGTTTCCTTTAATGAGGGAATGACGGTGCCGGGAATTGCGCATGCGGTCGTCATCGAGCATGCGGGATAGAAAGGGGGAAAATGCTATGGATTATGTCAATGCATTCTGGGTTGGCGGGCTGATCTGCGCGCTGGTGCAGATTTTAATGGAAAAAACAAAAATGCTTCCGGGGCGCATCATGGTGCTTCTGGTGTGTCTTGGCACACTGCTTGGAGCGATACAGATCTATGAACCGTTTGTGGAATTTGCGGGGGCAGGTGCCAGCGTGCCGTTGCTCGGATTTGGAAATGTATTGTGGAAGGGCGTGAAAGAGGCGGGGGATCAATATGGCTTTCTTGGAATTTTCATGGGAGGCTTTCAGGCAAGCGCGGTGGGCATATCGGCGGCGTTGGTGTTTGGCTATCTGGCAAGCCTGATTTTCCAGCCGAAAATGAAGAAATAAGTGTTTGCGTATTGGTACATCTGGTAGTAGAATCTTAATCATAAAAAGCGTGATAGGGGGAGACTGCCATGGATGAGAACGCACTGCGCGCGGCCGGAATCGATTATGATGCCGCATTGGCACGGTTTATGGGAAAGCAGGCGATTTATGAAAAATATCTGCGAAAGCTGCCGGAGGATGCACATATGGATGCGGCGTGGGCGGCATTGGAGCAGCAGGATGAAGCGGAGCTGTTGGAGCAGGTGCATGCCATAAAAGGACTGACCGGAACGCTGGGGATTACGGGACTTTTTGAGCAGAGCGCGGCGATTGTTGCGCTCTTACGTGCAGGAACGCGCGAAGGACTGCAGGAGAAAATGACGTCATTAAAACAGGAGTGGGACCGCGTCTGTGAGACAATCCGACAGGCGTAATCCGCCTGCGGATTGCCGGCTCTAAAAGATTCTAGTGAAACGGACAGAAATAGTCCGGATGCCTGGAGATGATCTCGGTGCTTGCATTGAAGCCGTCGTAGATGTGATGGGAAACTACATCCGAGAGCCCCTCATAATCCCGCGAGGAGATACACGACCAGATTTTGATATGGTCGTTGTACAGCCGCAGTAGATTGTCGCGGTCGCCCAGATTCAAAAAGGTGCGGAAGCGCTCGTACTGGGAGCTCACGCCGGTCAGAAAATCCATGACGGTACGTTTCCCGGCGAGCTCGTAGAGCGTTGTGTGGAACTCGTTGTCGTTAATGATGAAGGCCCGGCCGAGTTCCTCGGCGGGCAGATCCTGTTCCAGAAGTTCGCACTGGCGCTGCAACAGCAGGCGGATGCGGAATTCCTGGGATTTGTCGTACCCTGCGGTCAGATCTCTTAACACCGCCTGCTCTAAGGTCTCCCTCAGATAGAGAATGTCGGAGATCATGTTGAGGTCGATCAGGGAGACGAATGTACCGATGTGCGGGCGGACCTCCAGAAGCCCCTCGCGCTCAAGCATTTTAAAAGCATCCCGCACCGGGGTGCGCGATACATGGAATGCGGCGGCCGTGTCGATCTCGCTGATGGCAGATCCCGGCGGAAGCTCCAGATGAAGAATCTGTTCTTTTAAATCTTTATAAACGGCAACGGATGTGCCGGTATGTCTGGTTCCGTTCATAACATGCTCCTCTGTGGACAATTTGGTGTCCATTCTTACCATTCAAAATGTGAACATATTTCTAATATAAATCCCAATGGAACAAATTACAATCTATTTTTCCGGAGCCCGGGACATGCACCTTACATATGTATACATAGGATCGGGAAAAAACGGGAACGCTGTTTCTTGGGGCAGGATGAAAAACAGTGCAGGACAGTAGACGGAATTCTGGCGGATTTCGATAAAAAGTCCTTCAGGAACTTAAGACGCGCGGAACACGGCGCAAGAAGATGAAACAAGGAAAATCTGCCGGGGAATACCCACTTGTATACAACAGGAGAAAAAGTAGAACCTGCGGAAAAACCGGCGTAAATTGTGAATAATAGACAAAACAGATACAAAAAATTATACAAAACAGAAAAAAAGAAAGATGGATGTTGACGCTTGTATACAAGCATGATATAGTCAAGAAAAAGAAACAAAGAAACGTACATGGAGCAATATCATAGCATGTATACAAGTAAATATCACATGCGCGGAAACAAGCTTCCGCAGAATGGAGGAAACTATGAAATTATCATTTCGCTGGTATGGACCAGATGACAAGGTGACACTGGAGAACATCCGTCAGATCCCGGGAATGCACTCGATCGTAACGGCTGTGTATGACGTTCCGGTCGGAGAGGTGTGGAGCGAGGAGAGCATCGCAGCACTGAAAAAGCAGGTGGAGGATGCCGGACTTCATTTTGAGGTTATCGAGAGTATTCCGGTACATGAGGACATCAAGCTTGGCAAGCCGAGCCGCGACCGCTACATCGAGAACTACTGCGAGAACATCAGACGTGTGGCAAAAGCCGGAGTGAAGTGCATCTGCTACAATTTCATGCCGGTATTTGACTGGACGAGAACACAGCTTGACCACGTGCTGCCGGACGGTTCGACCTCCCTGGTATATTATCAGGAGCAGGTGGATGCTGTGAATCCGCTGCAGAGTGACAGCGATCTGACACTTCCGGGCTGGGATGCAAGCTACACCAGAGAAGAGTTAAAGCAGGTGGTTGCAGAGTACAACGCAATGTCTGAGGATGATCTTTGGAACAATCTGAAGTATTTCCTGGAGAGAGTGATTCCGGTTGCAGCGGAGTGCGACGTCAACATGGCAATCCACGAGGACGATCCGTGCTGGAGCATTTTCGGACTTCCGCGCATCATCACCTGCGAGAAAAACATTGATCGTTTCCTCGGTCTTGTGGATGATCCGCACAACGGCATCACACTGTGCACCGGCTCCCTCGGCTGCTCGAACAAGAACGATGTGGTGAAGATGGCGGCAAAATATGCGGCAATGGGAAGAATTCATTTTGCACATCTGCGCAACGTTGCAGTGCTTGAGAATGGTTTTGAGGAGCGTGCACATCTCTCCAGCTGTGGCTCTCTGGATATGTATGCGATTGTGAAAGCGCTGCATGACAATGGATTTACCGGATATGTGAGACCGGATCACGGAAGAATGATCTGGGGAGAGACCGGAAGACCGGGCTACGGACTCTATGACCGTGCGCTTGGAGCAACCTATATCAACGGATTATTTGAGGCTGTGGAGAAGGCTTCAAAGTAAAAATAAGAATCAGAAAAATAAATACCATAAAAATAAAAATCAGGAGGAAGACGAACATGAAGTTACCATTTCAGATTGATCTGACAGGCAAGGTGGTTGTTGTGACAGGTGCGGGCGGAGTCATCTGCTCCGTGCTTGCGGAGGCAATGGCAATGACCGGCGCAAAGGTAGCGCTGCTCGACTTAAATGAGGATGCGGCAAAAAAGCATGCGGATGACATTACGGCAAAGGGCTATATTGCAAAGGGATACAAGTGCAACGTGCTTGAGAAAGCGAGCGTACAGGCGGCGAGAGACCAGATCGCTGCGGACTTCGGAACCTGCGATATCTTAATCAACGGTGCCGGCGGCAACAACCCGAAAGCGACGACCGACGACGAGTATTTTGTGCCGGAGGATCTCGGACAGATGAAGACATTCTTTGACCTGGATGCGGACGGTGTCTCTTTTGTATTCAGCTTGAACTTCATGGGTACCCTGATTCCGACACAGGTATTTGCGCTTGATATGGTCAACAAAAAAGGTGCGAGCATCATCAATATTTCCTCGATGAACGCTTACACACCGTTGACGAAGATTCCGGCATACTCCGGTGCAAAAGCTGCAATTTCCAACTTTACCGAGTGGCTTGCAGTGCATTTTTCAAAGGTGGGTATCCGCTGCAACGCGATCGCACCGGGATTTTTCTCCACACAGCAGAATGCGAAGCTTCTGTTCAATGAGGATGGAACACCGACGGCCAGAACCGGCAAGATTTTGAACAATACGCCGATGGATCGTTTCGGCGAGGTCGAGGAACTGATCGGTTCCGTCCTGTTCCTGGCATGTGAGGAGGCAAGCGGATTTGTCAATGGCGCATGTATTCCGATCGACGGAGCATTTGCGGCATACTCCGGCGTATAAAAGCTTGCAAAGGAGCCGGAAGAGGCGGCAATACATGAGGTGGAACAATGGGGTATTTTGATTTTCAGAAAAAAAGTGATTGTATCATGTGCATTGACAGCGACGGCTGTGCGATGGACACGATGGAAGTAAAGCACAGAACCTGCTTCGGACCGCAGTGGATCAAAACATTCGGACTGACGGAGCATGAAGCGGAGTGCATGGAGCTTTGGCTTTCTATCAACCTCTACTCTATCACGCGCGGTATCAACCGGTTTAAGGGACTGGCGCTGGCGCTCGCGGAGGTGGAGAAGAGAGGTCTCGGTAACATCGAGGGACTTGCGGAGTATGAGGCATGGACAAAAGAGGCGAAGGAGCTCTCCAACCCGGCGCTGCTTGCGGTGACGCAGAAGAGTGATAACCCGTGTTTTGAAAAAGCGCTGCTCTGGAGCATCCGCACCAACCGCGCGATCCATGCGCTTCCGGCAGAGGACCGGCCGTTTCCGAATGTGAAGTCTGCGATGGATGCGATGGCAAAACAGGCGGATCTGGCGGCGGTGTCGTCCGCGAACCGGGAGGCGGTCGAGGCGGAATGGGGCAGACATCATCTTGCCGAAGACTGCAGTACGCTTCTGACGCAGGAGGCGGGAACCAAGGCTTTCTGCATCGGTGAATTGAGAAAAATGGGGTATGAGCCCGGGCGGATTCTGATGGTCGGCGATGCACCGGGAGACCGGGACGCGGCAGAGAAAAACGGCGTCCGGTTCTATCCGATTCTGGTCGGACATGAGGGGGAGAGCTGGAAACGTCTTTTAGAGGAAGCGTTTCCAAAACTTCTCGCGGGAAGCTTTGATGCGGAATATCAAAAGGAACTGAATCAGGCATTCGAGCAGAATCTCGGTGTTCATGCCGATTCGGAGTGAGAAAGAGAGGGATATTTTAATATGGTAGATATGAAGGCAAAACCGTTTTACCTGTCCGATGAGGACTGTAAATGGGTGGAAGAGACCATCGCGGGTATGACGACCGAGGAGAAGATCGGTCAGCTTTTTTTCAATATCGCTGACTTTCTCTGCTCCCTCACGAAGCAGTTTCAGCTCATCCTCTGTAAACTGGTCGCTGATCGTCTCGATGGTCGCGAGTAGAAATTCCCCGTAGTTCTTACCGTCTTCCACCATCGCCATACCCTTATCAGCCTGCATAAAGACCTT
>ERZ779840.4156-NODE-4156-length-10866-cov-7.900657_pt1 | contig 10866 bp, 11 predicted proteins | sample MGYA00511561_ERZ779840 | MGnify/ENA primary metagenome ERZ779840 (study PRJEB29588, sample SAMEA2162036) | human gut metagenome | biome: human gut; feature: human-associated habitat; material: faeces | place: Denmark | collected 2008/2010 ...
GGTAGTCGCTCAACTGCAAACTGTCATAGTTGAATGCCAGCCCCACCCGGTTGGTTGCTGCGAGAAATTCTTTGGAAGGAGCATCATCGCCCGCAACCTTTGCTCGCAGCTTGATGCCCGCAGACAAAGGGGCAGAATGGCCGTTCTGCTCGGCAAAGAGCAGGGCTTCCTGCTGCATGGTCATACCGGTGTAGACCTTGCAGAGAATCGGCAAGGCTCTGCCGCCATTACGAAGGATGCGCGCTTCGATGGTGTGCTGACCATCCACCACATAATACTTGCCGTTGCGGAAGCTGATCTTCGGCTCATTCGCAACGTATTCGTTGAAGTCAGCAGCAATCAGTTCCACCCGCTTGCGCTGCACACCCCGCTGGTAGATTTCACGGGGGTAGATCAGCTTACTGCTGTGAATCACCCTCATTTGGTAAGGCGGGGTGATATTGAAGGAAGCTGCAAAATTTTCAGTGTCATTCTTCAGGCGCATCTGATTTCCTCCTTAATTCGCCAAATGTATTTTTCAGCTTCGGTCAAAATCTCAGTCACTTGCTTCTTACGCTTCGGGCTGGTGAGCAAGCTGGGATTAAAGGTGAAGCTGTATTCAAGCCGCTGGATCATTGCGTGAACAGCGGATTGCAGTTCAGTGTATAACATCATTTCTTCGACTGTTCCTGCATCCTCAAAATCGGATTTGATAGGAGTGTAGGGATAGACAGGCGGCTTACCGTCAACTACTTCTGGCGGTGCGTAAGCCGCCGTAGAGCGGATGATCGGTTTGAGCTTTTGGATGCTTCCCATTGGGTTCAGAGCAAGGCTGATTTTCACAGCATCATCGACCCGCCCCATCTCTTCTGGGGTGAGGTGTCCGACAAATCTTTTGACACGGCTTTTGTCGATGGTGAAGATTTGCTCAGCCTGAACGATGGACGGCTCCAGCCCCTCCGGTTCCACCAGACAATGCGTCGGCTGCGTAGCTTTCTTTTCTGTCTTACTTGTCAAAGTCGCAACGATCAATGTCGGTGAACAGGAGTTTCCCACATCGTTTTGTAAGATGACCGCTGGACGGGTTCCGCTTTGTTCGGAACCCGTGCGGTTGTCAAGTCGAACGAAGTAGATGTCTCCGCGTTGGAATTTCAAAGTAGATTCCAAATTGCGAAACCTCCGTTTGGATATGTAAGAAACCCACTGCACCTCCTAGGCAGCGGGTTTCTGTTGAAGTATGGGAGCAATTCTTTTTATACGATACACATCATCTCCTTCGATGACTGAGATAAAGCACCGGTATCAACGGTGCATTACAACATAATCGTAACCACGCCGGGTCTGACAGACAGTGCAAGTGTCCATGCTGTTGTCTGCACTCGGCACGATAGCAATTTTGAAAGCCTTGGCTTCTACGAAATGTCGCAGACAGGTTGCACAGAGGGTTCGGATGGACTTGATCATTTCCGGGGTCAGTTCCATCTCCTCATAAATTTCCTGTTCGCGCACCGTAGGATTCAACTCGTCCATTTGAGTAGTCCTCCGTGTTAGTAAAGGTGATTAGCGGATAAATATGTAAAAGAACAGGAGTGACCGGAGACCGAAAACAGCATCCGGTCACTCCTGATAAAATATGTTCAGGTCTCGCATATTCGCCCTCGGCTCCCTGCGAGTGGGGCATAAACATCTGGCAGCGGACTTGTACCGCTTCATTGGCATTTCAGCCACCCCGTCTGCTTTGTGACCGGGCCGCGAATTACGGAAGTATCATTATCGGAGTACCAGATGACGGAACTATTCAGTTTTCAAGGACCATGAAGTCGGACATTTCACCCTGCGGCAGATGCCGCTTAGGAAATTGTCCCTTCACTTACGAGCCATCGAGAAGGGGCATTCTGCACCCTAAAATCAAAAGTTCTTCAAAAAATTAGCAATTCTAATAATTCGCTTACTAATGTTCTGGTGAGCAATGCCATAAACTTTAGATAATTCAACCATGCTATAACCTTCATAGACGTAGAGCGTCAAAAGTTTGAGGTCGTCTTCCGATAACTTTTCAAGAGCAGACAGCAACCGCTCATTCTCGATTTCGCCGATCCATCCAAAGCAACTCTTGGTTTCGTGGTAGGTATCCGTTACCGTGATTGCAGCCTCATATTGCTTAAGATCCGCTGCTTTCCTTGTGTCAACGTCATCTTCGCCATCACAGACTGCCACCGTGTTGGCATCATAGGCGCGTTCACTGTTCAGGACGCCTAAATCAAACTCATACATCGCCTGAATTGCCTCTTCGCTCATTCCGGCTTCGCGGTACTGCACACGAAGTTGCTCCCATTTTGCGTTCAGCTTGCGACGTTCATTACCATTATTGAAACTCATGTGCAACCTCCAAATTTTCGATAAAGCGTAAAAAGTCGAAAATTCGGAAGGCTACGGATATTTCGCCGCTTGGGGCATCCACGAAAAATGGACAAACATAAAGCCTGCTCCTTTTTACGGGAGCAGGCTACCTGAAGGCTAAAAAAATAGCCGGACAACCAACTAACAGAGCGGTTCTAAAGCAGAATCACTCTATCAGCTGTTGCCCGGCTATTTGGTGCGCGTTTCATACATTGCCTTGCGGCAATGGCCCGTTGCTCGGTGACGAACAGTCCATATTCAGGGTGCAATGCACCCGATTTTTGAAATTGTGTTTTGCCTATAAAGCAATCAACGCCTGCGATAGGCTAAATCAACCGTTGCTACGTTGCCGCACTTGAGGCACTTTATGCGGATAGTGCCTGAACAGCTCTCATCTTTTTGGTAGAGCTTGTGTCCGCAAACGGGGCAAAACCTCCAGCCGATGCTGAATTGTGCCTGCTGTATATTGCTCAGTGGTTTATTTTTAAAAGGACGATTATTTGATTGAATCATGTTTATTCTCCAAATCGGATGATGTCCAATGGATGGCAGTGGATGGGTTTGCCTTTTATGACCTGCATCTGCTGTAGTCTGATCCTGATAGCAGACCACGATACTCCCATCCGCACAGCCATCTCCAGAATTTTTTCATAGTTCGGGTCAGATGCGGATTTGTATAGGATTCCATTCGGCAGGCACAGCGCTGCCCGTTCTATTTCGACGTTGACCAGAAATGTCGGCATCAGCAGCTCTGCTGCAAGGGTGTTTGCCTGCCATTCTTCCCATGAGGGTTGTCCGTTTCGTTCCCGATAGGCAATGTGCCCACGGCACTTGACTGCTTTTCCATAGTCGTTCGGGAACAGATCAGCTAAAATCTGGTGTGCCGCCTCATGCGCTATCGTGAAATTCCGGCATCCGGTGCAGCCGTCTGCCGCAAGGGCAGAATCGATCACAACGTCCTTCGGCATGAATATCTCTACAAGCTTTGTACCATCCCCTAAAGTTACGGTAAAACCGCATCTTTGAAAAACGGTCAGTCCGAGGACGCTGCCATCGCTACATAGCGGCAGCATTTTCACATTCAGCCCAAGAACAGCGCTTGCAAGCCGTTCAGGGTCAATGGGTTCCGGGGCATCTTTGCTGATCCCGAAGCGGGTATAGTACTGGTCGATATACTTACCCGCTATGCGCGAAAGGTCTGCGCGGGATAAGTACCTTGCCATTACGAAGCACGGCTTTCCGGCACGGAGCAGTAGGCTTCCACGAACCACTTGCCCTGTTCAAGCCAGAGATTCCGCTTCTGCCCGCAGATCATGCAGGTGAAGCACTGCCCCTTCCCGCCAAGGCGCGATGTGCCACGCCTGACAGCCAAAACACGGTCGATTCCATAGATATGGCTTTTGTCGTAGTTGATGGCAAGAGGGCGGATCTTGCCATCAGGTGTAAAGCGAACGTCCACTTCAACGTATCTCTTTTCACGGTGGAGCTTGTTGTCATCACGCATCGAGGGGCCTCCTTCTCATTTTTTAGGTTGTTTTTGTGGTGGTTTAATTTGGATTTTTTACACCAAATTGGTGTTTACAGCTTGATTATACTGCGATCGGTTTTAGTTGTCAACTACAAATTCGCGAAAATATTTTCGAAATCCAGTTGATTTTACTTAAACTGCACACCACAACGTAGTCACAACCGTTAGTGTTTTTCCCCTCCCACCTTCTCCTTAGCCTTGTCTGGCACGTCGATCAGGCCAAAGCGGTAGAACAGCCCATAGATGTACGACACACCCCGGATATCTCCCAGCGCCTTGGGTCTGTCCACTACCTCTCCGATTTTACCGATATTGTGATACGCCAGCATCACAGAACTCCAAGCAAGACTCTTGCTGTCCTCTCTGCGGTCGATCCACAGCTCCTTGGTGAATTCATCTCCCCTGCCCTTCTTCAGCGTATATGTAAAGGGCAAGCCGGACAGAGTCTTGAACTTGTATCCCCGAAAAGCCACCACGCACTTCCAGAGATTTACTTCGCAGGGATCCTTCCTCAGCGCAACCATAGCTCGGTAGTGTCGCTGCCGCTCTGCCCCGGCACTGATGTTCGCCGCTTCAGCTTCCTCCGGGAAGTACACGCCTTTCTCATACGGCAGATAAGAGGTCACAGAGGGGCGGGATAACTGCAAGGCAGCCATGGTGGAGGTGACGGCAGCGGAATAACTTTGTGTGCTTCTAAAAGAACAGAACGTCTGCTGGACGAGTTTTGCCGTGTCCGACTCATAGACTCCGGCTGTGATGAGCAGTTTCCGAACCTTGATAGGGTTGAGGGACAGTGCTTCTGCGATGGCTTGTAGACTCATTTTGTCCGTATAAAGCACAGCAGCCGCTTCCATCTGCTATGCTAGGTTCTTAGCTGCACTATACTCTGGTTTTGATGACTTCCGCCCACCGCCGGGCTTGCGCGCGCGTGTATTACCCACTATTTTTCACCTCATTTTTATTTCCGTCACAAACTATATATCATGCTCAAGAATACGCCGTATGAACTTCTGGAATTCAGTTCACACGGCATATTGCATTATTTCATTTTTTCAAGGATATCATCTGCGCTCACGCCGCTTGCCAGCAGCTTTTTCAGAACGGATTCTGTCTTTGTTTTCCTTGTATCTGGTCTGATAACCCTCTTATTCGTAGCCAAGAAAATCAACCTTTTTACATATCTATTACAATCTCGTATTACTTTTTATCCATATTGTTTTGTTCGTTTCTTGTTTTCATCTCACTAATCCGAATAAATAAATTTTCTCGTGGTCTATCATGGACTATAATTCTAGGTTTTGGAACAACCACCGTTGCGTTATCAGGTATATCTTCAGCACAAACACAATTTGCTCCAATTCTCACATTGTCTCCGATTCGCACATTCCCTATAATCTTTGCTCCTGCACCAATATATACATTATCTCCAATCACAGGGCATCCGCTATGACTACTATCTGCCAATGTATTTGAGCCAATCGTAACTTGTTGAAAAATGACACATCCTTTTCCAATTTTTGCTCCTGCTGAAATAAAGATCCCATTTAATTCGTGTGGAAAAGTTGGAGCACCTAATATTTGTGTATCTAAAGGTATCTCTGCATTATATTGTCGCAATAGTTTTCTATATAGCCATTTATGAACTCTCCCCCCCCCGGCTTTTAAACGCAATTCCCAAAAACATTCCGCACAATCTTCTCTTCTAAGAAAGCAATTTACCATTATATGTAATTTTGATTTTTTCATCATTTCACTCCTATTATTGCTGCTATCTTTCGGTTTTTTGATAGTAGCATCGCAAACATAATGCTCACAACTATTGAAATCGCTATATTCAAAAGGAATAGAATTCCACTAGATACTTTTCCGTTCAGTATTGTTATAACAGTGTAGATAATTTGCTGATGGAACAAATAGCAAATAGATAGCAAAATTATATTTTTTCAAAATTTGATATGTTCCTTGTAAATAGACCGGTTTTTTCAGAATCATTGAAGTTTTATTAGCAACTACAAATACTGTGAGTGCATTTGTCAACTGCATCAATGAATCAAAAAGTTTGTACAAAATTATATTTTTCATTGTCAAATACGAATCCACCACAAATAAAACCAGTGAAAGTACTACAAGTACTATACAATTTTCTTTTTTATACAAGTCTGCCGAATCATATTTTCTCATAAGGAATCCAGCAGCAAACATTGGGAAATGCCCTATTGCCGCAGTGACCTGAAACACTGATGGAATCCGAAGGTAATAATTAAGAAGTGGCCAGAACATCAGCAAACAAATCACTAATAGTTCTTCTTTTAACTCAAGATTGTTATATCTGTCCGAGATCAAATAAAATATGCACCACAAAACAAACAACATCACCAAAAACCACAGTTGGTCTGGAGCAGCCATTAGTACATATCTTTTTAGAATGTCTTTTGCATCAAATCCATAATACGCTATATGAAATGGCATCGTCCACAACAACGTTACAAAAAAGAAGGGCACAAGTAATCTGTTTGCTCTTTTTGCAGCAGTCTTTTTCAAGCTTGTGTACGTCATCTTTTCGTACTTTAAATAATAAAATAAGTATCCTGAAACAAATACAAATGTATATGTGTGAAATGAGCTTAATAAAGAAGCGAGTGTTGTTAGTAAAAACGATTTTTCTGCAGGTGGCTGATTAAACCAGCCGCTTTTATTCCAAAGTGCGCAACTATGATATATCACAACCGCAAACATCATCATAGTCTTTATGAAATCTGTATTTTTAAGTTCAGTACATTTATTCATTTATTGTTCCATCCTATGGAAAGGTAATCTTCCCCTGATTTTTTGGGGAAGTAAAGGTAGAATGTATTTTTGCTGTCCGGTTGCAATAATTAATCCTATATAAATTATGAAGCAGACACTTACTTTAATTGTAAAGGACAGTATGCAATTATTGATTTTAATGACCGAATTAAGTCCCTTCATTGCTATACTCAATATCATCGCCATCAATAATTCTGGAAGTAACTTCTTATAAAAGCTCCTTTGAGATTTTCCGAATGCGTTGTGAATAAGGAAATAGTGCTCTATAAAAAATCTCAAAACGAAACTGGCTGCAACATAGCCAGATAAAACAACTATGTTTCCTGATGCTACGCCACCGATAACCATGAGAATTTGGATTCCCGCATAAAGTAACCCACTATTGAACCTGAGTTTAGATTCTCCTAAACTTTTAAAGATACTTGTACATGTTGCTGTGATCATCTGAAACCATACCGATGCCCCTAAAACCATGATGCATGGAATTGTATCTATCCACTTGCTTCCATACAAGATGAGAACTATCTCTTCTGCGCAAAAAGTACATATGACAGATGCAAAAACCCCTAATAAAGAGAGACATTTTAAGACCTTTAAGTACATTTTATAAATGTATTCTTTGTTGTCTTGATAGTCTGATAAGATAGGATGGAGCACAGGAGTTATCACATTCGTTAGATAGTTGACAGGATATAACATTAGCTGGTATGCTTTATTGTAGTATCCCAGAGTTTGACTCCCCATATACTTGCCTGTTAGTAGATTGTCTAAATTTCGTCCGAAGTAATTCACAAACTCATACAGAAAATTATATGCAGAGTAAGAAAAAATTTTTCGAATCGATTTGATTTCAAATACTACTTTAAAACCAATTTTTGTAGTTGAGTAATTCCAACAGAAATTCAGGATTGCAGCTATAACAGACTGTGCTACTAATGAATAAAATGAAAAATTATGAAAGGCCAAAATGATTGCAATTACATAGCTAACAATATTTACTGCGATACTTCTAGTCGCCGCAACAATAAATTGTTTGTCACGCATTAACTGAGCACTCGGAATCATATTTGCAGTGCTGAAGAAAATGGCTATAGATAGGAATGCCCCAATTGGAACAAAAACCTTGTTCTGATAAATTTGTGCAATGAAAAAAGACAAAATAAAGAATAAAAAGCCAAGCACTACTCCAAAATAAAGCGTGAATGAAAAGATGTTACTTATATCTTCTCCAGTCAACTCTTTATTTTGAATTACACCAGAACTAAATCCCATATCGGAAAACAGTTGAAAAAATGTCACAAACACTGTTATAATTGCCAGTATGCCATATTCTTCAGCAGAAAGTAATCTTGCAAGCACGGCATTTGCAACAAGCATAAACAATACATTAGAATATTTTGCACATGCGTTTATTAGAGTGGCTTTTTTTATTGAAATTTCAGCACTCATTTATATACCTCATACTTGTCCATTAGATATGCTTTTTTCTTTTCTGGACTCAGTTCCTTTATAAAGTCCATTTTCGAAATGTTTTTTTCATAATATTCGTCTATTGTTTCAATTACCCGTGCAGGTATTCCCGCTGCAACTGAATTGCTCGGAATGCTTCTTGTGACAATTGCACCTGCTCCAATCACACAATTGTCACCTATCATCACATTAGGCATAATAATAGTATTCCATCCGATGTTTACATTATTTCCAATTTCTATTGTTCCAAACTTATCAGCATCAGGCATATTGTATTTATTACGAAGAACCCACATGCCACCATCATGTGTCACAAATTTGACACTGGATGTCAACCTGACATCGTTTCCTATTTTTATTAAGTACGGCTCTGTCCCAAATTGAACATCTTTTGAGATGCTACAGCCGCTGCCTATTTGCATACCTTTATTTCTTAAGTATTGTATGCGCTTTTCTGCTGATGCTAAGTGCCACCAAATAATATGTAAATAATGCTTGAAATCCATTTTTTCTCCAGTCTTAAACGTTGCTTTTTATACCTGAAGTTTCCATTTCGGGGTGCTCATATTCGATTCTTAGTGCAACAAACACTAGTACCAGTACTAATTGGCTGGAATCAAATAAATACGAAACTTGTGAGATATCCGAAAGAAGCCTTACAACAATAAGAACAAATAAAAAATTGAAAAACATTGCTGCTTTTGATTCACACCTTTTCGCAACTGTTCTCGTTTTAACCAGTGCAATGACATACGGAGTGTAGTACATTACTGTACCTACAATTCCAACGTCTGCCAATAACTCTAAAAAATTGTTATGTGCGTAAAACCCGGAAACACCACCTAGATTATTTGAGTATGAGCTAAAATTGCCTATGCCAACACCTAAAATTGGGTGATTCAAAAAAACTTCTATTGCTCTTTGCTGTAGGGCTAATCTTCCTGTAACACTTGCATCCGTATTTGCTGTTTTTGAAAAAAAGTTGAACATACTCTCTATTCTATTTCCATAGAGGTTATAAAGGAATTGATTGCTCATGCTTAGCACGAGTAATATAATTAGCACGATAAGTACACCGATAATTTTAATCGCTTGCTTACCGCTAAGCTCTTTGTATATCGTATAGTACAATGACATTCCCAAAACTACAACAAGAATGGACATTCTTGACTTAGTCAATGTCAAAAACACCAACAATAGGATCGTCTGTATTAAACTCACCTTGGTTTTTTTACTTAAATACTCGTAAAATGAAAACATAATTAAAATGCTTAAAACTGCCCCGCACATATTTGTGTGCATTCCTACAGAAGGCCCCAGACGACCTGCAGACGAACTGAGATTTGTGTTATAAGCAAATATTGTTTTCCATTCTTCTTTAGATGTTGAAAAAATGATATACGCCATAAATATCCAGCTTATTATAGAGAACTTGTCAATAATGTCGTAATAATCATTTTTTTTGTTGCAAGTTATAAAAATCAAAAAGCTAATCAGAAAAACTTGTAATATGGATACAACAGATGAAATACTGTAGCTTGTGTTTGAACTCCAGATGAGTGAAAGTGCTGACACTAAGATAAATGCGAGATTGCAATACAGATATTCTATTTGACATTTTGAAATCTTACTGTGCACGGCCTTTGGTATTGCAAATAATAAAAAAACGGCTTGAATAATGTACATAAGCATGGGTATTCTAACAACCATCAAAGTGCCTATCACAAATATTGTTGCCCATTGAAGCGTATTTCTTTTTTTGATTTTAATTTTCATGTTGTTTCTATCCCATATAATTAATTTTATCAAAATGCCTGATAACGCTCCAAATTTTAAATTACTTCAAGCCACTTCTTACATATTGTATCGACAGATATTTCATTTCTGACATTCGATGCAGCCTTTGAAATTGCATCTGCGTATTCTGGGTTCTCCACAATCTTATTAAGTGCATCAACTAAGGCCTGTTTATTGTTCATTGGAATTAGAATACCGTTATAGTCTGTACAAACAAACATTCGTGATCCTCCAATAGGGCAATCTGTGACAACTGTAGGAATCCCCATTCCTAAAGCTTCTAACATAGAATTGGAAATTCCTTCATGATTGGAAGTTGATACATATACTCCTGCTTTATTGATTTCATTAGCCAGGTTATCTGAAAATCCCGGTAGGTTTACGCAATTATCTACATGAAGCGTCTGGATTAGCATCTCCAGCTCATTCCGCTGACTTCCTTCCCCATAAATTGTTAGAGTATACTCTGGATGTTTTTTTTGAAATTCAGCAAATGCAGAAATCAGTAACGGAAAATTCTTTTCCTCCTCAAGACGCCCGGCTGCAACAATTTTTTTCTCGCGTTCGCCCTCAAATCTTTTGGGCAGGTTTGTGTTGTCCAGCGGATTTGGAATCACAGAACTTCTTTTTTGAATAGATGCCGAGTAACACTTTTGAGCATCCGGTGTTTGAAAAACCGTCCATTTTGCCTTTTCATTCCACCGAAGTTTTCTCATAAAAAAATAGCCCATTTTATCTTTTAATGATGCATCGTCCATTCGAATGTTAGGATCTGCGCGCACCGAAAACACCATACTATATTCCAATCCAAAGTTTGCAAGGATTGTATAAACCGAAATGGTATTTAAAAATGGAATAATTGCATCTGGTTTTACAAATTTAAA
>ERZ779840.4157-NODE-4157-length-10864-cov-5.302988_pt1 | contig 10864 bp, 8 predicted proteins | sample MGYA00511561_ERZ779840 | MGnify/ENA primary metagenome ERZ779840 (study PRJEB29588, sample SAMEA2162036) | human gut metagenome | biome: human gut; feature: human-associated habitat; material: faeces | place: Denmark | collected 2008/2010 ...
GGGAGCCTGCCTTGCGCTGCTGCCGTACTGCTTTGGGGCACTGTATCTGTGGAAGCACTGCAAGGATCGGAAACCGCTGTTTTACGCACTTGGCATCCTGCTCCCGGCTATTGTCGAGAAACTGGTGCTGTATTTCCTCGGCGCGTATCTGTGCGGGGTCAGTCCATTCCGTGTTACAGCGGTCATGGAGGCAATCGGAAGGGTCGAACCGTATACGGTGCTCTTTACACGGATGTCCATGCGGTACGCAGTCAACCTGCTGTTCTTTAACGGGACATATATTCTTGGCAGCATCGCCTTCTCTGCGTTCTGCTTTTTGGGCTTATACTTCCTGCAAAAGAGAAAAGCAGATGCATGATACAACCATCTGTGAACATGCCCCGTCAGAAACGCCAAAAAGTTTTCAAACGAAGTCATTCATGCTTTGAAAAACAGGATTAGCTTAAACACATAAGACAGAAAAAAGCAGTGCAATCCGGTAGGGGCACTGCTTTTTCGTCACGAATTCTGTCTCGATCATTTTCCGTATGTTTGGTCTTTTTTTTGGCTGATATAGTTGGTTAAAACACATCACCGCGCTTCGTCTTAATACTTCCGCTTTTCGAGGAAAGCTTCCTTCGCCTGCAGCGTATCTCCGCTCATATCGGCATACAAAAAGAGACGAGACGACGGCAAGCCCTCCTGCTTCGTCGAGCTTAATCATATAAGGAAACGAACTATCGGGCAACATCTTTTCACTGAAGGCTCTATGCAAAAACGCTCTGTTAATATAGAAAAAATACCATATTTAGTTCTTTTGCTTTCGCAAATCTACTATATATAGATTTTCTCATTGACTTTTACAACTACATCATGTATACTGATAGTACAAGACTCTTAAACCGGAGGTAATGAAATGATCGGCGGCTTGCAGAAGGTGACATTACTGGATTTTCCGGGTAAAGTCGCCTGTACGGTTTTTCTGACGGGCTGCAATCTCCGCTGCCCTTATTGCCATAATCCCGAGCTTGTTTTGCCGCAAAATAACGGAAAACCCGTTTCGGAAAACGAACTGTTTGACTTCCTTTTTTCCCGAAAGGGTAAGCTGGACGGTATTTGCATCACCGGTGGTGAGCCGACGCTAGCTGAAAACTACGAGCTGCCCTATTACACGCTGTCTCCCACCTATTCCATCTGCGCAGATCACGGTTACCTTGCCGGGGAGCAGGCAGTCTGCCCGCACTGCGGCAGAAAGACTGAAGTCTACAGCCGTATCACAGGTTACTACCGACCGGTGCAGAACTGGAATGACGGCAAAAGTCAGGAGTTCAGGGACAGAAAAACCTATCATATCGGCGAAATAAAGAATGAAGCTAAACCGGAGAATAAAACTTCGTCGGTTTGCGATGCGGACGGATATATTCTGTATACCACAGCTACCTGTCCAAACTGCCGTGCTGTTAAGCCGCTTTTGGAGAAATCAGGACTTTGCTATACGGAACGGGATGTAGATGAATACATTGAGGAAGCAACGACTTTGGGGCTCAGGCAGGCGCCTACACTTGCTGTTCAATCCGGAGATAAAACCGTGTTATACCCCGGTGTAGCGCAGATTAAGGCGTTACTTAAGGGGCTTGCGCTATGACCGATATAGCGGTGATCGGTGGTGAGGCCTGCGGGCCTTACCGCCGCTCTGTATGCCGCAAGAGCCGGAAAAACCGTTACCAGAGCCTGCAAGCTATGTCCTTCTTTTATGCTCTTTTTAATTTGCGCAAGTTATTGTACATTATCCATTTGCGCTGAGCTTCGCTTTTGCGGATTTTCCGCATATCGCGGGAATGCAGTACGCTCAGGATGTGGATTTTGGCTTGCGCCCGTCCGAGTACTATGGTGAAAAGCTGATCCCATCAATCTTGACCAGTAAACTTGAAGCCTCAAGAATTGAGCAAAGCCGAAATTGGTCCCGGATAAAGGGCCGGCTTAATGCTGTTGTACATCTGCAAGAGACGCTCGATTCGGAGTTTTTGATTGCGCGCTTTAATCCGAAGCTGGTGCGCGTCAACAGCAAAATCGATGCGGAGTATGTAATTAAAAATCTGCAATCCGGGGAAATATTCTTTGTGTTTATTGATAAAGGCAAAGAACAGCGCTACTATTGCAAATCTGCCTTTGAAAAGACAACGGTGGATTACTTGGAGAATCAGGCAATTTTGACTATGTTGAAGAAAGAGAAGATCGTCGATGGTTCTGTGACCCTGCTGTTTCAGCATCCGAATTATATTGAGCGGTCAGGAGCGTAGAAAGTGAACGCTGACATATACCGCGCCGGTTCGAATCTTTCGGCATTTTCCCATCTAGCATCTTTTCTGCCGCGGGCTGACATCGAAAACAGCCGTTTTTGCAGCTCAAAAGTTGCAAAAACGGCTGTCTCTTTATTTTGTGGCACCTGCACAGAAATACTTTGATTGCAATAGCTATCTAGATATGCTATAATACTATAAAACTTTCAGTCGGCATTTGACACATATATATTTGAATTACAAAGCTGGGGAGAAAAATATGAACGAACTACAAAAAATCGCTGTTGTAATTGATGCTGATAATACCCAGTTATCAAAGATTGGTGCCGTATTACGGGAAATTTCAACGCATGGTCGTATCGTCGTAAAAAGAGCATATGGAAATTGGCGGAAAGAAGGGCTTAAGAATTGGGAGCCCGAAATTAAGCGCTTAGCGATCAAAGCAGAACAGCAATTTGATTATGTATCAGGAAAGAATGCCACGGATATGGCCTTAGTAATTGATACAATTGAACTTCTGTACAGCAATATTTATGATGCTTTTGTTATTGTTTCGAGCGATAGCGACTACACCCCCCTTGCGATTAAGCTGCACGAATCTGGTGTTTATGTAATGGGCGTAGGAGAGAAGAAGACTCCTGAGTCTTTCAGAAATGCGTGTGACGAATTTCTGTTTCTTGAGAACATCTCCGCTACTACAGCAGAAATCGTACCTGTTGCAGAAGCCACTAAAGCTGTGGAGCCAGATAACACAAATGATGATATCACTGATGACAGTACAGACATCAATGAGATCCATGATTTGCTTCGGAAAGCATTTGATACATATCAAGAAGACGACGGGTATGTAAATGTAGCCCAAGCCGGTAATTTCATTAAACGGGCAAAACCGGATTTTGATTGTCGCTCTTTTGGATATACCAAGCTACCGCAATTATTGGAAGCGTTCCCCGATAAATACGAGGTCTCAAGGTATCCTGGAAAAGGAACGGTTACCATTGTTGGATACAAATGTGTTGACAAGATTGACTAATTACATACAAGCTAGGAGGACGTTAGGGATTCGTTGCCTTAACGTCCTATTTGTATTATATGTTGATCGGCATGTAGGAGGTGCGCTACTTTCTATTTCGGTGAGCAGGGAACTCGAGAAGGATACAAGTGCAGTTTTTATTCTGTTATCTTTACTTGCGATTTTTCGAGAATCAGCGCTAGTATCAAGATCCAGTTTCCAACATTTTTCTAAATTTTACTAGCATGCTCTGCAAAATATGATACAATAACTGTGAAGGGAGGGGCTTGTATGTTTCTTAACAAGGAAGATATTAAAGAAAAAATACAGAATATTATTCTTGATGAGAATGATAACGATATTGCATTTATTATAGCATCCAAAGGTATTGGGAAACTTAATCTGTTGGGAGAATTATACGGGCTCGAATCTTCAAACAAAGAAATAATTATTGCAAATGGAAAAAGAGTTCGCAATTCATCCTCCTGTCTTGTGAAATGCTATATTGATGGGATTTGCTCATATTTGGAGAAAAACAACTCACGTAAAACACGAGAAAACTTCCTACGACAATTGCCTAGAGAAAGGTTATCAATCACACAAAAAATATCTCTCATTCATAATGCATTTGTGTATCGAAGGAAGCTAAAAATTGATGAAGTTTCTTCTTACCTTTCAGATCTAAGCCCTGAGCAGCTAAAAGATATATATGTAGGAATTGCGGGAAAAACACCTCTTGTTATTTTTGCGAGTGCAATATGGCTGGACGCTGTCGATATTGACTATTTGCTTAGCTTGCATAATGATAATTGGGGTGCACGTATAACATTCATAGTTGCGCTACGACCGACAAGCGAGAGTCTTACCGTAATGAAGAAAACACTGGATAAAAACGCTTCCAGGGTATGGGTGTTTCCGTTGCTACCAGAATTAGTGGAATCACCTAATTCAACATCGCCCAAATCGATTGCATCAATTTCAATTAATCAAGTTGGTACTTCCGAGTGTTATTATGATTTTCATCGTGCATTGATAGCAAATCAAGCATACTTTGAAATGTATAACATCGTGGTTTCATTGTTGCATGAAGGTTTGAACCCCATAAATCTGTGTCTCATGGCAAATCAAGAGATAAGCAACGAGACATATTATGATCTGCAAAAAATAGTCGCATCGATATACCCTAACACAAAAAGTGAATATGACGAACGGCTAGTGTTGCCGTACGACGGCAGGCTCCTGTGGGTAGATGCTCTTGCATATTACATAGCTCTTTGCGAAGGTATAGATGATGCAATAATTCAAACTCAACGGTTTTTCTTTGATGTAATCGCGCATGCGCGCTATTTTAAACAAGGCTCCCCAACTAGAGAAAAATTCATGTCCTTTCTTAGAAACAACGAAAGGGAAAGTAGAAACCATTTCGCAAAAGGCTTTGCAAGTTATTACTCTAGCTTCGTTACGTTTGCCAAGAACTTCTCATCGAAAGAACAATTCGAAAAGAATTCCAAAGACAATTCCGAATTGGCCATCGAATTGCTTGATCGTGCTCTTCTGGAGTTTTCTGATGAAGATGTAGATTCCAGCATTAAGCTTCTAGGGGAGATTTATGAAGAAAGTCAAGTTTGTGCCATCTTGGACATTTGTTTAGAGACAATTACTCGTTTTTTCGAAAAACACAAAGCCTCCAATAACCTTAAGGCAACCACTGTCATAAGTATATCCAGGTTTCAGACCTTATGTATTTCTGCCGCATATCAGTGGTTGGATCTCACTTTGCTGGACAAATTGGTTGAACTTCAAAAAAGTATTCAAACTGCCGGATATTCCATAAAAATAGATTATAAAGAGTTAATGTATAGTGGAAAAAGAATGTTATTTGATTACTTTAAAAAGGAAATTGAAAAAGAGCATTTAAAGATGGAGGATGTTGTTATGAGCGCTACTATTTTCTTGTCGTATACACATTCTGACAGTGAAATAGCAGAAAAACTTGCCAATGCACTTAGAGCATTAGGATATGATGTAAAACGTGACATAAGAAATGTTAGTAAGTGGGACGACTTACAAGATTTTATGAAAAGTATCAGAAAACAAGATTATGCTGTTTTCCTTGTGTCAGATAATTATTTGCATAGCACTAATTGTTTGTATGAAATCATGCAATTTATGAAAGATGAGAATTTTGGTGATCGCTCTTTCCCTATTGCAGTTGGATTCTCAGAAACAGAGAAGAATATGCGCAAAGTACAGAATAAACCCATCAGTTTGTTTGATGACTTTTACTGGATCGAGATCATCCGATATTGGCAGGATTATGCACTGGATATGAAGATGCAACTTGAGAAAATTGATCGCGAAAATGCAGGTGAACTTGACTTCAGATATAGGATTGTAAAAGGGCTAGCTCAAACTGCCGCAGAATTCTTTGGGAGTTCCTTTGCACATAAACTTCTTGCTACAATTGATCCTGAAAATGTAAAAATCGAGGATACAGTAAACTGTATTGATAAAAAGATTTCCTTGGATACATCAGCAGATAGAAATTACTAATATACAAACTATCTGTTACTGAATTTACAGTTGCTTTTTGCGTAATTCCTTGCAGCAGCTCGCCGCTCCGGGGAGTAGTGGGCAGTGAGGCGGATGCCGATGCGACGCTTATCGATCTCAAACCGCAGGCCGCCCTGTTCGTCATCTTCGGTAAGCTGGCACAGCTCCGGGTGCTCTTTGGCATAAGCCAGCAGGCGCTTCTTCAGGTCAGTATTGTGGGTATAAATTTCAGCAAGGTCATCGTGTTCGTTGAAGTAGAACTCGGTGACCTTTTGCTTTTTAGTAAGTCCTGTTTTCATAAATCCTCCTGTAATTTGTGAAATTCTTTCGGCTCTAGAGCCGGGAAAGTGGGCTGATTTTCGGACAGAAAAAGTGCGGACGACCTACGGCATCGTCCGCACACTCGCTGTCGGCTACAAACGGGAATTTAAGAATCGCTTTGAATTTTCTCCAGAAGCAGGTCATCGATCTCTTGCTCCAGCCGCTGGATTTCATCGTACAGTTCTGCAATATGTGCTTGAATCGCCGGGCGTTTCATTTCCCATAGTCGATGCAGCCGCCGCAGATCCGCCTGCTCTGCTGTCCACTGGCTCCGCAGTTCCTCTGCGTACTGCTGCACCCTGGCATCCAGCTCCGATTCCCGGATGCGGTGGGATGGACAGAACTCCTTTCCGTGGTGCATATAGCTCTTGCAGAGATACTCCACCCGGCGGTTGCCGTTCCAGCACCGAAGCCTCGGCACAAAAGTGCTGCCGCAATCACCGCAGGTGAGCAGACCGGCATAGCGGTGGGATGCGGTGTTGCCACGGTAAGGCTTGGCATTGGCTTTCAGCAGTACCTGCACCTGCTCCCATTCTTCCCGGTCGATGATCACAGGGAAGAAGTTCTCATAGCGGTATTGCTCGTCCTCCGGCACCGGAGTGACGGATCTCCCATGGGTTTCGGTTCGGTGGTTCACCAGTAGCCCGGTGTAGCTTTCCTCCACCAGTATGTTCTTCACACTTTGGTATGTCCAGCGGTACACTTTGCCACTTGCCTTGCCGCACCGTTCATCATGGAGCTGCTGGGGTGTCCTGCGCTCCATGGCATTGAGCCTGCGGGTGATCTCTTTCTGCCCCAGACCTTCGCAGTACAGTCCATAGATCATCTGCACCGTTACCGATGCTTCCGGATGGAGCCGGATGCGGCCGGTGTTGCGGTCTTTCCAGTAGCCGAAGGGCGGTTTGACCACCAGCCCTTCTTTTTGCTTCTCCCGGTAACCGTGCCGGATCTTATTGCCGATGTCCTTGGCATAGTAATCGTTCATGAGCTGCCGGACCCCGATGATCAAGTCATCCCCATCGTCCATAGTGTTTAGCCCCTCTGTCACAGAAATGACGGCCACACCGCATTGCCGCAGATAGTCGATAAACAGGGCGGTCTGCATCTGATGCCGCCCCAGCCGGGACAGATCTTTCACAATAACTGCGTCAATTTTCCCGGCATCCACTGCCTGGGTCACCTGATTCAGTCCCTTGCGGTCGAACCGCATACCGCTGACATTGTCATCGTAGGACTCTCCGACGATTTCATATCCCTGTTTCCGGGCATACTCCCGGACGATCTCCAACTGGTTTTCCAGGGAATTCATCATTACATCGTCATCGTTGGAAAGTCTGCCGTACAACCATACTCGCATTCACTCACCCCGCTTTGATGATTTCTTCCAGTTCGCTGTTGGTCAGCACACCGTTTTCGTAGGTGTCGGTGTGGTTCTGGAAGGGTGCTTTGACTTTAATTTCCAGGCGCAGACCACCCTCAGTTTCGTAGACGAAGATCTTTTCAATAAGCAGCCGCAGGTGCGCTTCCGTCATCTGCCCATCTTCCAGAATCTGATCGATGAGGCTGATATCCTTTCTCAGCTTCGCCTGCCGGGATCGGATGGTCTGACCCAGGTTTTCCAACTCCGCGATTTTCTTCTTCGCCTGAGCAATCTGTTCTTCCCGCTTGGCGATCATGCGGTCATACCGCTGGGCATTGGCTTTGTCACGAATCCGTTCCATCAGGATGTCCTCCATTTCTTCTTCCGTTGCTTCGATCTGCTGCCGCAGTTTCTTGAGCTGCGACAGGGTATTGGTTGCTTTGGGTGTCCAGCGGTTCACGGTGTCCTGCATGGCATCCCAGATTTGCTGGTACTGCGCTTTCGTGGCGATCAACTCCGCCCGGATGATTTCGTCCAAGTATTCTTCCCGGAGTGTATGGGCAGAGCAGTGTTCCTCGCCAAATCTGTGATGGGTACTGCATACATACTCCACCCGCTGGCTGTTCTTCAGCTTGATCCGTTTGCCGATGAAGGCACGACCGCAATCACCGCAGGCGATCAAGCCGCTGTAGCGGTGAATGGTCTGTCCCTCACCGGCGCGAACATTGTCTTTCTTTCTCATATTCATTAACTCCTGTACCTGCTCCCACATCTCACGGGTAATGATGGGCGGCAGGTAATTTTCATGCCGGAACTGCTCTGCGGCTTCGGTGAAGCGGAAAGTTTTGTTGATTTTGTTCCGCTCGCTCTTGTGGCAAATCAGGGTTCCGGTATAGGCTTCGTCTTTCAGCAAACGACCGACCATAGTGCCATCCCAGAGGTACTTCTTCTTGATCTCGGTTTCCAACCGCTCCGGCATTCGCTTGCCCAACAGTGCCATCTGCATCTGGGCAGGTGTTTTTCGCTTTTCTTCATTGAGCATCCGGGCGATGGCTTTCAGCCCCATGCCATTTAGGTAAGACGCAAAAATCAGGTGGATCGTTTCCGCAGCTTCGGGAACGATTTCCACCTGATTTGTGTTCTTATCTTTGAAGTAGCCAAAGGGAGGGGTGATGACAATGCCAGCTTTCTGCTTCTGCCGGTAGCCCGTGGTTACACGGCGGCTGCCATCTCTGGCATAGTAGTCATTCATCAAACCCTTGAAGCCGATAACCAGATCGTCTGCTTCGTTGAAGGTATCAATGTTTTCCGTTGCGGACAGCACCCGCACATGGTTCTTACGCAGGTAGTCGATATACAGGGCGGTCTGGGTGCGGTGCCGTCCAAGGCGGGACAAGTCTTTGACGATAACCGCATCGATCAGTCCGGCATCCACCGCTTCCGTCAGCTGCTCAATGCCGTCACGGTCGAAGTGCATACCCGAAATATTATCGTCGCAGGATTCACCCACGATCGTATGCCCATGGCTGAGAGCATAGCTTTCGTTAATGCTTCTTTGGTTCATCAGGGAATTGAGTTCTTCATCTTCGTCACGAGACAGGCGGTAGTAAAGCCATACTCTCATAAATTTACTCCTTTCCGCTATGGTGTGTGCGTTCGCAGCACACACCATAGCACATAGTTTTTGGAATAGCTAGCGGGAATGCATCATGCGACATCAGATTCTACCTTTTGGACAAAATCCGTTTCCGGTGCTGCCGCAGGATCATCCACCGCCAGGTAATCCCGGACAATGGTTTTGAGGAAGGTCTCGAAGTCGGAGTCCTTCCCCACATAGGAAAATGTGACACTTACAATAGGATTCTTCTTTGCGATAGGCATTACCTCCATAAAAAGTGGGGGCGGCAGATTTCTCTGCCGCCATGGGTTTATATCTTACATTCCGCCCATGGACTGACCATGATGCTTCTTCCGTTCAGGACGGAAGTGCTTCGTGGTGCTGTCCTCCACGGGGCGGTCATCAATGATATTGGTCAGCCCAGCAGCCAGATATGCCGCGTCAGTTCCCAGGCCACCAAAATCAAGCTGGGAATCAGGGAAATCCAGAACAGCTTCTTCGAAGTATGCTTCATCCGTTCCTGCTCCTGCAAGATGGCTCTCCCAAATTCCTTGTTCATTTTCCCAACCTGTCGTTCCATCGACTTCATCGTATCCTGCATCGTGCTGGTGGTGTTCTGCGCTTCCCGCATCAGGGTCTGCCGGTACTGCTCCATGGCTTCCCGGCTGGCCGGCCCATCTTCCCGCATGATCTCCAGCTGCCGATCTATGTACAGCAGTAACTGCTTCTCCGTGGTCAGAGTGTCCAGATACTCCTGAATCTCGCCCAGGGTTTTGATCTGCATTTTCTGCGACTCGATCATTGCCGCCCAATTCTTCTCCGTCACGACTACGGCAGGAGTAGCCGTTTCCGCCTGCGAGAGTCTCTCGCGCTGCGCCGCCCGCATTTCGGCGGCAGATTTCTTGCCGGATTCTAAACTCATATTCCATTACCTCCTTAAGATATTTGATTCCATTTAACTTGTTATCCCGGCACTTATGACCGTCCGGGGTGGTGTAGGTGATATTCTTTCGGGTGTCCTCCCAGCGAACTTCGTAGCCGCTGTACTCCATCAGGCGAATGAAGTGTTCTCGGTCACGGGCCAGGGTCATACACTCGTCGATATTGATTTCCAGATTCATCTTCCAGCTATCGCCCTTGGCATAGGCACGGTACTCCCGGTCGGACATGGTGCGTTCCTTTTTCTGCTTCTGCTTGCGCTTTACAACAGAAAGGCCGTACTGCATACACAAGTCGTCCGATGCTTTCCAAAGCATTTCTAGGGACTCCTTGTTGCTGTGGTACTTGAGACCAGTATCGCAACTTACGGAGTTGATTACGAAGTGAGAGTGGATGTGATCCCGGTCTGTATGGGTTGCCACTACGATTTCGAAGCCGGGGATCTGCTCCGCCAGCTTCAACGCAATCTCATGTGCCATCTCCGGGGTTACCGGATCATCAGGACGGAAGGACTGAACCATGTGGTAGTACATCCGTCCCTTGGTGCTGTGATGCAAGCGCTTGGTGTTCATAAATTCCTGGAGTGCGCACTGCGGCACACAGTTGATGCCGGAGATCAACGGTCTGCCCTGGTAGCTTTCTTGATGAGGGCGACATGACACTTCACGAATTCTGCGAGGTGCATGAGCTCCCGTATCCCGCAGAGGAGGAACAATATCATATCCGTCCTGCCCGCCCGGATGAGGCGGGCTTATTTTATGCCCAGCCTCCCGGTGAGGATG
>ERZ779840.4167-NODE-4167-length-10843-cov-3.188821_pt1 | contig 10843 bp, 8 predicted proteins | sample MGYA00511561_ERZ779840 | MGnify/ENA primary metagenome ERZ779840 (study PRJEB29588, sample SAMEA2162036) | human gut metagenome | biome: human gut; feature: human-associated habitat; material: faeces | place: Denmark | collected 2008/2010 ...
TCGGTTGTCCTCCGGCTACGCCTTCCGGACAACCGACCGCAGGGATAAGGACAGCCAGGAGTCAACTGTTACCAGGCTTAGCCCAATCAAAGTCAACTAAACACAGGTTTAAAACAAAAAGAAGTCAACCGTTTTTAGGAAATGACACTTTTGATTTTTCCGCTTTGCAAATTATTTCGCCCAACCGAATTTTTCTTTTACTTATTGAATTGAAAAAGAAATAATTATCCGCATAGCTCATCCTTTCTTCATCTTTACGTATTAATACCCATAGTGACATAAGAAAAACTTTTACATCTTCTAAAGAATTTGTTCGACCAAAACGGTACCAAAAGTGGGTAATCATTTCCTACCGCTTTCTTCGTATCTTCACTAATCGGGCCTTAACTCCACGGTAATACTTCTCATTTCCGATTTTTAGAATGCAAATTTCGACCTTCTGAAATTTTTGCTGGTATTTACAGGTTATTTATGAGTGATTACACGAAGTTCTTTGAGACAAAAACTTAGTCAAAAGAGGCAAAAAAGGAAAAATTTGTCAGAAATTTGAGTGCTTGAGCGACGATTTCCTACTGAATCCCGTTAAAGAACCGAAAAGCGGCATATACAATTACTTCATTCATTTATAAATAGTCGTTTTTCATATCACTTTTTAGAAGGGAGTCTTCAATGTCTGATGCACGCTCCAACTGGAGTTCCAAGACCGGCATGATCCTGGCTGCAACCGGTTCTGCCGTCGGTCTCGGAGCCATTTGGAAATTTCCGTACATGGCCGGTGCCAACGGCGGTTCTGCTTTTATTATTCCGTTTATCCTGATGGTGCTGTTTTTCGGCGTCACTTTGATTCTTGCTGAAATCATCATCGGCCGAGCCGGACGAGGAAGTTCCGTCACGAGTTTCCGCCGCATCGGAGGCAAGTTCTGGGCTCCTCTAGGCTTCATCGGTGTTCTTTGTGCATTCCTGATCATGACCTACTACAGTACGGTAGGCGGATGGTGTCTGACTTATTTGTTTGAAGCCATCATGGGAAATGCCGCTTCGTCTGACCTAGCAATGCTGGAAAAGACCTTCCTTAAAACAGTCAGCACTCCGGTGTCCGCTATTTTTTACCAAACCCTTTTCCTGGCCATTACCGCCGGTGTCCTGATTTTCGGTGTAAACAAGGGTATCGAGCGCATGTCTAAAGTGCTCATGCCGCTGCTGTTTGTGCTGATGATCGTCCTGATTATTCGCGGTCTGACGCTGCCCGGTGCCTGGGAAGGTCTTAAGTTCCTCTTCTCTCCGAAGTGGGACCAGGTCACGGCAAACTCTCTGCTCAACGCCATGGGCTTCACATTCTTCTCGCTCTCCGTCGGCATGGGCATTATGGTCACCTACGGTTCTTATATTTCTCATAAAGAAAACCTGACCACCACTGCTCTTTGGGTCTCCGTTTTAGCCTTCATTTCCTGCATTCTCGCGGGCTTAATGGTTATTCCGCCGGTTATCTCTTTCGGTCTGAATCCGTCTGCCGGCCCCGGTCTGACATTCATCACGATGCCTGCCGTGTTCTCTCACATTCCGTTAGGCGACGTTTTTGCCGTTTGCTTCTACGGCTGTTTGCTGGTTGCCGCTCTGACTTCGATGATTTCCTTGTTCGAAGTTCCCCTGGCTTATTTAATGGACGAATTCCATTTCTCCCGCAAAACAGCTTCCGTTCTTCTGTTCATCGTTCTTTCCATCTGCTCTATTCCGTCTGCTCTCTCGATGGGTCCGTGGGCTGATTACAAGATCATGGACAAGAACATTTTTGATGCGATCGACTTCCTCTGCTGCAACATCCTGATGCCGCTCAGCGCCATCTTCGTTGTTGCGATGACGGGCTGGTTCTTCTTTGACCGCACCAAATATGAAATCAACTCCAGCGTTAAGCATTCCGACGGCTTCATGAAGTTCTTCCGCTTTATGCTGGCTTTCGTTGCACCCTGCTTCATCGTTGTGGTTGCAATCTTTAATCTGATTTAAAACCGAGGAAGTATTCTCAGATGTCCCAAGCATCAAAACAACAAGAAAAAACATTTACCGGCAAAGTTGGGTTTGTCTTAGCCAGTGTCGGCGCGGCCATCGGTCTGGGTGCAATTTGGAAGTTCCCATACATGGCCGGCGCCGAAGGCGGAGCAGCCTTCCTGCTCCCCTACATTATTTTTTCCTTTACCTTGGCTTTCGGCCTTTTGCTCACGGAAATCACCTTGGGCAAAGCCGGTAAAGGCGGAATCGTCACGGCTTACCGAAACTTAGGCGGATCCTTCTGGTCAGTCTTGGGTTATCTCGGCATCATCATCGGCTTTGTCGTTCTTTCGTTTTATTCTGTAGTCGGCGGCTGGTGCCTGTTGTACTTCTTTGAAGCCATCATCGGGTTCCCCGCCGCCAACCCGGAACCCCTCGGCGCACTGTTCGGAAGCCTGTCTTCCTCGCCCTGGGTTGCCATTTCCGCTCAGATCGGCTTCCTTGCCTTAGTCGGATTTGTGGTTGCCTTCGGTATTCGAGGCGGCATCGAATTATGTTCCAAGATCCTTATGCCGATGCTGTTTATCTTCATGATCATTCTGATCATCACAGGTCTGATGCAGCCCGGCGCCATGAAGGGTGTGGAATACCTTTTCCTGCCTGATTTCTCCAAGTTCAGCTGGAAAACACTGCTGGATTCCATGGGGCTGGTTTTCTTCTCGTTCTCGGTCGGTGCCGGCTGCATGATTACATACGGCGCCTATATCGACGATAAGACAGAACTCGTGAGCTCCACTTTCTGGATTGTGGTGCTTTCTCTGCTCATCTCCTTGATGGCAGGTTTGATGATTCTTCCGGCTAATTTCGCTTTTGGAATGGACCCGGCGGCAGGCCCCGGCCTCACCTTCATTACGATGCCGGTGATTTTTGCCAAGCTGCCTTTCGGTTACTTGTTCTCCATCGTCTTTTTCTTCTGCCTGATCATTGCTGCTTTAACTTCAGCCGTGTCCATGCTTGAAATTGACATTACGTGGATGGTTCAGGAACTCAATATGAAGCGTGCAACAGCCGTGACCGTCTGCCTGCTCTTCATGCTGATTCTTAGTATTCCGTGTGCTTTGTCCTTCGGCCTTTTGGCAGATTACAAGATATTCGGCAAGACCGCCTTTGACCTGGCTGACTTCTTTGTCTCCAACTTAGGTCTTCCGATCGGCGGCATCATTGCCTGTCTGCTGGCTGCTTGGTTCGCTTGGGATAAAGTTCACACCCATTGGACTTCTCTTCAGAACTACCCGGGATGGAAGAAAGTGCTCAGAGTCTGTATCGGCGTTCTTTGCCCTGCACTTGTCTTAGCCGTGCTTATCTCCGGACTGATGAACTAAAATATCCGAAAATTTTTAGAAAGGAAGAAAATGGCCCTCCCTATTGAACAGCTCTACAAAGCACGTGATTTCTTGAACTTAAAGAATATCTCTGCCAACCACGTCGAGTTATCTTTCAAGAATCCCGTAATCGCAATGCTTGCCAAGGGCAAAGTTGCTGAAATCGCTTCTCAGTGCTCGCCCGACGGCGCCTTCACAAAATGTGAGATGCACGGCAACGATCTGCACTTGGACTTCAATCCTGAGTACGTCAGCGAACGCCTCATGGCTGAGATTTTTGATGCAGCGCCGGAAAGAGCAAAAGACGCTGCCCGGGAACTGGCTGCATTTGTGGCCGAAAAAACAATGAAAGCCTAATGAGCTTTCCATAGAATTTGAGCCGGAAATCTTCCGGCTCTTTTCGTATATAGGCCTCAAGCGGAGGTTCGGTTCTCCGACAATTTTTCTAAGACTCCGAAGTGAGCGAGTTCTGGTTCGAAATCGGAGACGGCAGAGACATCGGCTGGTCCTCTTCTTTATCGCTCTCAGACGCGACCTCCAGCTGAAGATTCATCTTCCTTGTCTTGTTCTGAACGATATCTACGGTTTTAACGACTGTTTCAACCTGAGATTTAAGTTTATTTAGGACTTCGCCGTACTTCGCAAATTCCGTCTGGACTGAAGACAAGATCTTTCTGATTTCCGAGCTCTTCTTTTCAATTGCGAGCGTCTGGAAACCGGCGCGATAAGCACAAAGGGCGCTCGCCAGCGTCGACGGGCCCATGATGTATACGCGGTAAGACGTGAAGAGTTCGTTGGTCAAACCTTCCAGCGCCAAAGCCTCTGCATAAAGTCCTTCCGACGGAATAAACATAATCGCAAAATCTGTGGTCTCCGGCACATTGATGTACTCGGCAATCGATTTGCCTTCATTTCTAAAACGCGCTCTTAATTTAGAACGAGCCTCCGCAACACCTTCTCGATCGCCTTCATCGGCTGCCTGCAGGAGTCTCTGGTAATCCTCTACCGGGAACTTCGCATCAATCGGCAAGAGACAAGTTCTGCCATTTAAGCCCGGCAGTTTGACGGCGAACTCAACCACCATCTTCGGTTTAGACGGAACCGGATGGGCATTTTTAACATACTGACTCTCGGTGAAGTATTCCTTCAGCAGTGCTTCAAGCTGAACTTCACCGAGCATGCCGCGGCTCTTAACGTTGACAAAAACGCGCTTCAACCCGCCCACTTCTTCGGCCAACTCTTTCATCTGCCCTAAACCTTCATAGACGCGGTTTAACTGCTGAGTCACCTGGGAGAAGCTTTCTCCGACTTTACTTGTCAGCGTGTTTTGGAGTTTCTCTTCTACGGTTTCTCGGATCTTTTCTAACTTAGCTTCATTGTCTTTATTTAGAACCTTCAAATCATCATCGACCTGTTTGCGCAGTTCGTTGAGCGAAGTGTTTAACGTCGACGACAAAGTCTCGAAACGCTGGTTCACGCCGCGAAGCTGTTCGTCATTGCGGGTGAGCGACTGATTCAGCGTATCTTGGACGGCTTTCAGATTGGAAAAAATTTCTCCGCGGAGCGTCTTCGAGAGTTCTTCAAAACGCTCATTCAGGCTCTTAATCTGCCCATCGTTTCGAATCAGCGATTGGTTCAATGTGCTTTGGACCACTTTTCCGCTTTCTGCAATCTCTTCTCGGATACTTCTGGATAACTCCTCAAAGCGCTTGTTTACCGAACTGATTTGCTCATCATTACGTGTAAGAGACTGGTTAAGCGTGTCCTGCACAGCCTTCAGGCTGGCAAAGGTTTCGCTTCGGATTCCGGCAGAAACATCTTGGAAAGAACGCTCCAGCGTCCGTTCTGTCTCAATAAAACTCGGTTTCATACGATCGGCAATCAGATCTTTACTTTGGGTAACCGCAGCACCCAAATCTTCCCGCCAAGCCATCCGAGCCTGGGCAACCGTCTGAAGCGTATTCGCACTGATGCTTTTTAGTCTGATAAGGCAGTAGATAAGGCCGATGACTAAGACAATCAGCAGAAAAAATGCAATGAAGCCAAGAATAAAGATTTCAGAGGGGATACCGCTGGCGGCAGAGACTCGAGTCAGCCAATCGTTCATTTTATTTTTAGAGAGTATTCAAAAAAAGACAGAATAAACCAATCTTTTTCTGAGCGGTTTTGCCTTTCGGGCTGAAATCCGTCAGCTGCAAAACACCTCCGAAAGTATTAAGTGACAACGAGTAAGCAGTAACACTTATAATGACGGCCTTAAGCGGCCTAACGGCCTCCTTTATTCATTTCAAAAGGTATTTTTATGACTCTAACCGCTTGGATTGCGATCGCTGTAATCCTGGTCACGGTTTACTGCCTGATTAAGCGTCTTGAAACACGCTTGGTGCTGTTTACCGCCGGCCTTTTCCTTTGCTGCATCGCCATGAAACCGATGGCAGCGCTCGATCAGTTTGCCAAAAGCATGGCAAACGCTTCGCTCATCATGGCGATCTGTTCCTCTATGGGCTTTGCCTATGTGGTAACGACCACAGGATGCGATAAAAATTTGGTTAAATTTTTAGCCGCTCCTTTAAATAAACTCGGCATTCTCTTGATTCCTGCCACAACGATCATCACGAGCTTTATTAACGTTGCCATTCCGTCTGCCTCGGGCTGCGCAGCCGCCGTCGGTGCTACATTCATTCCTGTGATGATCCGCGCAGGCATCCGACCGGCCGCAGCCGGCGCCGCTGTCCTGATGGGCACTTTCGGCTCCAACATTTCTCCGGGAACGAGCCACAACAGTGTTGTTGCCAAAATTGCCAATATGGACATGATGGACTTAATTAGCCTGCATACGCCCTATTCTTTAGCCATGGTGTTAATCGGTGCCGTAGGTCTCACGATTGTCTGCCTGATCCTCCGCGATAACAAGCCGAGTGCTAAAGAACTCGATGATTACTACACTTCGGCTGACCACAGCGGGGGCGTCGAACACATCAATCCGCTCAAAGCCTTCGCTCCTTTGGTTCCCTTGGTCATTCTTCTGCTCGGCAACTCTTACGTTCCGGTCATTAAGATGGGTGTGGCTCAGGCCATGGTCATTGGTGCCATTTTCGCATTGATCGTTTCTTGGGTGAATCCTCAGCAGTTCACCAAAGATTTCTTCAAAGGCATGGGCGAAGGCTATGGCTCCGTCATGGGCATCATCATTACGGCCGGCGTTTTTGCCGCTGGCCTAAAAGCCACCGGTTTAATCGATGCTTTCGTGGAGGTTTTGAAGAGCTCCAACGAAATCGCCCGCTGGGGCGGCTCTTTCGGTCCGTTCATCATGGCTGCCATTACCGGTTCCGGCGACGCGGCGACTTTTGCCTTCAATGAAGCCGTCACTCCGCACGCCGCATCTTTCGGCATGCCGATTCCGAACCTCGGCGCCATGGCTCTTATCTCCGGACAGATGGGCCGCACGATGTCTCCGATCGCAGGCGTTGTGATTGTGCTCTCCGGCTTGGCCATGGTTCCTCCGATCCAACTGGTTAAACGCACTGCCATTCCTTTGATTGTCGGTGTTGTCGTTCTGGCGCTGACCATTGTCTAAGTTGCTTAGAAGCTTCCTATCACCTCGCAACTTGCGAGGTGATTTTTTGTCTGCAATCTATTCTTGTATGCAAACTATGTGACAAAGACCACAACTTTTCCTGATTAGATTCAATGATGGGAAATGTCCTCGTGACAAAAAACGAATAGAGAATCTCTGCGGCGATGGTGCCTTAGACAAGTTTTGACACTCAAAACTGTTAACTTTCGATAATTCCAGAATTTGTGTTAACAGAGGCGGAGCCACAAGCACCTTCTTATAACTCACTCGAATAATCTCACTAGAAAAGAATTGGGCCTGCTCATTGAAATTGCTTCAACGACAGGCCCAGACGAGTTATTAAAAACCCGAGGTACTTTTATAACTTTGTTTCGTCTAATTACTACAAATACAACAAAAAAGAATTAAATGACATCGAGGATCATAACTCTCTGGCGGTATTAACAAGAACGCCAGAGAACTCGCTAATTAAGTTAGAAATTCCAACGAATGTTGGCGTTGATCTGCCAGGAGTTTTTCAATCCCCCGCCGAATTGTTTTTCCAAATCAATATGAGCCCAGCTTTGTTTTCCTAGAGCAAATTGACCGCTTACACCCGCGTCGTACCACGTTCCTTTTGCTCCCCACTTACGGGATGCCGTTATGCCGTCAGCACTAAATTCTGCTTTTTGGCCATTTCCAAACTCATGGAGGACATCAGCTTTCACATAAGCGTTGTTCTTTCGATTCTTGCTGTCTATCCATTCTTTTCCGAGCTGCGTTCCTAAGCGCCCAATAAAAGAATTTCCTCTTTTGATCTTAGCTTGGATGTCATTGCTAGTTTTCCAAGATGCTTTACCTACTGAGGCCCATTGAATTTGTGCCTGAGGTTCTAAGAAGAAACCGCCTTCCTCATTGAGAATGATTCGTTTTCCGCCTTCTAATCCAAGAGAGAAGATGGATTGGCGGTAATTACTGCTCACCCGCTCCGTAATTGTCTTTACATGAGATTTATTGTGGAACTTTCCATAGCGAGCTGTAGCATCCAAATACCAGCCGTCCTCATGACGCCAGGTATCATATGCCATTAAATTAAATCCATGCAGATCGTTCTTGCCATCGACATGGTTAAAGTCAGCTTTACCATTGTCAAAAGCTAGCGCAACGCCGATACGATTTCTTTCAGTATTTTTATAATCCCCGCCAAATTGGACTCCGCCCCACTTCATGTCATAGGAACTTTTCCCCAATCTGCTGTATCTGCCGCGTATCCAAAGCCCTTCACTTCCTTCCTGATATTGGATCTCGCCCATACGTTTCGAAAGCCTATCCAAATATGTGGCATAGCCCCAGCCGGATTCACCTGAAGCATAGAGAGATTTGAGCTCGTTGCTTTCGCTTCTTACAAGGTTGGTAATGACCCAGTAGATGCCTTCTTCTTGGTTACCGTATAAACCTAGAGCATCGTGTTCATGGAATTCGCTTGTCCCCGGATCTAAAACTTTGTAGTTCGTATCATATTCAGCTAATTTATCTTTCATCTCCTCGTATGTACGAGTTTCGATCTTAGCGTAATAATCGTATAACTTATGGTTGTAAATATTCGGATGATCCTTAAATGTTATTTTGTCGGCTGCTGGCTTGGCAACATAAGCGAAAAGTAGAGGATTGTCGTCAGAGACATTCCCAAACGAATTTACAAGGTCCTCAGGATCTTCCGGATGGGCTTGAATATTGAACTCGCCCAAAGTTTTGTTATCGGTGTCTCCAACGAAGATTAAGTCAGTTTTCTTCTTATCGTAACTGTCAAAATCCATTCTGAAGATACCGTTGTTTCCATTTAATTTGTCCAATACAACGATTTGATGCTTAAAGGCTAATTGACCGTCTTTGATCACGGAGGGCCAAAAGTCTGCCAAACTTGCTTGTTCCGGCAATTTAAGATCAGTTTTTGGGTCTACTACTTTTTCTTGCCACAGCTTCAATACGTAATCGTCATACATATTGACAGCACCGCCATCCTCTAGCGTAATTTTTGTGAGTCTAGGATTTACCATGTAAATCCATTCAGCTCCATCTTTAAAAGTAAAGTTAAGGTCACCGCCATGCTGTCCATATAGATTATTGCCCGTGTACCTTACTTTTTCATCCCCAAACCAGAACGAATTATTTCCCTGGAAAGTTCCGCTGATTCGGGATTGTCTGGAAGTTTCCGTTGCGGCACCGTCGTTGGAGCCGGAGGTGTTGAAGAAATCAACTACGCCAATAACTTGAAGCATCTCAGGAGAGCCAAGGTCGACACGTCCGCCTTTTTTCGCACTGATAGCGTCAGCATAGTCGGCAACCGAAATAATCTGAACTTTCTTTCCTGCTTTTATGTTGATATCTGTTGAACCGGAAGCATAAACACCGTTGGGTCCAGCCATTGTAGTGGCTTGGTCGTAGTTATCGGGATTTTTAAAATAAGCAGTAAAAAGACTGAAGGTACTGTTGGGATTCCCTAAATTAACAGTTTTCTTAGCTTCTTCAGAAGATGAGGCCTCTGCAGTAAAAGTAAATGCTTGTGTTGAAGCATTTTCTTTAGCGTCAGGTGCAATAGTGACAACGGATATTTTTACATCGCCTGTAACGCTGAAACTAGATTGTCCGCCGGCAGAATGGAAATACGGAATGTCTGTCCGAGGAACTTCAATGCCGTTTGAATTGAAAGTAGCGTTAAGCTCAAAATTTCCATCGATGTTAACGCCCGTCCAAGGGTCATCGGCACCTCCGAAAACTGCTGAAACAACGTCTGGAGTATCAGGGTTAAGTCCTTTTCTTGGTTCAAGATTGACATTTAAAACCAAATTCCCTTTCAGATTTACCCCCTCCCCCCATTTGATCGTAGTTATTCGGGGCGCGGAATATTACCAAACCTAAAGTATTATTAGTGTTCACAGTAAGAGTGCCCGATCCGTCTCCAACTACATAAGCGTAATTGCTTGGAGTGAAAAATACTGGTTTTGGAGATCCAGTTGTATCTTGAGTCACAACAACGTTATTTCCTTTCGAAATTAAGTCGTCGGGAGTTATCGAACGAATTGACTCTGCATTAACCGCGTTAGCCATTAAAAGCAATCCGCTGGTCAGAGCCAATGCCAAATGTTTATTTAACACTTTTGTTTTAAACATTGAAATGTCTCCGAGGAATTGAAACTACCGTGATACATTAACATAAAGAAACACTTTGATAGAAAACAGATCTTCTTCTTAAGGATTTATCCCAATTAATACCCCTTTTTCCTGTGATAACCATCTTTTAACCCAAAATTTTCACCCAGAGTTAGACCTACTCCTTTTTTCATATTTTTAATTTGACTAATGCTCACGATAACCTTCTTTCCAACCAATACGGCCTCGATGAAAGGCTTCATCTTCTGAATAAACATCAAACAGTTTCCCTCAAAGACTTGTGAACTGCAAAAAATTGAAGAAGTTAGATAGTGGTCTCCCTTTTAATTCTTTTTATTGCTCATATTCATTCACATTTGTAAAAGAAAATATTTTTTCTCTCAAACTCGACTTGGCAGAGAAAATGACAAGATCAGCTGCTAAAAGTCTTAAACTGCGCGCCTGACTTTCATTAAAGATTTGCATGTATTCGGTTTACTTAATCATTGTGTTGGGGATGCTCTCGGCCTTCGGACCGTTTGTCATCGACATGTAGCTTCCGGCCATGCCGGAGATGACAAGAGTGTTCTCTACTTCTGTTTCTTCCGTTCAATTAGGCCTGACATTTTGTATGGTCGGGTTGGCGGTCGGCCAAATTATTTTCGGACCTTTGAGCGATAAGTACGGCCGCAAACCGGTTCTGTATTTTTCTCTTCTTCTTTACATCGCAGCCACGCTTTTTTGCTGCTTGTCCCAAGACATCGACACT
>ERZ779840.4168-NODE-4168-length-10842-cov-7.359600_pt1 | contig 10842 bp, 9 predicted proteins | sample MGYA00511561_ERZ779840 | MGnify/ENA primary metagenome ERZ779840 (study PRJEB29588, sample SAMEA2162036) | human gut metagenome | biome: human gut; feature: human-associated habitat; material: faeces | place: Denmark | collected 2008/2010 ...
ATACACATCACAGAGGCTTGGCTCGGGTCACAAACTGGGTCACGCTTAAATTTGCATGCATGAATCTGAAAAAGTTAGCAACATGGAGCTGGGATAGCTCTGACTTTTTCTGCTGTTTTGCTCGTTTTTTCAACAGTTGCTTAAAATGTGCTGTTCCTGCTTGATCTTTTGCTACGTTCTTTGACAGGCTGACCGCCGAACCTCACGGTTCGGCGGTGTTTTTAAAATTATCCGTATTGTCAGGCTGCTTAAGTAGTCGGATATTTATTATGCCATCAGGTGTCCTGCAGCGTACCGGCCGGCGGAATGGAACTTGAGCTGTTGGCATTCTTTTTGCTGGCATCGGCATGCACTTGGTCAAGATAATTATAAAATGTGTAGCGCGAAATATCAAGATACTCATATACCCGTTCAGAGGACTTGGTGATCAGGAAGGCTCCCCTTGAGTCCAAAAAGCGGATAAACTCTATTTTATCCGCACGCCGCATTGCATTGACGGGCTTGCCGATGCGCTCCTGTGCCGCTTCGATCAAATAATCCAGCACCTGCGAAACGTCCTGTGCAAAGAATTCCACGCTCTGCTCGGAATAGAGGGAAGTATCTTTTTCGCTGTCATGGGCTTCGCTTCGGGCTATGAGACTGTCTATAGCCGAGCCAGAAGGCACGTTGGCAATATTGTTATGCTTCCGCAGATAATCCTCCATATGAAGCGTTTCTGTTATATCTGTATTTATGCAGAGACTGCCGGTGATCGTTCCGTCCGCATCCTCAAGGAACATCGTGGACGATCTAAGGATCTTGCCGTCCTTTGTCGTGCTGATGTAATTGTATCTGTCCTTATCTTTGACCGTTCCTCTGAATACTTCCAGCCCGAGATTGGATCCGCACCCGCCTATCTTCCGTCCGGTTATCTGACCGTTGCGTATATCTACGATGGAATGGTTGTAATCATTCTTCACATGCTCATGGAGAACGATCTCCGTAGATTCCCCAAACTGGTTCTGCAGGAGGTCCAGCAGCCGATCCCAGAACTCCATATTGTCATATATAACATTCAAAGGTCTATACACTCCGCCGATAAATTTAGTGCCCTTGCAGTGGCATTTTTACTGATAAAATATAACATAAAAATAAACTTTTCGCAAGAGTGGAATATCAATTTTCCATACTAAAAGTCTGGAATATTTTTTAAATTCGTCATTATGTCGAATTTTGCGCTGAATATTTGTCGAAAATAATGATTATTTGTCTGCTTGCGGCAATGTGCTTGACAAATTGTAAGGATGATGTATACTAAATCCGTACTAATGTGCAGAAAACTGCGCATCATTTGCACATCATTTTCTGACCCGAAAACGAATATCAGACAAATAATCTTTCACATTTAATGTTTCCATTTTTTTGTGGAGGTCACTATTATGGAACTGTCAAAGCTTGCGAGAAGCCTCGGGAACTCCACTGTCCGTGAGATGTACGAAAAAGCCCGTACTATCGAAAATCCGGTCAGCTTCACCTTGGGCGAACCGGACTTCATTACACCGGAGCCGATCATTGAGGAGGCCTGCCGGAACTGGATGGCCGGAAAAACGCACTATACGCCCAACCGCGGCATACCCGAGCTTTGCTCAGCGATCTCCGAATATCACAAAAACGATATCGCTCCCGACCCGAACAGCCAGATAATGGTCTCCTGCGGCGCAACGGAGGCACTTCAGATAGCTTTGCTCACGCTGGTCGACCCGGGCGATGAGGTCATAGTCTGCACCCCGGTGTGGCCGAACTATTTCGGTCAGATAGCAATGGCCGGTGCGATATGCAAGCCTGTCCCCTTGTATGAGGAGAATAACTTCATGCCCGACCCGGATGACATAAAGAAGGCCATCACCCCCAAGACGAAGCTGCTGATGCTCAACTTCCCGTCGAATCCCACGGGCGCAGTGCTTGACTATGACAGCAGCAAGGCTTTGGCGGACATTGTGCTGAACAATAACATTTTTGTTCTTACCGACGAGATATACTCGCGCATCGTGTTCGACGAAACGAATACGAGCATCACGTCTTTCCCCGGCATAATGGACAGATGCGTCTATGTCAGCGGCTTCTCAAAGATGTTTGCCATGACCGGATGGAGACTCGGATATGCGATCTCCACACCGGAGATCATAAGCCAGATGGCAAAGCTGCATGAGAATTCGGCTTCCAACCTTCCCGAGCCCAGCCAGATGGCGGCGGCTTACGGCCTGCGCCACTGCGACAGCGCCATAGGCCGGATGCGCGACAGCTACCATGAGCGCCGCGACCTCATATGCAGCCTTCTCAATGAGATACCGGGCGTATCCATCCGCGTACCGAAGGGAGCATTTTACGCCTTTGCAAACGTGAAGGAGCTCCAGAAGCAGCTCGGCATGACCACAAGAGAGCTTTGCTTTGACCTTGTCGAAAAGATCGGCGTGGTCATCGTCCCCGGCACGGGCTTCGGCGAGGCCGGAGACGGCTTTGTGCGCATCACCTATGCAGTTTCCCGTGAGAACATCTGTGAGGGCATGGCAAGGTTCAAGGACTATGCGGAAAAAGCGTTCCGCTTTTAATTGGAATTAACAGTTCGGTCTGTTAATAATAAAGAAAACGGAGGAAAAAAAATGAAGAAACTTATCGCAATGATCCTGGCACTCGCAATGGTTTTTGCGCTGTGTGCATGCGGCCAGTCCAGCACCCCCGCGGCGGCTCCCGCCGGCGATGCTGCAGCGTCTGACGCCGCAGACAAGCCCACCTACCATTTCCAGATCGGTTATAACACCGTTGAGGACTCTGTCCGCGGTGAGATGGCCAAGGCCTTCAAAGAGTACATTGAGTCTGCTTCCGACGGAAGAATGACTATCGACATCTTCCCCGCAGCCACTCTCGGTGATGAGCAGCAGATGGTCGAGATGGTCAAGCTTGAGTCTCTTGACTTCACTCTTCCCGGCGTTACCGCTCTGTCCAACGTCAACTCCAACTTCGGTTCCTACTCTCTGCCTTTCCTTTCCGACAACTATGATCAGGCACACGCTCTGCTTGACGGCGAGTACGGCGATGTCCTCAAGGGTCTGGCAATCGACAGCGGCTATAAGATCGTCGGCTGGGGTGACCTCGGTTCCGTTCAGATCACCAACAATGTCCGTCCCATCAACTCCCTCGCAGATATGAAGGGCATCAACATGCGCTGCCCCAACGAGGAAGTTTCTCTGGCGACCTTCCAGGCACTCGGCTGCGTCACCACTACTCTTGCTTTCTCCGAGCTTTATCTCGGCCTGAGCCAGGGCGTTGTTGACGGTCAGTACAACCCCATTGACGCAATCTACCAGAACAGCTTTACCGAGGTTCAGGACTACCTCGCGGTTGTCAACATCTACATCTACGGCATCGCAATGATCATGAACAACAGCAAGTTCGACAGCATGTCCGCTGAGGATCAGCAGATAATCCTCGACGGCGCAGCAAAGGCTCAGGAAGTTTCCCGTGAGTACTGCGCAACTGCAGATGCTGACTACATGCAGAAGGTCATTGACGAAAATTGCTTCAAAGAGATCACCTATCCCGACACTGCTGAGTTCAAGGAAGCAGTTGCATCCGTCTATGACAATTACCTGCCCAGCTGCGATCCCCGCATCGTTGAGGCTATAAACGCCAGCCGCGGCCAGTAATCGGACGGCGTATTAAGAACTACTGGGTATCTTCCGATACCCAGTAGAATTAATAAAAGGGTGGTAATCCATGAAAACATTAAAAAAGTTCGAGGCGATCACGGACCTTATATGCAAAATCCTCACCGCGGTCAGCGCCATCGCGCTCGGCCTGCTCACCATTGACGTCTTCGCGCAGGTATGCATGCGCTATATATTCCAGACTCCGATAGCTCTTTCTACCGAGCTTACCCAGATATTCTTCCCCTGGACTGTGTGCCTGGCAATGATCCCCATCGCAAGAAATAATGAAAACACCGCGTTGGTTCTTTTCTATGACAAGTTCACCGGTATCGGAAAGCACATTGTTTTCCTCTTTGTAAATGCAGTTATGCTCTGGTTCTCCGTCCTGATGTGCATATCTTCCTACCGTCTCTGCGCTTCTTTGGTCACCGAGATCCTTCCGCTTACCCGAATGAGCAAGGCCCTCAACTACGGCTCTATGTTCGTCGGCTTCGTAGGCGTATGCGTTATGATCGCATTTAACGTTGTCGAATACATACTTCTCAATATGGTAAAAATCAGTGATGACGAAACGAAAGGAGAAGTGAAGTAATATGTCTGCTATACTCGGAATCTGCATAGCACTGTTTTTCCTGCTGATACTCATCGGCGTCCCCATAGCTTTCTCGATGGGCGCGGCTTCTCTCCTTTACATACAGGCGACCGGAACCAGTCTCGGCATCGCCGCTCAGAAGTTCTTTACACAGACCCAGTCCTTCGCGTTCCTTGCCGTCCCGTTCTTCATTCTTGCAGGTACCCTGATGGTCGAAGCCGGCATCGCAAAGAAGCTCATTGACTTCGCAAGCGTTCTGGTAAGGCATCTCCCCGCAGGTCTCGGCTGCGTCTCTGTTGTTACCAGTATGATCATGGCCGGTATTTCCGGCTCCTCCGTCGCGGATGCTTCGTCCGTCGGTGCCATACTGATCCCTGAAATGAACGGCCGCGGATATCCTCCTCCCTTCTCCGCTGCTATCAATGCCACAAGCTCCGTTGTCGGTATAATCATCCCGCCGAGCAGCACCATGATAGTTATCGCCTCCATCACGAACCTCTCCGTCGCAAAGCTGTTCATGGCAGGCGCTATCCCCGGCATCATCATCGGCCTTGTCTATCTGGTCATCACCGCCAGAATGGGCGTCGTCAACAACTACCCCAGAGAGCCGCGCGCTCACGGTAAAGAGATCTGGGCCGCGACCAAGGATGCGCTGCTCGCCATGCTCTTCCCCGTGTTCATGATCGGCAGTATCGTTACCGGCATCGCGACCTGCACCGAGTCTGCCTCCATCTGCGCAGTCTACTCTCTGCTCCTCGGCATCTTCATCTATAAGACGCTCAACCTCAAGAACATCTTCAAGGCCCTCCGCGACGCCGCAGTCGGCACCACCGTTGTTATGATGGTCGTTTCCTGCGCATCCATCATGCAGTGGATCCTCATCAGCAATCAGATCCCCACCAAGCTCGCAGCAGCGCTTCTCGGCGTCGGTATGCCCAACTGGCTGCTCGTTGTGTGTATGGTTCTTCTCCTCTTTATAGCAGGCATGGTTATGGATAATGTTCCGAATCTCTACATTTTCCTGCCTATCTACATGCCCATCGCGGCAAGCATAGGGATGGATCCTATCCAGATGGCTATCGTGTGCCTCTGCGCACTTGCCATGGGTCTGTTCACGCCTCCCGTCGGCACCACGCTCTTCATTTCCTGCAATATCGCAAAGTGCTCGATCGAGTCTGTTGTAAAGGATCTTATTCCGTTCTTTATTGCGGGTATTTTCATAGTGATCGCCGTCGCATTTATTCCGTCGCTTACTCTTTGGATCCCCTCACTTATGGCATAATAATTAATAATATCTATAGCCTGCACTGCATGGATGTGTGCAGTGCAGGCTGCCATCAGTTGGCAAGGGCACACGCATGACAGCATGTCTTTTCAGCGCTTTTGCCCGGCAAACCCTCGTGTGCTTTTGTCAACTGATAAAAAAACTTCGGAAGGAAAAAGCTATGGATAAATATTACGAACTTTCAGAACGGTATCTTCGTGATCTTGTGGCGATAAACACCGTCAACAAGCCCGGCAATGAGAAGGCAGCCGCCCTATATATAAGCCGGGAGCTGGAGCGTTACAATTTCAAAACCGAGATACAGGAAGTCGCCGAAGGCCGCGCAAATGTTGTTGCAAGCATCGGCGGCAGCAGCAACGGGAACACGGTCATCTTTACCGGACATCTTGACGTTGTCCCTCCCGGAGAAAACTGGAAGAGCGGCGACCCCTTTACGCTTCTTGAAAAGGACGGCAAGCTCTACGGCCGCGGTTCATGCGATATGAAGGGCGGCGTATCCGCTATGATGGCAGCCGCCGTAAGGCTCGTCGAGGAAAACGAGATACACGGCTGCGAGCTTCGGCTTGTTTTTGTCGCGGATGAGGAGGTAGACGGCATCGGCACGCTCCACTATGTTGCCTCCGCAGTGCCAACTGAACGCACCATTACCGTTATCGGTGAGCCGACGATGCTTGAACTCGATATAGCCCACCGCGGTGTTACGCGTTTCCGCGTAGTCATCAACGGAAAGCAGTGCCATTCCGGCACTCCGCATCTCGGCAATAACGCGATATATGCCGCGTCTCGTTTCCTGCTCAAGGTCGAGGAGTTTGACAGTTCCCGCCAGAGCATGGACTGCGGCATTCTTCCCCCGCCGAATATTACCGCAACACTTATGAATTCCGGCATCAAGGAGAACGTTGTTCCCGGCAGTGCCGAGATCGTTCTCGACTGCCGTACTGTGCCCGGCGAGACCGCGGAGACTCTCGGCAGCAGCCTGAAAGCGATCCTCGCCGAGCTGTTTGACGGGACCGAGACCACCTACAGCATTGAAGACTTTATAAACGTATATCCGAGCAAGGTTGAGGCCGACGGGCGCGTATGCACCATTCTCAAGCAGGCATACCGCAATGCGTTTGACAGTGAGCCTGTCGTTACTTACTTCAAGGGCTGCTGTGATATGTCCTATTTCTGCAAAGCTGGCTTTGCCCAGACCCTGCTCTGCGGCCCGGGCTCAATGGATCAGGCTCATGTAGTGGATGAATTTATCAGTAAGGATCAGCTCCATAGGGGTGTCGATCTCTACACGGAAGTGTACAAATGCGCCAGGAAAGGATAAATCATGAAAGAGTATAAGCTTGTGTGCTCCGTTTGCGGCAGACCCTTTAGCGGCAAGGATGAATATCTTTGCAGCTGCGGCGGTCAGTTGGAGCCGTATTTTGACCTCAAGGCGAATGCCGAAGAATACCGTGACATAATCAGGAACGGCTGTGTGAACGGCGTCTGGGATTATAAGAAGATGCTCCCGGTCGGTGACGAGAGGCCAGTCACACTCGGCGAGGGCGCAACACCCCTGCTCGATGCGGATAAGCTGGCCGACTTGATCGGCGTGAAGAGCCTGTATCTCAAGAACGAGACGCTCAACCCCTCCGGAACATATAAGGACCGCTTTGCCACCGTTGCACTTACCATCGAAAAAGCCAAGAACACGCCGGCTGTCGCGCTCGGCTCGGCCGGCAATGCGGCAAACGCTGTTGCGGCTTACGCGGCAAAGGCCGGGCTTCCCTGCTTTGTCCTTCTGCCTCCCGGCGCCGTCGCGGAGCGCGGCTGGCAGATCAGGGGATACGGTGCAAAGCTCATCCGTATGGAGCATACCATTGACGACTGCATCCAGATGGCAAAGCGCGGAGAAGAGCTCTTTGGCTGGAAGTCACTGACAACGAACATGCTCACAAATCCGCTGCCCTCGGACGGTTATAAGACCATTGCCTATGAGCTTGGCAAGCAGCTCAGCTGGAAGATGCCGGACTGGATAGTTATTCCCGTCGGCGGTGCCGCGCTGTTCAATAAGGTCTACCGCGGCATGGCGGATATGCTGGAGCTCGGCCTGATAGATAAGATGCCGCACTTTGTCGGCGCTCAGGCAGTCGGCTGTGCGCCGATGGCCGACGCATATGAGCGTAAGCTCAAAAAGCCCGAGGTCTGGCCGAAGGCACCCGAGACTGTTGCGTTTGCCATTGCGGATATCTGCGTGTACGACGGAGTGACCGCTATGGATATCGTTGAGAAAACCGGCGGCTGCGCAGTCGCCGTCGAAGACAGCGAGACGCTCGAGGTAATGCACCTGATCGCCGAGAAGGAAGCCGTTGTTGCGGAGCCTGCCAGCGCATGTTCCGTCTCCTGTGCGCGCAAGCTCGTCAGGGACGGCGTGATAAAGAGCGATGATAGCGTCGTCTGCATTCTTTCCGGCAGCGGTCTGCGTGACTTGAAGCTTATGGAAGCCGGACAGTCGGGCAAGGTTCCTTATATTACTCATGGCGATATTGAGGCAGTCAAGCGCGCCGTTTCCGATTACATGAAATGAATGAGGGAGATTCATTATGGCACGTAAGATAAAGGGTATTGCCGACCAGGCGGAACTTCTGCAGCTTCTCAGCGATATGGTTGCCATCGAAAGCGTCAACACGCTGTTCGGAAAAGGCGGAAGCGACGAGAAGAACATGGTCAACTATATCTGCAATTACTATGACAGGAACGGTATCGAGTACAGCATTCAGGAAGCTCTGCCGGGGCGCTGCAACGTCGTTGCACGTATAAAGGGAAACGGCAGCGGGGCGCTGTGCTTTGAGGCGCATACAGATACAGTCACCGTTGACGAGATGACCATAGAGCCGTTTACCCCCACTGTTAAGGACGGACGGCTGTACGGACGCGGCAGTGTTGACGATAAAGGCAGCGTCGCTGCGATGATGTACATGATGAAGCTTCTGAAAGAGCACAATATCACGCCATACAGCGACATCTATTTTGCGGCTGTAGCCGAAGAGGAATACAGCTATAAGGGCGTGCTGCGGATGCTTGAGGAGGGCATTCACTTCGACGGAGCCGTTGTCGGAGAGGGCACGTCTGTGAATATCTGCCGGGCCTGCAAAGGCAACGTTAGGTTCAAGATCGTTACCCACGGCGTTGCCGGGCACAGCTCCCGTCCTTGGGAGGGGCGCAATGCCATCGTCGAAATGGCGAACGTGATATGCGAGCTTGAGAAAAAGCTCCTGCCCGCGTATGAAGCCAGACTCCATCCGCTGCTTGGGCCACCTACGCTTAACATCTCCATTATCAACGGCGGAAAGCTGATAAACATTATCCCCGATTACTGTGAGATACAGATAGACCGCCGCCTGCTGCCGGGGGAGGATTATGAAGGCGTAAAGGCAGAAATACTGGATTGCCTCCGCGGCCTGCTTGCCGAGCACTCGGACTATGAGGTTGAGGTCCTGCCCCCGTTTGTAACGGATTACCCCATGGAAACTGCCGAGTGCGAATCTGTAGTCCGTGCTGCCGTCGGAGCCTGTGATACCATTCTGGGCGGCCACAGCATAGAGGGCGCTCACTTCAGCTGCGACGCCAGCAAGTTCACCCGGGTCGGCATTCCGGCTATAGTTGTCGGCCCCGGAAGCATACGTCAGGCGCACACGAACGATGAGTACATCGACATTGCGGATCTGACGAAAGCAGCTGAAGTATTTACTCAAATCTGTGTTGACTTCCGCCCCTGATCGAGTTTGTAACTAATTTTGTACACAGCCTGAGGCTGAGAAAGGGAAAATTATGGATATCTATGAAAGACTGAAGGAACTCAATATTGAACTGCCGTCTCCCCCTCCTCCCGGAGGACTCTATTCTCCCATCAAGTATTTTGGAGATAAGCTGATATATACCTCCGGCGTCGGCCCGACCGACAGCACCGGTGCTGCTGTTTACACCGGCATTCTCGGCAGGGATATATCTATCGAGGAAGGTGCAGCCGCTGCGCGTCTTGCTACGCTCAACATCCTTGGTGTGCTGCATGCCCAGCTCGGCGATCTCAACAAGGTCAAGTCCATTGTCAAGCAGCTCGGCTTTGTTGCCTGCACCGATGATTTCTATAGCCAGCCTGCGGTCATGAACGGCTCTACGAAGCTTCTTATGGATGTTTTCGGTGATTCTGAAGGAAGACCGGCAAGATCCGCAATTGCGACCAACGCACTGCCCGGCAATATCCCCGTGGAGATAGAGCTGCTTATCGAACTCAAGTAAAACCTAAAGCTGACTGACATAAGAGCATAGAAAAGGCGACAGCAGTATGTTTACCTGCTGCCGCCTTGCTGTTTTATATATGGTTGTAAACTCCCCGTGTACCCCAACTTTTAGTTTACAACCTAAATGAGTAATACCGCCGGGCGATATCGTCGGTCCCGTCAAGATTTATGCGCAAAATTCTTTGCAGGCTCCGGCTGAATGAGGTCAGCCGGCAATAGAGGCGTCGTCCAGAGCCGCCTCCAAATGCCTCATGTTCATGTATTTCTTATTGCCCCATTGGGTACCTGCCACATGGCGGAGCCGGGCACAGACCAGCATCAGGGCGGAGTTCCAGTCAGGGAACGTCCCCACCACGCGGGTGCGGCGGCGGATCTCACGGTTCAGCCGCTCGATCACGTGGTTGGTACGGATGCGCGTCCAATGCTCGCTGGGGAAGTCGCAGTAGGTCAGCGTCTCCTCGATGCCGTCCTCGACCTTCTTGGCAGCCTCCTTCAGTTTCATGGCACGCAGCTCAGAAGCCACGGCTTTCGCCTTCTCGCGGGACGCTTTTTTGCTCTCCTGAGCGTGGATCGCCTTGAGCATTTTTGCCACAATTTTGACCTTGGATTTGGGCACAACAGAGAACACATTGCGGTAGAAATGCACCGTGCAGCGCTGATATTTGGCGTCCGGGAACACCTCGCCCACGGCCTCCAGCATTCCCATGCACTTGTCGCCATCGATGAGCTTTACGCCATCCAAGCCGCGTCCGCGGAGCCACTGGAAGAAGCTGACCCAGCTGGCCTTATCCTCTTTCATGCCCTCGGCGGCACCTAAAACCTCACGAAACCCGTCCTCATTCACGGCAATTGCCACCAAAACAGCAACATTTTCGTACTCTCCACCCCAGTTGCGGCGCAGGTAGATGCCGTCTACATAGACATAGGGGTACTTGCCGCCCTGCAAGGGGCGGTTGCGCCAGTCCTCGATGTGAACGTAGGCTTTCTTGTTCAGCTCGCTGA